>WNFL01136797.1_pt2 | contig 10340 bp, 8 predicted proteins | sample 5400361 | NCBI WGS metagenome assembly WNFL01 (sample SAMN13153351, study PRJNA577476) | soil metagenome | isolation source: 40 cm soil on Douglas fir-dominated hillslope | place: USA:California | collected 2013-09-17
GAGCCATATCGTGATCACCCACGAGCACGCCGACCACATCGGCGGCATCGCGCGCTTCCCCGAGCCCGAGAAGCTCGTCGGCCGCGTGCTGCTCACCGAGGAGCAGCTGGACAACGCCGCGATGATGAAGGCCGCGCAGGTCCCCGAGTCACTCCAGAAGGCGGTCACGCCGCTCGTCTACGACAAGTACTACGCGGTCGCCCCGGGGGTCGTGCTGGTGAAGGCGCCGGGTCATACCCCCGGGAGTCAGATGATCTACGTGCGGCTCGCGGGCGGGAAGGAGCTCCTGTTCCTGGGCGACGTCGCCTGGCACATGGATCAGATCCGGCAGCTCTGGTACCGCCCGCGCCTCGTGACCGACTACTTCATCCACGAGAATCGCGCGCAGGTGATGGCGGAGTTCCGCACCCTGCACGACCTCGCGGAGCGCGAGCCGATTCAGCTCGTCGTCTCGCACGACGTCGACCAGCGCAAGGAGCTGCTCGCCTCCGGAGTGTTGGGGGAGCACTTCGAATTCTGAGTTACGGCCGCAGATTCGTCTTCAGGAACAGCACCCCGTACGGATTCCACGTCGACACGTTCCAGTAAACGTCCATCCCGCCGGCGCCGTCTGACTTCGTGTACGCGTCGATGATGTTCGCGCCGTAGAAGAAGCCGTTGTCGAACGTCTTTCCGAACGGGAAGCAGCCGGGCAGGAACGAGTCGATCGGACGGATCGGGTCACTCACCGCGCAGGGCGCGCCGGGCTGATCGAGACAGAGCGGGCTGAACAGGACACCGCCCGGTCCGAGGGGGGTGCCGACTTCGCCGGGTCCGCCCTCGAGCAAGTGCGGCTTCGCGGGCGACCACGGCCCCCACGGCTGATCCGCGAAGCGAATGCGCACGGAGCCCGGGCCCTCGCCGGGCCGCGCGTGCGCGGGATCGAGCAACAAGTAGTCGCCGATGTTTCCCCCGTACAGCATCACCCACTTGCGCACGCTGCCGCCGACCCAGCTGACGCTGAACTGGTTCACGAGCGGCTGCTCCTCGACCGGGCTTCCGTTCACGACGCCGTCGAGCGCGAGCGGCTTGGCGTCGCTCTGCCGCGGCGACCAGAGCGGGATGCCCGTGCGGCCGCGGACGCCCGCGAAGTACCAGGGATGGAAGCGCCAGCGACCGTTGCGTTCGCGCTCGATCGGGAGCCGGTGCACGAGCAGATAGATCTGCGCCTGGCGGCCCTCCTCCCCGGCGAATCCAGGGCGACCCCAGACGAGCACGGCTCCGCTGCCGGGTCGATAGTCACTGCCGAAGGGAAACCCGGTGAAGCGCTTCACCGTGCGCGAGGCGGGGTTGATGAACTTGTTGGTGCGCAAGGTCGCGACGGACTCGTAGTTACCGCGCGCGTTCGGGTCCTGGATCGCGAACTCCATCTCGTTCGCCGCGGTCGCGACCTCGGACTGGGGCGTGCCGATGTTCTGCGAGCTCGAAAGGTCGACACAGATTCCTGTCGCGCTGGGCGCGCACACGGCGCCGAGCAGCGCGTTGCAGCCGAAGCCGCTCGCGAGCTCGCACGCGGTGGGAATTCCGTTCGGCGCGGGAACGCACTCGCCGAGTGTCTGGGAGCAGCGCAGGCCGTCGGCGCTTATCCAGTTGAGCAGATCCGGGTGATCCTCGAGGGGGCCGCGGCACGCGGCCACGGGGTTGGTCGCGCCGGCATTGCAGGGAATCGTCCCGCCGCGGCCCATGATGCCGACGAGGTTCAGCCCGTCGCTGTAGGCCGAGACCGGCACCTGCCCGTAGCCCATCTGCAGTGACTCGCCTTTGCGGAAGACGAACAGACGCTGGAGCGCGTTCGGATCGTTCGGGTCGGTCTGGAACGTGAGCGGCGGCACCCCGGTCGCGGGCGGCGAGAGCGGAATGGTCCCCTCTGAGTCGTCGTTGTGGAGCTGCCCGAAGCAGACGGAGTCGAACGTCGCGTCGGTGTCGCCGAACAGGATCTGCAGCTCGCCCTCGTGCTCGACGGTCCAGCCGAGGTCCGCCCCCCAGAACGCGAGGTCGGGCTGGACCTTCGCAGCCCCCGGCCCCACCCAGCGCCCGAGGATCTGCGGCGGCGACGCGACCTGCGCGAGCGCGCCCGTCGCCGTGAGGAGAAGCAACGACGACAAGAGCAGCGCGGCAGTGACTGGTCTCCGAATCATCTCTGTCTCCCTGCGGGCGCGCGCAGGCCGGCGACCACGAGGTCGACGGCGCTGCGCAGCAGCTGCTCGGCGTCCGCGCGCGACTCGCGCTGCGGGCCCACGAAGAGCTCGCGCGTGAGCGTGAAGTGCAGGAGCCAGATCACCTCGGCGGTGCGCGCCACGTCGAGGTCGCGGCGCAGCTCCCCGCGCCGCACGCCGCGCGCGAGCACCGCTTCGAAATCGGCGCGGTAGCGGCGCGCGAACTCGAGCTGGCCCTCGCGGCCGCCGGGAATCAGGCTGCCCGGATCGAGCGCGATGATGCGGCGCAGGAGCGGCGTCGCGTGCACGTATTCGAGTGACACGCGCACCACCTCGCCGATTCCGTCCGCGAGCGCGCCGTCCGCGAGCTTCGTCTTGCGCACCTCCGCGGTCCACGCGGCGACGAGCCGTTCCCAGACGGCGGCGAGCAGCGCCTCCTTCGAGGCGTAGTGGTCGTACACCAGGCCCTTCGAGACACGCGCCGCCGCGGCGATCTCGTCCACGGAGGTTTTCGCGAAGCCGTGAGCCGCGAACAGCCGCTCGGCCGCGTCGAGGATGCGCGCGAGCCGGCGCTCGCGCCCCGCGGCGCGCTCGCCCGTCGCTGCCGCGCGGCGCTGGCGCACGCTAGCGGCCGACGAGCTTCAGGAAGCCCTCGATCGACTTGCGCCGGCCGGCGGGCTGATAGCTGTAGAGCAGGACGCGCCGATCGTGGTCCGAGAGGTTCGGCATCGAGCGGTGCACGAGCAGGGAGCCGAAGTACGCCGTGCTTCCCGCCGGGACCTCGAGCGCGACCAGCTGTGACTCGTCGAAGCCGTCGAGCTCCATCTCCAGGCTGCCGAAGCCGTCGACCTTGCGCCGCGGGCGTACGCCGTCCTTGTGACTCCCGGGCAGCACCTCGAGACAGCCGTTCGCGCGGTTCGCGTCGTCGAGAAACACGATCGCGGTCGCGATGTCGCCCGCGCCGTCGGAGTTGTCGGTCCAATAGGGATAGTCCTGGTGCAGAACGATCGGACCGCCGCTGCGCGCGCGCTTCACGTTCAGCTTCTCGGTGAAGAGGTTCAGCTCTTCCGCGCCGACCACGTCCTTCATCGGCTCCACGAAGCGCGAGTCCTCGGCCCAGCGGCACAGCGCGTCGTCGAAGTGCGCGAACGGCTCGACGCCCTGGACCACGTCGGGGAAGGCGGGCTCCCACTTCACCATCGTGATCAGCCCGCGCTCGAGCTGGAACATGTAGCTGCCGACCGAGACCTTGCGCCGGCCGACGCTGGCCTCGGTCACGCGCTTCAGCATCGCTTCGCAGTCGGCGCGCAGCCGCGCGAGCTCGATCTCGTCGAAGACGCGCTCGCGGACCACGTAGCCGAGCTCGTCGAGCTGGGCGCGCTCCGCCGGGTCGAGTCTTTGGGAGGTCAGCATCGGCGCAACTTGACTGATTTGTCGGTTTCAGTCAATTTGAATCTTCGGAGGGCTCCCGCAAATGCCGTACCCGGTTGCTTCCGCGGCCGAGCTCGAGGTTTTCTGGCGCGACGGGTATCTCGTCGTGCGCGACGCCGTCGAGCCCAAGGACCTCGACCGACTGCAGGCGATCTGCGATCGGCTGCTCGAGAACAAGGACCGCATGGCGTACGACTGGGCCTGGGAGGCCGGCACGGACCGCGAGCACCGCGCGTTCAAGATCGTGCAGACCAGCCCGAGCCTGGTCGCGAAGGCCGAGTTCGCGACCGAACGCTTTCGTGTCTGGGCCACGGAGTTCGCATCGTCTCTGCTCGGGAAGCGCGTCGAGTTCTGGTATGACCAGTTTCTCGCCAAGCCGCCAAAGGAGGGCGCGCGTACCCCATGGCATCAGGACGAGGGCTACTGGGGCCGCAACCTCGACGAGCGCGGCATCACCTGCTGGCTGCCCTTCCACGACGTCGACGTCGAGAACGGCTGCATGCACTTCGTCCCGGGCGCGCATCGCGAAGGCGTGATTCCGCACCGTCAGGCCGAGAACGTGCAGAGCGACTTACTCGTCTGCGACGTCGACCCCGCGCGGATCGTCCCGGTCCCGATCAAGCTCGGCGACGTCACGTTCCACCACGGCAAGATGCCGCACATGACCACGCCCAACGTCTCGAGCCGCTGGCGCCGCGCGCTCTCGCAGCACTTCCGCGTCGTGGGGTCGCTCGGCGAGGGCGATCACTACCCGTGGAAGGTCTACGTGAATCAGACCACGGGCGAGCGCATCAAGCCCGCCGTCCGGTAACCAGGCAGCGTTTAAGGTTAGGCTCCTCGCTCGGAGGTGCCAGAGCCTCGCCGTCCCAAGTCCGTTCCCACGCCCGAGACGAAGCACTTCTGGGACGGCGCGCGCGCCGGAGAGCTGCGGCTGCAGCGCTGCCGCGCGTGCGACCAGACGTATTTCCCGCCGCGTCCGTTCTGCCCCCGCTGCGCGAGCGGTGACACCGAAGTGTTTCGCGCCAGCGGGCGCGCGACGCTCTACAGCTACGTGATCCACCAGCGGCCGACCCCGGGCTTCGAGCCGCCGTACGCGATCGCGGTCGTGACGCTCGAGGAAGGTCCGCGCATGCTGACCAATCTGGTCGACGTGGCGCAGACGCCGGAAGCGCTCGAGCTCGACATGGCGCTCGAGGTGACTTTCCAGAAGCTCGACGAGGAGATCTCGCTTCCCGTGTTCCGGCCCGGGGCGGCGCGATGAGCGCGACACGCGGAAGTGTCGCGATCGTGGGCGCGGCCGAGACGACGGCGCTGGGCGAGATTCCGGGCCTCTCGCAGATCGAGCTGCACGCCGATGCGGCGCGGAACGCGCTGTCCGACTGCGGCCTCCGGCCGAGCGACATCGACGGCGTCGCGACCGCGGGCGAGTCCCCGGTCGCGGTCGCGCACTATCTGGGCATCGCGCCGAGCTGGCTCGACGGCACGCAGGTCGGCGGCTGCTCGTTCATGCTCCACGTGCGGCACGCGGTCGCAGCCATCGCGGCGGGCCAGTGCAAGACGGTGTTGATCACCCACGGCCAGAGCGGCCGCTCGCGCGTCGGCGCCGGCGGGCGGCCCGGGGGCGGCTCGAGCTTGGGCGCTCAGTTCGAGGCGCCGTACGGCATCGCCGGACCACCCACGATCTTCACGCTCCCGGCGCTGCGCTACATGAAGGAGTTCGGACTCACTCACGAGCAGCTCGCCACGGTCGCGGTGGTGCAGCGCGAGTGGGCGGCACGAAATCCGCGCGCCATGTACCGCGACCCGATCACGGTCGACGACGTGCTGCGCTCACGACTCATCGCCTACCCGTTCCACCTGCTCGAGTGCTGTCTCGTCACCGACGGCGGCGGCGCGCTCGTGCTCGTCGCGGCGGACCGCGCGCGCGACTTTCCGGCGAAGCCGATCTACGTGCTCGGCACCGGCGAGAGCTCGGAGACACCGATGATCTCGCAGATGCAGGACTTCACCACCTCGCGCGCGTTTCGCGTTTCGGGCCGCGCCGCCTTCGCCGAGGCGGGCATCGCGCCGCCGGACGTCGATCACTTGATGATCTACGACGCGTTCGCGCACCTGCCGATCTACGGGCTCGAGGACCTCGGCTTCGTGAAACGCGGCGAAGCCGGCCGCTTCATCGAGGAGCGCAACACCGCCCCCGGCGGAAAGCTGCCGCTCAACACGAACGGCGGCGGGCTCTCGTACACGCACACCGGCATGTACGGCATGTTCGCGCTGCAGGAGAGCGTGCGGCAGGTGCGCGGCACGGCCCCGGCGCAGGTGCCCGGAGTGCACATTTCGGTGGCGCACGGCGTCGGCGGCATGTTCGCCGCGGCGGGCACCGTCGTGCTCTCCGACGCGCGCGGCTAACCGGCATTCTGCTTCGCGCGGCGCTTAGCGACGAGATAGAGAGCCGGCAGCACGATCAAGGTGAGCGCGGTCGCCGAGATCGGGCCGCCGATGTATCTGCGCTAGAGCGCCTCGACGTCGACGCCGACCTCGACGCTGTGGCCGCCGCTGCCGAGGATCACGCCCTTGATCGGCGACACGTCGCCGTAGTCTCGCCCCCAGGCCAGGGTCAGGTGTTGATCGGAGACGAGTAAGTCGTTTGTCGGGTCGACGTCGATCCAGCCGGCGTCGCCGCAGAACACCGAGATCCACGCGTGACTCGCGTCCGCGCCCACCAGGCGCTCGCGCCCCGCGGCGGGCCGCGTGTGGAGATAGCCACTCACGTAGCGCGCCGGCAGGCCGAGCGCGCGCAGACACGCCAGCTCGACGTGCGCGAAGTCCTGGCAGACTCCCTCGCGCGCGGCGAGCACGTCGCGCACGGGCGTGGTCACCGAGGTCGCGCCGGGACGGTAGGCGAAGTCCGTGTGGATCCGATGCGTCAGCTCGAGAAGGCAAGGCAGGAGCTCTCCCCCGCGCGGGAAGAACGGCGCAGCGTAGGCCGCGAACTCGCGCGCGACGGGCACGAGCGGCGAGGCGAACACCATCTCGAAGGCCGCGAGCGCGGCTGCGGACCGGTCCTTGCGCAGGCGATCGCGCAGCGCTTCCCAGGCCGGCGGCTCCGGGCGCTCCGCGGGCGGCGCCGTGGTCTCGAGCTCGCTCTGGGCGACCAATATCATGCGCTGATGCGGCTCCTCGACGGTGAAGAAGTGCATCGGATTGCCGAAGTAGTCCGGCTCGGTGGTCGTCGCGCGCGGCATGGGCTCGATGCGCAGCGCGGTCCCGAGATTGCGCTGCCGCTCGGTCTCGCGAGGCTGGAGGCGCAGCTCGTTGTGACAGATCGAGACCAGCTCCTCGTACGCGTAGGTCGTCTCGTGAGTGACTCGATAGCGCACGGCGGCTCCTAGAAGTGCTCGATGCGCCGCGCTTCGCCGGCGTGCGAGAGATAGCTGCGGGTCAGCGCGTCGGAGAGGGCCGGCAGGTCACCCAGCGTGCGCGCCAGGAGCTCGGCGAGCTTCAGGCGCTTGCCCGACGCGTCCACGGCGCAGAGCTCGGCCACGTCGGCGAGGCGCACGCGCGCGAGCGCGGCCAGCGCGAGCCGTTCGTCGAGCGTGCGCTCCGCGCCCGCGCCCGCGCCGCGGACGTGCGCCAGGTGTTGCTCGAGCGCGGCGAGCTGGAAGACCAGCGAGCGCGGGTTCGTCTCGTCGCTGAGCAACAAGTCGAGCGCCGGCACGGCCTGCAGCTCGCCGCGGTAGCGGCGCCGATACGTGATCGCGCTCTCCGCGACTTCGAGCAGCGCCTCGAGCCGGGCCGGCTCGTCGTCGCTCGCCTCGACCAGACACGCGTCGAGCAGGATCGCCACCCAGGTGCCGCGCTCCATGCGCCGTCCCATGTCGGCGAAGCGCCAGCCCACCGTGCGCGTCATGCTCTCCATCGTGAGTCCGCTCCAAGCGGAGAGCCGCACGATCATCCGGTTCAGCGCGTCGCGCGCGGCGGAGAGACTCCACGACGCGGCCGATGGCCCGGTCGCGTCCTGCTGCAGCTCGGAGAGCACGCGCCAGGTGTCGAGCGAGATCTGATCGCGCAGCGCGAAGGCGAGCTGATGCACGGACGCGAGGGTCGCGCGGATCGAGCGCGGCGAGTCGCTTCCGAAGCTCGCGGCGAGCAGCGTGCGGCCGTCGCTCGCCACGCCCTCCTCGAGCGCGCCCAGGCGCACGAGCGTGTCGACCAGCGCGGGAAGCGCGGCGTCGGTCTCGGGGTTGTCGCCCGAGACCCGCGCGACGACCGCGCGCGCGAGGCGCGCCACACCCTCGAGCCGCTCGAGGTAGCGACCGAGCCAGAACAGGTTGTCCGCGACGCGCGACGGTAGCTCGGCGCCGCCGCGCGTCAGCTCGATGGGCGCGCCCGGCGGACGCAGCAAGGTCACGTTCGTCGGCGCGCGCTCGCAACGCACCCAGGTGTCCTTGCTCCCGCCGCCGCGCTGCATCGAGACCACCAGCGAGTCCGGCGCGACCGACACGCGCGTGAGACCGCCCGGCATGACCTGCCACTCGCCGCGACCCGGCGCCGCCGCGGCGTAGGCGCGCAGCACCAGGTGGCGCGGGTGCACCCGCTCCGAGTCCCAGACGGGGGCGGTCGAGAGGGGCACCTGCTCCTGCGCCACGAACGCGTGCGGCTGCGCGCGCATCGCGGCGGTAAGTGACTCGCGCTCGGCCTTCGACAGCCGAGCGCCGAATACGGGCTCGACGCCCGGCGTCGAGAACGCCGACTTCACCACGAGCTCGTCGAAGTGCGACTCGACGTAGCCGAGTGCGTCGTCCTGCCCGCACCACCAAGTGGCCACCGAAGGCAGCGCCAGCTCCTCGCCCAGGAGCGCGCGGCAGAGCCCGGGCAGGAAGGCGAGCAGCGCCGGTGACTCGGCCAGACCGCTGCCGAGCGCGTTCGCCACCGCCACGTTCCCGGCGCGCACCGCGTGCACCAGGCCCGCCACGCCGAGTGACGAGTCACTACGCAGCGAGAGTGGATCGCAGAAGCCGTCGTCCACGCGGCGCAGGATCACGTCCACGGGCTCGAGTCCGCCCAGCGTCTTCAGGTACACCGCGCGGTCGCGCACGGTGAGATCGCCGCCCTCGACCAAAGTGAAGCCGAGATAGCGCGCGAGATAGGCGTGCTCGAAATAGGTCTCGTTGTACGGGCCCGGCGTCAGCAGCGCGACGCGCGGATTGTCGCGGTGGTGCGGCGCGAGCGAGCGCAGCGTGTCGCGCAGCCGCTGGAAGAACCCGGCGAGTCTCTCGACCCGGCTCTCGCGGAAGGCCTCGGGCAGGATGCGCGACAGCACCAGCCGATTCTCGAGCGCGTAGCCCGCTCCCGAAGGCGCCTGCGTGCGATCGCCCAGCACCCACCAGCGCCCGTCCGGCGCGCGCGCCAGGTCGGCGGCGTAGAGCTGCAGGCTCGACTGGTTCGCGGCCGCGCCGTGACACGGCCGGAGGTAGCCCGGGTGCGAGAACACCAGGTCGGCCGGGAGCAGGTTCTCGCGCAGCAGCCTCTGCGGGCCGTAGACGTCGGCGAGCACCGCGTCGAGCACGCGCGCGCGCTGCTCGAGCGCGGCGCGAACTTGCGCCCACTCCTCGGGCGCGAGCACCAGCGGGAACGGATCGAGCTCCCAGGGGCGATCCATGCCGCGCGGATCGCCGTACACATTGTAAGTCACGCCGTTCTCGTGGATCAGCCGGCGCGCGCCCTCCCAGCGACGCGAGAGCTCGGCCGCGCCCATGCGCTCGAGCGAGCGCACCAGCGGCGCCCAGTGCGCGCGCGGCGCTCCATCTGCGTCGAGCATCTCGTCGTGCAGACCCGGGAGCCGCTCGTAGTCGGGGCGCTGGACCTCGCCGTCCGCCACGCGCCCTCCTAGGTCCGCCGCAGGTCGAGGGTGAGCGGGAAGTCCGGGTTGGCCGCCGCGGGCGCGAGCCTGACACGTCCCGGTGTATGCCCGAGCGTGGAGAAGCGCGCGCCGCGCCGCGACTCGGCCTCGGCCGCGTTCACCGGGAGGCGAGCGCTGGCCTTACCCCCGGGATGCGAGACGTGATACGTGCAGCCTCCGAGCGAGCGCTCGAGCCACGTATCCACGATCTCGAACGTGAGCGGTGCGTGCACCGGGATCGTCGGATGGAGGCAGGTCGGAGGCTGCCAGGCGCGAAAGCGCACGCCCGCCACAGATTCCCCTTGCGTGCCGGTCGGATGCAGCGGAAGCGCGCGGCCGTTGCACGCGACCTGATAGCGCTCGCCGATGCCGCCGCGAACTTTCACCTGCAGGCGCTCCAGCGACGAGTCCACGTAGCGCACCGTACCGACGGCGCCCTGCTCCTCGCCGAGCACGTGCCACGGCTCCAGCGCGCGGCGCAGCTCGAGCCAGATCCCTTGCTTCGCGATCTCGCCGATCCTCGGAAACTTGAACTCGAGGAACGGCGCGAACCAGGTCGGATCGAACGCCAGGCCCGAGCGGCGCAGCTCTTCGAGCACGTCGCGGAAGTCCTGCTCGACGAAGTGCGGCAACATGAAACGGTCGTGGAGCTGCGTTCCGAAGCGCACCAGATGCGGCTGGTACGGCTCGTCCCAGAAGCGCGCGACGAGTGAGCGCACCAGGAGCTGCTGCACGCAGCTCATGCGCGCGTGCGGCGGCATCTCGAAGCCGCGCAGCTCGACGATGCCCAGCCGGCCGCGCGGCCCATCGGGCGA
>WNFL01189528.1_pt1 | contig 10340 bp, 11 predicted proteins | sample 5400361 | NCBI WGS metagenome assembly WNFL01 (sample SAMN13153351, study PRJNA577476) | soil metagenome | isolation source: 40 cm soil on Douglas fir-dominated hillslope | place: USA:California | collected 2013-09-17
CCCACGGGCTTGAACGATGCGTGCAGGCGCGGCGAAAAGCCCTTCACGTCGCCGTTGTGCGCGAACACCCAGTACCGGCCCCACAGCTCGCGCTGGAACGGGTGCGTGTTCTCCAGCGCGACGCGGCCCTGCGTCGCCTTGCGGATGTGCGCAATGATGTTGTCGCTGCGAATGGGGTAGCTGCGAACCATGTCGGCCACCGGCGAGGTCCGCGCACTTTGCGCGTCCACGAAGAGCCGCACACCGCGGCCTTCGAAGAAAGCGATGCCGAAGCCGTCCTTGTGCTCTTCGGCCCGCGTGGAAAAGCCGGTGAAGCTGAAGACGATGTCGGTCGGCGTGTTGCCGTTCATGCCGAGGAGTTGACACATGATGCGACTGCCTTGCTCGGGGCCTGCGCCCTACTCGGTGAAGAGTCGAAGCATCCCCTTGAAGGACACCAGGTTGCCGGGATTGCTGGTTTCGTTGAGCACACCACTCATTCGGCGCAGAAGGCGTTCGCTCTTTTTCGCCCGCCAGATCAGCAGGTCGGCCACCCACGGATGGCGGTTGATCATGTCGGCCTTGGCATAAAGATCGAAGCGCGGCTTGAGCGCCAGCAGGCCGGCTTCGTAGTGCGATCGCACGGTCGCGCCGTCGAGCCCGCGCGCGCGGCCCTCGAGCACGGCGTCGGCCGCGAGGATGCCTGTCTCCATCGCCTTGCCGATGCCTTCGCCGCTGAACGAATACGTGCTGCCCGCCGCCTCGCCCGTGACGATGAGTCCCGGTCGTGAATACTTCGCGCCTTCGAGCGTGCAGCGCAAGGGCGCACCTTTCATAGTGCTCACCCACTGGCCGCCTGCGACCAGTTCACGCGCCGGCGCGTACACCCGCGTGAAGTCGTCGAAGATCTCGCGCAGGTTGCCTTCCCTCTTCGTGAGCTTGCCGTTCTTGTGGGCGTCATGGCTGTCGGCAATGCCCACGCCGATGTTGAAGACGCCGTCGCGGCACGGGAAGATCCATCCGTAGCCCGGGCTCACCGCGCGATGCCAGACGATCTCCAGCTTGTCGATGCGACCGATCATCTGGTCGTTCTTGATGTAGCCCCGCAGCGCGACGCCGCTGGGAGTGTGGCGGTCCGACATGCCCGCTGCGATGAGTGCCTGGGGCACGGCACCCGTGGCCAGCAGCGTCCACCGGGCGCGAACCTCGCGGGTTGCATCGCCCGCTTTCAATTGCGCGCCGACGACGCTGCCGCCTTCTTCGATGGGCGCGGCGAAACGCACCGGAGCGAACATCCGTGCGCCCGCGCGGGCCGCTGCGCGAACGAGGATGAAGTCGAGTTCGCGGCGCGGCAACACCGCCAAGGTCCCCGGCACGTCGATGCGCCCACCGCGAGGCCCGATGCAGCCGACATGGCCCGCGGGCTGCGCGACACGCATCACCTCATCGAGAACGCCGAGCTTGCGCAGCGCGTTGTGGGCGTCGGGGATCAGGCCGTCGCCGCAGACCTTGTCTCGCGGGAAAGTGTGCTGATCGACGAGCACGACGTCGAGTCCGGCGCGGGCGAGCGTCGCGGCGGCGGCGCTGCCGGCAGGGCCTGCGCCGATCACGAGGACGTCGCAGGCCGCGGGGAGCGAATCGTGCGGGCGGTTCAGGTCGTCGAGTCGGGAGACGGAAAGGTCGGAAGGCATGGGCGAACGGTGGGCCGAGGAACCCGGCAAGGATACCGCCCGGTTGATCTTGACGTAGCCCGGGTGAAACCCGGGGTGGGCCTTTGCGTCAAGGCCAACCCCCGGGTTGCACCCGGGCCACGTCAGTTCGCGCGCCAGCCTCGGCTCATCGCCGCCTGTTCGGCTTGCGCATCGAGCGCCGCACCCTGGATTTGCGCGTCGACCACCTTCAGCACCGCGACTGGCACGGGTGAGGCCGCCATGCTCAGGTCGGCGCTTGCAGAGGCCCCAGGCTTGTCTTGTTCGACGACGCGCAAGGCCCACTCGCTGCCGCGGCGGCAGGCCAGACCGTCGGTGCCCGCGGCTTTCACGGTGAAGCTGCGGCAGTACTCGCCGGCCTTGGATCGATAGCTCAGCCCGATCTTCACTGGCGAGTCCGTGGTCTGCGCGCTGGCGAGCTGGGTCGACAAGGCTTGCGCCAGTTGGCCGCGAGCCACGAGTTGGCCGCCTTGGTCGGCGATGTCATCGGTGGCCTGCGCCAGCCATGCGCTTTTTCCGGCGAACACGCCCACGACAAGGCAGGCGGCCATGCCGCCCCAGTGCTTCCACGTCCATCTGCTGTCGACCGGCTTTTCCGCGGCCGAGGCCCCGCGTTTCGCTCGTGCAGCCGCCAGCCTGACCACCTTGGCCTTGACCGTCCGCGCAGGCGCCATGACGCCGACGGCAGCCGTCAGCCGCGACGGGATCGGTTCCTGCAGGATCGGCGAGTAGGCCGAGCCCAGCAAGGCCCGCAACGCGCGCTGCTCTTCGATCAGGCTGGCGAGCTCGGGGTCTGCCGCCATCGCCGCTTCGATCTGTGCCGCGGTGGCCGAGTCGAGTTCGTTGTCGACGTAGGCGAAGAGCGACTCCTGCGAAATGTGTGGCGTGCTCATCGTGCTGCTCCTTGCGCGGTGGAAAGGATCGCCTGCAAACTTTCGCGGGCCCGGGCGAGCCGGCTGGTGAGGGTGCCGATGGGAATGCCCAGTACCTCGCACGCTTCCTTGTAGGGCAGCCCTTCGACGAGCACGAGGCCCACCGCCATGCGCTGGTCGTCGTTCAGCTGCTCCATGGCGCGCTGAACGTCCATGCGCACGTCGTGGCGGTCGGCCGGCCAATCTCCGCGCGACTGCCCCACGTTCTCGCCCGCTTCTTCCGGCAAGAAGATCGCATCGCGCCTCACACGCGAACGCACTTCGTCGATCCAGGCGTTCTTCATGATCATGAACATCCAACTGTCGAGTCTTGTCCCTGGCTGCCATTGATCGAGCCGCAGCAGTGCACGCTCGATCGCCAACTGGACCAGGTCGTCCGCATCCTCGCGGTGGCGAGTGATCGTTCTGGCGAAACGGCGCAGCCGCGGCAGCAAAGCCACCACTTCTTGACGAAGCCCGTCATGCGGATCACTCATGCGTTGTGTGTTGAACGACCGGAGCGCGGATTTTCTTCCACTCCTGCGTCGTTTACCTCAACAACCGCCCACTAAGATAGTTCGAATGACCCGAATTCTTTCGCTAATCGCGCTCGCGCTCATTGCGATGGCATCGCCACTCGCACACGCACAGCTTCGCCTGCCTTCCCTCCCGAGTCTGCCGACTCTTCCCAACACCACGCTTCCAAATTCAGGTCAGCTGACGCAACAAATTCGTCGGGATGTAGCGCCCGTGACCGATCTCGTAAGGGCTCGATTGCAACAGGTCGCCGCCAAGGTCAGTCAGCGAAGGGATCTGATCGAAGCCGATTCGGCGGGAGAAGCCATCATTCGCGGCGAATTGGTGCTGATATCTCCCTCGGCGACGGTGCTCATAGCCGCACGCGCAGAGGGGTTTATTGTGCTGCGGGACCGAACGCTGGATGCGCTGGAGATGCGATTTGTCACCGTGCGCGCGCCCCCGGGCTGGGACACGCCGAGGGCCTTGCGCCGTCTGCGCGAACTCGACCCGCAAGTCACGGTGGACTTCCATCACCTCTACCTTGAAAGCGGGAGCGTCGCGAGCAACGGCAACGTGCGCCCCGCGCCCACGCCATTGCCGTCCACGTCGGCCGCAAATCATGTCAAGGTCGGCTTGATCGATGGCGGCGTCGAGACAGACCACGCGGCACTGCGAGGTGCATCGATTCACGCCTGGGGCTGCGGCGGCACCAAGATCGCGAGCGCCCATGGAACGGCCTTGGCCTCGCTGCTGGTCGGGCACGCGGATCGCTTCCGAAGCGCTGCGCCGCAGGCGACGCTCTACGCGGCCGACGTGTATTGCAACGACCCGGTCGGCGGTTCGGTGGAAGCGGTCGCGGTGGCGATCGGCTGGCTTCTGGGCGAGCAAGTGCCGGTGGTCAACATCAGCCTCGTGGGACCGGCCAATCGGGTGCTCGAACTGGTCGTGAAGAAGGCGGCATCGAAGGGGATGTTGTTCGTCGCGGCCGTGGGCAACGACGGGCCTGCCGCGCCGCCCTTGTATCCGGCGGCCTACCCTGATGTGGTCGCCGTGACCGCCGTCGACGCGCGCGGCAAGGTCATCCCTGAAGCCTGCCGCGGGCCGCACGTGGCCTTCGCGGCGCCAGGCTCGGACATGGCGGTGGCGGGGCTTGGCCGCGCCGGTTTCGCGTCGGCACGCGGCACATCGTTCGCGGCGCCCCTGGTCGCGGGGATTCTGGCGCAGACCATGCCGTCGCCCGACATCACCGCTGCCCGCTCAGCCGTCGCCGGGCTGGCGCGCACGGCAGTCGATGCCGGCGCTCCAGGCCGCGACGACGTGTATGGCTACGGGATCGTCGCGAGCGACTTGCGCACGGAGCCGGCCGTGGTGATGGCACGGTGAACGCGCGTTGATCGCACGGCGCGGGCGTGAACCCCAGACCGCGAAAACGAAACTTGCAAGAAAGTGTGACGCGACGGAAGAACGCGCCTTCGGCCCTCGTTGAACCTCTTGAGTGCTGCGGATGGGCCGCGGTGCGAATGACAGCAAGAGTTGGAGCACATCAATGATCAAGCATCGTCACATCCTCGCCGGCGCCACCGTTCTGGCCGCGCTCATCTCCTCCACCGTGCCAGCGCAAGCCGGTCTCATCGGCGGCTCGGGCGCCCTGGGCGGCGGCCTCACGGGCGGCATCGGCCCCTCGGGCGGGTCGGTCAACGGGGCCTTGAGCGGTCAGTCGACGCTGCGCACACCTTCGGCGCGCCCGGCTGTCGACAAGACGCAAGACACCACGGCCGACACCAAGGACGCCGCGCAGGCAAAGGCGGACTCGACCAAGGACGCAGCCGCCGAGAAGGCCGCGGCCGCCAAGGCCAGCGCCACGGCAAAGGCGAGCGCCGCCAAGGACGCAGCCGCTGACAAGTCCACAGCCGCAAAAGCTCAGGCAGGCGCCACGGCGACTCAGGCACACGGCACCGCGCAGGCTGCTGGCGAGAGCGCCACGCGCAAGCCGAACGTCTCGGGTTCCGCAGACGGCAATGTGGCCAGCGATGGCCACTCCACGACCTTGAGTGGGTCGGTGAACGGAGCCGTTCAGCGCTAAGCGCAGTACCAGCAAAGGGAGTCTTCGTAGCCCGGATGCAATCCGGGGCGGGCCTTGACGCACACGCCCACCCCGGGTTTCACCCGGGCTACGAGTTCAAATCTCCTCGTACAGCGGAAGTGTCAAGAACTCCGCAAATTCATCCTGTGTGCTCATCTTGTCGAAGATCTCCGCAGCGCGATCGAACTTGCCTTCGAAGCCGCCAGCCTTGATCTTCGCGAGTTCTTCGGGGACGTACGAACGCACGAGTTCCGCCGTCACCTTGCGGCCGTCGTCGAGCACCCCCTTGGGTGAGCGAATCCATTGCCACACCTGCGAGCGGCTGATCTCTGCGGTGGCGGCGTCTTCCATCAGGTTGTGGATCGGCACGCAGCCGTTGCCGGCGAGCCAGGCGCCGAGGTAGTGGACGCCGACGCCGATGTTCATGCGCAGGCCCGCTTCGGTGATCGGCGCCTCGGGACGGAAGTCGAGCAGGTCCGAAGCCTTCACGTTCACGTCCGGGCGCTGCTTCTCGAACTGGTTCGGCTTGTCTCCGAGCACGTCGAGGAACTCCTTCATGCTCGCTTCGACGAGGCCCGGGTGCGCGACCCAGCCGCCGTCGTAGCCGTCGCCGGCATCGCGCGCCTTGTCGGAGCGTACCCCGCCCATCGCCTTGTCGTTGGCGGCCGGGTCGTTCTTGATCGGGATCAGCGCGCTCATGCCGCCGATTGCCGGCGCCTGGCGGCGATGGCACGTCTTCAGCAGTTGCAGCGCGTAGGCGCGCATGAACGGCACCGTCATCGTGATCTGCGAGCGGTCGGCAAGGCAGAAGTCCTCGTCGTTCCTGAACTTCTTGATCGCCGAGAAGATGTAGTCCCAGCGGCCGGCGTTCAGGCCCGAGCTGTGTTCGCGCAGTTCGTACAGGATCTCGTCCATTTCGAACGCGGCGAGGATCGTCTCGACCAGCACCGTCGCGCGGATCGTGCCGCGCGGAATGCCGACGGCTTCCTGCGCAGCCACGAAAATGTCGTTCCACAGACGCGCTTCGAGATGGCTTTCCAGCTTCGGCAGATAGAAGTACGGGCCCGAGCCGCGCGCAATCAGTTCCTTCGCGTTATGGAACAGGAACAGCGCGAAATCGAAGATGCCGCCGGACACGCGCTGACCGTCGACCGTCACATGCTTTTCGTCGAGATGCCAGCCGCGCGGACGCACGATCAGCGTGGCCACTTTATCGTTGAGACGATATGACTTGCCGTTCTGCTCGAGCGAGATCGTGCGGCGCACCGCCTCCTTCAGATTGATGTGGCCGGTAATCAGGTTGTCCCAGCTCGGCGCATTCGAATCCTCGAAGTCGGTCATGTACGAATCCGCGCCGGAATTCAGCGCGTTGATGATCATCTTGCGCTCGACCGGCCCCGTAATTTCGACGCGACGGCATTCCAGATCTCTCGGCAGCGGCGCGACCTTCCAGTCGCTTTCGCGGATGTGCTTCGTTTCGGCGAGGAAATCGGGACGCTCGCCGGCATCGAGACGCGTCGCGCGTTCGGCACGCGCTTTCAGCAGTTGCTGGCGGCGCGGCTCGAATACGCGATGCAGGTTCGCGACAAGGTCGATCGCCGGTGATTTGCATGCCCTGCGGCAGCGACAACGTGTTCGCCATGGTTTCTCCCTGGTCGGTCAGATAACAGAAAATGCCTGGTGATTGCAAAAGGCGCTAAAGGCTCAAAAAGCGCAAAAAGCGGGAAATGCCCGATTCATGGCTGTCACGCGCCGGGGCTGTGGCGCGTGCGGCCTGAACTTTTATCGGGCGGTAAAGGTAAGAGGCTGTCCAGAAATGCGGGCAGGTCGGCGAGATTCGCGCCGGTGGCGTGCGGCTTGACGCCGAGTTCTTCGGCCGGCGCACGCAGGCGGTTGACCCAGAACGTCGTGAAGCCGAACCAGGTCGCGCCCGCCGCATCCCAGCCGTTCGACGACACGAAAACGATCTCGCGCGGCGTCACGCCGAAGGCCTGCGTGCCGAGCGCATAAGTAGCCGGCGCCGGCTTGTACGCGCGCACGGCATCGACCGAAAGCACGTGATCGAAGAGGCCCGTCATGCCGGAGCTTTTCACGGCGATGTCGAGCATCTGTGGATTGCCGTTCGACAGGATCGCGAGACCGAGGCGTCCGCCAACCGCGCCCGTTGCTGGCGCCGCCGGCATCGTCCGGTCGCGCAACAGCCGCAACACGGGCACCGCATCCGGAAACGCGGACAGGCACGCGTATTCGTCCATCAGACGTTTTTCGGCGGCCGTGTTGAGCGTGAGCCCGAGTTTGCGCGCCGAGAAGCGCAACGCATCGAGCGTAACGTTGCAGAACAACTCGTAATGCGCGCCCGAAGGATCGGACAGCGTGCGCAATTGCGCGTATTCGATCTGCTTGAGACGCCACAGCTGCGAGAGCGCCTCGCCGTGGCCCGGGAACATCTGTTCGGCGGCAGCGACGACCGAATGCACGTCGAACAATGTGCCGTACGCGTCGAAAATCACTGCCTTTGGGGTAGGTGTCGTTGTGGCCGACATTGCCGTGCGCTCCAGTCAGAGGTCAGGATGGATTCTATTCGTGATAACTTGTGCTAAAAAAGACCCTAAACATCACTTGATCTTTTACTTTCACATACCTAATCTCACACTCAATCCGATTTTTGACGCGCCGGGAGGCGCACTCTGAAACACCATGGACCGCTTCAAGCAGATCGAAACCTTCGCTACCGTCGCGGCGCGCGGCAGTCTGTCCGCCGCCGCGCAGGCCGAGGGCGTCGCGCCGGCGATCATCGGGCGCCGCATCGACGCGCTCGAAGAGCGTCTCGGGGTGAAACTGCTGGTGCGCACGACGCGCCGGATCACGCTGACCTACGAAGGCTCGGCGTTTCTCGAAGACTGCCAGCGCATCATTCATGACATGCAGAACGCCGAGGCCAGCGTGTCGGCGGGCGGCGTGAAGGCGAGCGGCCATCTGCGCGTGTCCGCGCCGGCCGGTTTCGGACGCCGGCACGTCGCGCCGCTGGTGCCGGCGTTCACGGTCGCGCATCCGGACGTGTCGATCACGCTCGATCTGTCCGACCGGCTCGTCGATCTGGTCAACGAGGGCTTCGACTGCGCGGTGCGGCTCGGCGACCTGCCGGATTCGTCGCTGGTGTCGCTGCGTCTGGGCGACAACCGGCGCGTCGTCGTCGCGTCGCCCGCATATCTTGCGCGCCGCGGCGCGCCGCAGACGCTCGCCGAACTCGCGCATCACAACTGCCTCGCGCTCGGCGCGAGCGCCAACCAGCAGCGCGGCTGGACCTTCCAGCAGGGCGACAAGGTCGTGTCGATCAAGGTATCCGGCACGATGGAGTGTTCGGACGGCGCGGTGCTGCACGAATGGTGTCTCGACGGTTACGGCCTCGCGTGGCGTTCGTGGTGGGAAGTCGGCACGGACATCGCGGCAGGGCGCCTCGTCACCGTGCTGGACGAATTCGCCGCGCCGCCGATCGGCATTCACGCGGTGTTCCCGCAGCGCCGCCATCTGCCGCTGCGCGTGCGGCTTTTCCTCGATTTCCTGAAACATACGTACGGTCATCCGGATTACTGGGGTTAGTGCCGGCCGGTGTGAACGCCATGCTCCGCGGGCTTCGCACGGGTTTCCGATATGCGGACAGACCCGCACGCGCGTCTTGCGGACCATTCTGGCGCACTACAATCGGATTCGAGGCGCCGCGCTTCGATACGCCCGGATCGCGGCCCGGCCGGATATCCGCAGTCGACGACGGAGGGCACGATGTTCAAGCACATCCTGGTTCCGACCGATGGTTCAGACCTGTCGAAGAAGGCGATCGACGGCGCAATCGACCTTGCGCAGGCCGTCGGCGCGCGCGTCACGGCCTATGCGTGTCTGCCGCAATATCCGTACTCGCCGTTCTCCGAGGTCGTCATCGAGCCGCCTGTCGATTTTCAGGAGCGCAGCGAACGGGAGGCGCGTCTGCATCTGGAAGAGGTTGAGCGGGCCGCGTGCGGCGCGGGTGTTGCCTTTACAAGCGAAACAAGCGTGCATCCGTCGCCGTATCTCGGGATCATCGAGGCAGCCGAGCGCGGCGGTTGCGATGTGATCTTCATGGCGTCGCACGGGCGGCGCGGGCTCGGCAGTCTGCTGATCGGCAGCGAGACGCAACGGGTGCTCACACATACGAAGATTCCGGTGATTGTCTATCGGTGACGTCGGGTGAAGGGCGCCTGCACGAGCGGGCGCCATCGCAATCGGGCGCGGGCTGCGGGTCAGTAACCTGCGCGACGCAGGCCTGCTGCGAAAGCACTAAAGCGACTCGGGTGATTAACGCCGCGAACGCAACGCAACGATCGCAACGAACGCGCGCCAGCGGATAACCGGCACGCTCCGTTCGCTTCGCTTCGGCACGGTGTGCCGTGCCACGCTCCTCTCAAGCTCCATCCCTAACGGCCGGCATCGCGCCGTCCGTCCGTTTTTCCTCCCTGACGGCGGCCCTCTGCGGGGCCGCTGCTTCATCTGCCAGTCGTGTCGCTCAGGCGGTATCGCTTTGCCGTCACGCGACCTTCTTGTCGAAGAACTGCTCGTCTTCGGTCGAACCATGCAGCGCGGTCGTCGATGCGTCGCGTTCAACCGTCTGCGTCACCGCGTCGAAATAGCCGGTGCCGACTTCGCGCTGATGCTTCACTGCGGTGAAGCCCTTTTCGGCCGCGGCGAATTCCGCCTGCTGCATTTCGACGAACGCGCTCATCTGCGTGCGCGCATAGCCGTGCGCGAGGTTGAACATCGAGTAGTTCAGCGCGTGGAAGCCGGCGAGCGTGATGAACTGGAACTTGTAGCCCATCGCGCCGAGCTCCTTCTGGAACCGCGCGATCGTCGCGTCATCGAGGTTCTTCTTCCAGTTGAACGACGGCGAGCAGTTGTACGACAGCAGCTTGTCCGGGAACTGCCTGTGAATCGCTTCGGCGAACTTCTTCGCGAATTCGAGATCGGGCTTGCCGGTCTCGCACCAGATCATGTCGGCGTACGGCGCGTAGGCGAGACCGCGCGACACGGCCTGTTCGAGGCCCGGCTTCGTGCGGTAGAAACCTTCGACCGTGCGCTCACCGGTCAGGAACGGCTTGTCGTTGTCGTCGA
>WNFL01319095.1_pt1 | contig 10339 bp, 5 predicted proteins | sample 5400361 | NCBI WGS metagenome assembly WNFL01 (sample SAMN13153351, study PRJNA577476) | soil metagenome | isolation source: 40 cm soil on Douglas fir-dominated hillslope | place: USA:California | collected 2013-09-17
GCGACCGGCACGACGAACAGCGTGAGCGCGGTGGAGAAGAAGACCCCGCCCACGATCGCGTAGCCCAGCGGTTTACGGGACGCGGACCCCGCGCCCACGCCCCAGGCGACCGGCACCGCCCCCATAATCGTCGCCACCGACGTCATGAGGATCGGGCGCAGCCGGATGCGGCCCGCCTCGAGGACCGCCGCGACGGTGTCGAGGCCTTTCTCCCGCAGCTGGTTCGTGTACTCGACCAGCAGAATCGAGTTCTTGCTGACCAGTCCGATGAGCAGAATCATCCCGATCTGGCTATACAGGTTCATCGTCGCGCCCGATCGATGGATGACCGCCGCGAACTTCAGCGTCGCCAGCGCGCCGGTGATGGCCAGCGGCACGGCCAGCAGCACCGTCCAGGGATGCAGCAGCGACTCGAACTGCGACGCGAGCACCATGAATACCACGATCAGCGCGATCACGAACGCGAAGTAGATGGCGCTCCCGCTTTCCTTGAACTCACGCGATTCTCCGGCGAGCGCCGTGGTGGTCCCGGGCGGCAGCAGTTGTCGCGCCACCGCATCCAGCGAATCGAGCGCCTCACCCTGCGCGAGCCCCGGCATCAGCGACGCCGACAACGTAAACGAGGGGACCCGATTGAAGTGGTTGATCTGCCGCGCGCCCACGCCTTCCTGCACGTGCGCCAGGGCGTCGAGCTGCACCAGCTGCCCATTCTTGCCCCGCAGGTAGATCCCGCCCATGTCGCTCGGTGTGGCGCGGTCCTTGGGATCGAGCTGCACCATCACGTAGTACAGCTTGTCGTTGCGCGTGAACGTGCTGACCCGGCGGCCGCCGAGAAATGTCTGCAGGGCGCCCGCGACGTCGCGGACGGGTACACCCAGGTCCTCGGCGCGGTCACGGTCGAATGTGACCCGCAGCTCCGGTTTGTTCACAAAGAGATCGGGCTGCACGTTCGCGAGCCCCTTGATCTGGGACACGCGACCCACAAACGGGCCCATCATGGCCGTGAGCTTCGCGAAATCAGGATTCTGCACGACGTACTGAATCGGCTGGGAGAACCCGATCGCGCCGGGCGCGTACGGAAATGCGAAGACGCCCGTGATCCCCATGAGCTGGGGAAACATGCCCCCGATCGTCTGGTTCACGCTGGGGCGTTTGCCGTCCTTCATGATCACACCGATGAGCGCGCTGTTCACACCCCCAGCGAATCCGCCGACGATCGTGAAGTACCCGTTCACGCCGGGCGTGTGGTCGATGACCTGTTCCACCTGTCGCACGTAGCCGTCGGTGTACGGCAGCGACGCGCCTTCCGGACCGCGCACGACCACGAGGAAGAACCCGCGGTCGTCTTCGGGGATCAGCTCGCGTTGCAGCCGCGTCAGGCCTTGCAGCTGTGTCAGGACTGGTATCTGCCCCAGGAATGGTAGCCGCGCCGGCGGCCAGCCGAACAAGAAGAACGCGGTGAGCGCCACGCCGCCGATCGTACCCCAGAACACCCACCTGCGATGATCGATGGCCTTCCGCAGCAGCTGTGTGTACCGCTCCGACAGCGCGTTGAAGCCGCGCTCGAACATTTGGAAGATCGCGCCATGCTGGTGCTGCATGCGCAGGATCTTGGCGCAGAGCATCGGGGTGAGCGTCAATGCGACGAAGCCCGAGATCACGACGGCGCCCGCAACCGCGATGCCGAACTCGCTCAGCAACCGGCCCGCGGTGCCCGTCAGGAACGCGAGCGGCGAAAACACCGCCACCAGCGCGATCGTGGTCGCGATGACCGCGAACCCGATTTCGTCCGTGCCGCGCACCGCGGCTTCCTCCGGCTGTTCGTGCAGCTCCTCCTGATGCCGGAAGGCGTTCTCGAGCACGATGATCGCGTCGTCCACCACGATGCCGATCGCGATCGTGAGCGCGAGCAGGGTGAAGTTGTTGATCGAGAAGCCCAGGAAGTACATGATCGCGAAGGTCGCGATGATCGAGGCCGGAATCGCGAGTCCCGGGATGATCGTGGCGCGTACGTTGCGCAGGAATACGAAGATGATCAGCACCACCAGGATGGCGGCGATGAGCAGAGTGACCTTCGCGTCGTTGATCGATTGCGTGACGAACTTCGACCCGTCGAACGCGCTCTCGAGCTTCACGCCAAGCGGCAGCGCCTGCTGGATGGCGGGGAGCTCGGCGCGAATGCTGCGCGCGACATCGATCAGGTTCGCCTTGGACTGGCGCACCACGCCGATCGCGACCGAGGGCCTGCCTTTCCAGCGGAAGATCGAGCGATTGTCTTCGGGCCCTAGCTCGACGCGTGCCACGTCCTTGAGCTTGATCAGCTGGGTTCCCCGGCTCGCGACGGCCATTTCGCCGAACTCCTGCGGCGTCTTGAGCTCGCCGAGCGAGCGCACGGAAAACTCGCGCCGGGTGGATTCGATCCGGCCCGCCGGGATCTCGACGTTGCGGGAGGCGATCGCGCTCTCGACATCCTGCACGGTGAGCTCGCGCGCCGAGAGCGCCTGGGGGTCCACCCACACGCGCATCGAGTAGCGGCGCTCACCGAAGATCTGAGCGCTGCCGACCCCCGGCAGGCTCTGGAGCCGCGCCTTCACCAGGCGGTCGGCGACATCGGAGAGCTCCATCAAATCGTAGTTGTCGCTGGAGAGCGCCAGCCAGAAGAACGGCTGCGCATCGGCCGACTGCTTCGCGATCACCGGCTCGAGCACGTCCACCGGGAGCCGCCCGCGCACGCGCGACACCTTGTCGCGCACGTCCTGCGCCGCGACGTCGACCGGCCGGTCGAGCGTGAACTCGAGCGTGATGTTGCTCGTCTGCTCCGCCGACGAGCTGCTCAGCGTGCGGATGCCCTGAATCGTGGAGAGCTCTTCCTCCAGCACGTCGGTGACTGCCGTCTCCACCACCTGCGCGTTGGCGCCGGGGAGCACCGTCGTGACCGAGATGACCGGAGGATCGATGTCGGGCAGCTCGCGCACCGAGAGCCGGGTGTAGCCAATGAATCCGAAGAGCACGAGCGCCGCCGACAGCATGCTGGCGAGGACCGGGCGTCGTATGGCGGTATCCGAGAGTTTCATACGCGACAGTTTTCCCAGGAAAGTGAGCGGGCCGGACAGTCCTCAACGTAACGGGACGTGTCTCGAACGAGTTCCAGCTCGGTGGTGCTAGTACGTCGAAAAAGAACTCGGGAAATCGACATGATCGGGTCCAGTTTTTGTTCGAGTTGGGGACCCGAAGATATACCGAAGAACGAAACACCCGCAAGAGCCGCTCTAAAGGTCATAATTTCGCTTTGGGGCGCGCCGCCCCGCGACTAGGTTAGAAAGCGATGGGGAGGGCTGGCCGAATGGCTAAGGCACCGGTCTTGAAAACCGGCGGGCGCAAGCCCTTACAGGTTCGAATCCTGTGCCCTCCGTTGACCTTGCCGCGGAGGCGCGCATGTTCGCCGTGGTTGCCCTGCTTTCCAGTCTCGCTGCAACACAGACACCCTACGACACCGTCTTCGACCAAGTCCGAAGTCTAGCGCTCCGCCCTGACGCTGTCGCCCCCGTGCATGGATTGATACTCCATCGTGACGTGCTGGAGCTGCGGCTCGATTCCGGCTACGCGTTTCAACTCACACCGGTCGCGGGCCGCCCCGCCGGGATCGCATTCGTCGGATCGGGGTCGGTGTCGTTCGTCCCACCGCTCCTCGTCGAGGAATTAAACCTGAAGCGCGTGATGGGAGACTCGACCATCAGCGGGCCGATCACGGCCGCGGTCTTCCTGTTTGCGGACTCGACCGCGACGGAGCTCGCGCGCTCGCTCAAGTTCGGGTCGGCGCCCCAGGGCGCGCCCGATCCGAGCGGGGCCATCGGCAGCGCGCTCGACTTCATCGTGGACGGCCGCAGCCGCAGCGCCGACGAAAGTTATCTCACCGCCCTCCTCAATCACGAAAACACGGGCTTCTTCGCCGCCTACATCCAGCGCAAGCGCGGCGAGAATGTGATGGTGGAGTTCGATCCCACCCAGCCGGAGGAAGTGACACTGCTCCGCCGCGGCAAGATGCTGGGCCAGCGTACCGAAACGGTGTGCCAGTTCCAACGCGCCGAGGATTTGGCACGCAACGTATCCGTCGCGGACGAACATCCCGACCCGCTGGCCGTCGATCAGTACGACATCGAGAGCACGATCGACGGGGGTTACCACTTTTCGGGACGGTCGACGACGCGTCTGATCGGCCGCCGCGGCCAGCAGTTGTGGGCGCAGTTCTTCCTCTATAATGAGCTCAAGGTCGACTCACTCACCACGGCCGGCGTTCCGCTCATGTACTACCGACGCGACCGCCTGCCTGGATTGTGGATTCGCTTCGCCAAACCCATCGAACCAGGCGACACGGTGAGTGTGCGCGTCGTCTATCACGGCAACCTCATCGGCTTCGGATCGGCGATAGACGAGTTTCTCCCGCCCTGGTGGGACCCATTACGCCGGGAGATTACGCCGGTGATGGACGCTTGGGCGTTCGTGAAGTCGTTGTACGACTGGTTTCCACGCTACGGCGCCGAAAGTACGCCGGTCTCGTTGACGTTTCACATACCGTCGGATCTCAAGCTCGCTACCATCGGCCGCCTCGTAGACTCGAGCACCACTGAGAAAGTCAGGACGACTCGTTGGGTCGCTGAGCAGCCCACGGACCAGGTGTCGTTCAACATCGGGAAGTTCGATGAGCTTAATATCCGTGATCCGCGCATTCCGCCGGTCACCGTGCAGGTCAACACCGAAGCGCATCGCGCGATTAGCCGGCTGTTCCCACAAATGAGCGACCCGGAGGGACAGGTCGGCGCGGACGTGGCCAATAGCCTCGCGTTTTTCAGTCGCGTGTACGGTCCCCCACTCTTCCATCAGTACTACGCGACTGAAATCCCCTATTTCGGGGACGGCTTTGCGTTCCCGGGCATGATCCAGCTGTCGTGGTGGACGTTCATGGGCCTGTCCTCGCGTGGCGATGAAGAGAGTTTCCGCTCGCACGAGATGGCGCACCAGTGGTGGGGCATCGGCGTCGAACCCGCTGGGTATCGTGACCAGTGGCTGGCCGAGGGCTTCGCTGAGTTTTCGAGTCTGTGGTATATGCAGATGATCCTGCGCGACAATGACAAGTACCTCAAAAAGCTGCGTGACTCGCGCAACGAGATTCGACAAGCGCGGGCCAAGGCGGTGCCAATCGGCCTCGGCACCCGCGCGGGTGAAAGCTGGCATGGCAATTACGCGCTTACGACGTATCAGAAGGGGGCCTGGGTCGTCCACATGCTGCGGAACCTGATGCTCGACACTCGCAACATGAGCGAAGACCGCTTCATGGCCATGATGCACGATTTCTATCAGACCTATCGCGGCAAGCGGGCCTCGACCGAGGACTTCCAACGCGTCGTCGAGCACCACACCGGCATCCCCATGGACTGGTTCTTCAACGAATGGGTCTATGGCACCGCGGTTCCGACCTATACCTTCTCCTGGAATGTGGAGCCGGATAGCGGCGGCTTCAGCGCCCATCTGCGGGTGCGGCAAAGCGATGTGCCGGAGGACTTTGCGATGTACGTCCCCGTGCTCATCAAGTTCGCCCAGGGCGAAGCGATGGTGCGGGTCCTGGTGCGCGGCCCCACGACCGAGACGACGCTGCAGCTGCCCGCCGAGCCGAAGACGATGGAGCTGAATCCGCTGGAGTCCGTGCTCGCGGAAACAAAGACCGAAGGATGGCATAATTGACCGAAGGCGGTCGCCGGGAAATGACGTTCCTGCTCGCGGGCGCGGAGCAACGCGCGTTGCAGGCGCTCGCCGCCCGCGTGCCGCGCACCATCCGGTCCAATCACCTCACGGCCATCGGCATGCTCGCCGCCGCGGGCGCGGGCGCGGCCTACGCCCTGACCCGCTACGACCCCGCCTGGCTCTGGGTCGCGAGCCTGATGCTGGGCGTGAACTGGCTCGGCGACAGCCTCGACGGCACACTCGCGCGCGTCCGCGGCACGCAGCGGCCCAAGTACGGCTATTACCTCGATCATGTCGTCGACGCGTTCTCGACCGCCGTCATCGGGCTCGGCATCGGGTTTTCGCCCTATGTGAATCTGGGTCTCGCCCTGGGACTCGTCGTGGTGTATCTCGCCCTGTCCATCAATGTCTATCTCGAATCGAGCGTGTTTGGCGTCTTCAAGATTTCGTACGGGCGCATCGGCCCGACCGAGGTCCGACTGTTGCTCGTCATTCTCAACACGGCGCTGGCGCTTGCGGCGCTGTGGGAGGTCAAAGGCCCATGGCCAATCAGACTGGTTGCCAACTGGACACTCGCCATCCTGCTGGCGGGGATGGTGGCACTGTTCATCGGGAGATTCGCCCGGAATCTCTCCCGGCTCGCCAAGCTCGAGCCACAACGATTCAGATGGTGGGAGTAAGGCTCGCCGCCCTGCTCCTGTGTGCCGCCCTGCCCGCGTCGGCGCAGACGGTCCGCGGGCTGCTGACGGATAGTGTCAGCCGCTCCCCCCTTCCCGGCGCATTCCTCACGCTCGTCGATGCAGCCGGTGTCGAGCGCGCGCGGGTCATGACGAATCAGGCGGGCGAGTTTGTCGTGACCGCCCCCGGGGCGGGCAACTACCAGCTGCGCTCCAAGCGCATTGGATTCCGGCCGCTCGTGTCGGCGCCGGTTACGCTGGGCGCCGGCGAAACGATCAGCTACAACGTCGCCATCGACCCCATCGCAATTCCCCTGCAGGCCGTCGTCGTCGCGGGCGAGCGCCAGTGCAACGTGGAATCGGGGACGTCCACCGCGGCGCTGTGGGATGAAGTCCGCGAGGCCCTCGCGGCCGTGTCGTGGACGTCGCGCGTGCCGGCGTACTGGTACGACATCGCGTATTTCAAGCGCGAGCTGACGGCGGGTGGCCGTCGCAAGAGCGAGGACTCCACCTGGGGCAACACGGGATTCTCGATCAATCCCATCCGCAACTTCGCGACATCCGACGAGCTAGTGACGCAAGGCTACGTCGTCGTGACCGACACCGCCGGCTGGGTCTACCGGGCGCCCGATCCCGACGTCCTGCTGAGTCCCTCATTCCTGCGAACGCACTGCTTCGAGACCCAGACCGGCAAGGGCGACAATCAGGGGCTCGTCGGTCTCGGCTTCACGTCGGTGCGCGACCGCACCGTTCCCGAGATCACCGGCACGCTCTGGGTCGATCGCACGAACTCCGAGCTGCGCGCGCTCGACTTCAAGTACATCCGGTTACCACAGGACCTGGTTTCCTCGGGCGCGGGCGGTCACATCGAGTTTCTGCGCCTGCCGTCGGGCGTGTGGATCATCCGCGACTGGTGGATCCGCATGCCGCGGTCTGAAATGAAGCAGCGGCCCATGGCGATGGGTGACCAGCTCGAGGTCGTCGGCTACGTCGAGCAGGGGGGGAGCGCCAGGACGATCAAGACGCGGAGCGGCACGCTCGTGTACGGCACAGAACAAGTCGCCACGGCAGGCCCTCCGTCCACTGTGCCCCCACCCGCTCCTCCCGCGATTGACCCGGCTAGTGGAGCCCCCGCCGCTGCACTTGAGCCCGTCCCTCCGGCCCCTGTGCCCGCGGCGAGCAAGCCGGCCAACCACCCGCGGATCCGCAACTCGAACGTCATCGACCAGGAGGAAGTCCGCTCGTCGACGGCGATCGACGCGTACGCGCTGGTGCAACAGGCGCGGCCCACCTGGCTCCACCAACGGGGCGCGATCAGCCTCCGGGACCCGACGGCCGGCGCCGTCCAGGTCTATCTGGACGGGCAGCAGTACGGCGAGCTGAACCGGTTGCGCGAGATCAGCACGCAGGACGTTCGCGAGGTGCGGTTCCTCGGCGCGGGCGAGGCGCAGATGCGGTACGGCACGGGCCACGCCGGCGGCGTGATCGAGGTGCTCAGCGCCGTCGGAGCACCGACGGAGCGGATAGCATCGGGACCCAGCGCTCCAACCCAGCCACCGCCGCCGCCCGCCCCCGCTCCAGCAGCCAGCACGGCAGATCCGACGCAAACTCGGCCGGCGAGCCAGCGGCAGCGGCGCGACCCGAACCTCATCGACCAGGAGGAAGTCGATTCGTCGACGGTCCTCGACGCCTATTCTCTCGTGCAGCAGTCGCGGCCAAACTGGCTCCACCAGCGTGGCGCGATCAGCTTGCGGGACCCGACTGCCGGCGTGGTGCAGGTCTATCTGAACGGGCAGCACTACGGCGACCCGGACAAGTTGCGCGAGATCAGCAAACAGGACATTCGTGAGGTGCGATTCCTCAACGCGGCCGAGGCGCAGATGCGGTACGGCGTGGGCCACGCCGGCGGCGTGATCGAGGTCGTACTGAGATGAGCGGCGCGCTGGCTCTCGCGGGCCTGCTGGTCGGTGCCATTCAAAATCCCGCGGCGCAGCGGCCGCTCCGGATCGATTATACGATCGCGCTGCCCGAGGTGACGTCGCATCTGTATTCCATCACCATTGCGGTAGACGGGCTTGCCGGTCGCCCGGTGAATCTGCAAATGCCTATCTGGTCCCCCGGCCGCTACGGCCGGATGGATTTCGCCAAGAACGTGCAGGAGTTTGCGGCGAGCGGCAGCGACGGGAAGCCGCTGCGGTGGAACAAGATCAACGGCTCGCTCTGGCGCGTGTTTCCGGAAACACGCCGCGGGATCCGCGTGACCTATCGCGTGTTCGCGAACGCGCCGATGTCGGGCACGTTTTCGGTGCTGGACAGCGCGCATGCCAACTGGAACGGGGCGTCGCTGTTCATGTACGTGGAGGGCCACAAGCAGGATCCGGTGTCGCTGACGGTCGAGCCGCCGGCGAACTGGACGATCATGAACGGCGCCGTGACACGTGAGGGTCAGCGCCAGTTTCAGTTTCCCAACTACGATCTCCTCATCGATACGCCCACAGAAGTGGCGCCGGCCGGATCACTCATGCTGGACTCGTTCGTCGTGGACACCCGCACCTATCGGGTGATGGTCCACCACAACGGACCGGTGTCTGCCGAGACGCGCGCGCGCTTCGTCGGCGACGTCGCGAAGCTCGTGCGGTACGAGAATTCCGTCTTCGGCCCGCCGCCGCTCGAGGAGTACACGTTCCTCTTTAACATCGGCTTCCCCGGCGGCGACGGGATGGAGCATTTGTACTCGACGCAGATTCAAAGCCGGCGATTCTGGACCGATACCGCCGCGCTGCTGCCCGGCATCGGCTCCGCGGCGCACGAATATTTCCATGTCTGGAATGTCAAACGCGTGCGGCCGGCGGCGCTCGGCCCGTTCGACTACACGCGGGAGCAGTACCAGCCGTCGCTATGGGTGGCCGAGGGCTGGACGCAGTACTATGGAGAAGTCGCGCTGCATCGCGCCGGTATCGAGGACTCCGCCGCGTTCTACCGCAGCATGGCCGGGCTCGTGCAGGACAATCTCACCGCGCCCGGCCGCACGATGACTTCGGCGCGCATGGCGTCGTTTTCCGCGCCGTTCTGGGACGGCGCCCCGCAGGCCCAGCCGACGAACTTCCGGAACACGTGGTTCGATTATTACACGAAGGGCGCGGGGCTGGCGGCCTACCTCGACCTGTTCATTCGCAATCGCACGGGTAACGCCAGGTCGCTCGACGACGCGTTCAACAACCTCAAGCAGCGGTCGTGGAATGCAGCCAAGGCGTCGTACTATCTGCAAGGTCGGGGCTACACCGAGGACGACGTCGAGCAGGCGGTGAGCGCGGCGGCGGGCGTCAACATGCACGACTGGTTCGAGACGCACGTGGGCGGCACTGAGGACATGGACTACGACGCCGCACTCGGCTGGGCGGGGCTGAAACTGGTTCGGCCCGACAGCGGGCAGTGGCGGATCGAGGCGCTGCCCGAAGTGACGCCGGCGCAATTGCGGGTCCGGGCCGGGTGGTTGACGGGCGCGTCGATCGAAGCGGTGCGCTAGACGCCGAGCGGCTCGACCTCTTTGCCGCAGTGCTTACAAATCCTCGCCTTGGCCAGAATGGTTTCAGCGCAGTAGGGGCACTCCCGTTCCGCGCGCGCCGGCAGCGGCGTCGCTGAAGCAGGCACGTACACGCGGGGTGCATCCTGCACGCTCGCGATCTGTTCCTGTACCTGTTTACGGAATTCGAACGGGTCGGCGATGTTCTTAAAGGGCTCGTGCGAGCCACCCGTGCCGCTAATGACGATCGTGCCGTATCCCCACAGCTTGCCGCTGAGCCCTTGCTCCACGCTGATGCTCTCGATTTTCGTGAGCAGGAGCTCGAGTGACCGGCGGTTGAGCCAGCCGACTTTCATGATCGCGCGCTTATTCGTAACGGCGAACTCCCCGTTACTGACCC
>WNFL01049913.1_pt1 | contig 10338 bp, 11 predicted proteins | sample 5400361 | NCBI WGS metagenome assembly WNFL01 (sample SAMN13153351, study PRJNA577476) | soil metagenome | isolation source: 40 cm soil on Douglas fir-dominated hillslope | place: USA:California | collected 2013-09-17
TTGGCCGGCAAGAGCGGCCTGATCGCCGACCGCAAGGGCCGCCGCGTGCTGGTGCAGCGTACCGGCAGCGACGAAGCGCGTGCCCGCAATGAGGCCGAAGCCAGCGGCTACGGTCCGCCGCGGCGTCCGCAGCGCGGCTATCACGGCAAGCGCGATCTGAAGCCGCGGGATGAGTAAGGACTGATGCGCGTCGTCGGCGGGCGGTTGAAGGGCCGCAACCTCGCGTCGCCGTCGTCGCGCGACATCCGCCCGACCGCGGACCGGCTGCGCGAGTCGGTGTTCAACATCCTGATCCATGCCTATGACGATCCGATTCAAGATGCCCGCGTGCTCGACCTGTTCGCCGGCACCGGCGCGCTCGGCATCGAGGCGATCTCGCGCGGAGCCAAGTTCGCGCTGTTGGTCGATAACGGCGCCGAGGCGCGCGCGCTGATGCGCAACAATGTCGAAGCGCTGGGCTTAGGCGGGGTGACGAAAGTGTACCGCCGTGATGCCACTAGTCTCGGCCCGGCGCATCCGGTCGAGCCGTTCTCGCTGGTGTTTCTCGATCCGCCCTATCGGATAAAGCTCGCCGAGAAAGCGCTGGCCTCGCTGCGCGACGGCGGCTGGCTGACGCCGGCCGCGCTGCTGGTGGTGGAAGAGGCCAAGGCGGCGGAGTTTCTCGCGCCGGAAGGTTTTGAGGAATTGGAGCGGCGGGTTTATGACGACACCGAGTTTGTGTTTTTGCGGCACCGGTGAAACCGTCGCGTGTTCTTATCCCTCCCCACAAGGGGGAGGGATAAGAAAGCTCACCGTCTCCCGAACAGCTTCTCGATATCCGAAAGCTTCAACTCCACATAAGTCGGGCGGCCGTGATTGCACTGGCCGGAATTCGGTCCATCTCGCGCAACAGCGCGTTCATTTCCTCCGGCTTGAGACGGCGGCCGGCGCGGACCGAGCCGTGGCAGGCCATGGTGGCTGCGACATGCATCAAACGTCGCTCCAGCGGCAACGCTTCGTCCCATTCCGCCATGTGCTCGGCGAGATCGCGCAGCAGCGAGGCCGCATTGGTCTTGCCGAGCAGCGACGGCGTCTCGCGCACCGCGACGGCACCAGGCCCGAAGGATTCGATCGCGAGCCCGAACGACGCCAATTCGTCGGCGCGTGCGATCAGCCGTTCCACCGTCGCCTCATCCAGTTCGACGATCTCCGGAATCAAAAGAATCTGCCGCTGCACGCCATTGCGCGCCAATGATTCTTTCAGCTTTTCATAGACGATGCGCTCATGCGCGGCGTGCTGGTCCACCACGATGAGGCCGTCGCGGGTCTGCGACACGATATAGGTCTCGTGGATTTGCGTCCGCGCCGCACCGAGCGGGCGATCGAGCAGATCGGGCGATGACGTTTCCTGAAAACGCACGTCCGCTGTCGGCGTGCCGACATCGAACGCGGCTTGTCCCGGCTCGGCAAAGGCGGCCGCCGCCGAGCCGTCGAAGGCCGGCAACGGACCGGTGGGAAAGGCCGGCGAGCGCCGCCAGTCCCAATTGGCGCGCGGCGGCGCAAACGACGGGCGGAACGAAGAGATCGCAGCGCCGTCGCTATTCGCGGCGGTGCGTTTGCCCTCGCGGGCGAGGCCGTCCTTCAGCGCGTGCACGATCAGCGCGCGCACCAAACCTGCATTGCGGAATCGTACCTCGGTCTTGGCGGGATGCACATTGGCATCGACTTCCTGCGGATCAAGCGTCACAAACAACGCCACCACCGGATGGCGGTCGCGCGGCAGATAGTCGGAATAGGCCGCGCGCACTGCGCCGAGAATGAGCTTGTCGCGCACAGGGCGGCCATTGACGAACAGATATTGCCCGAGCGCGTTCGCCCGGGTCAGTGACGGTGCGGCGGCAAAGCCTTCGACCACGACGTCTTCGCGCTCGGAGCGTACCTCGATGGCGCTGACGCGAAAATCGCTTCCTAAGATATCGCCGAGCCGCGTCAATCGGCCGGCGGCGCCGGGCAGCGCCGCGGCCCAGGTGACGGGCGCGCGTTCCTCGCCGGCCAGCGTGAAGGCGATGTCCGGCCGCGCCATCGCGAGGCGGCGAACCACTTCGCGAATCGCTTCGGCTTCGGTGCGGTCGGTCTTGAGAAATTTCAAGCGCGCCGGCGTTGCATAAAAGAGATCGCTGACCTCGACGCGGGTGCCTAGCGAAAGCGCCGCCGGCATGATGTCGGATTTCTCGCCGCCTTCGACCGAGAGTGACCAGGCGTGCGGTTCGCTTAAGTGGCGGGCGATCGAGGGCAGTGCCTCGCCGCGAAACCCCAGCGTGCGGATCCGCAACAGATCCTCGTCGTCGAGTTTCGAGGTGGCATGGCGATCCACCGCAAGTGCGAGATCGCTGTGGGTCATGCCGCCGCCATCGTCGGTGATGCCGATCCGGCGCCGGCCGCCGCCATCGGTAAAAATGTCGATCCGGCTGGCGCCGGCGTCGATGGCATTTTCCACCAGTTCCTTGACCACGCTCGCGGGACGCTCGACCACTTCGCCGGCGGCGATGCGGTTGACGACCTGTTCGGGGAGCTGACGGACCGGCATGGGGCGACTCGTGGATTGGGGGAGCAATTTAGGGGCTTTTGCAGCCCGGCGGGAGGCCGACGGCTGATAAACCGAGGGATTTCTTCAGCTCTCCCCGCTCTTGACGGTGAGCCAGGCAACCGTCGAATTTACCGGAGCTGGGCTCCTGCGTGAGCTCCCATGACGAGAACGTTGTGGCCCGTGCCGGCCGGGTATATCGTTTAGAAAAGTTTTAAAAGAGACCGGGAGGATACCTCATGTGCAGTCTGTTCGCACACCAGCCTCAGCGCGACTATGAATCGCAGACCCGATCGCTTCGGATCGGGGGGCATTGCACGTCCATCCGGCTGGAAATGTCGTTCTGGGATACGCTGGAGGAGATCGCGGGCAAGGAAGGCCTCAGTCTTGCGAAATTTCTGACCAAGCTTCACACCGAGGTTCTCGATCATCACGGCGAGGTCAATAATTTCGCGTCGCTGCTGCGATGTTCCTGCCTGATCTATCGTTCGAAAAATGCCGTGGTGACGCCCGACTTCCGCGCGCCGATTCTCGACGCCGCCGAATAGTCGTCCGCGATGGGGCGGCGAACGGGCTCAGAGTCTGGTTCGGAACGCAGCCAATAGAATCGGCACTTATAGCGAAACTCGTCATGCCCGGGCAGAAGCGCGAAGACGCGCTTCGCACTTCTGCCCGGCCATGACGAAAAGACGAATCATGGAAAAAGGCTCCGCCCGTGTCGTAGACGGAGCCCTTCATATCGGATTGACTAAATTTCCTTTCGTTGCATCGCGCCGGCGATGTGGTCCGCCTGGCGGACCGCAAGCGCTACGATGGTGAGGGTCGGATTGCAGGCCGCGCCGCTGGTGAACTGACTTCCGTCCGACACAAACAGATTCTTGATGTCGTGAGTCTGGCCGAACTTGTTCACCACACCGTCCCTCGCTTTCGCGCTCATGCGGTTGGTGCCCATGTTGTGCGTGCTGGGATAGGGCGTCGTGGGATAGGTCACGGTCGCACCGACCGCCTCATAGACGGCGGAGCCCTGCTTGTAGGCATGGTCGCGCATCGCGACATCGTTGGGATGATCGTCATAATGCACGCTCGCCACCGGCAGGCCGAACTTGTCCTTGGCTTTCGGATCGAGCGTGATGCGGTTGGTTTCCTGCGGCATGTCTTCCCCGACCAGCCACATCCCGGCCATGCGCGGATAACCTTCCATCGCTGACGTGAACGAGCGTCCCCACGCGCCTGGATTGAGGAACGCCGCCATGAAGGGCAGACCGAGCGACAGCGTCTCCATCTCGTAGCCGCCCATGAAGCCGCGTGACGGGTCGTGCCGCGCCTCGTCGTGGATGATGCCGGCCATGGTGGTGCCGCGATACATGTGGACCGATTTGTCGAACACCGCATAGACGCTGCCGGTCATGTGACGCATGTAGTTGCGGCCGACCTGGCCGGAGCTGTTGGCAAGACCGTCGGGGAAGGTATTGGACGCGCTGTTGAGCAGCAGACGCGGGCTCTCGATCGAGTTGCCGGCCACCGCGACGACGCGCGCCTTCTGGCGCTGCGTCTTTTTCCAGCCTCGTCAGCGTAGACGACACCGGTCACCTTGCCGGATGCGTCGTGTTCGATCTTGAGCGCCATGCTGTTCGGACGAACCTCAAGATTGCCGGTGGCCTCGCCCTTCGGGATTTCCACATAAAGCGTCGACCATTTTGCACCGGTCTTGCAGCCCTGGAAGCAGAAGCCGATCTGCTGGCAGGAGCCGCGGCCATCGCGCGGCTCGCTGTTGATGGCCATCCGACCGGTATGGACTTCCTTGTAGCCGAGCTTCTTGGCACCGGCTTCCATCACCTTGAAATTGTTGTTGCCCGGCAATCCCGGGATGTTGTTGGTGCGGGTGACGCCCATCTTGTCTTCGGCCTTGGCGTACCAGGGTTCCATTTCAGCCAACGTGATCGGCCAGTCCAAGAGATTGGCGCCCGGCACGCTGCCGTAAGCGCTCTTGATTCTGAATTCATGCTCGTCGAACCGCAGCGACGCGCCGGCCCAGTGCACCGTCGATCCGCCGACCGATTTGACAATCCACGCCGGCAAATTGGCGAAATCTTTCGCCACGCGCCAGTTGCCGGATGTCGTTCGCATGTCCGTCCACGCCAGCTGCGTGAAACTCTCCCACTCGTTGTTGATGAAATCCTGCAGCTCGACGCGCGGCCCAGCTTCAAGGATCACGACCTTGACGCCCTTCTGCGCCAGTTCGTTGCCAAGCGTTCCGCCGCCGGCGCCGGAGCCTACGATAACAACCACACCATCGTCATTCAGATCGAATTTTGCCATTGTGTATCCTCCCAACTGATGTTCTGCGCGAAGTCGTCCTCAGACCTTCGGCAGCCAGTCGATGTCGTTGAATCCGCGTTTGATGTAGCCGCCGTGCTCGGCCGAGGAGCCCTCGTAGCCGAACTTCGGCCACAGCTCTTCCTGGTTGTAGAGCGAGACGACGAGATCGGAGCGAAGCGTCTTGAAGAAATCGGTCTGCTCTATTCCTTGCAGCAGGACGATCCGGTCGGCCTCCCACCAACCTTGTGCCGATCCTGCGCGTCCTGATCGAGACGCCGGACGCCATCTTCAAGCAGAGCCTTGACTGCTGGGTCCTTCGCCGCTTTTCCGTCCCACGGCTTGATCGCCGTGATGTAGTAGCTGTCGACCAGGAAGTCGTGCGGATAGATATCGCGCGCGACCTTGACCAGCGTTTTCAGCGTCGCCGGCGTTAGCGCCGTCGCATCGGCGGCCCACGCATCCTCAATGCCGATCCCGGTGCTCGCCGCAACGGCGACGACCGGAACCGCGCTCGCAGCGCCTTGCAGAAAGATTCGGCGGCTGTACTTGCCTCGACGATCGATTTCTCTCATGGGTATCCTCCATTGAACGTTTTTGTTGATTTTCCGTGATTATCCGAAGCGTCCGCCTTTCTGGATCACTTCGATCTTGTAGCCATCGGGATCGGAGACGAAGAAAAAGCGCGCCAATGTCGCGCCGTCATGCTTGAAATCGCGCAGCGGCCCGGGCGAGAGTTTCTCGCGGCTGAAGCGGGCATGTTCGGCATCGAGATCATCGACCACGACCGCGAGGTGGCCATACCCGTCGCCCAGATCGTAGGGCTGCTTGCGATCGAAGTTCACCGTCAGTTCGACCTCGAATGGCGAGGACGGATGACGCAGATAGATCAGCGCGAAGTCCGCAAATTTGAGATGGTCGGCGACTTCGAGCCCGAAAGCACGCGCATAGAAATCCAGCGACCTCGCTTCATCGAGCACGCGAATCATCGAGTGAACTGGTTTCGCCATTCAGTGCAACTCCCTCAGATAGCTCACGATCGCCATGCGGAATTCTGGTTTGGCCTGCTTGTACGGCATGATCGCGCCGGGGATCATCGTCTGCGGATTGGTCAACCATTCGTCGAGCTTCTGCTCGTCCCATTTGAATTTTGCGTTGGCAAAACCCGCCGAGTAGCGAAATCCCTCGGCCGTTCCGGCTTCGCGTCCGACGATGTTGAACAGGGTCGGTCCCTGCCGCGGCGGATCGGAGACGTTGGTGATGTGGCATGTGGCGCATTGCTGTTTGAAAAGCGTCGCGCCATCGAGTGGCTTTGCGGCAGACGGGGTCAATTGCGCCGCCGCGCGCTCGACAGCCAGCGTCGCAATGCACAATGCCAGCCCGATCGAGAGTGCCGCGCTTAGTTTTGCCATGTACATCACCGTTGGCGCGGCCGCACCTTAGGCCCCGGCGAGCGGGCCGTGGTAGTAGTGGGCTGTTGCAGGGTGGAACAAAAGCGAAAGCCGACCCCGGCGGTCGCCTAATCTAGTCGTCGAATCTCGCAGAGCCCCGTTTCGCCTTGACGTCGCTGCGGCGCTTCTTGCCTTCGAGCCGGCGCTGTTTCGATCCCAGCGTGGGCTTGGTTGCGCGACGCGGGACGGGACGCGTCATCGCCGCGCGCAGCAATTCGAGCAGCCGGTCGGTGGCGTCGGCGCGGTTGCGCTCCTGGGTGCGGAAACGCTGCGCATGGATCACGATCACGCCGTCCTTGGTCATGCGCTGGCCGGCGAGCCGGTTGAGCCGCGCCTCGGCATCGGCCGGCAGCATGATCCGGCGTGTGTCGAAACGCAGTTGGGCTGCGGTCGAGAGCTTGTTGACGTTCTGTCCGCCCGGCCCGGAGGCGCGGACGAAACTGACCTCGATGTCGTTCTCGTCGATGGTAAGGTCGCGGGAAATCCGCAGCATGGCGTCACCGGAGGCCGAATATTCACCCGACGGGAATCGGGCTGGCGGCAGGATAGCGGCTTTGTTGGCGGCGCTAAAGGACGAGCGAGGCGTTCCCCGGATGCTGCGCAACGCGCCGCTGTTGCGGCGTGGTGCGCTGCTGATCCGGGGTCCATGGCCGCCAAAGGAAGTGATGGGTCCCGGCTCTGCGGCGCACCGCCAAGAGGCGCTGCACCGCGTCCGGGACGCGATATATGCGAAAGCCGTCAGTTTGCCGTGGGCGGCGGCGGGGTCGCTGCGGCGGGCTGGGCGGCGGCTTGCGGGGCGCGGCCGACGATCACGGTGAGCAGGCCTTGCCCCCACAGCCGCTTGGCGGCCTTTTTGGCATCGTCGAGGGTCACGGCGTCGATGATGGCGTTGCGCTTCTCGATGTAGTCGATGGGAAGCTTGTCGAGCTGATATTGCAGCAGCCCCGCCGCCAGCTTCGAGGAGGTATCCAGCGCCAGCATTTGCGAGCCCTTGAGATAGGACTTGGCTTCGTCCAGCTCCTGCTGGGTAGGGCCTTCCTCGGCCATGCGGCGGATTTCCTTCTCGATGGCGTCGACGGTCTCGCCGGCGCGGTCGGCGCGGGTTCCGGTATTTCCGACGAACACCGCGGAATGATCCGCCCACAGCAGCGATTCAAAGACCGAATAGGCAAGACCGCGCTTCTCGCGGACTTCGTGGTAGAGCCGCGACGACAGCGCTCCGCCGCCGAGAATGTGATTGACGACGTAACCGGCCATGAAATCCGGATCGTGCCGCTTGATGCCGGGGCCGCCGAACGTCACCACGGTCTGCGGCACGTCGAGCGGAATGAAGGCGCGCTGCGGTGGTTTGGCGGCTTCGACGTCGGGCACCGGCGTAAGGCTGGCCTTGGCCGGCAATCCGCCAAAGGTCTGGTCGAGCAATTTGCCGAGCGTGGCCGGGTCGACATCGCCGACCACGGCAATTCTCAGCGTGTCCTTGGCCAGCACGCGGCGGACATAGTCCTTCAGATCCGCGACGTCGATCTTCGGAACGCTTTCCAGGGTGCCGTTGGCCTGCCTTGCATAGGGGTGGTCGCCAAAGGCGATCTCCAGGAACTTGCGGCTGGCCAGCGAGGTCGGATTGGAGGTATCGCGCCTGAGACCCGAAAGCACCTGCGCGCGAATACGTTCGACATCGGTGCTCTCGAAATGCGGCGATGTCAGCGACATCCGAAGCAGGTCGAAGGCTTCATCCTTGTTATCCTTCAGCATCCGCAGCGAACCGCGGAAATAATCCCGCGTCGAAGAGAAGTTCAATTCGATGGCGCGGCGGTCGAGGTGTTCGTGGAACGTCTTGGAATCGAGCTCCCCCGAGCCTTCATCGAGCAGATCGGCAACCAGATTGCCGACGCCGAGCTTGTCGGCCGGGTCCTGCGTCGCGCCACCGCCGAAGGCGTACTCCATGGCGATCAGCGGCACGGTCGCGTCCTGCACGAACCAGGCCTCGATACCTCCAGGTGAAACCAGACGCTGGATCTTTGTCGCGGCGTGCGATGGCGTCGACACAAACGGCGTCATCGCGAGGCAGGCCGCAAAAATCAATGCGATGCGGCGCGCGCCGGTGTTGGGACTGGTTCGGGGATGGATCACGAACGCTTCTCCTCGCGTTTCGACGTGGTATCCTTGATCAGATAGCCGGTCACCGAACGTTTCTTGTCGAGCCATTTTTGCGCGGCGTCGCGGACCTGTTCGGCGGTCACGGCGCGAATGCGATCCGGCCAGCTTCTCAAGTCGTCGATGCTCAGGCCGGTGGTGAGCGCCCCGCCATACCAGCGCGCCAACGTCGCCTGATTGTCCTGGGCGTAGATCGCTTCCGCGATCAGCTGGGTCTTGACGCGCTCGAGATCCTCGGCGCGTACCGGGTTTTGTCCGACATCGGCAATTACGCTGTCGATCACCTTCTCGACCTGCGCGAACTCGACGCCGGGTTTTGGCGAGACCGAGATCATGAACTGCGTCGGATCCAGCGAGGTGCCCTGATATCCGGCGTCGGCGCTGACCGCGAGCGGGCGGTCGACGACCAGCGCACGGTAAAGATAGGAGTTGCTGCCGCTCCCCATCAACTGCGCCAACACGTCGAGCGCCGGGCTTTCTCCGGCGGCGGCGGTGGCGGCGGACGGAACCAGATAATAGCGCTTCACGCTGGGTTGTTCGACCCTGGGATCGGACAGCGTCACAGTGCGGGGTGCTGCGGGCACCGGCTCCTGCGGCCGCAGGCGCTCCACCGGTATCGCGGGCTGTGCTGCGACACCGCCGAATGTCCGCTCCGCCAGGGGGCGAACATCCTTGGCTTCGACATCGCCGGCAATGATCACGATCGCGTTGTTCGGCGCATAAAACCGTCTGTAGAACGCCAGCGCATCTTCGCGATCGAGCTTTTCGATTTCCTGGTGCCAGCCGATCACGGGGCGGCCATAGGGATGATTGAGATACAGCGCGGCCATGATCTGCTCGATCAGCCGCGCCTCAGGGTTGTTGGCGACCCTCATGTTGAATTCTTCGAGCACGACATCGCGCTCCGGCAGCACGTTCTCATCCTTCAGGATCAGGCCGGTCATGCGGTCGGCCTCGAACTCCATCATCTTGCCGAGTTGCTCGCGCGGCACGCGCTGGAAATAGCCGGTGTAATCGGTCGAGGTGAAGGCGTTCTCGTTGCCGCCGATCCGAAGCACGGTCTGGGAAAATTCTCCGGCCGGGTGCTTGCTGGTCCCCTTGAACATCAAATGTTCGAGAAAGTGGGCAAGGCCGGATTTGCCGGGCGTCTCATCGGCGGAGCCGACCTTGTACCAGATCATCTGGGTGACGACCGGCGTGCGGTGATCCGGGATCACCACGACTTGCAGGCCGTTGCCGAGGGTAAAGGTGGCGGGACGCTCGGAGGTCACCGTGGTCTGGGCGCGAGCGCCGCTTGCAGAAATGGTGAACGTCAACAGCAGCGTGAAGTAGAGAGGAGCGGCGAGGCGGTGTTTGACCATCATGACCTGTCTAGCGCGTAGTCAGCAAAATTGGATGCCGTTCTGCGGCAAGGATACGCGCAATCTTTCGAGTGAGAGCGACGACCCCGAACAGAAATGTTCGGGGCAAACTCCCGGCACCGTACACTGCGCGGTTGCCCGGGAACGTCACGAATCCGATACCACGACGCGGCTAATCGCCATACTTGCCGGCGGCCGGATTATATTCCTTGTTGTTCAACGATTCCTTTGGCCCGGTGCCGTAGGCAAAATTCGGCGATGGCGTCTGGTATCCGCTGGGCGGCTGCGTGAGCGACTCCCGGGTCGGCTCACCCTTGAACGGCGCCGTTTCCGCTTTATTGCCGCCGAAAAGACCGCTGAAGCCGCCATTATAGCCGAGCTGCGACGGGCTGAGAATCGGATTGGTGTTCGAATTGCCCGGCTGAATCGGATCGTCGTTGGTGCGGACGGGAGGGGCCGTCTTGGCCGCATTGAGTTCGCTTGGCGTCAGGAT
>WNFL01451942.1_pt1 | contig 10338 bp, 13 predicted proteins | sample 5400361 | NCBI WGS metagenome assembly WNFL01 (sample SAMN13153351, study PRJNA577476) | soil metagenome | isolation source: 40 cm soil on Douglas fir-dominated hillslope | place: USA:California | collected 2013-09-17
CTCAGATCATTTGCTCTTGTCTTCCATCTGCCATCTTCGAGATTAAAGATCGAGCCATCTCCAAACAATTATGCCACTCTGCCCGCATCGGTTGGGCTCCTGCCACTTTCTCGCTGACTACAGGCTTCCTGAAGTCCGTGTGAGCCTTGATAAAGCCGAAGCTCCAGTTCTACCTTATCACCCAGCCGAGCCCGGTCGTTTGGTCTGTCTCTTTCGCCTGATTTTCCGGGACGTTGGGAGCTCTCGGGTGCATTGAGTGCCCGTACGTTTTGAGACATCACTTGTTGCAACATCCTTCGATTGTAGATGCGTCTCCTGCCCGTTTGGACTCCCGTGTAGCATTGATATTGCCCAGCGCTGATATCCTCTTTGCTGATACACCGCTTGGTGTGTTCCCCCCGATCAGACACACGGTCCTGGCTCGAAGGCCATGAGCTTTTTTGAAGAAGTTTTGGTCCACGCAACTGCAGATATCATTGCCATGGATGACCTGTTGTTTATACCTTACTTTCATTGAAGGGTTTTAGACTGTTGAAGCGGAACCTTCGGACGCTCCTTGGGCCCCCAAGGTGAAAGTGGTCGTCAAACAATGGCGCTTTGGCGTCTAGCGGATATAGGAGCCGGGCAGTTGCAGCTAAGGAAACGCGCTAAGGTATGAATGAGCACTTCAGCCACGAGGAATGTATTTCTTAGACTGACCAATCCTCGAAAGGATCCCCTAGTGATGTGGCTTTCAGCTTCCGCTTTCGTGATGGATGTTTCGCCGCCAAAGCCTGCAAATTCCTGAATGAAATGAGCCCGTTGTCGGATTCAAGCGGCGTGTGGACGTACTTGGGAAAGCCTGAGATAAATACTGCTATCGCCACATAATCTAACATCCCGTGGATCACGAACAAGCGAATACGAAACTACAGACTTGAGCGAGGTGCCAGCGCTCTGCCGATGCTGCAGAGGAGCGCCACCTCAAGGAATTCTACCTGAAGGAGGCTGTGGGTTTGAGACTGCGTATATGCCCAAATACGCTCTCAAATGACACTCCTTGCGGGCGATGAATGGGCTGGACTGGTTATAACAAACGGAACCCGGCACTAGCGTTGAGGCCTTTTGGCACTTCTTTCGAGCTCGCCCAAGTCGTGTTTTCTCGTCTCGATCGAGTCTGTAATTGGACAGCTCGACGTGCGTCAACACAATTGCTGCCAATGGTACTCTGAGACCGAGTTTGAAAGATCTTTTGGTCTGTGTTCCAAGGGGTATATTCCCTTCCAGAATTTTCGTACCACCGAAGACGCCCACTATTCCGGCCTGAGTGCGAGAGGTCAACAACGAGTATATTCTCTACCCAAACGAGACGTACGGCGCTTGCTTCTCCATTGCCAACTCCCTTTCAGCGAGGCTCATCACGCCTCCGAGGACTCTGCGAGACGCCACGAGAACGAACCCCTTGGGGCCGGGTATGGAGGCGATTGTCATCCATAGTCCATTGGTTACCCGTCTCTTCATCGCGGGTCCTCCTCTCCCCTTCCTCCTCCACCTCAATCTCCACAGGAGAGTCGGCCTCTGCAGGCTCCTCGTCAAACTCTGCAGGCTCCTCGACAATCTCTGCCGAGTCTTCTTGCCGTCCCTCCCTCTCCAGTGCGTCCCTCTCGGCGAGGAGGTCAGTCAGGCGCTCGGCGTTGTTCACCAGTCGCTGGACGGTATTCTCCAAATGGAGCATCATGAGTGCCTTCCTCGCTGCTTCGTCTTGTAAAGCCTTCGTTCGCATCGCCTCGTTCATGTTCTCGTGGTTCATCGCCTCTTGCAACACTCGTTCCAACCCTGGAGGAAGTTTATCGCTATGAGATTGATTTGAGTCCCCAATATATCGAATGTGAACTTGGAAATCTCGTGCATCTTGAATGATAAGTTCCGGAAGACCTGTGAGCTCTTGGCGAATGCCTTCGAGGGCCTCTATTCGCTCGTCCATAGCTAAGCCGTCCGTGTCCCTGGTGGGACGGCGGCGGTGGTCCCTCTCATCATCAACGTCGGTGTTTCTGCGAGAGAGGGAATTCTTTTCTCTCAGGCCCTCGATCTGCTTGTCAAGAAGATCGTGTTTCACTATCATGGAGTAGCGAGATAGGTATGCCTCTGCAAGGACCGAAATAAGGACGGTCATTGCGGCGACGGAAGCGATTGCCCAAAACACAAAGACCGCTCTTCCCGCGGGTGACTGTGGCGTGAGGTCTCCATAACCAATTGTGCTGAAGGCAACAAAGCCTGGGTGGTTATCAGTTCCGCGAAAATACGGAAATGTCCGGGAAACTCACAAAAATACACGGCAGTGCCAAAACCCCAGCTCTCTGTAGCCATGAAGATGGCTGAACCAATCAACCAAACCGCTATAAAGAGGCCCAATGCAACCCACAACTTGGCTCTAAATTCTTTTTTCTCTTCCTTGGCCATTTCTTCTCTGAATTTCGTGTAGGCTGCTGCTTCCCTTTCAGCGGCAATCCTACTATCCGAAGCGTCTGACCTCACGGCAGCATCGCCGTTGGTTGTGATACCTGTTGCCGGCTGGGTAAGAGCAACCGCTTGGGCGATAGCAGGAAGTTGAAGGTTGCGAGACTCTTGCCTCACGCGAGCAGTCTCTTGCTGGTGGAGACGCCTACGTTCGCGCATCAGATGTCGGCGACGGCGGTAGCTCTGTTCGAAAGATTCGACAATGGTACTGCGCGCGACAGCAATGAAGAGACCGGTGTTTAAGATACCTGACAGGATTCATTCGTATTCGCGAGGTGAATATCAGCGAAGTGACACAACTGACCAATGGTATTGTAAAAGACCGAAAACACCTTGGAACCTGTATTGGTTGGGACGATGTCACCAAATCCGATAGTGAAGCTTGACACGACAGCGAAATAGAGGGTATCAAGGTACCTTGGGAGAAAATGAATTCTAGTACCTCAGGTAGTGCACACGACGCACCCAAGGTTCAGTAAGTAGCAATAGATAAGTGCGCCAATAGCCAGGTCGGCAAGCAAGACCATGAAAACTATTACAGAACTCCGCTGCTTGCGTGTCAGTCCGCTCCCGGAATTTGCAAAGTTGGGAGTGAGAAAATAGTCGAAAAGGAGAGTAATGGTTGTGGTCACAGAGGCGATTGTTGAACAGACTGTCATCCAGAACGCTTGGGAGTAGGTGAAACCATCGTCGAATCTATGGATGACACCAAATGTGGTGACCACCGAGATGTTAATCATGTCATGAACGAAAAGGCACACGATCGCCGCTATTGTCATGCCATAAATTCGTCGCTCTAAGAAGCGAACGATTAAGCCTAATGTATCCGTCGTTATTAGTGGCGAAGATCGGGACACTCGGGCTAGAGAAGGAGGCTTGCGATGAGGGCTAAGCTTGTACTCACAGATATTTGCGAGGACGGCGAGAGCTATCGATGTGGCCATGGCCGCATAGAGAATTGGTGGGTTTTCTTGGTACTCGACGATTACGAATCCCTCGGTCCGAATGTACCAGTGGCTTGTCAGACCAGGAACTGAGAGAGAGATCCGCATGAGTTTGGTGCAGATAGTATAATGGAGACTCACTTTCAAGGAGAATGGCAAAAGGGATGATTAGGCCGCTCAGGATGGGCAAATATCTGGCAGGAAAGGGGATTGAACAAAGGGAATTAGATGAGGAGGAACTGATGAGGCGCACCGGTAATTCGGGATATATCCCCCATCAAGTGTCTCATCTTCAAAGAAGAAACGTTTTATAGCCGGTAGCCTCGATGCGCCGCCGCCACCACCCCGGAGGCCGCCGCGGCGGCGGGGGCGCTGGCGAGGGCGAGGGCGAGGGCTTAATTTGACGGATAGAGAGATGTTGGGGTCAACCACCGATGGCGGTGGCTGCTCGCCTCGGCTTCTCGTTGTTGCGGTCGGCCCGCGTTTGGGCTCCTCCAAGCCCAAGCCATTGCTCAAGCCACTGCTGTGTTGGTGTTGGTCAACATTTGCTGGCGATTTCTCTGCCAACGGATTAATGAGCGGCAAAGACGCCATAAATCCAACGTGTGGGCGTCGTGAGAGTGTGCGTAGGGGTGGGTAGTGCGTAGGGGAAGGGGTGGGTAGTGCGTAGGTTGCGACGTAATTTAAGCTTATGGCCCGTGATTCAATTTTAGCCGAGATAACATATATGCGAGTGAGATACTGTTAATGTGTAAGGTACCTTCCCGAGAGTAGTACGATCCAGTATCTGCGACCTTTCTTCTTCGCTTTTCGCTTTTTTTTTTTTTCGTTCAGGTGCCCGCCGTGCCAGCATCGACGCATCCCCTTTGACTCAACTCACACTAAGATGTACCATGATAGATATGGGTACGATACATATCTGGTGATTTTCTAGAGGTCCAGAACCTGTGTTGGGCAGATCGAAATTCCTGCTCAGCGTGGTTGATAATGACAATGAATGATGATGTGATGATGATAACGATAAGACCAACTTGGCTTGGTCGCGGGGTATTTTTACGGTTGGCTGGTGAAACAAGGCGAGGTTCAATATCTCGATTTGACTCCGAATTGACTTAATACCTTATCGCATTTCACTTGTTATGGTCACCATTTTCCATGTATTTCTACGGCCCAAAGAGGTGTCTGCCGTTCCACTCTAGGGCCAGTGCCTATCAGAATGTTTGTCTGTGGTGACGGTACATGGACATGTAATGCGTATAAGCCTGGCCGAGATCGGATGGTACACATCCGAGTCCCGAGTCACCCGTGTCTAGGCCGCCAAAGCCGAAAGAAATTATCGTAGCTCCCTTCCATGTCCGTCTCTACTCCCTCTACTCCCTCGGCAGCCTCAAACGGCCCTGCGAGCCCCCCTGGAGAATACACACCGTCCACACCCCCAAACCTTCACCAAAATAGCACCGATCCTGACACCCCCTGGCTAGTCCAGAAGTTTGGTGGCACGAGCGTTGGCAAATTCGCAGCCAAAATTGCCGAAGATGTAGTCTCGTATGCAATTTTAACCATATATGTGGCGAAAGTTTCTGATTCATGCTTCTCAATAGCGGTTACCTCGATAACTACAAAGTGGCGGTCGTATGTTCTGCCAGGTCGGGTTCTACTAAAGCCCTAGGTACAACAAATCTACTATTAAGAGCAGCATCGGAAGCTCTCAATCGCTCTCTTGTTCCTCCCAACCATGCCATGCCTGGAATTCATACCCCATTCTGGCCCCAGTCGCCAGAACCCTCCTCACCGTCATCAAGCCCGTTTCCTCGAAAGAGCTCAGGCGGCCGTGGTTCTCCATCAGGACTTTCCTTATCGTCAACTTCGCAGTTGACACCATACGGTCCGACGGTCGACCTTATTCGCTCCGAGCACCTCACGGCTGCTCGATCACTCATCCGAGACCAAATACTCCTGAAGGAGTTGGAGCAAGAGATCGAGAAGGACTGCGAAGGTTTGCGGACGTTCTTGTTTGCCGCCCAGGTCATCGATGAGATTTCCCCCCGCTCCAAGGACAGTATAGTGGGGATTGGTGAGCGGATGGCCTGCAAGCTTATTGCAGCTGCTCTAAAAGACCGAGTAAGTTCCTTTTTGGCGATTCGTCTCCTCGATCTCAAGGTTGGCCAAACAGGGCATCGACAGCGAATTTGTTTCATTGGAGAATATCGTGCCGCCACCGGAGGATCGAGATGGTATTGAGCACGATAGGGATGGTCTCGAGGGACAACTGGACCAATCCTTCTACGACGATCTTGCCAAGGTCATCGGGGAACGCATTCGCCAATGTGGCAATCGAGTGCCGGTTGTCACTGGTTTCTTCGGGCCCGTACCTGGTTCATTATTACGTCAAGTGGGACGAGGGTATACGGACCTTCTGGCTGCGTTGTTGGCCGTAGGTTTGGCGGCAGAGGAACTGCAGATCTGGAAGGAGGTGGATGGCATCTTCACAGCTGACCCTAGGAAGGTGCCAACAGCGAGGCTGATATCGAGCATCACACCAGAGGAGGCCGCGGAGTTGACTTACTATGGCAGCGAGGTCGTGCATCCCTTCACCATGGAACAGGTAAGTCCAACAAGATCACCAAGGAAAGCACACCTCATGAATTCACAGGTCATCCGAAAGAAAATCCCAATTCGCATCAAGAATGTCGAGAACCCATCTGGAAATGGAACAGTCATTTACCCTAATCTCGACGGCGGCGACACACCTGATTCAGATCATCTACCCATCCCCGCAGTGACGACACTACAGGACCTGTCGCTGAATAACATAAACGGATTCTCCACACACCGACTACCCACTGCCGTGACCATCAAGGAAGGCATCATCACCCTCAACATCAACTCCAACAGGAAGAGTGTTTCGCATGGTTTCCTCGCACGCATATTTGCCACCCTGGACAGGTTTGGCGTTGTCGTAGATCTCATCTCCACCAGCGAGGTGCACATCAGTATGGCGATTGCCTTGGATCGTCTTGTCGCTGACTTGCAGAGGCTTGGAACTGTGAGTGGATATGACTCTGGTACCATTGGATACACGGGCGGTGCTGAGATTTTGAAATAGGTTACCGTGCAACCTGACATGGCCATCCTCTCTTTGGTAGGCAAGCAAATGCGAAACATGGTTGGTATTGCTGGAAGGATGTTCTCGACGCTTGCGGAAGGAAACGTCAACATCGAGATGATCAGTCAAGGTGCATCAGAGATTAACATCTCTTGTGTGATAGACGGACGAGACGCCGCTAAGGCGCTTAATCTTATCCACCAAAGCTGCTTGCAGATCCGACCAGAAGGTGCAAAAGGCCGTGGTACGTGCCCTTAATTGATCAGAGGCATAGAGGCATTACTGAAATACATCTTAGTAGGACCATGGTTATTTTAATCCGATTAATTAGAGGGCTATAGAACCTAAAATTCTTGCATCAGTTGTATCACTCGTATGGTCGAGAAAGGATACAGCCCGATTTACCTAGAGTTACATGGATACGGGCTGAAGAAGTCGGGGCAAGGATGCAGCTTGTTGCTGGGCCGCTTTGAGGTCCTTAAGCTTCAACATTCGAAGGTAGTTCTTGCCCATCAGCCGTTTACGCCCTTTCATAAACCGCTTCTCCAGCTTTTCACTGAGGATCGCATTTGCGGTCACGTATGGCTTGAGCTGAAACAAAACGAACACATTGAGAACACGGGTACTGCATTGGATCGTATTCACTCACGTCTGAAGTTTCTAACACACGGGGGGGAGGCGCGACAAAAATTCGGACCTTCGTATCGTCGATTTCATACTTTGCTTTGCCGCGTATTACGTGTCGACCAGGTGCACCAGTTCTACCACTGCCTGGTAAGACCGTCTGTCGATTCCCTGCGGTGAAGAACGAACAGTCGGTACTTTGCACACTTTTCCAAGTCGGTCACCCGCGTAACCACGGACCCTTATAAAAGTCCTTGTTCGCCAACTTGGAAGTGAGGGGGAGTCGCGATGCCTTTGCGAGGCGGACGAAAGAGGGGAACATGGTTGGGAACGAACCGCGGCCTTTCCCCACATTTGGACTCGAACCAAGCGCGGCCCCGAAGCCAGCGCCGCAGACGACGCCGCGAGAGATCTTTAGGTCGGCATGGACACCTTCAAGGATGTCCCAGAGTTCGTCGAGGTACGACGGTTCGCGCTTGAGCCAGAGCATGAGCTCAATGTCGAGTCCAGGTCGAGATTGGAGAGTCCTTGACTGCACGAACAGAAACGCTATGTGAGTCAACACTAGAACCTACGAGTGAGCAAATAGAGACCAATACGCTACCACTTTAGCATCGTTCCGCGAGTTGGGACCACCAGACTTGTGTCATGTCGTGAAGAGCACTGGCAAATCTGGCCAGAAAGATGTATGTGAAATCAGATTCGTAATTCTGGCCCCCTTGAGTTGATCGGGCTTCGCAGATTGGTTCATATCACTACGTGTCCGGTGTCGATGCCTCAACTTCTGCTTCTCTAGCCGCGTATCTCAACTCACTCACCTACGCCGTTGAAGACCAGTCAACGTGGTTTGCTGCCAAACCTGTGTGGAAGGTACGGAGCGGGTGCTACTGCTGCTTCAATGCCTTCTCTCGCGTTGATATGCGGGTGGACGTCAAGATCCCTGGAGGCGTTAATGCATATGTGATAGACCTGCGCGGGGAGAAGTAAGAGTCAATCACGTATCGTCAGGAGAAAGGACTAACGCAGTATGTAGACACGGAGCAAGCGCGGAACTCTGGCAAGAAACGTGCCTTTCCGCCATTCTACGATCCATCTTATATGCCGATGACTCGAACTACCGCCTTATTGGGTACCGAAAACTCGACCCCATCACCTCTCGCGAAAGCGAGATCCGCTTCCTCCAAGCCGCCGAGGCTCTGTTTACAAAGGGTTGGCAACTAGGCTCAGACCCCGAAATCCAGGTCGCTAGTCTTGTCTCGAACCATCTTACAGCTGGTATCATGAAATACTTCAGTGACAGCCTCCGGCTTGGACATGCTGCCAACTTGTTTGAGAAGCTCATGATCAACGAGCCCGAGGTCGCTTCATTACTGGCTCGTAGCTACATGGGCATGAGTGCGTGTGCTTCTCATTGGCACTGTCCTCTACGGACTGACAGTTTGTATAGACGAAGAGGTCAAAGCTGTTCAAATCATGGCATCAGCAATTCGAGAGAACCCGCAGTCATACACACTTCTACACGCTCAATGCGACTTCCTCCGGTCAAAAGGGAAACTGGAATGGGCGGCCGAGCTCGCCCAACAGGCGGTGAACTGCGCACCCAGTGAATTCGTCACTTGGGCCAAGCTCACAGAGGTCTACATCGAGCTTGGTCAATACGAGTCTGCATTATTGACATTAAACTCCTGTCCTATGTTCACATACAACGAGCGCGACCTCCACCGAATGCCTCCTCCCGCACGAACACACCTCCCAATCAAGCAGTTCATTTCTGACTCGCAAATCCTAGAAGGGGAGGGGCAAGAAGACGATACGGACCCTGCGCTATTGCGCCTTCCTGCACCTGGCCTACGCGGGACATTTGCCAAGGCGTATGCGCTTCTGTGTAAACTTGTCGGAGAAATAGGCTGGGACGAGCTCTTAAAAACACGGTTGGCAGTGTTCGTCATGGAGGAGGAGTATCGACAGCACAAGAGCAAGGCATCGGTGGACGGGTCGAAAATCAATGGACCTTCCAATGGTGTGAAGTCCAACACCATCGCTGTCAACAACGAGGACGAGGACGACGCATCTAGCACACGGGCGATTCGCTCACCGAAGAGTGGAGGCTCTGAAGGTGCAGAGGGCGAGGATAAGGCTGAGGACGAGTCAATCCCTACGATTCGGGTATCATCAGAGACCGACAACGATGTAGAAGGTGGAGCAAGTCCGAATGCACAAGCAAACGGCGTCGCTAAGCCTGAGCAGGCGCAACATGCAAATGCCGAAGACCACACGGAGGAAGAAACTGACGGAGAGCTCTCGTTCAGTAACAAGCGTCTCTGCGAACGGTGGTTGGACAACATGTTTATGTGTTTATATGAGGTAGGCTTGCTCTATCCTCTAACGGCGCCCGTCTCAATTTCTTGGTACAGGATCTTCGCATATGGACCATCTTCCGCGCCGAGGTTGCGCACTTCAAAAACCGGCACCAAGCATATCGAAAAACGGGGACCGAGTGGGAGATCCTAGGTGATCTCGGTACCAGACTGCTGCATAAGGAGGAGGCAAAAGAGGCATATCAACGATGTCTTGAAGCCCGCTTCTCACCAAAAGCGTGGTTACGACTGTTGGAGATTTACGCTGACGAAGGGGATTTGCAAAAGACGCTCAATGCCGCCATTCGATTGACGGCGTATCAACATCGGTGGTACATGGAGATGGCAGTAGGTTCAGTTCCACTCACTTCATTGTGAGAGATTTGCTTGACGCGAATATGCTGATGCTCGTTCTTTAGTATCCAACAGCTGTAGCTCATCACCTCTTTAAGCTGGGCCTGGTGCATGGACATGCAAAGATTTCGTTTACGCTTCTCAGCATGGGCCTCCCGGATGGCATTCGTAAGATCGTGGAGAATTATCTGTCGTATGGGAAGACGTTCCAGATAGAGGGGCACGACTTTTAATACCAATCCGAAAGTTTTGCATTTTTCTTGAGTGTTATTCCGCCCTACCAATTCTAGAGTCTGATGATGACTTATTTGCACGCTCTGATTTTACGATGTGGCACAAGAAGCGGTGAGAGAAGGTGTACTGTCCGTTTCAATAGAACGACAGAAGAAAGTAATTACAGCACTGCTGCATAAAATCCATCGAGAGCCTGCCGTAGTGTTCTACGAGTAAAGAATAC
>WNFL01047162.1_pt1 | contig 10337 bp, 8 predicted proteins | sample 5400361 | NCBI WGS metagenome assembly WNFL01 (sample SAMN13153351, study PRJNA577476) | soil metagenome | isolation source: 40 cm soil on Douglas fir-dominated hillslope | place: USA:California | collected 2013-09-17
GAACGGCACGGGTCGACTCGCCGGGGCGCGCCCGGACCTGGCTGTCGGACAAGCGGCTCTCCTCTCTCGATTGCCTTCGTCGGCCCAACCTGCCGATGGTAGCATTAGGGGAGCGGATAGATGAAGAGCAACGACAGATGCGCCGGCGGCTGACCCTCCCGGTGCTCGCGTGGGCCGTCCTCGGGGCTGGGCTTGCCCGCGCCGTCGAGATCCTGCCCCTCGACCAGATCCGGCCGGGAATGACGGGCGTCGGGCGCACCGTCTTCGAGGGCGCCCGCATCGAGGAGTTCCAGGTCCGCATTCTCGGCGTGCTCGAGAACGCGCTCGGCCCCAAGCACAGCGTGATCCTGGCGCAGCTCGAAGGCGGGCCGCTGGCCAAGACCGGGGTCATCGCGGGCATGAGCGGCAGCCCGGTCTTCATCGACGGGAAGCTGGTGGGCGCGGTGGCCTACGCCTTTCCCTTCGGCAAGGAGCCGATCGCCGGGATCACACCGATCGCGGACATGATCGAAGCCACCCGGGTGGAGACTCCCCGCGCGGCCTCCGCGCGCTTCGTCCCCAGCCGCGGCCCCGGGCTGGGCTCGCCCCTCGACCGCGAGGAGGTCGCGGCTGCCTTCCGCCGGCCGCTCCAGACCATCGTCCCCGCCCTGTCGCGCGGCGCGTCAATGCCAGGGTCCTTGGCCGGGGGCACCATGACCCAGCTCGCGCTGCCCCTCGTCTTCTCCGGTTTCGACCCGGGTACCTTCGATTGGGCCCGTGGGGTCTTCGGGAGCCTCGGTTTCGCTCCCATGCTCGGCGCCTCCACGTCGAGCGCGGGGACCCTTCTCACGGCCCCGGCGCTGGCTCCCGGTTCCGCGGTCGGGGTTTCGTTGATCGAGGGCGACCTGGACCTCTCGGTCACGGGCACGGTCACCCACATCGACGGCGACCGCGTCTACGCGTTCGGCCACCCGTTCTACAACCTCGGTCCCACGCAGTTCCCGATGAAGAAGGCGTACATCTACTCGGTCTTCCCGAGCCTGCAGCAGTCCTGGAAGATCGCCACCTCCCTCGAGGTGGTGGGCACGGTGGACCAGGACCGCACGACGGCCGTGGCCGGCCACATCGGCAAAGCGCCGCGCATGATCCCGGTGGAGGTGAAGCTCAGCACGAGCCGCGGGACCGAGCGCAAGTTCTCGTTCCGCCTCGTGGAGGACGAGCTCTTCTCTCCCCTGCTCACCTACGTCTCGCTCTTGTCGGTCCTGCAGGGAAACGAGCGGGCCTTCGGCACGTCGACGATCCGGGTGGACGGCCGGCTCACCCTCTCGGACCGGCGCGAGGTCCGGGTGGAAGACCTCTTCACCGCCGGCCAACCCTCGGTCCAGGCCGCGGCCCTCGTGGCGGCGCCCCTCGCCTTCGTCATGACCAACGAGTTCCAGAAGGTCACCGTCGAGCGCCTGGACCTCAACGTCACGTCCTACGAGACGACCCAGAGCGCGTCGATCCAGCGAGCCTGGATCGAGCGGGCGGGACCGATTCGGGCGGGCGCGAGCGTCTCCGTCAAGGTGCTCCTGCGGACGTTCCGCGGGGATTCCGTGACCGAGACGATGCCGCTTGCCGTCCCCGCGAGCGCCCCCGCCGGGACGTACTCGTTGCTCGTCGCCGACGCGGCGGCCCTCACCGCGGTCGAGCAGCGGGAGATGCGCCAGCCGTTCATCCCGAAGGACCTGGACCAGCTCGTCCGGGCCATCAACGGGCTGCGCAAGAGCAATCATCTCTATGCGCGCCTCGTGCGTCCGGTGGAGGGGGCCATCGTCTCCGGGGAGTACCTGCCCTCGCTCCCCGGCTCGGTGCTCTCGGTCCTCGGCGCCTCGGAGCAGGGGACGAGCGTCGTCCCCATCCGCAACGCCGCGGTGTGGGACTTCGAGCTTCCCACCGACTACGCGGTCAGCGGCACGCGCATCATCTCCCTCGCCATCGTGCGGTGACGCGGCCTCGACGGCCGCATCGCCCCGCTCCCGGAGGCTTCATGTCCCGCCGTCTGGCTCTCGCAGCCCTCCTGATCGCGTGCCCTCGCGTCCTCCAGGCCGCCCAGCCGCAGTTCTGGAGGATCGAAGGGGCCCGGGATTTCCTGGAGGGGGAGGTGCAGGGCCTGTCCATCGACTCCGAGGGCCGACTCCGGCTGGCCCCCGCCTCGCGCGTGCTCTACGACCCCGAGGTGCCGAACGTCTGGTGCGTGACCACCGACCGGAAGGGCGCGCTCTACGTGGGGACGGGCAACGACGGCAAGGTGTTCAAGGTCGAGGGCGGCAAGGGCGCCCTCTTCTTCGATGCGCCCGAGCTCGAGGTGCATGCCCTCGCCTTCGGCCCGGACGGCCGCCTCTACGTTGCCACCTCCCCGGACGGCAAGGTGTACGCGGTGGACGCCGCCGGCCAGTCGAGCACCTTCTTCGACCCCGCGGAGAAGTACGTCTGGGCCCTCGCCTTCGACAAGGCGGGCAACCTGTTCGTGGCCACCGGCGCCGAGGGCCGGATCTACCGGATCGACCCGAAGGGCAAGGCCCAGCTCGTCCTCACGAGCCCGGAAACCCACATCCTGTCCCTGGCCCTCGACGATCGCGGGAACCTGTACGCGGGCAGCGCCCCCGAGGGGATCGTCTATCGGCTCGACCCCGCGCTCAAGGTGTTCGTGCTTCTCGACTCGTCCTTCCGCGAGATCAAGGCCCTGGAGACGGGGCCCGACGGCAGTCTCTACGTAGCCGCCGTCGACGCCAAGGGCAAAGACGAGGCGCCGCGACCGCCCGCACCCGGAGGGGCCACCACGCCGGCCCCCGCCCCGGTGGCCGAGGTCACCATCACCGAGAGTTTCGCGGTGCCGGCGGCCCCGCCGAGCGCTTCCGGTTCCATCGCCCGCACCACCGCCGACGCGCCCGCCTCGGGTGCGGTAAAAGGAGCGCTGCTGCGGATCCTGTCCACCGGCGAGGTGGATACCCTCTGGTTCTCTGCGGAAGAGACGCCCCACGCTCTCGTCCGCTCGGGCGACCGCATCCTGCTGGGCACCGGCAACAAGGGCAAGCTCTACCAGGTACGGGACGACCGCACCTGGAGCATGCTGTCGGTCCTGCCCGCAGAGCAGGTGACGGCGCTCGTCCGGACACCAGGAGGCGGGGCCGCCCTCGCCACGTCCAACCCGGGCAAGCTCCATTCGATCGAGGCGGCCGCCGGCCCGCGGGGGACGTTCACCTCGAAGGTCAAGGACACGGAGACGGTCTCGGCGTGGGGCCGGCTGCGTTGGGAGGCGGAGATCCCCGGCGGGGCCGAGGTCCAGGTCCAGAGCCGCAGTGGCAACACCGCGACTCCGGACTCCACCTGGACCGAGTGGTCGGCGCCCTATGCGCACAAGGACGGTGATCCCGTCACGAACGAGCGCGCTCGCTTCCTGCAGATCAGGGTGACGATGTCCGGGAAGGAAGGGGCCGCCCCGGCCCTCGACTCGGTCACCGCGGCCTACCTGCAGCGCAACCTGCGCCCCCAGGTCCAGTCGATCACGGTGCACGCGCCGGGCGAGGTGTTCCAGAAGCCACTCTCGATCAGCGGCGAGACCGAGATCCTCGGCCTCGAGGGCGGCCCTTCCCTGGACCGGCCGGGCGCCGCGGCGGCGCGTGCGAACATGCCCCCGGCCACTTCCTACAGCCGGAAGCTCTTCCAGCGCGGGATCCAGACGTTCTCCTGGAAGGCCGACGACCCGAACGGGGACACCCTGGTCTACGACGTTGCCTATCGGGCGGTGGCCGACCGCGCGTTCCGCCCGCTGCGAAAGGGCCTGACCGAAGCCGTCCTCGCCTGGGACACCTCGACGGTGCCGAACGGCCGTTACGTCATCCGGGTCACCGCTTCGGACTCCCCGAGCAACCCCGCCGCCCTGGCCCTCTCGGGGGACAAGGAGAGCCTGCCCTTCGAGGTGGACAACACACCGCCCGTGGTGACGGTGACCCTCCTCTCCCGCACGCCGGCGCGAGTACGCGCGGTGGTCAGGGACGACGCCAGCGCCATCCGACGGGCCGAGTACTCGATCGACGGCGGGCGATGGGAGGAAGTGCCCCCGGTCGACGGGATCAACGACTCGCGGGAGGAAACGTACGAGGTCACCCTCGGCGCCCTCGCCGGTGCCGGCCCGCACATCGTTGTGGTGCGGGCCTCGGACTCGCTCGGCAACGTGGCGTCGGCCCGCGTCGAAGTGCCCTAGCGGCTCCCCTGGCTGGATCGTGCGGGTTCTCCTCCTCCGCGCAGGCGCCCTCGGCGATGCCCTCCTCCTGCGGCAGGCGATCGCCGCGCTCCGCTCTGCCCGACACGAGCCGTGGCTGATCACCCCCGAGGCGGGCCGGGTGCTCCTCGGACCCGGCGCGTCCGAGGTCGCCGAGGTCGTCTCGTGGGACGGGGCCGACGCGGCCGCCCTGCGGGCCGGCACCCTCCTGGACCTGAGCCCGCTCGGCCGGCGGCTCGCTGCGACCGGGGCGGCCATCGTCTTTTCGCGAAGCGCGGAGGTGGCCGAAGCCGTTCACCGGCGCGTGCCGCGGGTCATCGTCCGCGATCCGAGCCCTGCGCAAGGCCACGCCTCGGCCTGGCTGGCCGAGGCGACGCGCGAGCTCGGGGCCGAGCCCGCGGCCCTGCCGCCTGACCTCGTGGCCACGGTGGGCGAAGTCGACGCGGCGGCGCCGTGGCTCGATCGGCTGCCGACGGGTTTCCTGGCGGTTCATCCCGGCAGTGGCTCGTCGGCCAAGAACTGGGGGCCCTCAGGTTTCCTGGCTCTCGTTGAGTACGTATCGGCCGACCGGCCGTGGCTCCTCATCGAGGGCCCGGCCGATGAGGCGGCCGCGGCACTACTGCTGTCTCATCCACGAGCTGTGCGGGCTTATAGCCTTCCCGCCCGCGTCCTGGGTGCCTTGGTGGCCCGCGCGAGCCTCTATGTGGGAAACGACTCGGGAGTGAGCCACCTGGCCGCGGCCTTCGGAGCCCCCACCCTGGCGTTGTTCGGCCCCACCGACCCCGCCGTCTGGTCCCCGGTCGGACGACGCGTCACGACCGTCCGCTCGGACGACCGCACCATGGCCGGGCTTTCCGTTGTGGCGGCCCGCTCGGCCGCGGAGACCCTGATCGCAGATCGCTGAGCGGTCCTAGGTCACCGGCGAGCGCACGTCCATGCGGCTGAAGAGCCGGTAGACGCTGACCGCCACCGGCCGGCCTCGATACTGGACGGGCTCGAACCTCTGCCGGCGCAGTGCCTCGAGCACGGGCTGGGCCACCGTCAGGTCACCGTGGAGCAGGGTGACCGTGGAGACGGAGCCGTCGCGAGCGACCACGGTCTCGAGGAAAAGCGTTCCCTCGCCCATCGCGGCCAGCAGATCCTGGGGGACGTGGCCGCCCGGTCGTTCCCGGGGCAGCCGCACCCCCGCGGATGGGAAGAGCGGGTTTGCTTCGGTCCCGGATACCGCCGGGCGTCCCTCCCACGAGCCGGCCACCGCCGGCAACGGCTCGTCCACTCGTCAGGAGGGCGACCACCAGGAGACCCGAGGTGACGAGGCTCGGGAAGATCAGGGGGCGGCGCGCCCGGAAGGACCGGAAGATCATCGCGAGGCCGGGGCCACGGGTCTCCACCTCGAGCCGGTCGAAAACGCGCGACGCGATGCCCTCCGACGGCAGGAGGGCGGGCAGGTCGGCCAGCATCCCGAGCGCCTGCTGCAGCGAGTCGTAGTGACGGGCGCAAGCGCTGCACGACTCCAGATGTCCTCCCACCGCTCGCGCCGGTGTCGGAGCGAGATCGCCGTCGAGATACGGCGAGAGCAGGGAGCGAACGCGCGCGCACCTCATGTCCGATCCCCCGCTTCGAGCCAAGGCCTCAGGCGCACGCGCAGGGCTTCGCGGGCGCGGGACAGCCGGCTCTTCACCGTTCCCTCGGCGACCCCGAGGGTCCCGGCGATCACCTCGCAGGACAGGCCCTCGACCTCGTGCAGGATCAGGATCGCCCGGTGGTCGAAGCTCAGGCCGAGCAGCGCCGCCTGGACGCGCCGGGAGCGCTCGTGGCACCGCACCTGCTCGAACGGGCCGGGCTCGACGGCCACGAGCCGCGCTTCGTCGGCGCGGGTGAGCTCCTCGAGAGGCCGCGACCGGTCCTTCTTCCTCCGGCGCCAGAAGCGCCGGCGGTTGTGGCACTGGTTGACCACGATCCGGTAGATCCAGGTCTTGAGGCTGCTCCGCCCCTCGAAACGGCCGAGCGTGCGATAGACCTGCAAGAAAACGTCCTGGGCCACGTCCTTCGCTTCCTCGGCGTCGCCGAGGAGGCGCCCGGCCAGGTTGAAGACCATTCCCTCGTGGACCGCGACCAGGCGCGCGAAGGCCTGGGGGTCGCCCTGCCGGCAGCGTTCGACCAGAGCCCCGTCGGGGACGGCCCCTGCGATCAGCTCTGCCGAGTGGAGCGACATCTCCCCCGTGGCCATCGCGACCTCCGCAGCTCGCCTCAGCACATTCGACACCGGCCGCATGCTCGCGGTTCCCTGCCTCGATGGTACCGCCGATCGGTCAAGACCGGGAGGCCACGCCCCGCCGGGCCACGAGGGTGGCGGCGGTGGCGAGGCCTCCCGCCGCGGCGAGGATCACGAGGCCGGCCGCGGTGGTCCAGTCTCCCAGCCCACGAGGCGACAGGACGGCGTGCATGGGTGTCACGACGTCGAAAGCGCGGCCCGCGCGCAGGCTCGAGAGGCCTCCCAGCGCTCCCCAGGTCAGGAGGCCGGCCGCGAAGGCCACGGCCGCTCCCACGACCGCCCGCACGAGAAGGGCCTTGCGCGCGAGACCACATCGAACGCCGGCTCGCGGACACCCCACGGGACGAAGCGGGCCAGCATCCACATGCCCGGGATCCCGGTGAAGACCGTGAGGACGAAGAAGTCGCGCCAGCCGATCGCGTCGGCCGCCACCCCCGCCACCGGCCCCGCGAGGACCCGCGGGAGGGTGAAGAGGCTCGAGAGGAGCGCGTACTGGGTGGCGGAGAACCGCTTCTGGGTGAGGCGCAGCAGGAGCACGCCGAACGCGCCCGAGCCGAGGCCGGTCGTGCCCAGCTCGAAGGCCTGGGCGGCGTACATGAGGGGCCGGTTGACTCCCACCTGGGCCACCGCCGCGTAGCCCAGGTTCGAGACCATCTGCAGCACGCCGAACACCCAGAGGGCGCGGCCGAGCCCCATGCTCTGCGTCAGCACTCCGCCCAGGAACGTGCCGCCGACCGCCGCCGCCTGGCCGATGGTGGCGGTGGCCACGCCCACGTCGAAATCGTTGAAGCCGACCTGCACGAGAAACGGCCGGGTCAGGGCCTGGGTCAGGTTGTCGGACAGCTTGTAGAGGACCACGAAGGCCAGGATCTCGAGGGATCGATGCTGGGCGAGGAAGCCGACGAAGGGCCCCCACACCGCGTCGCGCAGCGTCTTCGGGGCTTCGGGGAGGACTTCGGGCTCGGGGGCGAGCCAGGTCACGAGCAGGAACGGCACGTAGACGAGCGCGAGGAGCAGGTTGACGAGCGCCCACGACGTCTGGGCCGCCAGGGTGATCGAGACCCCGCCCGAGACGAGCATCGCGGCGCGGTAGAAGGCGGTGCGGGCTCCCACCGCCAGACCGTGCTCCTCCTTGCGCAGGACCTCCACCGCATAGGCGTCGATTGCGATGTCCTGGGTCGCGGAAGCGAAGGCGATGGCCATGGCCAGGGCGCCGATCACCCAGACCGCCTCCGGATGTTCGGAGACGCCGGCGAGCCAGAAGCCCAGGGCGACCAGGGCGAGCTGGGAGATGAGGATCCACCCGCGCTTCCTCCCGAGGAAGGGCGGAGGGAAGCGGTCCATCGACGGTGACCAGAGCAGCTTGAAGCTCCAGGGCGCCTGGGCGAGGGTGAAGAGCCCGATGACCTTGATGTCCACTCCCGCCCGCGCCATCCAGGCGGGGATCGCGATCCAGACGAGGCCCAGGGGCAGGCCGGAGGAGAAGGAGAGCAAGACGACGGAGAGCAGCCGCCAGCTTCCGCTCGCCGTGCGCAAGCTCGCCCACGTGCCCGGCCGTCCGGCGCCTGGCGGCGTCGCCACCCCACCTCCTTTTTCCGAACGTGCCGAACGCGGGGGAGGATACCAGAGCGGCGCGCTTATACTCCTCCTGGTCCGGAGAGCCTGAATCCGATGCGCCCGCTCGAGCACGCCTGGCCGATGCGCCGCACGAGCGCTCTCCTGCTGCTCGCCGCGGTGGCGGCCGGGACCGCGCGTGCCGATGAGCCGGTGACCCTCGCGGGTGGCCGCATCCGCCTGGGCGGCGAGGCCAGCGGCACCTTCTCCCGCCCGGACCGCGGCTATTTCAACTACACCGACTACGGGCGCAGCAACCTGCGCCTCTTCCGGTTGACCCTCGACGTGGAGGCCCACGCGGGCGCCCATCTCGCCCTGGTGGGCCAGCTTCGGAGCGACAACCTCGACGTGCCGCGGCCCTACGCGCTCTACCTGCGGCTGCACCCCTGGACGGCCCGCGCCTTCGACATCCAGGCCGGCCGCATCCCTCCCGTGTTCGGCTCCTACCCGCGCCGGGGGTACGCGCTCGACAACCCCCTTCCGGGCATGCCGCTCGCGTATCAGTACCTCACGACCCTCCGATCGGACGCGCTCCCCTACTCCGCCGAAGATCTCTACGAACAACGAGGAAACGGCTGGCTGGTCCGCGGCTATCCGATCGGCGACCCACACCCGGCGCCCGGGCTGCCGCTCGTGAACGCCGAGCACTGGGACACGGGCGTACAAGTGAAGATCGGAGGGGAGCCGCTGGAGCTGGCGGCCGCGGTCACCCAGGGGACGCTCTCGCACCCGCAGTTCAGGGACGACAACGACGGCAAGCAGGTGTCGGCCCGGCTCGCCTGGCGCCCGGCGGTGGGCCTCGTGCTCGGGGCCTCGGGGGCGCGCGGAGACTTCCTCTCGCGCCTAGCCACGGACCCGCTGCCCGCGGCGTACCACCGAGCCTATCGCCAGATCGCGGCGGGCCTCGACGCGGAGTTCTCGGCCGGCTACTGGATCCTGCGGGCCGAGGCAGTGTGGAGCGCCTGGGAGCTTCCTCCGCTGGCGGGAGCGAGCGTCGATCGCCTCGACGCGCTGGGCGTCATGCTCGAGGCGCGCTACAAGGTGGCCCCCGGCCTCTACCTCGCGGGACGGGCCGACCACCTCGGCTTCAGCCGAGTCCAGTCCGCGTCCGGCCCTTTCTCCTGGGACGCGCCGGTGACCCGCGTCGAGATCGGGGCCGGCTACTCGCCCTCCCGTCACGTCTTGCTGAAGGCCTCCGTCCAGCACAACCAAAGGGACGGCGGCAACATCCGTGGGCGCGACTTCCTGGCCGGTCAAGTCGTGCTCTGGTTTTGACGTGGGCTTGCGACTGTTCCTTGGCGCGCTCGTGGCGGCCGTCCTCGGTGGGTCCGTGCCCTCGGTCTCGGCTCCCGCGCAGACCGCGCCCAGGGGTCCCCTCGGTTCGATCCGCGGGCGGGTCGAGTTGAAGCGCGAGGTCGCCATCGTCGAGCCCCGGCCGGCGGTGGCCGAGCTGGGGATGGGTGCGCCACGCGTCGCCCCCGACCGCCGACGCAGCGTCGTGTACCTGGCCAGCGCCCCCCAGGGGGCCTTCGAGGACGTCGAGCGCCCGCGGGCCGTGCTCGACCAGCGCAACGAAGCCTTCGTTCCCTTCGTGCTCGCCATCACCGCGGGGACGACCGTCGAGTTCCCGAACAGCGACCGGACCTACCACAACGTCTTCTCCTTCTCGAAGCCGAAGCGCTTCGACCTCGGCCGCTACGCCCGGGGAGAATCCAAGTCCGTCCGCTTCGACGAGCCCGGGGTGGTGCGGGTCTTCTGTGAGATCCACTCGCACATGAGCGCCTACATCCTGGTGTTTGCCCACCACTACTTCGCCACCACCGACGGCGAAGGCCGCTACCGCATCGACAACGTCCCTCCCGGCAGCTACACCGTGGTGGCCTGGAACGACGGGGCCACCCGGGAGGCGCGCACGGTGCACATCCCCGAAGGCGGCGGCGCCGTGGAGCTGGACTTCGTGGTGAACTGATGCGGCTGCTCTCGTCCCTGCAGAACCGCGTGTTCGTGGCCACCGCCCTCCTCGCGGTCATACCGATCGGAGTGGCTCTCCATTTCGTGAGCATACGAGTGGCTCGCGAGGGGGAGGAGCAGCTCCGGCGCAGCCTGGTCGAGGCAGCGAACCTGGTGGAGCGGCACCACCAGGAGCGCCAGGAGACTCTGACCGTGATGGCGCGCCTCGTGGCGGACCTGCCCAAGCTGGGGGCT
>WNFL01319313.1_pt1 | contig 10336 bp, 12 predicted proteins | sample 5400361 | NCBI WGS metagenome assembly WNFL01 (sample SAMN13153351, study PRJNA577476) | soil metagenome | isolation source: 40 cm soil on Douglas fir-dominated hillslope | place: USA:California | collected 2013-09-17
TGTCGGCTTGGCGTAGGAATGAAGTATAGAATCATTGTGAAGTGCTAGGTTGAGGTAATATAATCCTCCCGCGTTGCACTGGAGTGTCAATATGAAAGTCTTTATTAGTTATGCACACAAGGACGAAGCTCTCGCGGCGAAAGTTGTGACCTCCTTGGAAAAGGCTGGTCTGGACGCTTGGTATGACAAACGTGAAATCATGCCAGGGGATAACTGGGCCGACAAGATTGCTCAAGGCCTGAGGGAATCAGACGCAATGGTTGTTCTCCTTACCGCGAACGCATTGGATTCTGAATCTGTACGTCGAGATATTGATTACGCGCTAAGTCAGAAGCCATTCAAGAGACGATTGATACCGGTAATTGTCGGAGACTCGGAGAATTTTCCTAGCCATCGAATCCCATGGATATTTAGCCATCTTCAGACAATTAAGTTGGCGGACAACGGTAAGAATGAAGCGCAGCTAGAGCAGATCGCCCAAGTGCTCAAAGATGCCGCTTAACTCCCTCGATATATGGCTCCAGTCCTACCCCACGAAGTTTTCTTATCGCATTCAGATTTGAATAGAGAATTTGCTGGTTCACTATCGGAAGTAATGCGGCGTCATGGAGTTCCGGTTTGGTATAGCCAAACTAACATCTTAGGTGCCCAGCAATGGCATGATGAGATCGGCGCCGCCCTTCAGCGATGTGATTGGTTTGCCGTCATTCTTTCTCCCCAGTCGGTGGAATCGATGTGGGTAAAGAGGGAGTTGCTATATGCTTTGAACCATCACCGCTTTGAAAACAAGATTGTTCCAATAATGCACCAACCTTGTGACCATGAACGGCTCTCTTGGACGCTTTCCGAATTTCAAATGGTAGATTTCACCCACACTCTGGAGGAAGGATACATAAACCTATTTCGGATGTGGGGTTTGGGCTACCGCGAACGGAATGCCAACTGAAGAGTTTCTAATATCGGCGACCAACCGGGTTGGCAGTTACAGCCTGCCAAGGACCGTCACAATCCGCCCACGCTTCCCATCGTTCATCAATGAATACTATTGATGCCACGTTGAAATGGACTAGTTAATCGTATCGGTTGGCCTTTTAAGATACTTGTCGGGCAGTGGATTCTTCTCGTCTTCTCCCTGCCAGAATACCGTCACAATCCACCAACGCTTCCCATCATTCATTATCTGAATGCTGTTGATGCCGCGTTGGAACGGCTTCTCCTCATCTTTCGCGTGACGGGACTCATACGAGCTGAAGACCTGCGCGATGTTGGCGAACTCGTCGGTGTGCCGCGCGGCCTCTCGCTCAAAGAATCCATTCTTTTCCAGGAACGGGCCATTGCGTTGAGCGTAGTCTTCGACCGTCATCACCCTTGAGACAATCTCTCCGGTCGGACGCACACCGTTGGCGATCAAACGGGCTCCGGGCGAGAACAGCGATCTGAAGCGATCCCAGTTGCGCTTTCCCGCCGGTCCCGAGATTACGTCGTAGAGAGCAGCGATCGTCGAATCCATTGTCGCGACGTCAGCGGGATTGGCCGCTGGAGGGATTGGCGTCGTCTGGGCAGGCGAAGGTGTTGGACCGGGTGTTTGTGCTTTGGTAGTCACGATCAGAGCGGTAGTGATCGCAAGCAGCAAAAGGAAACGGATGTTGATTCTAAATATCATCGGCAGCGTTTTCATTTTTAATAAATCTCCAGAACCTCTGAGTTTCATTTTAGACATTTTTTTCGCTTTTGGATTATAACGATCCACGAAATCAAACCAAACGGCTCGAACAGTAGTTTTCGCTTCGTGTCTTCCGTGGATCGTTATAACTGGCGGTCTGCAATCTCTGGAAATAGGACAGACAACGTTTCGTTCGCATCATGCGCGATTAAATCATGAGTTTGCCTTGCGGACAAAGCGTCCTCTCCGGAGGAGGTCACAGACTATGACCGGCTAGCGCTCCCGCTTGATTAGAGCCGTCGCTTTAGGGAGGTGAATTTAGGCCCGACCAGATCTGGAAACCGTTTGAAACGGTTTCTATTTTCGAACACAACCATAGATCACCGGGCTAAAGCCACGGTCCTAATGAGAAAGGTCGTCAGGCTCCAACCTTCGCCATAACGCTTCTCGCGCTCCTTTGGCGCGAACATGTAACCAATGGTATTAACTTAATCATGCCCCTTGAACGTGAGTTGGAACAAAGACGCAGTCGTGGTGTCGGCGAAATGTTTCGCGCGTTGCGCCACCGCAACTTTCTTCTCTTTTGGTCGGGCGCTTTTCTTTCAAACACCGGCACCTGGATGCAGGCAGTTGCCCAGGGTTGGCTGGTGCTGAAATTGTCGAACTCGCCGTTCTGGCTTGGCTTTGACGGATTCATGTCGACGGCTCCGGGATTACTTCTCACCTTGGCGGGCGGAGTCTTTGCCGATCTGGTGGACCGCAGAACACTTTTGATCTACACGCAGATTGTCGCAGGGTTGGCCGCTCTCACGTTGGGTATTCTGGTGGCCACGAACGTCGTAGAAGTGTGGATGATTCTGGGGCTGTCATTTGTCACTGGGTGTTGTTTGGCGATTGCCGGACCTTCATATATGGCGTTGGTGTTCGATCTCGTCGGCCGCGAGGATCTGGCGAATGCCGTAGCCCTCAACTCAACGCAATTCCAACTCGCGCGCGTCCTGGGACCCGTCTCTGCCGGAGTCGGGTTCAAAATCTTCGGTTTGGCGGGGTGCTTCTTTGCCAACGCTGTTTCCTTTGTGGCCGTCGTGACCGGACTGAAAATGGTTCGCTTTGATCGGCCAAAGCCGGAAGAGGGCGTGCCCACCCGATCGATGAAAGACAAAGCCGCCTTTATCCGGGACCTGATTGAAGGATTTCGCTATGTCGGAGGGCGGCCGCGCGTCTCGATACTCTTAATGATCTCGGCCGTGACGAGTTTGTTTGGGGCGCCTTACATCTCAATGACGCCGGTATTTGCACGTGACGTTTTTCATCTGGGAGAAGCGGGCCTGGCGCTGCTGATGGGCGCCGCCGGGGCAGGAGCACTCTTTGGCGCGTTGTTCCTGGCTTATCTGGGAGACTTTCGGCATAAGGGATGGTTCGTGCTCGGCGGCGATTTTGCGTTTGCGGTTTGTCTGATTTGCTTTTCGCTTTCGACTCATGTAGTCGTTTCGTTGGTCTTTCTTTTCCTGCTCGGCTTTGGCATTGTTTGCTCAGTGGCGGTCAGCAATACCCTGCTGCAGAAGTTGGTGAGCAACGAAATGCGCGGGCGGGTGATGAGCATGTTCATGTTGTCTTTTATTGGCGCGATGCCCATCGGCAATTTGATCGCGGGTGCGGCTTCTCATCGTTTCGGTGTGCAGCACACGCTGGCAGCCGGCGGTCTAATCATCGCAGTGTTCGTCGTGGTTGTTACCTTGCGCAACCCGAAATTGCGCGAGATCTAATTACCGGGACGATAATGACGGACCGACGTCTTTGAGGTTTTGTTAAATCAACGTGGGTATGCAAAACTTCTCGGGTCTGACAATGAAATCGAAACCAAAGCAGCGAGTGTCATTGATGCTCGCGATCGTATTCTGTCTGACTGCGGTGATTTGTCGCGCGCAGAGCGGCTGGACTGCCAGGCGGATCAGCTCTGGGGGTAAAGATCTGAATGCTGTCTATTTCGCCGACGCGAAACGTGGTTGGGTGGGTTGGCGGCGACGCGGGGTTTTTCAGCTCTACCGAAGACGGTGGCGCTCACTGGGCCGAACGCCCATTCGGTATTGACCACGCCGTTAACGACATCCACTTTGTTAGCAAAGAAACAGGATTCGTTTTGGCCGGCGGCAGCATCTTCGAGACCACCGACGGCGGCCATTCCTGGCGCGAAGCGCACAAGTTCCTGCCGTCAGAATTCGACGGGGCTACGCCTGAGCTTTACAGCCTCCGGTTCAATGGCAAGAAGCGGGGCTGGGTAGTTGGCGCGGCCAGCCGCGGCGACCTAATCACGAATAGCATTCTGGCAATGACCAGAGACGGCGGCGATACCTGGCAAGTACTGCAGGCGCCCACTCGGCAGGAGCTGATTCATATTGATTTTATCGACGAAAAGCGTGGATGGATCGTGGGCGCCGCCGGCGCTATCCTGCACACTGATGATGCGGGTGAGACGTGGGTCAAGCAGCCATCAGACACCACGGTAACGCTCTTTCACATTGATTTTCACAATGACAAGAGAGGTTGTGCAGTCGGCGAGCGCGGAACGATTTTGCTTACCGACGACGGCGGACGGACGTGGACCAGGATCTTTTCGCCGGCGCGTTCGACATTGCTGGGGGTGCAATTTGTTAGTGCAGATGACGGCTGGATCGTCGGGCGCGGCGGCGAAATTCTGCGATCGAATAACGGGGGCCGCACCTGGATCGAGCAAGAGAGCGGCACTAAACAAAATCTTTACGCGCTCTTTATGACAAAGAAGAACGGATGGGCGGTCGGGACCAATGGACTGATCCTACAGTACGAGCGATGAAGCCATACAGGTTGGGTTTAGGCCGGACAAATACTGATTTAAGGAAAAGGTTGAGGGGGACACACTGCATTCTCACCGCTGATCTCGGACTAATTCTGTTACCATCGTTGTAATAATTTATGGGACTCGTTGAGCGATTAAAGCACAAGTTTGGGTTGGCAGGCGCGCACTCAGGCCGCCACCCAATTCGGATATTTTTACTGGAGGATGATGAGCGCCGATGTAAATGGTTCGCGAAGCGCTTCAAAGGCGATCATCTGGACATTGCGTATGATGTCGTGCAGGCGAAAGAGCTGCTCCAAACCTCGAGTTATGATTCTATCTTTCTTGATCACGACCTGATGCCCGAGCATTATGGAGCGACTGAGGCTGATGACGAACGCACCGGCTTCGCCATAGCTTCTTTCCTGGCCGCGCACCCCGAGTTGCAACGTTCGGCGACCATTATGGTACACAGCTTCAACGCCGACGGCGCCATGCGGATGGTCGAGGAGTTGAGGGGAGCCGGCCGACAGGCTGAATACATTCCATTTCATTTCCTCGAAGAACGGATTAAGAACTTCTGGCCGCGGTAAACCAAGGGAAAGGTAAAAAGAAAAAAGGCAATTAACCGCTGCCGGTCTTTTGCCCTTTTACTTTTTCCTTTGCCTTGGTTAGATGGTGGCCAGGGACGGAATCGAACCGCCGACGCCGGCCTTTTCAGGGCCGCGCTCTACCAACTGAGCTACCTGGCCAATGGCGTGTAAGGACTTTGCAGTATAGGAACGCACGCCGAAGAGTGTCAAATCAAGAGCCTGATCAGCGGGTTCCGTTTTGAGATTTTTACTTGCCGGTGAAACGATCCACGGACAATACATGAGGCGAAATCAGTTTTGTTCAGCCCGCTAAATGCTGGATTGGAGCGCTAAGTCCAACATAGTTATGCCCGTGGCAAAAAGCCGTTGACTGTTTTTTTCGGAGGTGTATAATTCCTCGCGTCGGATGGGGCTGACCCCAAAGTCAGTACCTTGCAAGAGCTATCCGATGCTTGAACATCGATACCCGCCAGTGCCAGCTCGGCCGCCGAATCGCGCCCCCCGTGATCGCTACCTTCGAGCTGGCACACGTTTTTCTACTGCATCCAGGTTTTCTATCGAATCTAAAAAAGAAAAGAGCGGCTCCGATGAAGATCATCGAAGCCGCTCTGCCTCTGTATGAGGTATTGGTTAGCTTACATTCCCATGCCGCTCATGCCGCCCATGCCGCCGGGCATTGGAGCCTTGTCCTCTTCAGGAATCTCGGCAACCATTGCTTCGGTGGTGAGCATTAGTCCCGCGATTGATGCCGCGTTCTGCAGCGCGGTCCGCGTGACTTTGGCGGGATCGATGACCCCGGCCTTTACCAGATCCTCGAACTGCTCGGTCTGGGCATTGAAGCCGAAGCTATCGTTTTTGTCGCTGCGCACGCGCTCGACGACGACTGCGCCCTCTTTGCCGGCATTCTGAACAATCTGCCGCAAGGGCTCTTCCAGAGCGCGCCTGACGATGTTGACGCCGATTTGTTCGTCGGTGTCGCCGCCATCCTTGTTGACATCGAACTTCTCGAGCGCCTTCGCCGCGCGCACCAGGGCTACGCCGCCGCCGGGAACAATTCCTTCTTCCACGGCTGCGCGTGTAGCATGCATGGCATCTTCGACACGCGCCTTCTTCTCTTTCATCTCAGTCTCAGTGGCAGCGCCCACCTTGATGACCGCGACCCCGCCGACGAGTTTAGCGAGACGCTCCTGCAGTTTCTCGCGATCATAGTCAGAAGAGGTGTCGTCGATTTGCGCGCGAATGGTCTTCACGCGGCCTTCGATCTCACTCTGCTTGCCGCCGCCTTCGACAATCGTCGTGTTGTCTTTGTCGATCGTGATTTTCTTGGCTTTGCCGAGATCGGAAAGCTGGACGCTCTCGAGCTTGATACCGAGATCCTCACTAATGACTTTACCTCCGGTGAGAGTAGCGATGTCTTCGAGCATCGCCTTGCGGCGATCGCCAAAGCCAGGGGCCTTCACCGCAGCGACGTTGAGCGTCCCGCGCAGCTTGTTAACCACCAGCGTCGCCAGTGCTTCCCCATCTACGTCTTCGGCGATAATCAGCAAAGGCTTGCCCATCTTGGCCACCTGTTCGAGCAAAGGCAGGAGGTCTTTCATCGAGCTGATTTTCTTTTCGTGAATCAGGATCAGCGCGTTTTCCAGGCTGACTTCCATTCGCTCAGCGTCAGTCACAAAATAAGGGCTGAGATAGCCACGATCGAACTGCATTCCTTCGACTACTTCCAGGGACGTTTCCATTGTCTTGGATTCTTCCACAGTGATCACGCCGTCCTTGCCGACTTGATCCATTGCCTTGGCAATGATTGTTCCGATTGTGGCATCACCGTTTGCGGAAACCGTGCCGACCTGAGCGATCGCATCGCCCTTGACCGGCTTGGCCATACGCTGAATCTCCTGTATGGCCCGCTCAACCGCCTTGTCAATCCCGCGCTTGAGGGCCATTGGATTGGCGCCAGCCGCGACTGTCTTTACGCCTTCACGAAAGATTGCCTGGGCCAGGACGGTCGCAGTGGTGGTGCCGTCGCCGGCGACGTCTGAGGTCTTGGACGCGACTTCACGAACCATCTGCGCGCCCATATTTTCGAGAGGGTCCTTTAACTCGATTTCCTTCGCTACGGTAACGCCGTCTTTGGTGATGGTGGGTGAACCGAACTTTTTATCGATCACGACGTTACGGCCTTTCGGTCCGAGTGTGATCTTAACTGCATCGGCGAGCTGATTGATGCCGCGCAGAATCGCTGAACGCGAATCCTCGCCATGAACTACTTGCTTTGCCATTTTTGTTTCTTCTCCTAATTAAGTCGATTTGGGTTAAAGAGCGGCCTTCGTCTTTCGACTACTTGCCGCCTTTCTTGCCGGCAGCGGCGCGCTGAATGATTCCCAGAATCTCGTCTTCGCGCATGATCAGAAGCTCTTCATTGTCGACTTTAATTTCTGAGCCGCTGTACTTGCCAAAAAGAACGCGATCGCCGGGTTTAACGTCCAGCGTCTGGCGGGTTCCGTCTTCGCGATACTTGCCTTCGCCGACAGCCACTACTTCGCCCTCCTGGGGCTTCTCTTTCGCGGTGTCGGGAATGATGATTCCCCCGCGGACCTGTTCACCTTCTTCGATCCGTCTCACAATCACGCGATCGTGAAGCGGCCTGATGTTTACTGCCATACCGAAAATGCTCCTTTTCTTTTCTCGTTTGTAGACATGACTCTACTTAAAATAGCGTTCTCGACTTTACTCGTAATTGGCACTCCGGAAAGTTGAGTGCCAAGAATATAATGAAGGTGCGGGACGGTTGTCAACCGGGTGAGCGGGTGAGCGAGCGACGGGAAAGACGCTCAACGCCCAATGGGCTGGGATGGAGCAGCCGGGGTAGAGCGTGAGAGCGCGACGGCGCCGGATCGGAGGGTTAATCGCGATTTCCCCGTAATACAACGCGCCCCAGCCATGAAACGTACTAAACCAAATGCTAGTGGGTTTTGTGGCTCGTCCGGTGATTTCCGGGGTGATGTTTTCGTTCCTGGGCGCGGTATGAATTTACGCGTTTGGAAATTGTGTTGCGGTGGATGCCGAGCGCCTCGGCGGTGTGCGAGATGCGTTTCTTGTTACGGGTGAACGCTTTCTGAATATAGAGCTTTTCGAACTCTTCCAGCGCTTCGTCGAGCATGATATGACCGTCAAGCATGTCTTCTATAACTGCTTCAAGGCGGGGGCGTATTTGCATCTTTCTCCTGTCCTATTAACTCAATAAATTTATCGGATAACTCAGTCGCAAACGCGGGCTAACGTGTTGCGACTGTCTCCAGGGCGTTGCCTCTGGCGTTACATTTCACGCTTTCAGCGTGAAGAATGTGTCCCTCCCTTACAATCGGCTTTCTTTCGGCTCGGTCGCTACCGCTCCCGGTACTGACTTGCGAACTCACGATAGGGCTAGTGACCGTTCGCGCTGCGCGCTCAATGCGGACAAGATGTCCGTGCTCCAATTACAGTTTTTCTCCTACCAGTAATTCATACGCTTCCAAATAACGAGCAGTGGTCGCCGCGGCAACTTCGGGCGGTAGAGTTGGCGCGGGCGGTTGCTTGTCCCAACTGATAGTTTCGAGATAGTCGCGCACATATTGCTTGTCAAAGGAAGCCTGCGATTTGCCTACTTCGTAACTATCGGCTGGCCAGAAGCGCGATGAATCGGGCGTGAGGACTTCATCGATGAGAATTATCCGGCCTTCTCGATCCCGGCCAAACTCAAATTTCGTATCGCCAATAATGATCGCGCGACTACGCGCATAGTCGCTGGCTTCCTGATAGATTTGCAGGGAGACATCGCGCAGAAATTCAGTCACTTCCCGACCCACAATTGCGGTCATCTGTTGTTCACTGATGTTTTCATCATGTCCGGTTTCGGCTTTGGTAGCCGGAGTGAAGATTGGGGCGGGCAACTTTTCGGATTCACGCATACCGGCGGGCAGTTGGTGGCCGCAGATCTCGCCTGTTCGCTGATAATCCTTCCATCCTGACCCTGAAAGATATCCACGCACCACACATTCAACCGGAAAGACCTCGGTGCGCCGGACCAGCATCGAACGGCCCCGCAATTCGCTCGCGTGATTGCGCACCACGTCAGGCATTTGGTCTATATCCGTAGTAAGCAGGTGGTTAGGAACAATGTGGCAGAGTTTTTCAAACCAGAAACGCGACAGAGCGGTCAGGACTTCGCCCTTGCGTGCTATTGGTGTGGGCGAAACGCTATCGAAAGCCGAGATGCGATCAGTAGCAACAATTAGCAGACGATCTTCCTCGACCGCATAAACATCGCGAACTTTCCCACGTCGTAATAGCTGGAGATCTGCGAGAGTCGTTTCAACAACCGGAGCTACGCTGGCCATTGCAGGTTTCTTTCAAGTTTCAAATTCACCGGGACGGTGTCGCTGACAAAAATAATTCCAAAATGAAGCGAGCGCGATTTTGCTTTTTCATCAACGTCGTGTCAAGAGAATGAGAAAAATAAAACCGATCGATCCAGGAAGTTTGTCGCGAGTCGATCGTAATTGATTCCGCGAAGGAGAGAAGCGGCCACAGATGAACACGGATTCACTCAGATGGAACTTCCTAAGAACGTTCTGCCTGTTTGTCTAATCTGTTTGAATCAGTGTTTATCTGTGGTGATTTTTATGCAGTGGCGGCGGCGTTCTCGCCGCCGCTTGCGAGCGCTTCACGCAATCGATGAATTTGAGCAGCGTGATTATGCGCATGTGCAGCATAGATCGTCAGCCAGTCCTCCGCGGTGTACGAACCACTCTCGGAATGCGTGCCTTCGCGTCGCCAATCTTCGTCGCTCATAAACTCGAACAGTTGCGCCGCGGTGGTTCGGGCACTACGGAACGCATCAAGGGCCGGAGCCATCTCGCGATTGTTGTAATTCAAACGTTCCGCGTATGCCTCCTGATCATAGCCCTGAATAACTGGATTATCTTCAACTAGGAGGCGCCGGAGTCTGATGCCGCTGGTGGTTTCACTGTCGGCGAGATGATGAACAATCTCGACCGCGCTCCATTTCCCTTGAATGGGATGCGCAGTCAGCAATTCAGCCGGAAAACCTTCAAGGCTCCGGGAAACTTCGTTGTAGCCTTCCCTGTACTGGCTTATTAGTTTCTGTCTTTCTTCAGAAGTCATGTGTGATGCGCTCCAATTCAAACTGAGTGTCGGAAGCCCCCTGGGTGAGTTAGGGCCACCTGGAAAACACGCAAGCTGCCAGCTTGCGGCCGCTTCAACGAC
>WNFL01084364.1_pt1 | contig 10334 bp, 6 predicted proteins | sample 5400361 | NCBI WGS metagenome assembly WNFL01 (sample SAMN13153351, study PRJNA577476) | soil metagenome | isolation source: 40 cm soil on Douglas fir-dominated hillslope | place: USA:California | collected 2013-09-17
ATTCCTCTTTCACAAGGAGCCCGGGAATTTCGTTCGCGTTGGCTGGCGTATAAGTCGTCACAATGTTTCCGCTTAGCAGTAGCGCTGCGAAGAACAACTTGGCAGTTTTCATTTTTCACCTCTGCGTTTCGTATTAATAGTTAGGGCAAGGCCCGTGCCAAACCGCGTCCAGGTATCTCAGTGAGCAAATCTGTTGTGAGCCAGGTAGTTGTGCCCTCAGCCGTTGTGTTTGTGCCGATTGTTAAAGCGTTGACATGACGATTGTTCGACATAAGCTTAAATGACGACATTGACTTCGACACCCGGACGCCGAGTTCTTCTAGCCGTGAAACACGTTTGCCGCGATGATTCTGAGTACGTCGTCCAGATTCATCATCTCGTCTGCCCGGTGCGAACAAGCGCCTGCCGTCACCGTGAGCGTCGACGGTTTCGAGTTGTCGGCGGATGCGGGGACCGAGTCGGTCATGAAACAATCTTTTTCTTCAGGCAATGCCGCGCGTCCGGTCAGAGCTGCGGCAGGTCCGCGACGTGCCAGCCGCCGCCGAGCGCTTTAACTAACAGCACGCTGGCGCCCATGCGCCGGCGCATGATGTCGACTTGGTTGCGTTCATTGGTCAGGGTCACAGTCTGCGCCGTGATGACCTGAAGGTAGGTATCGACGCCGCCTTTGTAGCGATTGCTAAACAGCTGCAGCGATTCACGCGCGGAGACCACGGCGCGCTGCTGCTGTTGCGCTTCTTGTTCGAGGATGCGCAACGCGGCCAGATTGTCCTCGACTTGTTGGAAGGCATCCAGCGTCGCCTGGCGGTAGCCGGCGACGGTGGCATCATAGTTGGCGAGCGCGGCATCGGAGGTGGCGCGGCGCCGCCCGCCATCGAAAATCGTTTGCGCTAAAGAACTGCCGACCGCCCACAAAAAGCTTTGCCAACCCGGCAGATTTCGAATCGAGCTGCTTTCGAAGCCGAGCAAGGCATTCAGAGTGATCGTCGGAAAGAATGCGGCTTTGGCGATACCTATCTGTTCGTTCGCCTCGGCGACGCGGCGTTCCGCGGCCGCGATGTCTGGCCGTCGCTCCAAAAGTTCTGATGGAAGACCGGCCGGGATGTCGGGCGGCTGTAGGTTCATCGGCATAGCTGGAAGACTGAAGTCCGCCGGCGGCTTGCCAATCAGGATGGCGATGGCGTGCTCGAACTGCGCCCGCTGCACGGCGATATCGGTGGCTTGCACCTGTGTCGTCTCGAGTTGCGTGCGCGCCTGCGCTACATCTGACTTCGGCGCGGCGCCGCCTTCGAATCGGTTGGTCGTGAGCTTCAACGCTTGCTCGAAGGCCTTCACCGTGTCGTTGAGCAAACGCTGCTGCGCGTCGGCGCTGCGCAGCTCGAAGTAATCGAACGCCAGTTCCGCCTGGAGACTGAGTCTGGCGGTTTCCAAGTCGGCGGCGCTCGCCTGAGCTTCTTCACGCGCCGCCGTGACACCCCGCCGGATGCGGCCCCACAGGTCCAATTCGTAGGAAACGTCACCGGTCAAAATGAAGTCGCGCGTGGAGGTGCCGGTGGACGAAGCTTGCGTAGTGGTCGAATTACGCAGGGAGGTCGCGCCCAGGCCGGCCGAAACCGTCGGGAAAAGTCCGGCGCGAGCAAAACCAATTAATGCGCGCGCCTGGCGAAATCGCGCCTCGGCCACCTTGACGTTTTGATTGGCCTCGCTCACCTGCTCTTCCAGGGTGTTCAACTGCGGATCGCTGAAAATCTCCCACCACTTGCCGCGCGGAATATCGTCGCGCGGCCGCGCCAGCTTCCAGCCCTGGTCCTCTTTGTAGGCAGGCGTCATCGGCACCGACGGTTTGAAATAATCCGGTCCCACCATGCAACCTGCGCACAGCAACGCCACAACCGTGGCAAGAGTGGAGCGAAGTGACTTCATTTCGCGACCGCCTGAGCGGGCGGCGTGCTGACTCGAACTGTCGTCCCGCTGACTATAGAATCGCTTGGATTGACGATGACGGCGTCCGTGGGCTGCAACCCCGACACCACTTCAACGGTGTTGCCATAATCCCGACCTATGGTTATCGGCACAAGCTCAGCGCGGCCGTTGCGAACCACCCCTACGCGCAAGCCCTCGGAACGGAACAACAACGTGTTAGCTGGAATTGTGACGGAGCTAACCGATTGCGGCAATTTGAGATGAACGCGCACGTAAGCTCCAGGCAGAAGTTGGCCGCCGCGATTGTCCACATCGACTTCGACAAGCAGAGTACGTGACGCGGGATCGATCGAGTTCGAGTTCCGAGCGAGCGTACCGGTGAAAGTTTTGCCGGGAAATTCGTCGAGCGTAAGGGAGGCGCTCGCACCAGGACGTATCGCCTGTGAATAAACTTGTGGCACCGCTACATAGACGCGCAAGGTGCCGATCGCCGCGAGATGGAACAATGCTTGGCCCGGCGTCGGACTCGCTCCCGCATTGATGAGCGCGCCGATGTCCGTGTTGCGCGCCGTGATCACGCCGTCGAAAGGAGCGTAAATCTTCTGAAACCCTTGCAGTTCCTCCAACCGGCGGACATTGGAAGCGTTTGAGTCAACCGTCGCTTTCATCGCATGAAAGTTGCTCGTTGCCTGGTCAGTTTCCTGTTGCGACACGGAGTCGGTCTTCAAAAGTGCCTGCCATCGCTCGGCCGTGATCTCAGCCTGGCGCAGATTCGCGTTCGCGGTTTGCAGGTCTGCGCGACCTTGCTGCAACTGCTGGTCGACCTCCGGCGTCTCAATCACAGCTAACAGCTGGGCTTTTTTCACGCGCGTGCCAATGTCTACGTGCCAGTTTTTGACATAACCGCTCGTGCGCGCGTAGATCGGCGCGTCGGTGAATGCTTGAGTATTTCCGGGCAGGACAATTTCATCGGTGGGAGCGTCCGGCTTCGGATAGACCACGTTGACTGAGGATAGCGCCGCCGCGGTGGTCGCCTGCTTCAGGTCCGCCTCCGCCTTATTGCGGCTGATAATGCCGAAGGCAATAAGAATCAGAAAGATCACCGCTACGGCGCCGAGGGCCAGATAGAGGGTTCGGCCGATGCTCTGCCGGTGACTTTCGTCTCGCGTTCTATCTTCGAATTGCGTTTCAGGTTCTTTCTTCTCGTTAGTTGTCATTTTATTGCTCCATGATTGAAAGCCGCTGCCGTTCGCCATCGTCTTGTCATTGACCTACCGATTGAGCGGCGCCGCGTCTACGACCGTGGAAAAGGCTGAAAACCGCTGGGACAAAAATCAACGTCGCCAGCGTGGCGCATAGTAAGCCACCGATGACGGCGCGTCCGAGCGGCGCATTCTGCTCGCCGCCTTCGCCCAATCCAAGCGCCATGGGAATCATCCCGATGATCATGGCCAATGCGGTCATGAGCACGGGTCGAAACCGCGTGATTCCAGCCTCGATGCTGGCCTCGAGAGCATTGCCGTGCTCGGTGAGCCGCTCTTTGGCGAACGACACGACGAGAATACTGTTCGCTGTCGCAACGCCCATACACATGATCGCGCCCATCAATGCTGGAACGCTCAGGGTCGTATGAGTGAGAAAGAGAAAGACGATGATGCCGGCGAGCGCAGCCGGCAGAGCCGTAATGATGATGAAGGGATCCAGCCACGACTGAAAATTAACGACGATCAACAGATAGACAAGTACGATGGCAAAGCCGAGGCCGGCCAATAAGCCGAAGTAGGATGTTCTCATCGTATCGAGTTGTCCGCGAATCGTGATGAAGCTCCCGCGCGGCAATGATTTTCGCTGCGCATCCACGATGCGCGTGATTTCACCACCGACGGCGCCGAGATCTCGGTCTTGAACGGAGGCGTAAATGTCCACGACGCGACGGATGTTGTAATGATTCAACACCGCCATTTCATCCGCTCGCGTGATCGATGCGACGTCTGCCAGGATCTCGGGGCGCTGCATGTTCGCCGAAGTGATCGGCATGTTCTGGATGTCCTGCAGCGATTGAATCCGGTACTGAGGAGTCTGGGTCGCCAGGGCATAGCTGACGCCGTTCTGCCAGTTCAGGAAGAAGGTCGGCGCGGTCTGGAAGCTACCGCTCAGCGACACCAGCAAGCTGGTGGCGACGTCTCGCTGGGTAAATCCCCCGCCAGCGGCCTTCGTCCGGTCCACCTCGACGTGGAATTTAGGGTAATCGAACACCTGCTGGACGCGGGCGTCGGTGATACCAGGCACCTGGCGAATTTCATTCAGTATCTTGTCGGCTATCTGGCGGTTGGCCTGGATGTTCGCGCCTTCAACTTGAATATCGATCGGCGCCGGCAGACCGAAGTTCAGAATCTGCGTCATGATATCGGCCGGCAGAAAATAGAAGGTGGTCCCGGCAAATTCACCGGGCAATTTTTTACGCAGCTCCCTGACATAGTTGGCCGTGGGCTGATGAGTCGGTTTGAGGGACACCAAGATATCCGCGTCGCCCGCGCCGATGGCGCCGGACGTGCTGTGCATGTAGTTGATCGCGCTGTAGGGCAGTCCGATGTTGTCGAGAATGTTGTCCAGCTCCTGCGCCGGAATCACACGGCGGATCGAGTTTTCCACGAGATCGGCAAGGCGCGCGGTTTCTTCAATGCGCGTGCCGGTTTTGGCACGCAAGTGAAGGATGAACTGGCCGCTATCGGTGTTCGGGAAAAAGTTTTCACCTAGCCAAGGCATCAGCGCCCCAGCAGAAAGACAGGCCAGGAGAAATACCGGGACGAAGATAAGCCGCCGATGGACCAGCGTCGTTAGCAAAATCTGGTAGCGATGACGAAACCGTTCGAATCCGCGTTCGAACGCCAGCTGAAACCGAGTGAATGGATTACGCGAGAGACCGCCAACCTGCTCTTTCGCTTTGAGCAGGTACATCGCCAGCGTCGGTACGAGCGTGCGGGACAGGATGTATGACGCGAGCATGGCGAAGACCACTGCTTCGGCCAGAGGCACGAAGAGATAGCGGGCGACACCGCTTAAAAAGAACATCGGCAAAAACACGATGCAGATCGACAGAGTCGATACCAGAGCGGGAACAGAAATTTGTGCCGCGCCTGCCAAAATGGCGTCGTGCAGGTTGTGGCCGTCCTCTAAGTGACGCTCGATGTTTTCGATCGTGACCGTCGCGTCATCAACAAGAATACCGACGGCGAGCGCCAGGCCGCCAAGCGTCATGACGTTGATGGTTTCTCCTAAGAAGCTGAGGACGATTACCGAGGTCAGGATAGACAGCGGAATGGATATAGCGATGATGACCGTGCTGCGCCAGCTGCCAAGAAAGAGCAAGATCATCAACCCCGTGAGGCAAGCGGCGATAACGGCTTCTCGGATCACCCCGCTGACGGCGGCCCGGACGAAGATCGATTGATCGGCCAGAGGTTGAATCTTCATTTCTGGCGGCAGCGTTGCGGCGACGCGCGGAAGCAGCGCACGGATGCCGTCGACGATATCTAGCGTAGACGCGCTTCCCGCCTTGAGCACGCTCACGACCACTCCGCGCAGGCCGTCGTGGCGGACAACGTTTGTCTGCGGCGTAAAACCATCACGCACGTGGGCAACGTCCCGGAGATAAATCGTCGAGTTGCCGACGACTTTGATCGGCAAGTCGTTGAGTTCCGCGATCGTTCTCGGAGCGGCGTTTAGATCGACGTCATATTCGAATTGGCCGATTTTCGCCGTGCCGGAGGGCAGAACTAAGTTTTGTAGATTCACCGCGCTGATGACGTCGGCGGCGGAAAGTCCTTTTGATTGCAGCAACGCCGGATTCAAATCAATCATGACCTGGGCCTGCTTGCCGCCGTAAGGATAGGGAACGGCGGCGCCCGGGACGGTGACGAGTTGGGGTCTCAACAAATTCAAGCCGAGATCGTTCAACTGCTGCTCGGAGAGGCCGTTCCCAGAGAGTGCGAGTTGGAGAATCGGCACGCTCGATGCGCTGAAGTTGATAATCAGCGGGGGCAGTGTGCCTGGCGGAAAATTCCGCAGATTGGCCTGGGAAATGGCCGTGATCTGTGCGTTTGCAGTCGCAATATCCGCATTCGGCTGCAGGAAGACCTTGACGATCGCTTGACCGTTTACCGTTGTCGACTCGATGTGTTCTATGTTGTCGACAGTCGTCGTGAGGTTTTTCTCGTAGGCAGTGGTAAGACGGCCCTCCAACTCTTCCGGGTTCAAACCGGTGAAGGTCCAGGCGACAGCGATCACCGGAATATTGATATTCGGAAAGATGTCCGTCGGCGTGCGCATGATCACCACCGGGCTGGCCAGCAGAATCAACAGCGCCAGAACGATAAATGTATACGGACGATTAAGTGCTACTCTGACTATCCACATAAGATGTTCTCTCTAACTCTGATTTAGGAGAAGGAGACGCTAAAGCGAGTGGAAGTGGAGCATCACTCTAGAATTAGCTCTCCCTTTTTCTTGGTAACGAATGTATTGGCAATCGGTGTGCCAACTTCTCTGAGTATTGCGAAGACGCTTTGAGCAGTGAATTTGAACAAATTGCCTTATATTATTGCCGAGGGTGTGGAAGATGTCATGCCGCCGCTTCGACAGTTGCCGAAATACAGGCGTTAAGTTTGGCGCTGCAGCGCCGTAAACAAAAAATAACTTTAATCCCGGAAAACACGCGGAGGGTGAAATTCGCAGGCTGCGAGTCTCGATTTTCTTCGTGCGCGTCATGCTCGTTCCACGTGAAAATGTCGTGTCGAATGAAGCCATGATGCAGCTGCTCAAACGGTTTGCAATTGCTGGAAAACGTTCGCTCACAGAAATACAAAGAGGTGGGGATAGCGCCCGTCCTCGGCACCAAATTGCAATCTCGCGGATGTTTTTGAAACGCGGCTATTTCTTTTGGCGCAGATGGGTAACCAAATCGTGGATTTGCTCCTGGCTTAAGTTCCCTTTGAACGGCGGCATGTTATTTTTCCCGTCGCTGATTGCCTCGGCCAATTGCCCGTCGGACTGACTTTGGACTTGCGGCGAATGCAGATCGGGTATCCGCATGCTCTTGCCGACCGGCGTGTTGCCGCTGCCGTCCGCACCGTGGCACATCGCGCAGCTTGACTTGAACGTTCCCTCGGCGGCCTCGTCGGCCGACGCCGCCTCGACTGTCGCAAGGGTTGCGGACGTGAGCAGAGCTAGGGAGGCCAAAACCGGCGCGATCAATACTAAGGCGAAAAGCGGCATGCGAGTTTTTCCCCGAATCACGCTGCCGTTTGTCCCGACGTTGTCGAGCGACACAAAAAATTTTTTGTTAAACATCATGAACCCTCCTTAAAATTTCTTGCCGCGCATGAGTTTGTTGGTCGGCCGGCGGCAAGCGTTGTCGGATCAAGTGAGCTGAGTATTTTTTATCGGCAACTCGCGAACGCGTTTGCCCGTGGCGGCATAGATGGCATTACAGAATGCCGCAATGAAAGGCGGCACGCCCGGTTCGCCGACCCCGGCCGGTGGCGCGCTGCTGTCGACGATATATACATTTGTTTGCAACGGCGCCTCGTTGATCCGGGCAACCGGATAGTCTGAAAAATTCGCTTGGTTGATGACGCCTTTACTCGCGGTAATCTCGCCGGTTTTCGCCACGCTCGTGCCGAATACAGCCGCGCCTTCGAATTGGGCGCGGACAATCTCCGGATTGACGACCAGGCCGGCGTCCACCGCCGTATCGACTCGTGGAATCTTGATCTCGCCTTGATCGTTCACCTCGACTTCGACGACTGTCGCAACGTAAGTCAAAAAGCTCCGATGCACGGCTAGACCCAAACCCGATCCTTTGCCGAGCTTGCGTTTTCCCCAGCCGGCTTTCTCCGCGACTATTTGCATGACCCGGCTTAGACGGCCGGTATCGAAAGGATAGCTTTCATAGGGCGCGCCGTAATTCGGATAGTCGATATTTTTCAAGTTCAAGATGCGCGGCTTGCCGATCAGATCGAGCAAGTAGTCGAGCGGATCGCGAACGGCTGCGTGCGCCAGCTCATCGGCGAAAGATTGCACCGCGAAGGCATGATAAATGTTCGCCACCGAGCGCAACCAACCGATCCGCACGTGCGCCTTGGCGGCGCCGTTCTCGACGCGCAGATTGGCAATATCGAAGGGGATATCGGTCCAACCCTGTTGCAGATGGCTCGGGTCGCCGTAGACGGCGTTGACATCGAAGATCGAAGTGATCGGCGGAAAAACCGAGCGTTGGAGCCACGCCGACGGCTTGCCATCCGCGCTCACAGCCGCTTTCATGTGCATCGCCGCCACCGCGTTGTAGTAATCGAACTTCACGTCATCTTCGCGCGTCCAGACCACTTTCACCGGGCGGCCGACTTTTTTGGACAGCACTGCCGCCTCGGCGACGTAGTCGGGTTTGGATTTTCGCCCGAAGCCGCCGCCTAGAAGCGTGACGTGACAGATGACGTTCGCTTTGGCGATTCCAAGTTGCTTTGACACGATGTCTTGCACGGCTTGAGGATTTTGCGTCGGCGCCCACGCGGTCACTTTGCCGTCGCGAAAATCCGCCAGAGCTACCATCGGCTCCATCGAAGCATGGGCCAGCAACGGAACGTAATAGTCAGCCTCGATGATCTTACCGCCTTTGGCAAAAACGCTGTCCACGTCTCCTTCGCTGCGAACAACCTTTGCAGGTTTGCGGGCGGTCTCTTGCAATTCCTTCTTATACTGCGCCGAATCGTAAGTTTCGTTCGGACCGTTATCCCAGGTCACTTTCAATTTCTTGCGCCCCTGAAAAGCCGACCAGGTATTGTCGGCGATCACCGCGACGCCGCCGAGCGGCTGAAAAGCCGGCGGCGGCTTGAACGGATCAAGGGCGAACGTTTGGCGCACTCCGCTTACTTTCAATGCTTCTGTATCGTCGTAAGATTTCACTTTGCCGCCGAGAACTGGCGGGTGCTCGATGGAAGCGTAAACCATCCCATCAATGCGGGCATCCATTCCGTAGATCGCCTTGCCGTTGCACAACTCCTCGAGATCGTAGGCGGGCATGCCTTTGCCGATGTAGCGCCGTGAACTGTTTGCCTTGAACTGCAACTGTTCCTTTTTGGGCACTGGCAGTTTCGCAGCGTTCGCGGCCAAATCTCCATAGGCTAACCGCCGCCCGGTCGGCCGATGGACGACGACGTGCGGCTCCGTCACGCACTGCGCCGCATCGACATTCCACCGCTGCGCGGCCGCCTGTATGAGCATCAATCGCGCAGTGGCGCCGGCCTCGCGCATGACGTCGTAAAAGCTTCTGATCGAACGCGATCCGTCCGTGTTCTGATCGCCGTAACGCGGGTCGCCGATCGCCTGCTCGATTTTTACTCGCTTCCAGTCGGCGTCCAGCTCGTCGGCAACGACAAGCGGCAGAGAAGTACGAATTCCTGTGCCCATCTCAGAACGGTGGGCGACGACGTAAACGCTTCCATCTGTGTCGATTCCGACGAACATATTCGGATGCAACATCGCTCGATCCGCCTGGGTATCCTTCGGCGGATCCTTCGCCCTCAAGAGCTCCGGGTAGTAGTACGCGCCCAGGACAAGCGCGCCGGTTGAAGCCACTCCCTTGAGAAAACTCCGCCGGCTGACGTTTTCAATCACGTTCATACGCCTCCCGCTGCTGCCGTCTTGATGGCCGCGCGAATGCGCTGGTAAGTTCCGCAGCGGCAGATGTTACCAGCCATCGCTTCATCGATCTGCTGATCGGTCGGCTTCTGCTGGTGATTCAATAAAGCCGCGGCCTGCATGATTTGCCCAGGCTGACAATAACCGCATTGCGGCACGTTCACTCGCATCCATGCTTGCTGCACCGGATGCAGACCGTTATTTGCCAAACCTTCGATGGTGGTAATTTCTGAGCCGGCTAGCGCACGCATGGCAACGACGCAGGAGCGAATCGACTCGCCATTTTTGTGTACCGTGCACGCGCCGCAAAGCGCCATGCCACAGCCGAATTTGGTTCCTGTCAATCCCAACTCGTCCCGCAAGTACCACAGCAATGGCATCTCGGGATCACCGTTGAATGCGTGCTCAAATCCATTGACTTTGATTTGGATCACGTTAATTCCCTCCTTAGGTTTCTCCGACCGCTCGTCACCTTTCAGAATTGAGCTGTGCGAGATTTTCCATCCGTCGAATCACTGCCGAGAAATCTTCACTGCCGTTATCGGCGGCTTCCACGGAGTTGATTTGAAATGCCGCGGCCGTCACGGGCATCGAAATCTGCAGAGCCGCAGCCGCTGCCAGAATCAAGCAGAAGTCCTTGTTCATGAGCCGTGTGGCGAATTGTCGGCTGTAATCGTTTGCCGCGGCCTTCTTGAGCTTGCCAACGTGTGCCGGAG
>WNFL01258821.1_pt1 | contig 10334 bp, 10 predicted proteins | sample 5400361 | NCBI WGS metagenome assembly WNFL01 (sample SAMN13153351, study PRJNA577476) | soil metagenome | isolation source: 40 cm soil on Douglas fir-dominated hillslope | place: USA:California | collected 2013-09-17
TGTATGGCCAATCAAAGGTTGAGCCGTCACCGGCAATTGCGGCTGAATTTAATAAGCAATTCGCTGGAGCTACTAACGTTATCTGGGAAAAAGCCGGAGAATTGTCGTTAGCGAAATTTCATTTTCAGCAAAACTATTTGGTAGTCTACTTCAATCTCGAAGGTAATTTGATTGCCAGAGGTCGCAAGATAGGCGCAGACCAGTTACCGCTGAAAGTGCACGAAGATTTGCTTGCCATAAAAAGTGAACGTGAGAAGAAATCAGGAGTACTAACGATCGCAAACGTTTTTGAATATTCGGAAGACTCCGACTTCACTAAGTATGTCACTTCTCTTGAGAATGACCGGGAGAGAATTGTTGTAGGAACTGTTAATGGCAAAATGACCATGCTCAGTAAAACAAAAAAGAACAACGCTGCCCCCGTATCTACTCAGCCGTTGATTGCAAAAGCTCCCGAGAATTAATTCTCCAATCGGTAACACGGAGCCTCGCCAAGCCAATTCGCCTAACAAGGTGAGTTGGCTTGTTGGCTTTGTAGAGATAAGTGCTCCTTATGGTTACTCTGTTTATTTATGTAGCAAAAAAAACGACAAAGAATGGTTACTCGTCATTGTTATTAACATTAAAAGCACAAAATGAAACAAAAACGGACATGAAAGCACAAATAAAACTGACTATGGGAATCGTAATTGCGATCCTGGCTGTTGGGGTAGCTTCCAAGTCCTCTAGCCAAAACGTAGCAATTCAAACTTTGAAATTCGAGCCGATAAAGAAGTACCATCTAAATGAAAGTAATGAGTTTTTTAAAAGTGACTCCCTTGCCACAGCAAAAGCAGTGTTGAAAAAAAGATCAAGTAAAGCATTATGAATACGATCACCCCCAAAGAAAAGGAAGTGTTAGCCCTCTTAGCGCAGGGTCTGTCCTCCAAAGAAATTGCAAACAAACTCTCGATCAGTTTTCATACAGTTGAAAGCCATCGCAAAAACCTGCGGTTCAAATTTGATGCAAAAAATTCGAGTGAGTTGATTATGAAGGCGGCTGTGTCCATAATTCAGTAATTGATCCAGAGTGAAATGTTTGAGCTTCTAGAATATATTTTACAGATGAACTACAGATACACTTTTTCTTCAGGTTTAAGGTTGAGCAGGTCATCCCGTCTAAGTCTTGGGAGACCTGCTTTTTTTAAACAGAAAAAGATTTCGGGAAATGATTTAAGAAAAATGCATACACGCCTCGCCATCGTTTGGATGATTATTCTTGCAATCATCATTGCGGTTGTCATTACAGTCTCGTTACTGAAGAACGTCTGAGTTATTTAAAATCCTGCTGGAAGATTTCTTTTTAATACCCACCGGAGAATTCTTTTCACTCAATGTTGATCCGATAGACATCTGATTTGTTGCGCGTGATATTCTTGACCAGGAAACCACCGGCCTGCGGAATGTCCTCAACTAAATCAAACAAAGTGCAGAATTTAGGTAGAGCAGAGAAGATAAGAAGAAATGAATAGGTTCCCGCGTCAGGCACCATCGTCCACTGAGGAGCATATGAAATATTTTCAGCGTGAACTAATTGTGACTGTCCCGAAGAATGGCAGTCTTTTAATACAGTGGTCTTCCAAATGCGGATGAGTATACCCGGAGTCGGAATTGGAAACTGACAATGAACGTACACATAAGAGTCTTCCAAAATATCCGGATCAATCGAGGCGAGCGTGTCAACACCAACGAGGATTTTTTTCTCGGGGGTTAAAGTATGGCTCGATTGAGGTAAGCGCTGGATCATTTCCGTCAACAAAGTTATGGCGGAAACAGAAATGATCAAAGACATTGCCTGGCAAACAACATTTTTTAGCCTTCTACCGCTCAACACTACTCGCTTGTCAGATTTAATGGAGATTTTATCTTTGATGCATAACCATCTGTCTTTTATGAAAAAAGTTTCTGCGTTTATTTTGTCATCTATCTTGTTGGCGGCTTGCTTACCAAAGTCATCTGAAACAAAAGAAGAGGTGAAACCACCAGTGGCAGAAAAAATTGCACATAAGTTGCGCAACGACCGCAATGACAACTACTATTGGATGAAACTTACTGAACAACAAAAAACGGCCAAAGTTAAAGACGAACAAACCCAGAAAGTGCTCAATTATCTGAATGGCGAGAACGATTATCTGAAAACCAAAATGATGCACACCGAGGGCCTACAAGAGAAAATTTATAAAGAAATCATCGGTCGAATAAAACAGACTGACGAATCGGTGCCCTACAGAGACAATGGTTATTGGTATTATAATCGATTTGAAGAAGGAAAGGAATATCCCATTTATTGCAGAAAAAAAGGCTCGATGGAGGCCAAAGAAGAAATTCTGCTCAACGTAAATGAAATGGCGAAAGGCCACAACTACTATTCGATTACTGGCTTGGCTGTAAGTGAAGATAATAGTTTACTTGCCTATGCCGAGGACAGTGTGAGCAGAAGAAGGTACACCGTCTACGTGAAAGATTTAAATTCAGGAAAACTTGTTGGCATGTCGATTCCTAATACCGAAGGTGGTGTTACGTGGGCAAATGATAACAAAACTTTTTTTTATACGCGGAAAGATTCGGTTACACTTCGTTCGCGGTGGATCGTAAAGCATAAATTGGGAGCTGATCCTGCAAAAGATCAAAGTGTCTTCGAAGAGAAAGATGAAACTTTTTATACGGGAATCGACAAAACTAAATCCAAGAAGTATTTAGTGATCTGGTCGGGAAGCACACTTACAAACGACTATCAAATTTTGAATGCCAATACACCTGACGGCAAATGGCAGAACTTCAGTCAGCGTGAGCATGGATTAGAATACTCGATCGATCATTATCAGGATAAATTTTATGTTGTTACTAATTGGGATGCGCAGAACTTCCGCCTGATGGAAACACCTGATGCAAAAACAGCCAAGGCCAACTGGAAGGAAAAGATCGCTCACCGAAAAGATACTTTGTTGCAAGGCATTGAAATATTCAAGGATTATATGGTGTTGAACGAACGCGCGAGGGCAAATAAATTAATGAGAGTTATTGACCAGATCACGGGTAAAAAACATTACCTCGATTTTGGAGAACCTGCCTACACCATTTATTCTTCCGTAAACCTGGAGTTCAATACCGACCTGATTCGATATAGCTACACTTCTCTTACAACACCGTTCTCTACGTTCGATTATAACATGAAAACACGAGAACGAAAATTATTGAAGCGGCAGGAAATAGTTGGCGGTTACAACCCCGATGACTTTCAAACAGAACGATTGTGGGCAACTGCCGATGACGGCACGGAGGTTCCGATGTCAATCGTTTATAAGAAGGGAACCAAGAAGGATGGAAACAATCCAACATTGTTGTACGGCTACGGATCGTATGGCGCTAGCACTGATCCTACATTTTCGATTACCCGGCTAAGTCTTCTCAACCGCGGATTTGTTTTTGCGATTGCACACATTCGCGGTGGGCAAGAAATGGGTCGCCAGTGGTATGATGACGGAAAAATGTTTAAAAAGAAAAACACATTTACCGATTTCATTGACTGTGCTGAATTTTTGATTTCAGAAAAATACACAAGCCCTGATAAATTATTTGCGATGGGTGGAAGCGCTGGAGGATTATTGATGGGCGCAGTAGTTAACATTAAACCCGAGTTATTCAAGGGTGTGATTGCAAAAGTTCCTTTTGTTGATGTAATCACAACCATGGAAGATGAAAGTATTCCTTTGACTACTGGAGAATTTGACGAATGGGGCAATCCTAAAAAACCCGAATCCTATATGTACATGCTCGAGTACTCACCTTACGATCAGGTGAAACCGCAGAGCTATCCCAACATGTTAGTTACAACAGGACTTCACGATAGTCAAGTGCAATACTGGGAACCTGCGAAGTGGGTGGCCAAACTTCGCGAGATGAAAACTGATAATAATACCCTGTTACTTCGAACGAATATGGAAACGGGTCACGGAGGAACAACGGGTAGATTTAAAGTTTACAAGGAGGTTGCTCAGGAATGGGCCTTCATCGTTGACCTGGCGGGAGTGAAGGAGTAAGCAAATTGAGCAACCACCCATGTCGTTGCTTCAGCAGTGATTAATAAATCCCGAATCCGCGGTCTGTGTCGACACGTGTCGACACAGACCACGGTGGGTGAGGCTTATGGAAAAAGAAAAATTGGAAAGTCTTTGATCGACTACATCGATGACTATTGATTGCTTTTCAAGAAACTGTCAATTCTACTTTTCTGCCTTAAGTGATGTCGCATATGCATCTCTGCATATTGAAACCACTCTCTCGGACTAAAATAACCGAGTCCGGGATGTTTTGTCTTGCCGTTGTTGATGCTGTTATTTAAAATCTTGTTCCATATATGATCGACTCTCAGTTTTAATTGGTTAAAATCTTCTTGAAGAGTCAATTTATCGGTCGGTTGTTTCACATTTTCGGATATGAAAGGGTCGCCTTTAATTATTTTGTCCGGAAATTCATTTTTAAATAACATTGATTTCGCATCTTCATTCATCTCCAGTAAAGCATTATTATCAGAGTTACCAAAACATCCTTCAATTTGTTCTAAGTACCAGCTGGTTTCTTCAATAAGGTGCATATAAAGTTGCCCCAACGACCAACTTTTAGCATCAGGTTTTAAAAGCAATTTTTCAAAGTCGTAATTATCTAATTCGGTAGACCAGAGCTCAAGCGTATTGTCAAAATTTTTATCAAGCATCTCGTTATTGGTTGAAAATAGCAAACGCAAAGTATAATAAACTTCTCTCTTGGTGTCAGCCCAATTATGAAATCTTTCTAAAAGTGTTTATGAAATCAAAGGCTGCTCTTTATTCATCTCGCAATGCATTCACCGGATTTGCTACGGCTGCACGCACCACATGATAGCCAACGGTAATCAATGTAATAACACATGCCTGTAGTGAAGAGAGTAAAAATGTTGTCCACTCTGAATTGATCACGATTCGGTAAGCAAAATTCTGCAGCCACCGATCTGTGAAGTACCAGGCAGCCGGCACTGCTAGTAATGTACCGACCACAACGAGAATGAAAAATTCTTTGGACACTAGCACCACCAAACTAGTAACGCTGGCACCGATTACTTTGCGCACCCCGATTTCTTTAGTCCGTTGCTCAGTAGTGTATGCGGCTAGTCCAAGGAGGCCCAGGCATGCTATGACGACCGTTAAACCAGAAAAGGCCGTAAAAATTTGACTCCGCTTTTCATCGGCTTTGTATTGTGAATCGAGACTTTCATTGAGGAAAGAATATTCAAATGGATTTCCAGGGAAGGTTTGCTTCCACTCCTTTTCCAGTAAGGCTATCGAGGCGTGCAAATCACCGGGGGTGAGGCGAACGAAAACGTAAGTCATTCCTTTTCCCACGAAAATGATCAGCGGCTCGATAGCATCATACAACGAGTTTTGATTGTAATCTTTAATCACTCCAATCACTTTTCTGTCAAATTGCGGGTTGGGCCCTCCGCCAATAGTAAATCTTTTTCCAATAGGATCTTTCCAGGCCATTCGGCTTACCATACTTTCGTTTACTAAAACCGAAAAGCTAGTGTCTCCGGGGTTGTCTTTTGAAAAGCTTCTTCCTTTAATCACTTTCATTCCCATGGCATCTACAAAATCGAAATCGGCACCGTATAAATCAACACCGCGATCCACCATTTTTCCTTCCGCATCTTCAACTTTGAATAGCGCTTTGCCGATCCCTTCACCTGGCGAAGCTTGTGCTTGGCCAACAGCCAGCACTTGAGGTAGTTTTCTTAATTGCTCAGCAAAAGCGTCTGTTTTTTTGCGTGCTTCCCGATTGTTAAATGCCAGACGGACTACGTTTTCTTTGTCAAACCCCAAATCCTTGTTTCTTAAAAACTGAAGCTGATCAAACACAATTAGGGTGCTGATCAACATGAAAATACTCAGTGCAAATTGTATTACCACCAACACTTTTCTGAATGCCGCATTTCCACCCCGAGCAGACAATTTTCCTTTTAGCACATTGACGGGGCTGAAGCTTGATAAATAAAATGCAGGATAACTTCCTCCAATAATTCCGGTGAGCAAAACGATTCCAACTAAACTCAAAGCAACAGGTCTTTGAAGCAGATAAGAAAAGGGGAGTTGCTTGTTGGCTAATGAATTAAACTGCGGCAGAAATGCATAAATCAATACGATGCTTATAGCTAGAGAGACAAACGCCACAATCAGCGATTCTATGAGAAATTGTACCATTAGCTGATAACGCTGTGAGCCCATCACTTTACGTAAGCCTACTTCCTTCGCGCGGTTGGTTGAGCGGGCAGTGGCCAGGTTCATATAATTGATGCAAGCAATAATCAACATAAAGGCAGCAACAACACTAAAGATATAGATGTACGAAATATCACCACCGGCTTCGGCTTCATCTTGAATTTTAGAATGCAGGTGAATGGATGTAATCGGCTGCAATTCATATTTTACTTTAACCCCGATTTGTTCGAAAACAGGATTGACTTTTTCTTTTACAATTTTATCCAGGGATACTTGCATCTTGCTAAGATCATAACCCGTGGGAAGCTGAATATAAGTGGTGGTACCAAAACCTCCCCAACCTCCTTGCTGCTGCCTGCGTGTGCTCTCTGAGACCAATGCGTTGAACCGGAAATGAGAATTTAGCGGGACGTCTTTGATGATGCCTGTGATTTTAAAATTCTCTTCTTGCTGATTGACGAGTGTTTGATCTAATGCTTCTCGCGGATTGGCAAAATATTTTTTAGCAATAGTCTCCGTAAGAACAATGGAGAAGGGTTGGTCGAGTGCAGTGGCAGGATCTCCCGCCATGAATTCGTAAGTGAACATATCGAACACGGTGGAGTCAGTCAGAAAGAAATCATCTTCGTAAAACTGCCGGTCTCCATTTTTATAAAGGTTACGGTTCATGCCGTCAAATCGAACCGCATTTTTTACTTCCGGATAGTTGTCACGCAATTCAACCGCCATGGGCTTTTGCACAACGGCCCATGTAAAGGCATTATCCGGTTCCTTGATATGAGAAACAATTCGGTAAATCGTATTGGCATTAACGTGGTACTTGTCATAACTCAACTCATCAAGAATGTACATCAAAAGAAAAAGGCTGCAGGTGATGCCGATCGTGAGGCCCGCAATGTTGATAGCGGAGTAGCCCTTATCTTTCAGCAAGTTGCGGAGTGCGATTTTGATGAGGTTGCGTAACATAACAGGATGGGTTTACTCGCGGTACGCGAAAATTGCCTCGCGGGTTAGATAAATGATGCGGATAGGAGGGAAAAAGTTTTAAACTGTATAGATATTGGTGTGAGATGAGGGAATTATTGAAACTTTCGTTAACCGTGATCTGTTGTAACTTGTCAATAATAAAAAAAACCTAAATTCATTTTATGACCACACTAGACATCTGCTTACTTCAATGGAGCATGTACAACAACAGGATGCAAAAAGTATTTGAAACCATCTCTGAGGAAAATTACAATAAACCTATCTCAGCCAATGGCAATTCACCTTCATGGATCATGGGCCACTTGGCCGATACCGATGATTCACTGCTCGAACTTTTCGGGATTGGTAATCGCAAACATCCCGAATTGAAAACGATTTATCACCATGAGCGCGGTACCAATCAGTCTGGTCATTTATCTAAAATCGATTTGATGACTAAATGGAAATCGATCACCAGTGAACTCGACAAAGCGTTTAAGTCCTGGAGCGAAGGCGAATGGTTGAGTAGGCATACTGCTGTGAGTGAGGAAGATTTCAAAAAAGAGCCTCACCGCAATAAACTCAATGTAATGTTATCGCGTGTCGGTCACAGGGCTTCGCACCTTGGGCAGATTGCCATGCAGTCAAAATAAATCGCTTACCAAGATTTTTCGATGAGTAATGTAATTCGATCGTGAGGATGGCTTGCGTTAATTCGAAATAATGTTGAAGTTTCCGAAAAACTTTAACAGACTATGACATTGGAAATTATTTTACGCTACGTTCACTTCGTCAGTATTTTTGCGATCGTAGGCTCACTGGCATCAGAGCACTTGATTTTGAAAAAAGAATTGACTCGCGCAGAAATCGGCAGGCTCGCCAGAATTGATGCAGTGTATGGAATTGCTGCGGTCACTTTGTTAATAGCCGGATTGACTTTGTGGCTGGGCAGCGTGGGCAAGCCCGCAGTTTACTATACAAAGAACTGGGTATTTCATACCAAGCTCACATTGTTTCTGATGGTTGGCTTACTTTCGATTTATCCAACCATTTTCTTTATCAAGAATAGAAAGGGAAACTTCGAAGAAATTGTGGCCGTGCCGAAAATTATTTTTATGATGTTAAGAATGGAACTGCTGCTGCTCTTGATCATCCCATTGCTGGCAGGACTGATGTCAAGAGGAGTTGGTTTTTTTGGCTGATCGGAGCAAACTCCAGTTTCCTATTACCGGTCTATCACAGAAGGATAGTTAGAAGCTACTCGTGATCAGATGAGTTCTTTTTTAAACAATGCAATCGCACGGCTCCATGCAAGTTTGGCTGCAGCTTCATTGTAACGCGTGGGAGCGGTATCATTGTTGAACGCATGCTGCGCACCTTCATAAACAAAAATCTCGTAGCGGGTTCCGGCTTTTTTCAAGGCTTCTTCAAATGCGGGTATACCTGCGTTGATGCGTTCGTCTAACGCACCGTAGTGGCATTGCAAGGTCGCTTTGATCTTGGGTACATCAGCTGCCTCAGGTTGACGCCCGTAAAACGGAACGGCTACTTTGAGACTTGGTACGTTTACTGCGAGTTGATTGGTTAGCGCGCCACCCCAACAAAAACCAATGCAACCAAATTTGCCTGAGCTATCCTTCCTGGCAGCGAGGTAATCAAATCCTTTGACAAAATTTTGCAAGTTGGCAGCAGCATCGAGTTTACTGAACATATCTCTTGCCTTGTCGGGATCAGTTGGTGTGCCACCCTGCGGACCAAGTGCATCAGGTGCGAATGCGAGAAATCCCTCTAACGCCATTCGTCTTGTCACATCTTCGATGTGAGGGTTTAGTCCACGGTTTTCGTGAATCACCATCACGGCAGGATATTTTTTCTCTTGCTTTGGCTGGGCAACGTAAGCTTTCATTTCTGATTGCCCTTGATAAGTGACGTGCTCAGTAAATAATCGAGGATCACCTTCTTGAATAGTTTGCGCTTGCGCGTAGTTTACTTCAATGAGGGGAAGCACTGCTATTGCTGCTGCAGTACTGCCAGTAAGTATGGCTAACTTTTTTAGAAACTCTTCGCGAGTGAGAGGCTTATGCGTGTATTCGTCATATAAATTGATGATGCTCTGGTCCATGAGGAATGGTTTTGATTATGAACAATTTAAAACTTAAAAACGGAACTTATCGCCATGAAAATGACCATCGGTCAAATTTTGATGAATTCTGACGCCTATTTGTTTGTATCTTCTCACATTAATCCCAATCCTATGAAAAATCTTATCACGCTCCTCATCCTGATTTCTATTTTATCGGTGAACGCACAAAATAAATGGACTCCCGAGGCAATGATTAAATTTAAACGTGTGGGGGCTACAAACATTTCTCCTGATGGAAGTTTGGTTGCCTACACGATCTCAACGCCTGTGATGGAAGGGGAGAAGTCGGAATTCCTCACTCAGGTGTGGATAGCTTCCGCGGACGGAAAAATGAATCAGCAGTTTACGCAAGGCGACAAGAGTTGCACTAGCCCGAAGTTTTCGCCTAACGGAAAATATCTTGCATTCTTATCGGCCCGGGGGAAAGACGAGAAGAATCAGATTTACGTGATGCCGGTGAATGGGGGCGAAGCATCAGCAATCACTACTACCAAGGCAGGAGTGGAACAATTTGCATGGAGCCCACAGAGCAAACGAATTGCTTTCACTCAACGCGATGCTGACACAGAACAGGAGGAGAAAATGAAAAAGGAAAAGAAAGATTGGGTCATTCAAGATGTTTGGAAGTACTCACACTTGTACACCGTTGACCTGGAAAAAAACTCGAAGGGCGTTCGTGTAGTGAAGCGTTTAACGAAAGGGAATTTTCATGTAACTGACTTGAATTGGTCTCCTGATGGAACCACACTCGCTTTCGCTCATCAAGTTACCCCTTCTGCCGATGTTTGGACCACGATGGATATCTCCACGGTGCCAAGCGACAGTGGTGCTGTAAAATCCTTGGTTGCCATGAAAGGGATGGATGCGAACCCCGTATTTTCTCCGGATGGTCAATCCATTGCATTTGTTTCTGATGGTGGAAATCCAAAATGGGC
>WNFL01008755.1_pt1 | contig 10333 bp, 11 predicted proteins | sample 5400361 | NCBI WGS metagenome assembly WNFL01 (sample SAMN13153351, study PRJNA577476) | soil metagenome | isolation source: 40 cm soil on Douglas fir-dominated hillslope | place: USA:California | collected 2013-09-17
TCCTATTACGAATTTCCGAAAGCGGGAACTGCCTGGGAGCATGCCGCAGAGCAGACTCAATGGACGATCAGGCAATACTCGGAGCTGTTTTTTCCGTTCCCCTATCCACAGGCCACTAGCGTCGCTGGCCCCGTAGGCGGAATGGAGTATCCGATGTTCGTGATGGTGCACTACGGCAACGATGATCCGGCGTCGATCTTCGGAACCATCAATCACGAGCACGGGCACGAATGGTTCCCGATGATCGTCGGGTCAAACGAGCGCCGGTATGCCTGGATGGACGAGGGATTCAATACTTATCTAAATGCATTCGCGAATGAGGCGCGCTACCCGGGCCAAAGCGCCTATCCGGGGTATCTGCGAAACTGGGCTGACGCCGTCACGAGCGGCACCCAATCGCCTTTGATGACCGCGCCGGACAACATCGATCCGGCTGCTCTTGGTGCGATGGGTTACAGAAAACCCGCCCTCGTTCTTTTGACGTTGCGAAACCATGTCGTTGGAGCGGCATCCTTCGACACTGCGTTCAGGGAGTACATAAGAAGTTGGGTGTTCAAGCACCCTACGCCCGGTGATTTCTTCCGAAGTATCGAGAATTCGACGGGCGAAGATCTTTCCTGGTTCTGGCGCAGCTTCTTCTATACGACGGATGTCCTCGACATAGGCATCGACGGCGTGTCGACGCACTCCGCGGACGGACAAACGTTCGCAACGATATCGCTGCACCGGTTTACATCGATTCCATTTCCAGTGCGCCTGCGCGTTGCTTACGCCGATGGAACGACTCAGGATTTCTCGTTTCCAGTGAATATCTGGGCACGGACCAATCGGTTTGACGCCGTAGTGCCGGTCCGTGGGAACGTCACTGGTGTACGACTCTGGCCCGATCCCTCGGTACCCGACTGGAATCCCTCAAACGACACGTGGGGGAAACCGCCAACCGCAAACACGCCAGGACCCGTTACGAGATAAAGTTGTGGTCGTTTGGTTTGTAGGTGCTGCCCGGGTAGATTGAATGAGTAAGCCTTAGATAAACGGAGCAAGTAATGCCGGATTTTGGAAGTTGGGCGACGGCGTGGTGGAAGCCGATTCTGTTCGTGATTGTAGCGGGACATCTCACTAATGTGTCCGTCACCCTGTTCCTGCATCGCGCTCAGACCCACCGAGGCGTGAAGCTGCACTATCTTGCCGCGCTGCCGATGCGAATCTGGCTGTGGCTATCAACGGCGATCGTAACCAAGGAATGGGTTGCCTGTCATCGCAAGCATCACGCGTTTGCCGACCGCGAGGGCGATCCACACAGCCCACTGGTGGAAGGACTCCGGAATATCATTCTCAAGGGTGCCTTCTATTATAGAAAGACGGTCCGCCAGCCAGGAGTGCTCGACAAGTATGGGAAAGGAACGCCGAACGATTGGCTCGAGCGACACCTCCTCTCGCCTCTGAACTGGGTTGGAATTCTCGTAATGCTCGCGGTAGACATTTATCTGTTCGGATTCTTTGTCGGACCGCTCGTTTGGGGTGTACAGATGATCTGGATCCCGTTCTGGGCAGCCGGAATCATCAATGGAGTAGGGCACGCCGTGGGTTACCGGAACTTCAACGTCAAGGACGAAAGCCGGAATATCTCGCCCATTGCGATCTGGCTCGGCGGCGAGGAGCTGCACAACAACCATCATGCCGATCCGCATTCGGCCAGTTTCAAGGCGAAATGGTATGAGCTCGACATCGGCTGGGTCTATCTCCGGCTCCTCTCCATCTTCGGCCTCGCAGAAATCTCCTACGCACGCAGGTAGAATCGCGCGTGCCTGAAACTGTTGCCTGCGCGCGCTGCGGACAGACGCGCGCAGGATTCGTGAAGCCTCCCTTTCCTGGCCCGATCGGCGCACGCGTCGTCGACGAAATCTGCACGCAGTGCTGGGCCGATTGGCTCAAGCAGCAGACAATGCTGATCAACCATTACGGGCTCAACGTGATGGATCCGCAAGCCCGGGCGTTTCTCACCAAGAACATGAGCGCGTTTCTCTTCAAGAGCGGCACCTCGGCCGACATCGATACCAGCAAGAAGGGCACGATAAGCCACTGACAAAGCCAATGATGATGCGAAAGTCGAAGAGGCTTCCCGCTTTAGCGCTCGGATTTCTCTTGACGAGCTGCACGACGATTGGCACTCACACAGCCAGCTCCGGACAATCGGGTACTACCTCGCCCGGCTGGACCGATTCAGTCCTGGCTTCGATGACTTTGCGAGATAAGGCGGCGCAGATCGTGTGGCCGAGCCTCTACGGAGACTACGTGTCAGGGGATTCGCCACAATGGCGGCGACTCTCGCAGTACATCCAGCAGGATAAGGTCGGAGGCTTCACGATCTCGGTGGGATCACCCATCGAAGTCGCGGCGAAGCTCAACGCGCTGCAATCGATGAGTAACGTTCCGCTTCTGTTCGGGGCGGACCTCGAAGCGGGTGCCGGATTTCGCGCTCGCGGCGGATACTTCGTTCCAAACGCCATCGATCTGGGAGGCGCGATCGTATTCCCACCAGAGATGGCGATTGGCGCAACACGAGACACCACCCTCGCTTACGAACAAGGACGTCTCACCGCACTCGAAGGGCGCGCGCTGGGGATCCACATCGCCTACGCTCCGGTCCTCGACGTCAACAACAATCCTGATAATCCCGTCATCAACACGCGCTCCTACGGCGAGGATCCTCAGCTCGCCGCCAGAATGGGAGTCGCTTTCATTCACGGCTTGCAGGATCACGGCATGATCGCGACAGGGAAGCACTTTCCCGGTCACGGCGATACTGGCGTCAACTCACACCTCGCGCTGCCGGTGGTGACGGTGAGCAGAAGCAGGCTCGATACGGTGGAGCTCGTGCCGTTCCGAGCGGCGGTCAATGGGGGCGTCGGCGCGATCATGTCGTTTCATGGATCGATGCCTGCGCTCGATTCCTCGGGCGTGCCTGGGACTCTCTCTTCCAAGGTTTTGACCGGACTCCTTCGTGGCGAGATGGGATTTCGCGGCATCATCATCTCCGACGCTATGGACATGCGCGGCGTACTGGACCAGTTCGGCTTGGGATCGACGTGCTCATCCAGCCTCTCGATGTAACGCAGACGATTGATGCGGTCGTCACCGGCGTTGCGGAAGGACGTTACACACAAGCCCGCCTGGATTCATCGGTGCGAAGAGTTCTCGAGGCAAAGCGTAAGCTCGGTCTCGCGCAGAACAAGCTGGTCGACCTGAGTGCGCTACGGTTTCTTGTCGGGGATAGCTCCAACTTGCAGATCGCGCGGCGCGTTGCCGAGAAGTCGATCACTCTCGTCAAAGATTCGCTTAGGCAGGTTCCTTTGGCTGTCCCCACCACGCGAGTGCTTTCGATTACGCTCGCGCGTCGAGCTGATCTACCAGCCGGGAACGCATTCAACGCGGAGCTGCGGGCGGGTCTGCCAAATCTGCGGACTGAATTTGTCGCGACCGAAGACGCGACGCTCAACTATCCGCGCCTTATCGCGGCAGCTGATTCATCTGATGTGACGATCGTCAGCTCTTACGTGGGACAAAGCTGGGACGCGTTGACTGCCAGCGCGCCGCAGGCGTTCACGGATTTCGTGCAGACCCTCGTCCAGCGCGGGCGAAAGCCAATCGTTGTCGCGTTCGGGAATCCCTATTTACTTCAGCAGCTGCCGTGGGTAGGTACGTATCTCGTTGCGTGGGGTGGTTTTCCGGTTTCGCAGACGGCGGCAGCGCGAGCATTGCTTGGCACTTCAGCTATTTCTGGTCATCTGCCGATCAGCATCCCACCCTACGTGAACCGCGGCAGAGGCGAGGAAAGGGCGACTAGAACGCCCTGAGCGGGACCCCGTCTTGCAACGCACAATCGCTGAGCGCAAACAGAAAATTCTCCAAAATTTTCTGTTGACGATTTGATCAGAACATCGTTATATCACTTGTCGCCCTACCATCACACGATCGCAGCCGAGCGCGCGACGTGTTCCCAACAAATACATCCTGTGCGGCCTTGACTTTAGTCACATAAAGTGACTAATTCGCACTACGATGCGAGATCGCCCCTCCCGGACCGGCCTCCCGGACCGGCCCCTTTTCAGTTGATGCTGTTCTTATAACGGCGATGGGAAACGAGTTGGCGATCCTTCTGGCGCGGAACTCGAGTGACCGTGAGCGGTGGTCGCTTCCCTGGAGAATTCCCCAGACATCCGAAACATTCGATGCCGCGGCGGCAATTGCAGCCAGGGACGCGCTCGGCGAATCGCCATCCTGGATCGAACAAATCGGAGCGTTTGGCGATGGCAAGCGGCATCCGAGCGACGCCGATGCTTCGGTGGCGTATGTCGGGCTGATTCCCCATGAGACCGCGAGGCCCGGCGCCGGGCACACCTGGTTCCGGGTTTCGGACCTGCCGCCGCTCGCTCCGAGGCAGCGCGCGATGGTCGAGGGCGCAAGCAAAACCATCCAGCGTAGCCTCGACCAAGCCCCAATCGCCTTCCGGTTGCTTCCGGTGACGTTTACCCTCAGTGAACTGCAACAAATGTATGAGTTGCTCCTGGGTAAACGCTTGCACAAGGCGAGTTTCAGACGTGCCCTCCAGGCCGCCTGGCTCGTCGAACCCATGGATGAATGGCGCAGCGAAGGCCGGGGCAGACCCGCCCAGCTTTTCAGATATTTACCGAAGAAAAGGCGTAGGGCGCACCGCGGAGTGAGGTTCGATTTCCTCTATCCGTAGTATCGGTAACAGGCCCGTATCTACCCCGTACCAGACCCTGGAACCTCTTGCGGTTCCGGTGTATTAGTTGCAATGTGTACCTAAGGCTGGATGCCCTCAACTGGGAGCCCGGTAGCTATGCTCGCTTATCTCGACAGTTTGTGCGCCGCCCTGCTCGCAAGAGACAGCGCAGAGATACAGCGGCTTCTTGCACTTCCGGCGGCGCGGGATCTACCCCGCCGAGTGCGTGAGGAAGCTGTGGCAATCTCGCGCGCAGGCAATCGCAGCTTCATGGCGCCGATTCATTCGCTCCACTTTTATTACAAGCTCACTCATATGGTAGACGAGTCGAGCGATCCGATTTTTGGAGATGTCTCCAAGAACAGCGAGGCCGAAGGCGGGCAGATGGAGTTGCCCCTTCGCAAAGTCGGAAACGGCGGGCGCTAGGAAGCTCGTAAGAACGCTTTAGACAAGCGCGCGAAGCGAATTCTTTTTCCTCATCGCTTCGCTCCAGATATCACCACGTTTTTCGAAACGCTCGGCCGCATTCCCGAGATGGAACTCGCGCGGGTCGAGGTCATCCGTCAGCTCGGTCCATTTCAGTGGAGTGGAGACCGTTGCTCCAGGCTTTGCCCGGACGCAGTAAGGGCCGGCGACGGTTTTCCCCTGGATATTCTGGAGAAAGTCGACGTAAACCGTCGCTGCACCGCGGGCTTTGATGGAGCGCTCGATCGTCGCCTCTTTCGGATGCGCATCCGCTACCTTGGTCGCGATCATCTGAGCGACGAGCGTGGCGGCGTCGTTGGGGGTATTCGACGGGAGGGGTAGGTAGATATGCAATCCCGTCGATCCGGACGTTTTGATCGCGGCATGGAGTCCAAACCCATCGATGACCTCTTTCGCCCAGCGTGCGGCTTGTACGACCCGGGCGAAGTTCGCGCGCGGCCCGGGATCGAGATCGATGATCGTATAGTCCGCGTACTCCAGCGACTGCACGCGCGAATGCCACGGATCCACTGAAATCGCGCCCAGCTGCACCGTGTAGAGAAGAGTGAGGAGGTCTCCCCCGATGATTCGAGGCTGTTTGTCGCCGCCGTCGGTCGTGATCACCTCGACGCGGACACCAGGCGGTGTACTCTCCGATGCTTTCTGCTGGTAAAAGCTCTCCCCATCAATCCCGTTCGGGAATCGCTTAAGGACCAGCGGGCGGTCCCGAATGGTCGGAAGAATGAAATCGGCGATACGCGTGTAGTACCGCATTACATCGCCCTTGGTGTATTTCCCCGTCGGAAAGAAAATCTTGTCGAGGTTGGAGACCTTGAGCTTTTTTCCTCCGCCAAAGTCGAGAGCTCCATCGCCTCGTGCCTTTTCGATTGACGAGAGCTGCTCCAATAAACCGCGCTTATCGGCTTTGACGCGGGTGTTGCGGCTGGCTGCCACGCTTTTCCGAACGGGCTTTCGTTGCACGCTGGCCGCCTCGATCTCGACATCCTTTGCGTCCTTGTCGTCGCGAAGCCCAACGAAAATGGGCTGTCTCAAGCGCCGATCCGCGGTCCATTCGCTGAACTTCACCTCGACAACGACTTCAGGCTTGACCCAGTGAGCCTTCTCATTTGTCTTCGGCGTCTCTTCAAATGGAGAAGTCTTTCGTTCCAGAGGCTTGAGTCGGTCGTACATGTCGCTCAGGCCCTGACGAGTGAAGCCGCCGCCTGTGTGGCCCGCATAAATGAATCGGTTCCTGTCAAAATAGCCAAGCAGTAAGGCACCGATGTGCTCGCGTGCGTTTCGCGGGTCGGTGTAGCCACCCACCACGAACTCTTCGCGAAATTCTATCTTCAGCTTGAGCCATGAACGCGGCCGCTTCCCGGGCTCGTAGGCGGAATCCATTCGCTTGGCGATTATGCCTTCCCACCCCTGACGCCGAGCGCGCTCGAGCATTTTTTTTCCGTCGCCTTCGATGGATTCTGTCACCCAGAGGTGCGGGGCCGTTCGCTTTCCAACAAGCTTCAGCAGTCGCGCGCGACGTTCCGTCCACGGTTTGGCGATGAGGGCGTCATCGTTATCCACCAGAATATCGAACAATACGATTGCCGCCGGGCTCGAGGCGGAAAGTCTCTCGATCATTAGCGGCTCCTTGACGTGCATCCTGCTCTGGAGCTCCTGGAACCTTGCCGGCTTCCCATCGATCAGTGCGACAATCTCACCGTCGAGGAGGAATGCGCGTCTGGTCTGTGAAGCCAGCTTCTTCAGCGCGGCGACCACCTCGGGGAATTGCGCCGCTTTGTCCTTGCCGTTGCGGGTAATGAGCTTTACGTCGGTCGCCGTCGTAAACGCGAGAACCCGGATGCCATCATACTTGGGCTCGAACGTCCAACCGTCGCCCGGTATCTCCGTGCCGATGCTCGCGTACATAGGCTCGAGTGACCCGAATGAGGGCGCGGGCGCGGATGTCGCCGCGGCAACCTTTTTCGCCGGTCGAGACTTTACCACAGGGTCATTCGACGCCCGGTTGCTTCGCCAGACTCTGCTCTTCCCCGAGGCGATTTCGTCCATGGTGCGGCCGGATTCCACCGAAGTCATGTTCTCAGCGACGACATCCTCAGCGCTCGCGAATTTGTCCCGGTGTTTTATGAGAAGCCACTGCGGCTTTGACGAAGAAGAACGATCGCGGGAGAACTTCATGCGAACGAGAGCAAACGAGCCATGAAGTCTGGCGCCGTGGAAGGTGATCTTGAGATCTCCACGGGCCAGTCCCTGTCTGATCGCTTCCTCTTCTTCCCCGGGCGTCGTGGCCGCATCGGCGGTGTACGTGCCACGATCCCAGAGCATGACGCTTCCTCCGCCGTACTCACCCTTTGGGATCGTGCCCTCGAATGTGTTGTAGTCGATCGGGTGATCTTCGACCTGCATTGCCAAACGCTTCACCGACGGATCGAGGCTGGGGCCCTTGGGCACGGCCCAGCTCTTCATCACTCCATCGAGCTCGAGCCTCAAATCGAAATGGAGATTACGGGCCGCATGCTTCTGGATGACGAACCGAAGCTTTCCCTGGCGCGCCGGCGACTCAGTCGTGTCGCCTGAGGGCTCCTGCGTCCGGGCGAAATCGCGCTTTCGCCGATACTCGGTAAGCTGGGCGTGGGAGCTCGCCGTTGAAGTGCGTTTAGCTTTGACGGCCATCCTGAGTCTCTAAGCGGTCTTTGCCTTCTTCGCCTTGCTGACTTTACGACCGGCAGCGACGGTCTTCTTCCTGGGACGCGCAGCGCCTTTTTTCCCGGTGCCTTCGGCCAAGCTCGCGCGGAGACGAGACATGAGATCCAGAACACCGCTGTCGGGCGCTGCGGTTGCCGGCTCCTCCAGGTTAGGCTTTTTGCCCTTCATCTTGGCTTTGATGATTCTCATCAGATTCGCGCGATATTCGTCGGTGTAGCGGCTCGGGTCGAAGGGCTCTGCCAGGTTGCCCACGAGCTGCTCCGCCATTTGCAGCTCCTGGGGACGAATTGCTTCTCGACTTGGGAAGCTGTATTCGCTCGCGTCCACGAGCTCATTCGCAAATCGCATGATCTCCAGCACGAGCGCATCGCCCACGTCCTTCACGCCAGCGAGGTGCTGGGTCTGGCGAATGATGATTTTGCCGATGCCGACCGATCCTGTTTTGCGAATGGCTTCGCGCAGCAGCGCGTAGGGCTTGTCGCCGCCTTTGCCGGGGACCAGGTAGTACGGCGTCTCGAAATAGCGCGGATCGATCTCGTCTTCCTTCACGAAATCGAGAATGTCTATCGTCTGTGAGCGTTCGAGTGCCGCGGTCTTGAAATCCGCGTCAGTCAGGACGACGAATTTCCCCTTCGTATACTCGTACCCCTTCACGATTTCGTCCCACGGGATGGGCTTGTCTTCTTTCTGGCAGATGCGCTCGTATTTGACGGGCGACAGATCTTTCTCGTGCAGCAGCCGGAAGCTGATATGATCGGACCGGATGGCGGTCCGCAGCTCCACCGGAATGTTGACGAGCCCGAACGTCAGCGAGCCCTTCCAGATTGCAGCCATCCGAGCCTCCAGTCGCGAGTCAACACACGCCAGCCGGTAGTTGAGGGCAAATCAAATGCCCCCGCGCACCTCGAGCATCGTGATGGCGGATGCAAGAAAGCCCCGCGAGGCGGGGCTTTTTGTGAGTGAATGGACCAATGGGTCAACTTGCCTTGGTGACGTCGGCGGCCTGAGGTCCTTTCTGACCCTGAACAACCTCGAATTCGACCTTATCGCCCTCAGCGAGAGACTTGAAACCAGATCCACTGATCGCGCTGAAATGGACAAAGACGTCCGGGCCTCCCTCTCGTGAAATGAAGCCAAATCCTTTGGCGTCGTTGAACCATTTGACAGTTCCAGTGATGCGTGCCATTGAACTAATCCTCTCTCTCCCCCGCAGGGCAATCTGTGAAGCGTCTCCGAAGGCTAGCGACGTGAAAAGGCGTGCGCCGCATCGCCGGGTGCTGATTCGCGTGACGCATTATTCATCCGGCGCTGGCAGAGGTGGGCAAGTTTTGTGCAACAGACCGTGACTCTACGCAGCCCCTGCCACATAGTGGGCGGACCGTCCGCAGCTTTGGCAGCGAAGGGTCACATGTGTATAGGGGGGCGGAGGGATCTGGTGCGGGTCGCGCTCGATTGATCCAGCACACGAGGGGCAGCTGAGTGGGGAACCGCTGCGGTCGTTGCTGATCAGAAAAAGCGCTTGAGCGGGGTTGTACGCATTCGGACGTGGCTTGCGCATGAGCTCTCCTTTACTTCGACACGGCGCTGCACGGTATGCGTCGCATGGTGAGGTGGCCTTTTCTTGACGATTATCCATTGAGAAGAAACGCCACCGAGATTCACGAGCGGATCTGCTTGGGGCTGGCCCTGGGCTTTCTTGTAGCCTGCGGCCCGCATGCCCACATTCCGCTCCGACCGGCAAATCTGCCCGACGCCCTAGCACCGACTGACAGCGGAGCACTCCTGGCACGGCGCCTGGCACCGGTCTTATACCTACAACCCGATGAAACGTTCCCGCTGGAACGGGTGGTGGCGGTTCTCCACCCCGTTCGACGCATAATCGCGTACCATTTGCTGTGGCGGGACGATGTTCACGGGTCATGGATTCCGTTCACGGTCCCGACCGACGAAGAGGTCCTATGGGTAGGCTACGACACGACTTACGCCCCTACCGATCTCTGGACCTATTGGCACGGACAGATCCTTCACACCCCATGGCCCAAGTCGCAGGTGTCGATCGATGTCCAATGGGGAAAGCACGGGAGCCTGCCCCGAAACGTCCGTCAAAGCGACTTGCCGCGACCCCAGACGCTCAACTTCTTCTACGCCATGACGATTTTCGGAGAGCCGGATATCCTGCTCGGGGACATAACCCGCAAAGGCCCGCTTTGCTTCTGTCACGGCTACGGTCGCTACCGGGAGTTCACGCGTCCGATTATTCTCGCCAACAGGCTCGACGCAATTGTCAGGACCGAGGATCCGAAGCCGACGCTCCTCGAGGTGTTCGGCAGCAAGTACTCGAACAAACACCGCTGGCCTTAGCCGAAAAAAAAGCTCCGGCGGATGATCCCGCCGGAG
>WNFL01258710.1_pt3 | contig 10333 bp, 8 predicted proteins | sample 5400361 | NCBI WGS metagenome assembly WNFL01 (sample SAMN13153351, study PRJNA577476) | soil metagenome | isolation source: 40 cm soil on Douglas fir-dominated hillslope | place: USA:California | collected 2013-09-17
CTTCATCGTGCATCTGGTGCAGCAGGGAATCCGTTTTGCCGATCTCGGCCGGGTGGCGGGCCGCTTGTCCGGCGAAGCGCTGGCGCACTACGCGACGCTCGCGCCGCAAGGTGTGCGCCGCGGGGTCGATGAAATCGACTTGCTGCTGCCGGCGCTGCGGGCGCTGGAGTCAAACGGGGATACCGGCGGAAGCGTCGTCGCGGCATGAATTCGGGTTCAGCCGATAAATGCGGTAAACATCCGTCAGTTCAACCGGCGAGAAGAAAGGCGACTCGTCCAGCGGACGATGGGCAATCGGGTGGTAGTAACAAGCCCAGACATCCCGCGGACTTGTTTTGACGGATTGTCTGATCCGGGAAAGTAAAGTCGACAGCACGAGTTCGTTGAAGGGATTGTAGAAATAGATTACCAATGGATCGGCTGGCAGTTCGAATTCGGTGGCATCCATGCAATGCGATCGTAGATCCAGGCAGCGCTGAGCCGGGTTTTTATACGTTCGAAAATTTGCCTCCGCAACTCTATGCAGCGCCGGCGCAAACTCGACTCCCCGAATAGCCTTGAATGGCCACTCAGCGGCCAGCAGCAAGGCCTTTCCTTTGCCTGAACCAAAATCGATGAAAACGTAGTCGCTGTAGTTGATCGCCAGCGATGCCATCATGCGGCGGAATATCACTGGATTGGTGCCATGGTAGAAGTGCCCATGGTCTCGGTGGTTTCCGACGACAGCCATGTCAACGATCTGAACGATTCCGGCGGTATCGACCTGGTAGTTCCGATCAAACTCTCGCTGGATGTTCAACTGCTCTTTCGCCCAACGTCGACCGCGTGGGTCGAGTTCCATCAACTCGTCGCGCACCAACACGGGCAGATAAAGAAGCGAGCCGATTACACCCCGGCGGATCAATGTTCTCCGAATCTTTCCGCGCAGACTTCTCGCAACCGCTGTCAGTTTGGGCATGTAAGCTTGTAGTCCGGGCTGCAATAGAGTTTTCCAGGAATGGGTCTGGATGTTACCAATTTGCAGTGTCGCGGGACGAGTTCGGCGGGCCGCGCGGCAGAAGAATTCTTTAGAGGTCAGCGCGCCACGCAATTACCCCTTGCGAGTCTCGACACTCCCCCCGTGCTTCACCAGCAACGTCACCGGCGTCTTTTCGGCAATCGCCAGCAGACGCTGCCACTGTTCCGCGGTGAGCGAATCACTTCCGCGCAGCGTGCGCTCGATGCGCGCATTGCCGTCGCGATCCATGAACAGCGTCAGATCGACGACCAGACCGCCGAGATCCCAGCCCTTGCGTTGTGCATACATGCGCAGCGTGATCGAGGTGCAGGCGCCGAGGCCGCTGAGCACCAGATCGAACGGCGACGCTCCGGCGCCCTGGCCGCCGTGCCCCACGGCTTCGTCGGCAACCAGCGCATGGCCGTCGGCGATGATATCGGTGCGGTAGTTGACTTGCGTGGCATGCACGCGCGCGTGCGCAATTGGGCTCAAAGCGGCTCCCGTGATTAGTTGTGATAGCTGATGCGGTAGATCGCCCCGGCGAAATCATCGGCGACCAGCAGCGCGCCGTCGAGCATCACCAGTACATCGGCCGGCCGTCCCCAGGCGCGTTCGCCCTGCAGCCAGCCTTCGGCAAACACCTGCTGGCTTACAGCCTTGCCGTCCTTGATGACGACCCGCTTGACGCGGTAGCCGATCTTCTTCGAGCGGTTCCACGAGCCGTGCTCCGCGATGAAGATGTTGCCGCGATACTCGGGTGGGAACATCGTGCCACTGTAGAAGCGCATGCCGAGCGCGGCGACGTGCGGCCCGAGCTTCACCGCCGGCGGCGCGAACTCGCTGCACGCGCGCTTGGCGCCGAATTCCGGATCGGCGAGGTCGCCCTGGTGGCAATAAGGGAAGCCGAAGTGCATGCCGGGGCGCGGCGCGTAATTGAGTTCGTCGGAGGGAATCTCGTCGCCCAGCAGGTCACGTCCGTTGTCGGTAAACCACAGATTGCCGGTCACCGGATCCCAGTCGAAGCCGACCGAATTGCGCACGCCGCGCGCGAACACTTCTGCCTGTGATCCGTCGGGCTTGATACGCAGGATATTGGCGTAGCGCTCCGGATCCGGTTCGCAAATGTTGCACGGTGCGCCGACCGGCACATACAGCCAGCCGTCGGGGCCGAAAGCGATGAACTTCCAGCCGTGATGCTGATCGCGCGGCAGCCGATCGGTGACGACCACCGGCTGGGGTGGATTGTCGAGGCGCGATTCGATCGCGTCGTAACGCAAAATACGGCTGACCGCGGCGACGTACAGGCTGCCGTCGCGGAACGCGATGCCGCTGGGCATGTTCAGCCCGGTGGCGATGGTCACCACCGGCCCGGCCTTGCCGCCCGCCAGCTTCACCGCATAGACCTTGCCCTCGGAACGCGAGCCGACGAACAGCGTGCCGCCGGGCGTGAGCGCCATCTGGCGCGCGTTGGGGATATGGCCGACCAGCGTTTCGATGGCAAAGCCGGCGGGCAGCCTGATGTCGCCCAGCGGCAGATTTTGTCCGCGCGCGCTCGCTGCCGCCAGCAATGCGCCGCCCGCCAGCCCGCGCAGCAGCAAGCCGAACCGCCGGCTCATGCGTTCGACACGGTATGTACTTCGGTCGCGCCGGACTCGCGCGGCTGATGTCGGCGTTCGAGAACTTCGCGCGCATCCGATAGCACTTCCACGATTCGCTGACCGGGCATCGGCTCCAGCAGATAGTGTCCCTGCACGGAGTCGCACTCGATCGAACGCAGGTATTGCACCTGTTCGAGGCTTTCCACGCCTTCCGCGGTCACGCGCAAGCCGAGACTGTGGCCCATCGTGACGATCGCAGTAGCCAGCGCGGCGTCATTCGGGTCGGTAAGGATATCGCGCACGAAGCAGCGATCGATCTTGATCTGATCCAGCGGTAGCCGCTGCAAATACGCCAGGCTGGCGTAGCCGGTGCCGAAGTCGTCGATCGCGGTACGCACGCCCAGCGCGCGCAAGCGGTTGAGCGTGTCGATCGCCACCTCGCGATTCTGGATCATCAGGCTCTCGGTGACTTCGAGGTCCAGATAACGGCCTTCCAGGCCGGTCTCATCGAGTATTTGCGTGACCGTCTCGACCAGGTCATTATGCTTGAACTGGCGCGGCGACAGGTTGACCGAGATCGACAGCTCGGGAAACCCGGCCAGTTGCCATGCATGCAACTGGCGACACGCTTCGCGCAGCAGCCAGGTGCCGATCGCGACGATCATTCCCGAGTCCTCGGCGACCGGAATGAACCGCTGCGGCATGACCATGCCCCAGGTCGGGTGATTCCAGCGCGCCAGCGCTTCGAGCTCGGTAATCCGGTTCCTGCGCAGATCCCACACCGGCTGATAATAGAGCAGGATTTCCTGCTGCTCGAGGGCGCGCCGCAGATTGTTTTCAACCGCCAGCCGCTCGACTGCCGCGGCGTGCATGTCCGGCGTGAAGTACTGATAATTGTTGCGCCCGCTCTCCTTGGCCTGATACATCGCGGTGTCGGCATTCTTGAGCAGCGACATCGGGTCGAAGCCGTCTTGCGGAAAGATGCTGATGCCGATCGACGGCGTGACGTGCAGGTCGTAGCCGTTGACGTTAACCGGCCGGTCATGCGAACGCATGATCTTTTCGGCGACCACCGCGGCATCGTTGATCGAGGAAATTTTCGGCAGCACGATCACGAACTCGTCGCCGCCGAGCCGTGCCACGGTGTCGGTTTCGCGTACTGCTGCGCTCAGCGTCCGCGCCACGGTCTTGAGCAGCAGATCGCCCATGCCGTGGCCAAGCGTATCGTTGATGTTCTTGAACCGGTCCAGGTCGATAAACAGCAAGGCAAGCTGCGTTTCGTTCTCGGCCGCGTAGCCGATCTGCCGTCCGAGCCGATCGAGCAGCAGGTTGCGGTTCGGCAGACCGGTAAGGGCATCGTGATGCGCGAGGTGCAGAATGCGGCTTTCCGCGCGCTTGGTTTCGGTGATATCTTCGACCGCGGACCAGATCAGTCGCTCGCCGCCGCGTTCGATGACGATCCCGGTCAGGCGCACCGGTACTGCATGGCCATCGGTGTGCAGCAGGCTGCGTTCCTCGGGGCCGAAGCGCTCGACGCCGGCGAGCAGTGTCCGCGGATCGGAGTCGGCATCGACGCCGTTGCGGACAACGACATCCTCATAGCACAAGCCCACGACTTCATCGACCGGGCGGCCGATGATGCGCGCGAACGCCGGATTGGCATAGACGAAGCGCAGCTCCATGGTCAGCAGCACCAGGCCGATGGGCGAGGTCTCGAACAACTGGCGGTGGTAGTTTTCGCTTTCGCGCAATGCCTCCTCAGCGCGCAGGCGCGCGGTGATGTCGTTGGAAAGTACGATGCGCGACGGCCGGCCGCGGAATTCGATCGGGTGCGACACGGTTTCGACATGAATGATGCTCCCGTCCTTGCGGATGTTGCGCCAGCGGCTGACACGCCGCGGGTCGGCGAGATTGCTGCGATACATCTCGATCAGTGCCGGCCGATCCTCGGCCGGCACCAGATCGAGTACCGTCATGCCGAGAAATTCATCGTGGCCGTAGCCGTACATGTCGAGCGCCGCCCGGTTGACGGCGACAAACTCGAGCGTCGCGACGTCATAAACGCCGATCGGCACCGGGTTGTCTTCGAACAGCCGCCGATGCTGCCGCTCGCTTTCCTCCAGCGCGGCCTGGAAGCGGCCCCGCTCGGTGATGTCGCGAACCAGTACAATGCGCGCTGCGCGACCGCCGAAAGTCAGATCGTGGCTGTCGAGTTCGATGTCGATCAGGCTGCCGTCGCTGCGCCGATGCTTGCGCGGCGGTGACGCGCCCAGCCCCGGCGGCAGTGATTTGATGCGTTCGAGCATCGCCGGGATATCGTCCGGGTGAGTGATATCGCGCATCGACATCGACAGGAACTGGTCGTGGCTGTAGCCGTAAAGCGCCACCGCAGCGTCGTTGACCGCAAGGAAGGCGAGCGATTCGACATCGTAAACCCACATCGGCGTGGGACTGTGCTCGAACAGATAGCGGTAGTCGCGTTCGGTTCGGGCCAGTGCGGCATGTGCCGCGGTATGGCGCGACGCCTCGTGTTCCAGGCGCGCCTCGACGCGTGACAGCGCCTCGGCAAGATCCGTCGTGGCGCTGCGGCCTGCCAGAGGCGCGGCGTTGCTGCCGTCGGCAAGCAGCCGGCGGGCGCGTGCGGCGAGGCGCTTCAGGCGCGCGTTGAGGAACCATGCCCAGAGCAGCGTTGCCAGAGTGGCAATCGCAGCACTGGCGGCGATCAGGATTGCCGCATGGGCGTCGGCAGCGTCTGCCGACGCGAACGCCGGCGCGCTGGCCGCCGCTGCGAGCAGGGACGCTGCGCGTGACTGCATCATGACTCCGGGGAGCATGCGTGGCGCCACACCACCCGGCAGACGGCTGTTGCGGCGCTTGAATTTTGGTTGGGCTCGCCTCATATATACGGGCGGTCGGAATTTCATTCAGACAACGGATAACGGGAGAGCAGGCAATGCAGGCATCGGCTGAGAAAAAGAGCTTTCAGGCGGAAGTAAAGCAGCTTCTGCATCTGATGATCCACTCGCTGTACAGCAACAAGGAAATCTTTCTGCGCGAACTCATTTCCAATGCCTCGGACGCCGCGGACAAATTGCGCTTCGAGGCGATCGCGTCGCCGGATCTGCTGGCCGGAGACAGCAATCTACAGATCAGGATCACGTTCGACAAGCCGGCACGAACCATCACGATCTCCGACACCGGCATCGGCATGTCGCGCCAGGAGGTGATCGAGCATATCGGCACCATTGCCAAGTCCGGGACGCGGGAATTCTTCGCCGCACTCACCGGCGATCAGGCCAGGGACGCGCATCTGATCGGCCAGTTCGGTGTCGGTTTCTATTCGGCGTTCATCGTCGCCGACAAGGTCACGTTGGTGACGCGCCGCGCCGCTGCGCCGGAAGGCGAAGCCGTGCGCTGGGAGTCCGACGGCGGCGGGGAATATACGATCGAGAGTGTCAGCAAGCCGGGTCGCGGCACCGACGTCACGCTGCATCTGCGCGAGGGCGAGGACGAACTGCTGTCGTCGTGGAAGCTCAAGTCCATCATCCGCAAGTATTCCGACCACATCCAGATCCCCATCCTGATGAAAAAGGAAGAGTGGGACAAGGACAAGAGCGAGTACGTCACCAAGGACGAGGACGAAACGGTCAACCAGGCGAGCGCACTGTGGGCGCGGCCCAAGAGCGAGATCACGAAAGAGCAGTACGAGGAGTTCTACAAGCACGTCGGCCATGATTTCGAGCCGCCGCTGGCGTGGACGCATAGCAAAGTCGAGGGCAAGCAGGAATACACCCAGTTGCTGTATCTCCCGTCGCGCGCGCCTTTCGACCTTTGGGACCGCGAACGCCGCCACGGCATCAAGCTCTACGTCCGGCGGGTTTTCATCATGGACGACGCCGGCGACCTGATGCCGGCCTACCTGCGCTTCGTCCGCGGGGTGGTCGATTCCAACGACCTGCCGCTCAACGTGTCGCGCGAGATTTTGCAGGAGAGCCGCGACGTCGAAGCGATCCGCGGCGGCTGCGTCAAGAAGGTGCTGGGGATGCTCGAGGATCTGGCGGAAAACGACAGGGAGAAATTCGCCACCTTCTGGAAGGAATTCGGCGTCGTCTTCAAGGAGGGGATCGCCGAAGACCACACCAACCGGGAGCGAATCGCCAAGCTCATTCGCATGGCCTCGACGCACGCCGATACCGACGAGCAGTCGGTGTCGTTCGCCGATTACGTCTCCCGCATGAAACCCAATCAGGAAAAGATCTACTGCGTCACCGGTGAAAGCTACGCCGCGGCGAAAAACAGTCCGCACTTGGAGATTTTCCGCAAGAAGGGCATCGAAGTGCTTGTGCTGAGCGATCGGGTTGACGAATGGTGGCTCGGTCACATGCAGGAATTCGATGGCAAGCCGCTGCAATCCGTCGCCAAAGGCGCGCTCGATCTCGGCAAGCTGGAAGACGACGCGGAAAAGCAGGCGCAGGCCGCGGCCGCGGAGGAATTCAAGCCATTGCTCGAAACCATCAGCAAGGCGCTCGGCGATCGCGTCAAAGAAGTGCGCGTTACCCATCGGCTGACCGATTCGCCCGCGTGCCTGGTGGTCGAAGAGCATGACCTGTCGTACAACCTCGAGCGCATGCTCAAGGCGGCGGGACAAAAAGTGCCCGGTGTCAAACCGACACTGGAAATCAATCCGCAGCACCCGCTGGTGGCCCGGCTCAAGGCGGAAACCGACGGCAACCGCGCTGGCGACATGAGTCATTTGCTGTTCGAGCAGGCGGTATTGGCGGAAGGCGGCCAGCTCGACGACCCGGCGGCATTCGTCAAACGCGTCAACCAGATGATGCTGAGCCTGGCGGGTGGCGCGACGTGAGCAAATGTGCGAATCTGTTACCGATGAATCGACGCAATAACCCGCAGATCGACGCATGACAACCCACCAACCCAGAGCACGGCTGCTGGCGATTATCGCCAGCGTGACATTGACGATCACGGCGTGCGAGAAGATCGATCTCGGCCGTATCGGCAACCTGTTCAAGTCGCAACCGGCGCCGAGCGCGCCGCAAAACGCCCCGCAGGACGCATCGCCCGGCAGCGCTCCGATTGCGGTCACCAAGGTGCCGCCGTCGGTGCCGGGCGCGCTGGTGCAACTGCCGGACTTCTCCGTGCTGGTGGAGAAGGAGGGTCCGGCGGTCGTCAATGTCAGTGTGACGCAGAAGGGACGCGCCGGGCCGAATCTGCCAGGGATCGATCCGGATGACCCGTTCTACGATTTCTTCCGCCGCTTCATTCCGATTCCGCGCGGCGGCGGCGAAGGCCCGACCAGGCGCGGCGTCGGTTCCGGATTCATCGTTAGCCCGGACGGTTACATCCTGACCAATGCGCACGTGGTCGAAGACGCCGATCAGGTCACGGTGCGCCTTACCGATCGGCGTGAATTCAAGGCGAAAGTCGTCGGTGCGGACAAGCGCAGCGACGTCGCGCTGCTCAAGATCGAGGCCACCGAAATGCCTGTCGTCCCGATCGGCGATGCATCGAAGATCAAGCCCGGTGAATGGGTGGTGGCGATCGGATCGCCGTTCGGCTTCGAGAACACGGTGACCGCGGGCATCGTCAGCGCGGTCAAGCGCTCGCTGCAGGACGAAACGCTGGTGCCATTCATTCAGACCGACGTGGCGATCAATCCGGGAAATTCCGGCGGTCCGCTGTTCAATCTGAAGGGCGAAGTCATCGGTATCAACTCGCAGATCTACAGCCGTACCGGCGGTTTCATGGGGCTGTCGTTCGCGATCCCGATCGACGTCGCGATGGACGTCGCCAACCAGTTGAAGACCACCGGCAAGGTGGCGCACGGCCGGCTCGGCGTCGGCATCCAGATGGTCGACCACGCGCTGATGGAGTCGCTCGGACTGCCCGACCTGAAGGGCGCGCTGGTCGGCTCGGTGGAGAAGGGCAGCGCGGCCGACAAGGCGGGCATTCAGCCCGGCGACGTGATCCGTGAATTCAACGGCCAGACGGTGCATGGCGCCGACGAACTGCCGCGCATCGTCGGTCTGACCAAGCCGGGCACTTCGGTCAAGCTCAAGGTGTGGCGCAAAGGGCAGACGAAAGAATTATCGGCAGTCATCGGCGATGCGCCGGCCGAGCGGTCTACGTCGCGCAACGAGGAAGGATCGAGCGCCACCTACGACAAACTTGGACTGGTGCTGTCGGACTCCGACGACGGCGTGCAGGTCGAGGAAGTGAAGGGGCGCGCGGCGCGCGCCGGCGTCCAGCCGGGCGACCTGATCGTCGCGGTGAACAATCGCCAGATCGCGACCGTGCGGGATTTCGGCAAGGCGCTGTCGGAACGACGCGGCGAGAGTCTGGCACTATTGGTCAGGCGCGGCGAATCGACGCTGTTTATCGGCATACCCGGAGGGGCGGGCTAGGAGCCTGTCGGACTTGATTTCACGCCTGCGCGAACCATCGGGCGGTGCGCACGATGAAGCTGTTCTACTCCGACACCTTCGTTCTCCCGCTGCCCGCGGGACATCGCTTCCCGATGTCCAAATATTCGCTGCTGCGCGAGTCGCTCGAAACCTGCGGCCGTTTTGCAGGCGACACATTCCATATCCCGCCTGCGGCCAGTGACGAGCAATTGGCACGGGCGCATTCTCCGGATTATCTACGACGCGTGACGCAGGGCCTGCTCAGTGCGCACGAGCAACGCCGCATCGGATTTCCGTGGACGCCACAGATGGTCGAGCGCTCGCGGCGCTCGTCCGGGGCGACGCTCGCCGCGTGCCGAGTCGCGCTCGACGAGGGCTGCGCGGCCAATCTGGCCGGCGGCACGCATCACGCATTCGCCGATCGCGGCGAGGGCTATTGTGTGTTTAACGACGCCGCGGTGGCGGCGCGCACGCTGGAGGCAGAGGGACGCGTGCGGCGTGTCGTGATCATCGACTGTGATGTGCATCAGGGCAACGGCACCGCGTCGATCTTTGCCGGTGATCCGAGCATCTTCACATTTTCGATTCACGGCGCAAAGAACTTCCCGTTCCGCAAGGAGCGCAGCGATCTCGACGTCGAAATGCCCGACGGCACGGGCGATGATGACTATCTCCGCGCGCTGGAAGCGGCACTGCGGATCGCGCTCGACACCGCCAACGCAGAGCTGGCGATCTACCTCGCCGGCGCCGATCCATATGAACACGATCGCTTCGGGCGCCTCAAGCTGACCAAGTCCGGTTTGCTGGCACGCGACCGACTGGTGCTCGAAGCGTGCGCGACGCATGGCATCCCCGTCGCCGTCGCGATGGCCGGGGGCTACGCGCCGGATGTGCGCGACACCGTGGAAATCCATCATAATACGATTCTTGCGGCGGCGGATGTGTTCGGCGCGGATGGGCGCTGATTCTGGTTTATCGTGGTCTGTCCCCGATTATACCGATTATACGAGAAAGCAGTTGTCGAACGTTCGTTCTATCTATACACCAACGTGGCGGTTTGTAAAGCGCCTTTTGGGGCGTCGACTTTAAGTTAGGGTATTTATCTCGACAATGAAATTTCCATCATTAAAAACAGCCTACTTAACTTGGGTGCTTCTACTTGTAATTACTATAGGCTACGGCCTCATTACAGGCACATATCAATCTCAAATGTCGCTAGCAGTTGATAAAGCGGGAGCCTGGCCCGCAGGTTTCTCACATCAAGAAATGTTGCTTAGTTTTATTGCCATTAGTTTAGGTGCAGCTACTGCTTTACT
>WNFL01361231.1_pt1 | contig 10333 bp, 5 predicted proteins | sample 5400361 | NCBI WGS metagenome assembly WNFL01 (sample SAMN13153351, study PRJNA577476) | soil metagenome | isolation source: 40 cm soil on Douglas fir-dominated hillslope | place: USA:California | collected 2013-09-17
GTTTCGCCCGCGGGCTTGAACCCGTGCCACGGGTCGTAGTCTGGGTCGAGCGCTTCCTGCTCCGGCCGAAGCCGCTCCGGCACGTGTTCGAGGTTCACGCGGACGCGGGTCCAGGTGGAGGAGCGGCCGCGCATGGAGTCCACGAGGACGTCCGCGGGTTCAAGCCGAGCCGCCGCCTCGGGATGACGGGCCTTCCAGCGTTCGAGGCCGAGGAGCGCATCTTCCTTCCGGGCGGCCCGGGCGATCTCCACGAGCGGCTTCGTGGACACGCGGCGGCCGCCCGGCCTGGCGCCGTCCTTCCGTCGTGAGGGCTGGACGCGCGGGGGCTCCCCCGCCTGCTTGGCATAGTGCGGCGGCCACGGCGCGTCACCCTGGCCTTCGGCCTCCTGCCGGGCCGACAGCTCCAGGAGCGCCTCCGGCGAGCAGGGGCTCTCGTCGATGCCCGAGTGCCGGTCCCCAACGGCCGCGAAGCGCGCGGGCATCGTGCGCAGCGTGAAGTCCTCCGGCCGGCACTCGAACAGCTCGTCCCAGGTCACGGGCGCCGAGACCCGGCCGTCGGGCTTCGGTCGCACCGAGTAGGCGCTGGCGACGGTGCGGTCCTTGGCGTTCTGGTTGTAGTCGATGAAGACGCCGTGGCGCTCCTCTTTCCACCACTTGCTGGTGGCCAGGGCGGGGGCTCGCCGCTCGACCTCCCGGGCGAGGGCGAGGGCCGCCCGCCTGACCTGGGTGAACGACCAGCGGGGATGGATGCGCACGTTGACGTGGATGCCGCGCGAGCCCGAGGTCTTCGGCCAGCCCACGAGACCGAGGTCGGTCAGGACCTGCTGCACGACTCGGGCGACGGCGACGATCTGCGTCCACTCGATCCCCGGCATGGGATCGAGGTCGACGCGCAGCTCGTCGGGGTGCTCGAGGTGGTCCGCACGGACGGGATGCGGGTGGAGCTCCAGGCAGCCCAGGTTGGCCATCCAGGCCAGGGCCGCGGCGTCCCGGGGCACGACCTCCTCGGCCGTGCGGCCGGAGGGAAAGCTCAGGGCGACGACCTCCACCCAGTCCGGCCGCTTCTCGGGCGCCCGCTTCTGGTAGAAGAACTCGCCGTGGATCCCGTTGGCGTAGCGGACGAGGACGTTCGGGCGCCCGCCCGCTCCGCGCAACGCGCCCTCGGCCACCGCCAGGTAGTATTGGACCACCTCGAGCTTGGTGATGCCGGCCTCGGGAAAATAGATCTTGCCCGGGTTCGAGACGGCGACCTCGCGGCCACCCACGTCGAGGACCACCCGCTCGCCCTGGCTCGCCATGCCAGGAGCATACGTCACCGAGATGACCTCTGCGCCGGAGCGCCGCGACCTCTAGCCCATCCAAACTGGCCCACAATACGCGAGCCATGACCGGTCCTCTGTACGACATCCTGCCTCCCGGCGAGGCCGGCAGCGACGAGCTGCTCGGGCGCTTCCTCGACTACGTCGCCGGTAAGCAGCTGACCCTCTACCCCGCCCAGGAAGAGGCCATCCTCGCGCTCCTCGAGGGAAAGAACGTCATCCTGAACACGCCTACCGGCTCGGGGAAATCGCTCGTGGCCTCCGCCCTGCACTTCGCCTCGCTCGCCCGCGGGGGCCGCTCCGTTTACACCTGCCCGATCAAGGCCCTGGTCAACGAGAAGTGGATGGCCCTCTGCCGCGAGCTCGGCCCGGAGAACGTCGGCCTCTCCACGGGAGACGCCACCGTCAACCGCGACGCGCCCGTCCTGTGCTGCACCGCGGAGGTGCTCGCCAACGTCGCCCTGCGCGACGGGGAGGACGCGGCGGTGGACGACGTGGTGATGGACGAGTTCCACTGGTACGCCGACCGGGACCGCGGCGTCGCCTGGCAAGTGCCGCTGCTGACCCTGCCCCAGGCGCGCTTCCTCCTCATGTCGGCCACCCTGGGCGACGTGACGTTCTTCGAGGAGGCGCTCACCCGGCGGAACGGCCGGCCCACCGCCACCGTGAAGTCCGTCGAGCGTCCGGTGCCGCTCGAGTACGCTTATTCCGAGATCCCGCTGGCCCAGACGCTCGAAAAGCTCGTCTCGGAGGACAAGGCGCCGGTCTACGTCGTGCATTTCACGCAGAAAGACGCCGCGGAGAGCGCGCAGGCTTTCACCAGCCTCAACCTCTGCACCCGCGAAGAGAAGAACGCGGTGGCGGCGGCCATCACCGGCTTCCGCTTCACGAGCCCGTACGGCCCCGACATCCGCAAATGGCTCAAGCAGGGCCTCGGCCTGCACCACGCCGGCCTGCTGCCCAAGTACCGGGTGCTCGTGGAGCAGCTCGCCCTGCGCGGGCTGCTCAAGGTCATCTGCGGCACGGACACGCTGGGAGTGGGCATCAACGTGCCCATCCGCACGGTGCTCTTCTCGCGCCTGTGCAAGTTCGACGGACAGAAGACGGCCGTCCTCTCCGCGCGCGACTTCCACCAGATCGCCGGGCGCGCGGGCCGCAAGGGGTTCGACGAACGCGGCTTCGTGGTCGCGCAGGCTCCGGAGCACGCCATCGAGAACCTCCGGCTCGGCGAGAAGGCAAAGGACGGCCGGAAGGTCGTCAAGCGCAAGCCGCCGGAGCACAACTTCGCCAACTGGGACCTGCCAACGTACAAGCGGCTCATGGGCGCGCCTCCCGAACGCCTGACCTCGCGCTTCGAGGTGTCGCACGGGATGCTCCTGAACGTCCTCTCCCGCCGGGGCGACGGCTGCCGCGCGATGCGCCAGCTCATCCGCGACAGCCACGAGCCGGAGCGGCTGAAGGCGGCGCACGTGCGGCGGGGATGGCAGCTCTTCCGAGCCCTGGTCGAGCGCGGCATCGTCGAGATCACGCCGAGGACGGCGGAGGGCTCGAGGGTCCGCGTCAACGTCGAGCTGCAGGACGACTTCTCGATGAACCAGGCGCTCTCGCTCTACCTCCTGGAGACGATCCCCCTGCTCGACGCGGATTCGGAGACGCACGCTCTCGACCTCCTGACCCTGGTCGAGAGCATCCTCGAGAATCCGGAGCTGATCCTGCGCAAGCAGCTCGACAAGCTCAAAGGCCGCAAGGTCGCGGAGATGAAGGCCGAGGGGCTCGATTACGACCAGCGCATGGAGGAGCTGGAGAAGATGGAGCACCCCAAGCCGCTGCGCGACTTCGTCTACTCGACATTCAACGCCTTCGCCGACCGTCACCCCTGGGTAGGCGAGGAGAACATCCGGCCGAAGTCGATCGCGCGCGAGATGTTCGAGGGCTTCCGCTCCTTTTCCGAATACGTGCAGCAATACGACCTGGAGCGGGCCGAGGGCCTGCTCCTCCGCCACCTCAACAGCGTGTACAAGGTCATGAGCCAGACGGTGCCCGACGGAGTGAAGACCGACGCCGTGCTCGAGATGGAGCTCTACCTCCGCGACATGCTGCGCCGCGTCGACTCGAGCCTGCTCGACGAGTGGGAGCGCATGCGCGACCCGAGCTACCAGCCGGCCGGGGCGGGCGTGGACGTGCGGCCGCCGCGTCCCGAGGAGCCTCCGGACGTCACCCGTGACGCCAAGGCGTTCACCGCCGCCATCCGCACCCGCGTCTTCGCGTTCCTCCGGGCCTGGTCCATCGCCGATGACGAAGCCGCGCTCGACACCCTCGACTCACCGGGCGACGCCGATGGTGAGCCGTGGACGATGGAGCGATTGCGGGCGGCCCACGAGGCCTATCGCGTCGAGCACGCGGGCGGTCTTCGCCTCGACCCGGAGGCGCGCAACCTTCGCCACACCTACGTCCTTCCCGCCGAGGACGGGGCCGCGTGGCGGGTACAGCAGATGCTCGTGGACCCGGAAGGCCTGAACGACTGGGTGGCGGAGCTCGAGGTGGACCTTGCGTCCTCGCGCGAGGCCGGCGAGCCCGTGCTTCGGCTGCTGCGTCTCGGCAGCCTGGTCTCCCCCTGAAGGTCCTCGTAGCGACGTCCGACGTCCCCTTCGTCGAAGGCGGACACCGGGTCATCACGCGAGCGCTGGTCCGCGCTCTCCAGGAGTCGGGGCACGAGGCGGAGATGCTCACGACGCCGTCCAACCGCTTCGGGCGCCAGGGCGGCGCCTACCTGGCCACTCGGCTCACCGACGTCGAGCTCACGGGCGCGGGCCAGCGCGTGGATCGTCTCATCTCGCTCCGGTACCCCTCCTACGCCCTCAAGCATCCGAACCACGTCTGCTGGCTCAATCACCGGATGCGCGAGTACTACGACCTTTGGGGCGAATGGACCGCGCGCCTTGGCTGGAAGGACCGGATCAAGGAGAACGCCCGCCGCGTGCTCCTGCGCGCCGCCGACGACCACTTCCTGAAGCGGCTCCGCAGGCTGTTCGCCCAGTCGAAGAGGATCCAGGAGGGCCTTCTACGCTGGGGAGGCCATCCGAGCCAGGTCCTCTACCCCCCGCCTGCGGCCCGGGCCTGGCGGACCAGCGGGTACGAGGGCTTCGTCCTCTCTCCCGCGCGGCTCGCCCCGCTCAAGCGCGTCGGCCTGCTCGTGGAGGCGCTCGCCCTCTGCAAGGCGGGAAGGGCCGTGATCCTGGGCGACGGGCCGGAGCGGGATCACTTGCGGTCCCTCGTGCGGCAGCACTCGCTCGAGGCTCGGGTGGAGCTCCGCGGGTACGTCACGGCCGACGAGATGGTGGACCTCCTGGCGCGCTGCCGAGCCGTCTTCTATGCGCCGCGCGGGGAGGACTACGGGCTCGTGACCCTGGAGGCGTTCCACAGTCGAAAGGCCGTGGTGACGGCGCTCGACAGCGGCGGTCCCGTGGAGCTCGTCGAGAACGGCGTGTCCGGGTTCATTTGCGAGCCGGAGCCCGGCGCGACGGCCTCGGCTCTCGAGCGCTTATTCGAGGATGCCCCCCTGGCGGAGTCGATGGGCCATGCGGGCCACGCGGCCGTCGAACACATCACCTGGCCCCGCACCGTGGAAGCCCTGCTCTCCTGAAAGACCAGGCGGTCCGCGGTCTCAGGGCAGGGCGCCGCCGGTCGTCGCCAGCAGCCGGTCGAGCTGGCTGCGCAGGTCCAGCTTGATCGCGGCCCGCTCCGGGACCGCCGCCAGGCTCGTCATCTCGTCGGGATCGTGATCCAGGTCGTACATCTCCTCGTTGTCGGCCAAGTCGGGATAGGTGACGTACGCCCAGCGATCGGTGCGGATGCCGACCATGGGGGGAACCCCCGGGACCAGGCTGTCGAGAAAGTACTCGTAGAGGAAAGAATCGCGCACGGCCGTGGCCTCGCCTCGCAGGACGCTCGCCAGGGAGCGTCCCTGCATCCGGGCCGGGACGGGCACTCCGGCGAGCTGCAGCACCGTCGGGGCAAGGTCCAGGTTCAGGACGAGGCTCTGGTTCCGGCGGGGGCCGGCAATGCCGCTGCCGGCCATCACCAGCGGGACGCGGATCGACTCCTCGTACATGAGGCGCTTGTCCCGGAGCCGGTGCTCACCCAGGAACTCACCGTTGTCGCTAATGAACACGACATAGGTCGAGCTCGTGAGTCCCTTGCTTTCCAGGGTCGACACGACGGTGCCGACGCTGTCGTCGAGAGCCAGCAGCGTCCGGAGGTAGTCCAGGTACCGGGGCTCGCGGGCCGGCCACGGCCAGCGAGGAAGCTGCGCCGGCGGGGGGTCGGGGCAGGCGGGGATGTCTGCGGGTCGGCCGCCGCACACCACGTAGCGACGCTGCCACGCCGGCTTCGTCAGGAACGAGTCCTCGAAGTTGGGGGGCTCCGGCAGGGCCGCCTCCGGCAGCGCCCCCGCGTGGCGGGGGGCCGGATGGAAGGGATCGTGGGGCGCCTTGTGGGACAGGATGAGCAGGAACGGCTCGTTGCCGCGGCCCCGCAGCCATTGCGCCGCATAGTCCGTCAGGATGTCGGTGATGTAGCCGGTGCGCTTCACCGACTGGCCGTTCTCGTTCAGCACCGGGTCCTCGTAGACCCCCTGCCCGCGAAAGCTCACCCAGTAGTCGAACCCCGGCCGTGGCGCGTCGGTGCTCGCGTTCATGTGCCACTTGCCCACGAAGGCCGTCTTGTAGCCCGCGCGCTGGAGCAGCGTGGGGTAGGTGTCGATGGTGGGAGAGATGTCCCCCGATTCGTTGGTGCGGATGCCGTGGGAGTGGGCGTAGAGCCCGGACAGCATGCTGGCCCGGCTCGGCGAGCACAGCGACGTGGTCGCGAAAGCGCGATCGAAGAGCACGCCCCTCGCCGCCAGGCGCTCCAGGTTCGGAAGGTCGAGGAACGGGAAGCGATGGCCGGGCCCGAACAGGTTCTCGGCCATGTCGTCGGCGATGATGATGACGAAGTTGGGCTGCCCCGCCGGAGGGCTCGGAGGACTCGCCGCCTCCCCACAGCCGGGCGTCACCAGAGCCATGCCGAGGGCGCCGCCCAGAGCCAGACGTGACGCCGCGCGGAAGAGGGTCGGGACCACCCGCGACGAATATTAGACGAACTCGGCCTCCGTTGCCGGACCCGTCTCCAGCGGGTCCGGATGCTCCGAAGAACGAAAGCTTCAGACGGCCGGGCCCGGCGCCCCCGCTACCGCCGCCGGCCGCTCGATCCGAACGGGGCCCTGTGGTGTCAGGGTCCTGCCGGAGAGGGCGGCGTAGCCGGCCTCGTAGCGCGTCGCCCGGAACACCAGCACGGCGTTGGCTCCCGCCGTGTCGGTCACGACGTACGACCAGACCGTGTCGCCGGCCGTGGTGACCTCGAAGAAGTGTCCTGCCGGGCCGTCGCACACCAGGGTGTTCCCGCTCATGAGGCGCTGGGCGCCGGAGATGATGGCCGCGTACACGCTTTCGGGCGGGCTCGCGATCCATTGCCAAACCGGGGCGGTCGGCAGGAAACCCGCCTGGGGGTCGAAGCCGTAGAGCCCGTTGGGCTGGACCGGCGGAACGATCTGGACGACCGTCGAATACGGACGGGAGTGGCGGTCTCCGTTGTTGAACACCAGGATCTGGCCCTCCCCCGGGAGGCCCTTCTCGATCCAGTGCGCGTTGTGCTGGCCGAAGAGCTGCTGCTGGCCCGGGAGGCCGTAGTCGCTCGGGGTGCCCCATCGATAGAGGAGATCGCCGCCGCGGCCGCGCCGGCCGCCGCTGTGGCCGGACGCCTCGGCCGTGGTCGTGCCGTGGTCGATCACCCAGAGCTCGTGGTGATTGCGGACGCTCACCATGACCTGGTCCAGGTCGGCGTTGTAGTCGATGGCGTTGGCGTGGGTCCAATCGCTGGTCGCCGTGGCCCAGGCGTTGGGATCGATCAGCTCGGGATGCTGCGCGGGATCCGCGCCCGGGGCAAGGAGGTGCTCCCAGGCCCGCCAGACCCAGACGATCGCGTTGGTGTTGGGGTCCACTTCGACGATGTGGTCGACCCAGAGGACGCCGTTCGATGGCATGGTGGCGGCATCGCGCCCCGCGGCCAGCGCCTCCTCGCCGGTCCGCTTCTCCCACGCGATCATGAGCACGTGCCCGTTTGGCATCATGCGTACGTCATGGTGCTGCTGGTGGTCGACGCCGTTGTAGTCGTAGGTCCAGGTCACCCGGCCGTCCCAGTCCAGCAGCTCGATGCGGCCGCCGTTGCACCCGCCCGACGGGAAATTGGTGTCGCCCAGGGACCTCGCCCGCAGCAGCAGGCCGTTCGTCAACAGATAGACGGAACATGCGGGGGTCGAGTCCGCCCGCCACTGGTGCACGAGCTGGCCCTGGAGGTCCATCAGGTAGACCGCGTTCGATTGAATGGGGGCAAAGAGGACGTAGGGCTCTGTCGAAGGTGGTCCGGCTGCGTCCTCAGGGGTGCCGCAACCCGCCAGCACGACGAGCGCCATGAGCACGAAAGCCACACGAGCCCGCGCGACTCGGCGGTCCGCGATCCTGGTCCGCATCTTCATCAAGGCTCCGGATGGCGCATCCCCCCGAATGGCCATCGACACGAGCACTGCCAGTTACTTGAGGCTTGGACCGGGAATCCGGGCAGAGGGTTGAATCCCTCCGTGTCAACCGTCGCGGGCCGGGCGCGTCACCGCAAACGCTGTAGCAGATCCTCGTTGAAGAATCCGTTGAGCTCGGCGAAAGGCGCCGAGCCGTCGAGGCCGGCAAAGCTGCCCTCCTCGGCCATCAGCTTCGCCGCGCGCATGAAGCCGCCCCACGCGGCCCGCGCAAGGGATGAGCCCACGCTGACGCGGCGCACCCCCAGCTCGGCGAGGTCGGAGAGCCTGAGCCCGGTGTTAGCGCTCATCAGCACGTTGACCGGCTTCGGTGCCACGGCCGACACGATGGCCTCTATCTCGCTGCGCGCGTGTGCTCCCGTCGCGTAGGCCTGCAGGCGGCGGATCGACTCCGCAAGCGGCTCCTTGATGCCGACCAGGAAGCACTCGGCCCGGCCGGTGAGGAGGACGCCGGACCCCGTGGCGTCGATGGCCGCGCGCGCGGCGGCCAGGCGCTCGACCGCCAGCGGTAGCTCGAAGAGCGGCCGAGACGAGTCCCCCGTCGAGTCCTCGATCGACAGCCCGGCAACCCCGGTCTCGACGCACAGCCGGACGTTCTCGGCAACATCTTTTGGCTCGCGCGCGTAGCCCGACTCGAAGTCGGCGTTCACGGGCAGATCCACCGAGGCCACCATCTCCGCGATGTGGCCGAGCGCCATGTCGCGCGTGACCGCCCCACATCCGTCCGGCCTCCCGCGCGAGAACGAGAACCCGGAGCTGGTGGTGGCCAGCGCCTTGAACCCGAGATGGCGCAGATACCGCGCGGTTCCGATGTCCCAGGGATTGGGAATCAGGAAGCAGCCGCTCTCGTGGAGCTTCCGGAAGGCGTCGCGGCGCGCCGTGAAATCAGGCATATCGGGGTTCCTCCAAACCGGAGAACGGCTACGCGTGGACGCCGGGCGCCTCGTGCCCGGTCCGCTCCACGTACTCGACGTACGAGCCCTGGTAGAGATGCGGCTCGGTCTCGGTGCCGCTCTCGCCCCCCAGCTCGAGCACGCGGTTGCTGAGGCCCCGGAGGAACGTGCGGTCGTGGGAGACGAAGAGCATCGTCCCCTCGAACTCGCGCAGGGCCTCCACCAGCATCTCCTTGGTCGCCAGGTCCAGGTGGTTCGTGGGCTCGTCCAGGACCAGGAAGTTCGGGGGATCGAAGAGCATCCGCGCCATCACCAGGCGCGATCTCTCGCCGCCCGAGAGCGAGCGGATCCGTTTCTCGACGTCGTCGCCCGAGAACTGGAAGGCCCCCAGCAGGCCCCGGAGCGCGCCCACGCTCTCCATCGGGAAGTCCCTCTGCATCTGCTCCCACACCGTCAACTCGGGGTCGAGGATGTCCAGGGCCGCCTGGGCGAAGTACCCGAGCTTGAGGCTGGCGCCCAGACGGACCGACCCTGCGTCGGGGGCGAGGGCCCCCGCGACCATCTTCAAGAGCGTCGTCTTCCCCGCGCCGTTCTTGCCCATCACGCACCAGCGCTCGCCGCGGCGGATCATCAGGCTCAGCTTGTCGTGCACGACGCGCCGGCCGTAGGCCTTGGTCACGCCTTGCAGGTTCGCCACCTCGTCGCCGGAGCGCGGCGGGCGACGGAAGTCGAAGCGGACCACCTGCCGCTTCTTCGGCAGCTCGATCCTCTCGATCTTGTCCAGCGCCTTGACCCGGCTCTGCACCTGGGCCGCCTTGGCGGCGTGGGCCGAGAAGCGGTCGATGAAACGCTGCTCCTTGGCGAGCATGGCCTGCTGCCGCCCGTAGGCGGCCTCGCGGTTCGCGTCGCGGACGGCCCGCTCGCGCTCGTAGAAGTCGTAGTTGCCCGAGTAGGTCGTGATCTCGCCGCCGTCGATCTCGGCGGTCTTGGTGACGATCCGATTCATGAACTCGCGGTCGTGAGACGTCATGAGGAGGGCGCCGGGCTGCGACTTGATGAACGCCTCGAGCCAGAGGATCGACTCGATGTCCAGGTGGTTGGTCGGCTCGTCCATGAGCAGCACGTCGGGCCGCCCCAGGAGGACCCGGGCCATGGCCACCCGCATCTTCCAGCCCCCCGAAAGCGCGCCCACGTCGCCATCGACGCGCTCGTCGTCGAAGCCGAGGCCGTGCAGGACCTCGCGGGCCTGGGCCTCGAGGGCGTAACCGCCCAGGTGGTCGTACTCCTCCTGCACCTCGCCGAAGCGGGCCAGGACCCGGTCCATCTCGTCCGCGCGCCCCGGGTCGGACATCGCGTGCTGAAGGTCCTCGAGCTCGTGGTGGAGGTCTCCCAGGCGGCCGCTCCCCGCGATCGCCTCGTCCAGGACGGAGCGGCCCGCCATCTCCTCCACGTCCTGCCGGAAGTAGCCGATGGTGAGCTTCTTCGGGACCGAG
>WNFL01309710.1_pt1 | contig 10332 bp, 12 predicted proteins | sample 5400361 | NCBI WGS metagenome assembly WNFL01 (sample SAMN13153351, study PRJNA577476) | soil metagenome | isolation source: 40 cm soil on Douglas fir-dominated hillslope | place: USA:California | collected 2013-09-17
CGGGCAAGGTGGTGGGCGCCCGCCACGGGAGCCCCCTGGTCGTGGGAATCTGCGACTCCGAGTACATCCTGGCCTCCGACGTCTCCGCCATCATCCGCCACACGAATCAGGTGGTGTACCTGGACGACGGCGAGATGGTCACGCTCACGCCGGCCGGGATCCACACGACCACCATCCGCGAAGAGACGGTGTCCAAGCGGGTCGAGACGGTGGACTGGGATCTCGACATGATCGAGAAGGCGGGCTTCGCCCACTTCATGCTCAAGGAGATCTTCGAGCAGCCGCAGTCGCTCCGGAACACGCTCCGCGGCCGCCTGATCGTGGAGGAGGGAACCGCGCGCCTGGGCGGACTCAACATGTCGCCCGCGGAGCTCCGCGCGATCACGCGCGTCGTGATCACGGCCTGCGGGACCTCCTGGCACGCCGGCATGATCGGCGAGTACATGATCGAGGAGCTGGCGCGGATCCCGGTCGAGGTGGAGTACGCCTCGGAGTTCCGCTACCGGAACCCCATCCTATCGCCATCTCGCAGTCCGGCGAGACCGCGGACACGCTGGCCGCGATGCGCGAAGCGAAGCGCCGCGGCGCCCGCGTGCTGGGATTCTGCAACGTCGTGGGCAGCACCATCGCCCGGGAATCGGACGGCGGCGTGTACATCCACGCGGGTCCCGAGATCGGCGTGGCCTCCACCAAGGCCTTCACCTCGCAGGTGGCGTCCCTCGCGCTCCTGACCCTGTATCTGGGCCGGCTGAGCGAGCTCTCCTCGGAGCTGGGCGCCGATCTGGCGCGCGAGCTGGAGGCGATCCCCGGGAAGATCGAGCGGATCCTCGCGGACGCTCCGAAGATCGAGGCGATCGCGAAGGCGTACGCGCACCACAACAACTTCCTCTACCTGGGACGCGGGTACAACTTCCCGGTGGCGCTCGAGGGCGCGCTGAAGCTGAAGGAGATCTCCTACATCCACGCCGAGGGCTATCCCGCGGCGGAGATGAAGCACGGGCCCATCGCCCTCATCGACCAGAACATGCCCGTCGTATTCATCTGCACTCAGGACTCCGCGTACGAGAAGGTGCTCTCCAACATGGAAGAGGTGCGCGCGCGGCGCGGGAACATCATCGCCATCGCCTCGGAAGGGGACGATCACGTGGCGACCAAGGCGGACCAGGTCATCTACATTCCGAAGACCCTCGGCCCCTTGACCCCGCTCCTCTCGGTCGTGCCGCTCCAGCTCCTCTCCTACTACATCGCCGTCGAGCGCGGATGTGACGTGGACCAGCCGCGCAACCTCGCGAAAAGCGTCACCGTCGAGTGAGCACCGAGACCAAGACCACGATTCATACCTCGGACGCCCCTCCGGCCATCGGGCCCTACGCCCAGGGCAGGAGCGTTCCGCTTGCGGGTCGTTGGATCGTCACGTCCGGCCAGGTGGGCATGGATCCCGCCACCGCCGCGCTGGTTCCGGGCGGCATCGCCGCCGAGACCGAGCGCGTGATGAAGAACCTCGAGGCGGTGCTGAAGGCCGGCGGCGCCGGGTTTCGCCACGTGGTCAAGACCACCGTTTTTCTCGCCGACATGGCCGACTTCGCCGGCTTCTTCCCGGATCCCAAGCCGGCGCGCAGCACCGTCGCGGTGAAAGGCCTCCCCCGGGACGCCCGCGTCGAAATCGAGGTGTGGGCGATCGTTTCATGAGCCAGGCGCGGCGCGAGGCGGTCCGGCTGACGGAGCAGGTCTCCTGTGCCGGGTGCGCCGCCAAGCTGAATCCCATCGACTTGAAGGGCGTGCTCTCGGTCCTGAGCGGGCTGCCGCGTCCCAGGGAGCTCCTGATCGGGCCCGAGACCTGGGACGACGCGGGCGTCTACCAGGTGTCCAGGACCCTGGCGCTGGTCCAGACCATCGACTTCTTCACGCCGATGGTGAACGACCCGTTCGAGTTCGGACGCGTCGCGGCCACCAACGCCCTGAGCGACGTCTACGCCATGGGCGGCACGCCCAAGACCGCGCTCTCCGTGGTGTGTTTCCCCGAATCGGGGGACATGGAGATCCTGCGCGAGATCCTGCGCGGCGGGGCCGAGACGCTGAAGCGTGCGCGGGTGGCGCTCCTGGGCGGCCACTCGGTGCGCGACAAGGAGATCAAGTTCGGGTTCGCGATCACGGGCGAGGTGCATCCCCGGAAGATCGTCTCCAACGCGGGGGCGAAGACGGGCGACCTCCTGATCCTGACCAAACCTCTGGGCGTGGGAATCCTGGCCACCGCCCTCAAGCAAAGGCTCCTTCCCGAATCCTCCGTGCGCCTGATGACGGCGCAGATGACCACGCTGAACCGCGCCGCGGCCGAGGCGATGCAGGCGGTCGGGGTGAGCGCGGCCACCGACATCACCGGATTCGGGCTTCTGGGCCACGCGCTGAACGTGGCGCGGGCCAGCAAGAAGACGCTCCGGATCTGGAGCACGGCCGTGCCGCTCCTTCCCGGGGTGGTGGAGCTCGCGGAGCGCGACCAGGTTCCGGGCGGATTGATCACCAATCTGGCCTACGCGGCGCCTCACGTGCGGTTCGACGAAGGAGTGCCCGAGGCCATTCGCAAGGTGTTCGTGGATCCGCAGACGTCGGGCGGGCTCCTGATCGCGGTCAAGCCCTCGCGGGGCGACGCGCTGATGCGCCGCCTCAAGCGCGCGAGAGTCGAAGCCGCGGTCATCGGAGAGGTCCTTCCGCGGCGCGCGCGGCCGATCGAGGTCGCAGCCTGAGGCTAAGACGCGGGGACGGATCGGTTCTGGTGGACTGCGAGGACTTCAAATCCTTACGTCGGGCGCTCAAACCGTCCGAGGTGGGTTCGATTCCCACACGTTCCCGCCATCACGCCCAGGGAGGACGCCATGGAAGGATTCCTGCATTCGCTTTTGAGGTTGGATTGGGGCGATCCGCGGGTCATTGCATTTCTCATCGCGCTGGTCATCGTCGCGCTGGCGCGCAAGTGGTCCTTCGTCATCCTCATCGTGCTCGTCGTGGCGCTGGCCGAGGGGCTGCAGTACCTTCTCCGGCACTCCTCGCTGGGGCATGATTTCGTCCATGGAGTCGTGATCGGGGTCTATGCGTTCGGCGGACTGCTCCTGCTCTTTCTCGCGATCGCGCACGCCTTCACCAAGGAATGAGGGCGCGCCGGCCGTCCTGTGCCTGGTCGCGCTCTACCTCGTGATGGCCACGCCCGCGCTGGCGCAGAGCGCGAAGCCCGACACGCTCCATCACCGGCCCAAGCCCTTCACCGTGATGCTCCGCTCCGCCGCCGTCCCGGGCTGGGGACAGGTCACGAACCACAAATACCTCAAGGCCGTCGGGGTGGTCGGCGTCGAGGGGCTCCTGGTCTACAGCGCGCTCCGGGAGCTGAACCGGGAGAACGAAGCCATCCGCCGGCAGGACGCCGTCCTCGCGGGCGGCGGCGACATCACCGATCCGGTTTACGTCCAGGCCCAGCTGGACCAGAACACGCACCGGAACAAGAAGATCAACTGGATCTGGTGGGGGATCGGCGCGCATTTCCTCTCCATGCTCGACGCGTACGTGGACGCACATCTGTCAAGCTTCGACACTGATTTCGGGCCGCCCCAATCGGCCGTGGACGTGGGGGAACACCCCCGCCTGACCGTCGCCTACCGGACACGGTTCTAGCCCAGGCCATGATCCCGCGCTCGCTGGTCCGGAACTTCTGCATCATCGCGCACATCGACCATGGGAAGTCCACGCTGGCCGACCGCCTGCTCGAGATCACGAACACCATCCCGCGCGGGAAGATGAAGGCCCAGGTCCTGGACAACATGGACCTGGAGCGCGAGAAAGGCATCACCATCAAGTCGCACGCGATCGCGATGGAGTACCGCGCGAAGGACGGGAAGACCTACCACCTCAACCTCATCGACACGCCGGGCCACGTGGACTTCACGTACGAGGTCTCGCGCAGCCTGGCGGCGTGCGAGGGCGCGATCCTGGTCGTGGACGCTTCGCAGGGGATCGAGGCGCAGACCCTCTCGAACCTGTTTCTCGCGCAGGACCAGAAGCTGACCATCGTGCCCGTGCTGAACAAGATCGATCTCCCCGCCGCCCATCCGGACGACCGATCCCTCGAGGTCGCCCAGCTCCTCCACTGCGAGCCCGAGGACGTGATCCGGGTTTCCGCCAAGGAAGGGCTGAACGTCGAGGAAGTCCTGGAAGCGGTCATCCGTCACGTGCCCCCTCCGGCCGACCTGAGCTCGGGATCGCTTCAGGCGCTGATCTTCGATTCCGTCTTCGACCAGTTCCGGGGCGTCATCGTCTACGTCCGGATCGTGCGCGGCCGGATCCGCGCGGGTGCCTCGATCCGGTTCCATTCCACGGGCAAGACCCACGAGGTGCTGGAGGTGGGCGTGCTCCGCCTGGGCCTCGAGCCGCGCGAGGAGCTCCTGGCCGGCGACGTGGGCTACGTCATCGCGAACGTGAAGGTGGTGGCCGACGCCAAGGTGGGGGACACGATCACCGAGGCCTCCGATCCGCTCGCGGAGCCGCTTCCGGGGTATCGCCCCGTCAAGCCGATGGTCTTCTCGGGGCTCTACCCGATCGAAGCGGAGAGCTACGAGGAGCTCAAGGAGTCGCTGGCCAAGCTGCAGCTGAACGACGCGTCGCTCACCTTCGAGCCCGAGTCCTCCCTGGCGCTGGGGTTCGGGTTCCGGTGCGGGTTCCTGGGGCTCCTCCACATGGAGATCATCCAGGAGCGGCTGACGCGGGAGTACGGGGTGAACCTGATCGCCACCGTGCCCAGCGTGGAGTACCGGGTCACGAAGACCAACGGCGAGGTGGTGCTGGTGGAGAATCCGGCGCTCCTCCCGCCCGCGACGCACATCGAGCAGATCGAGGAGCCGTTCGTGCGCGCGCAGGTCGTGGTTCCAGGCGACTACGTGGGGAACATCATGGCGCTCGCGCAGGACCGGCGCGGGATCTTCATCGGGATGGAATACCCGGACGCGGCGCGCGCCCACATCACCTACGAGCTGCCGCTGGCGGAGATCGTCCTCGATTTCTACGACCGCCTGAAGTCCATCAGCCGGGGCTACGCGTCCCTGGACTACGAGTTCTCGGACCTGAAGCCGGCCACCCTGGTGCGGATGGACCTGCTCCTGAACGGCGAGGGGGTCGACGCCCTCTCCGTGATCGTGCATCGGGACAAGGCGTACGAATGGGGACGGAGCGTGGCGGAGAAGCTCAAGGAGCTGATCCCGCGCCAGATGTTCCCGATCGCGATCCAGGCCGTCATCGGCAACCAGGTGATCGCGCGCGAGACGATCCCCGCCATGCGCAAGAACGTGCTGGCCAAGTGCTACGGCGGGGGCATCACCCGAAACAGCGCGAGGGGAAGAAACGTATGAAACAGGTAGGCACCGTCCGCATACCGCAAGAGGCATTCCTCGCGATCTTGCGCGTGGAACGATGAACGTGGGAGGTGATTCGATGGAGAGCGCGAGAGTCGCAGCCACCCGACGCGCGGCGCGCACCAAGTCCACGGTGCGGGAGTACCTCGAGGCGGTCGTCCTCGCGATCCTGCTCACCGTGGTCATCCGCGGGCTGGTGGTGCAGGCGTTTCGCATCCCCACCGGCTCCATGGAGAACACGCTCTTGGTGGGGGATTTTCTGTTCGTGAACAAGCTGGTCTACGGCTCGGAGATCGACATCGGCGCGGCGGGCCACCGGATCCTCTACTACCGCTTCCCGGCGATCCGGAAACCGCTGCGCGGCGACGTCATCGTGTTCCGCTACCCGGACGACCCCAGCCGCGACTTCATCAAGCGGTGCGTCGCGGTGGAGGGACAGACGGTGGAGATCCGGGACAAGGTGCTCTACGTGAACGACAAGGCGCAGGTGGAGCCCTACATCATCCATTCGGACGACAAGGTGCTGCCCAAGGAGATCAGCGCGCGCGACAACTTCGGGCCGACCGTGGTGCCCAAGGGACACATCTTCATGATGGGGGACAACCGGGACAACAGCCACGACTCGAGATTCTGGGGGCCGCTCTCTCTCGATCTCATCAAGGGGAAGGCGATGATCCTCTACTGGTCCTGGGACGCCGACCGGAACATGCCGCGCTGGAACCGGCTCTTCCATCCGGTGCGCTGAGATCGATGGAATACGGCCTCTACATCCATCTTCCGTACTGCCGCAGCATCTGCCCGTACTGCGACTTCGTGAAGGCGCCGCTCCACCGCGCGGAGCCCACGCGGCTCCTCGACGCGCTGGAGCGCGAGGGGGCGATGGCGCGGGAGCGGGACGAAGCGGCGTGGTCCCGGCCGCGCACGATCTACCTCGGCGGCGGAACGCCGACGGCGCTCGATCCGGACGCGCTGCGCCGCCTGCTGGGATGGATCGGGCGCGCGTGGGATCTCGCGCGCGTCCGCGAGTTCACCGTCGAGGCGAATCCGGAGGGACTGACCGCGGAGAAGATCGAGCTCCTGCTCCGGGGCGGCGTGAATCGACTGAGCCTCGGGATCCAGTCCCTCGAGCCGAAGGCCCTCCGGGCTCTGGGGCGCATCCACACCGGGACGCAGGCGCTCGAGGCCCTGGCGCTCGCGCGTCGCGGCGGATTCCGGAACGTCTCGGTGGATCTCATGTACGGCGTGCCCGGGGAAACCGCCGAGGGGTTCCGCGATTCGGTCGCCCGCCTCGTCGCGCTCACGGTGCCACACGTCTCCGCGTATCCGCTCCAGCTCGAGGAAGGGACGCCGCTTCAGACCAAGGCCGCGCGCGGGGCGATCCGGGTGGGGGATGAGGACGAGGTGCTCGCGCGCTACGAGGATCTCGTCTCGATCCTGGGGCGGGCGGGCTACCGGCACTACGAGGTCAGCAACTTCGCCCGGCCCGGCTTCCACTCACGCCACAACGAGGGCTACTGGACCCGCCGCCCCTACCTGGGGCTGGGACCCGGCGCGCATTCCTTCGACGGCGCCGCGCGCTGGCGGAACGAGGAATCCATCGAGCGCTGGTTCACGCGCGTGGAATCGGGGGATCTGCCGCGCGAGGATCGCCGGACGCTCGACGCGCGGGCAGCCTCGGAGGAGGGGGTCTTCCTGGGACTGCGCCGCAGCCGGGGGCTGCGCCTGAGCCGTCACCTGGCGCCGTTCCGGCCCTCGGTGGTCGAATCGTGGAGAGAATGGGGCCAGGCCGGCGAAGCGCTGGCTCCAACGTCGAGAGGTCGCGTCCGTCCGACCGATCGCGGGTTGTTTCTCGCGCACGATCTCGCCGCGGAGCTACTCGCGCGAGGCTGAGGAGGGCTCGGGCGCGGCGAGCAGCTGGAGCAGGGTTCGCGGACTGACCGGCTTCACCAGATGATGATCGAACCCTGCGTCCTTCGACAGGTCGCGATCTCCGTTTTGCCCCCACCCCGTCAGCGCGACCAGCACCGCTTTCTTCCCCCACTCCTGCTTCCGGATCTCCCGAGCCAGATCGTGTCCGCTGACCTTGGGCAGCCCGATGTCCAGCAGCGCGACGTCGAACTCCGCGCGCGCGATGAGCGCCAGCGCTTCCTGCCCGTCGAAGGCTTTCTGCGTCTCGGCGCCGCTCAATTCCAGTAGCTCGGCCATGGAGTGGGTGGCGTCCTTGTTGTCGTCCACGATCAGGATGCGAAGCCCGTCGAGCGACGCGCGCGCGGTCGAAGAAGGCACCGAGGCGGACGGAGGCGCGGCATTCAGGGCCACCGGCAGCCTCACCTGGAACTCACTTCCGCGATTCAGTCCCGCGCTCTCCGCGGTGACCGTCCCCCCGTGGAGCTCCACCAGGTGGCGCACCAGCGCGAGCCCGATTCCCAGGCCGCCCTGGGTGCGCTTCAACGGGTCCTCCGTCTGGAAGAACATCTCGAAGAGATGCGGCAGCTGTTCCATCGAGAGCCCCGCGCCCGTGTCCGACACCCGCACCACCACGTCCGAGCCCTCGCGCTCCGCCGCGAGCGTGATCGTGCCGCCCTGCGGCGTGTACTTGGCCGCGTTGGTGAGCAAATTCATGAAGACCTGCGCGAGCCGGATGGAATCCGCGTCGAGCGGGATGGGCGGATCGGGGAGCTGGACCACCAGATCGTGCTTCAACCCCTCGATGGCGGGCCGGCTGCTCTCGATCGCGGCGGCGATGACCTCGGCCAGCGTCACGCGCTCCTTCCGGAGCTCCAGCTTGCCGTACGAGATCCGGTTCACGTCCATCAAGTCCTCGATCAGACGCGTGAGGTGCTCCACCTGCCGCTCGATCACCGCGTGCGCCCGGGCCACGTCGGGATCGGGATTCGCGTGGTGCTTCAGGATGTGAACCGCGGTCCGCACCGGCGCGAGCGGGTTCCGGAGCTCGTGGGCCAAGGTCGCCAAGAAGCGGTTCTTGCGCCGGTCGGCTTCCTGGAGCATCTCCATCGCGGCGCGCTTCTCCGTGATGTCGCGGCCGTAGATCGCGAGGCCCCCGTCCGCGGTGGGTAGCACCTCGCACTCGAAATAGCGCTGGTACGGGGGGTAGAAACTCTCGAACTTCACCGGGACCCGCTCTTCCATCGCGCGCCGGCAGTGGCGGTCGAGCTCGGTTCCGAGCGCGTCCGGGAATACCTCCCAGAACACCTGGCCCAGCACGTGGGCGCGCTTCATCTTCGTGACGGTCTCGCTGGCCCGGTTCATGTAGTTGATCCGCCAATCCCCATCGCACGCGAGGAACCCGTCGTCCATGGCCTCGAGGCTCTGGACCAGTCGTTCCTGGATCCGGGAGCGCTCGCTCTCGGCCACGTTCTCCTGCCGCGAGACGATGCTGCCGGTCCACCAGATGATGGTGGCCAGGATCCCCATGAAGGCGAGGGAGAGAAGGGCCCGCCCGACCTCGGGATCGTAGAGGCCCGCGTGCTCCCCGAACTGGCGAACGGTGCTGATCGTGATCGGAAGGATGAAGGCCCACGGAAGGAGCCGACGGGTCATGAGCGCGCCGCCGTCGGTGCCGGTGAGGCGCCGCATGAACCCCGAGTCCGGACGCGCGAGCAGAACCGAGATGCCCAGCGTCAGAAGGGAGGCGGACGTGAGGAGCGCAATTCCGGTGAGCTCCGCGATCCCATAGAGCTGCCGCACCTGGTAGAGGTAGCCCAGCACGGAGACCGCGGGGACGAGCATCGCGCCCAGCGCCGCGAGCTGGAAGGGAGCGCGCCCGCGTCGCGTCCGGAAGTCGAAGAGGAGAAGCGAGAGACCGAGCAGCGCGAGACAGGTCGCGGCCGGCGGCCCCATTCGATTGGGGCTCGTCGTCAGCGCGGCGCCGGACGGCTCCCGGAAGAGGATCTGGTCGATGTCCAGATTGACCGGAACCAGATGCTCGGCCAGGGTCGCGATCCCGACCAGCGCGACGACCAGCCCGAGGAAGCGTCCGAGCCAGGTGGGCACGGGGCCGCGGTCCTTTCCCCAGAGCAGGAGGATCGCGATGCCCGTCAGGAGAAGGCAGACGGCCGTGTTCGCCTTCATCGTGATGCCCTCGATGAAGGCGCCCTTCAAGAGGTCGTTTCCGACCATCCAGCCCAGCAGGGCGGTGAATCCGCTCAGCGCGCCGAGCGACGCGAAGAGGAGACTGGCCGTCCTGTATCGGGCTACGAGCTTGGGGTTTGACACGTAGTCCATCATAGATGAAACCACGGGCTCGGCGCTTCACTCCGGTTATTTCGACCCCGTGTCGGGGTCCGTCCGACAAGGCTCCCCGCCTTGACAGCGATGCCTCACGGCTGGTAGCGTCCCGGTTGGCACTTCCCATGGGGGAGTGCCAAACCCCAAACGACCATGACCCGACCCAACCTCGACGAGCGGCACCGGAGAATCCTCAAGTTCGTGGTGGAGAGCCACGTCTTGAAGGCCGAGCCGGTGGGCTCCCAGTACGTCCGGATGGCCTACCACTGAAGCGGCTGGAGGACGAGGGCCTTCTGGGGCATCCCCACACGTCGGCCGGCCGGGTCCCGACCGACGCCGGATACCGTTACTACGTCGACAGCCTCATGGAAGCGAAACCCCTGCCCGCCGCCACGCGGCGCGCGCTGGATCAGGAAGTCCGAATCTGGTCCGTGTCGTCCGAGGACGTGCAGGACCTGGCGGTGCAGCTTCTCGCGAGGGCCTCCCGCCAGCTGGCCATGCTCGCGCTCCACGAGGAGGGATCGCCGTCGCGGCGACAGGATTTGAGAATCGGGGGCGCGGAGAACATCGCCGCCCAGCCGGAATTCCAGACCGCGGACCAGCTCCGCGCGCTGGTGACCCTGCTGGCCCAGCCGGCTCCCTTGTCGCGGGCGCTCGACACGTTCGCCGCCTCGGGCTCCGCGCGGATCACGAT
>WNFL01048972.1_pt1 | contig 10331 bp, 14 predicted proteins | sample 5400361 | NCBI WGS metagenome assembly WNFL01 (sample SAMN13153351, study PRJNA577476) | soil metagenome | isolation source: 40 cm soil on Douglas fir-dominated hillslope | place: USA:California | collected 2013-09-17
TCCTTGTACCCACAAAACTCTTGCATTTGTACCCACGGTGTGCGACTGTACCCACGGAGTGTACCCACGCCGAAATGGCACCGACGACGTACAAGTTGCGGGTCGACACCGAGCAACAGCAGCGCTGGCAAAAAGCAGCGGATGCCGCCGGGGTGAAGTTGGCGGAGTGGATGCGACAGGGGCTTGACGAGTTCGCCGCGGGGGCGGCTGAAAGTTGGATTACGCCTGCGATGCGCGCCAGCGTGGATGCAAAGATGAAGAAGCTGTTTCCGGAGAACGAGTATGCGGGTGGTCACGGTGAAAATTTGCGGGGAACTGGTGGAGATGGTGTGGATCAACGGGGGACTGCTGTGCTTGCGCGACCTGCGAACGACATTATCGGCGCCACGCAAACCCGAAGCTCGCTTCCCACTTTGGCAACCGCTACCACTGACCACCGGGAAAATTTAGACGCCGTGACTCCCGAGTCGTCGAAACGCGGCAAAGTATCATTTGCCGTTCATGCTCCATCCAAAAATAAATCAAAAAACTGGTGTATACACGGAATCACCAAAGGCGGACGATGTTCGAAGTGCCCGGGAGGAATCGCCCGATGAATTTCGCGGACCTCATCCAAAAACTCTTCTTCGGCGAAGGCGGCGCTGCGGAGCGCGATACTTCACGGCCCGGGTGGCGGCATCCCGGCTACCGCATGAAGCGCGCACGGACTCCCTTTCAGGGACGGGAACGGACAGTCGCCAATTCGCGCATGGCCATCGAGGAATTCGACGACAAGGAAAAACGCAACGAGCGATTCCATGCTTTGCGAGCCCAGGGGACACCGCATGTCAGCAAGTTCTCGACCGTCGGAGGTGTCAAGAGCGTATGGTGTGTGGTGAGACCGTGATGAAACGCTGCTTACTCTTTTTCTTTCTTGCTGCTGCGGTGCTGCCTTGCGGAGTCGAGCGCAACGCGGTAAAGACTTCCGCCGACAAGGATGCCGGCAGGGTGGACTTCAATCCCGTGACGGTCTCGATCGCCGCGCTCAATGCTCTCCAGGCGCCGACCCGGGACCAACTTAATGCCCACCCCGATACGCGCTTCCTCGCCGAACTGAAAACCTATACCGTCACCGGCTACCTCGTAGGGTTCAAACTCGAAGCCGACGAAGACTTCCACATCGTAGTCGAAGACCCCGACTCGCCGGGCACTACCATGGTTGTAGAGATGGTTTCAGGTAACTGCGTGCCCCTGGGAGTCGTGGAGTTAGCGACGAAGCTCCGTGCTTCCTGGGAGACGCGCTTCGGCAAGGCCGGGAAACGCTTCAAGAAACTCACGAGGCACACCGTCAAGGTACAGATTACCGGAGTGGGGTTCTTCGACTTCCTGCACGGACAGACAGGAGTGGCCAAGAACGGCTTCGAACTGCACCGGGTTATTGACTGGAAGGAACTGCCGAACATCACTGCGGTGTTCTTCTAGCGCTCGCTCATCTCCCGTAGTTCCCCCGACTCGAAGTCGAATACTTCTTGACGCAAGCGCCGCTGTGCTATCTTCAGGTACTCCGCATTTAACTCTAGGCCAATCGCATGGCATTGCAAGTTGCGCGCGACCAGCACAGTCGTTCCCGAACCGACGAACGGGTCGAACACGATTCCGCCGGCAGGACACCCCGCCAGGATGCACGGCGAGCGGGATGTGCCGCGCGTCACCGCGGATTAACAGGATGCTCATGGTTCAGTTCTTCCAGTTTCCCCAAGGCGCCACGCGCATCAATTCACGGATGCGCTTCTGCTCCAAGAGAACTCCGGGAGGCGTGTGCTTTGGCAGGGTGCGGTGAGGCCGCATGAGTTTCTCCGCATCCGACTCGGAGATGACCCCCACCACGTTTTTCTCGTAGCCGAAATGGCGGTTCCAGCGTTGCGCGTATTCGTTCCACTGATTCGCCGTGCGCCGCCAGGAACGCGGTCCGCACGCTTTCGCTTTGTAGAGTTCTCCGTTACGGAACCAAACAACGAGCATGTTGCTCCGTCTGATGCTGGGCTAGATGAATCGTGCGACTCTGTTCCATTTCTTCCCGGGTCTGCCCGCAAGCCTTCCACCCGCAAGTGCAAAACGCGGACCACGGTCGGGCCATGAAAATCTCGTTGAATTCAATCCTGGCGTCGTGCATCCCGCTCTCTTTTCACCAGTATCGAAGCCCACTGCCGCGAACAATTCATCTTCTTCATCATCTTCTTGATGTCCTGCGGATGATTCTTCCAGCGGGCCTTGGCGCCCTTCTTGGCGTTCTTCTTGGCGGCTTTCTTCTTCTTCGCGCTCGATACGCTCCCGGCCTTCGCGCGGATGCAACTGATACACGGAAGAGTCCTAGTACTGTGGATGGGACATTGCATTGGCATGCCCAACATAATCTCTTGCGGCCCTTCGCGTCAAGCGTGTATATTCGGATTCCGTGAGAAAGGCAATTCCCAACTTCGCCGTGCTTCATCCTATTCGCTCGCTGAGAGATTTGCCGGATAAGCATCGCCGCTACTTGTTAAAGCAAATGAAAAACTATTTGGACAACTGCGAGTACGAGGACAAGCGCCTGCGAAGCCTCAAAGAAAGAGTGAATCGCCCGTGAGCAACATCTATGGGGCCACCACAAACGTAAGAATGAATTGGTTCGCACGCATGCTCTTGAAGGTTGCGATTTATTCTTGCTGGCGTGACCCGCAGTGGAAGCAGTGGAAAGAAAGCAACTTCAGAATCTTCGACAAAGATTTGTACGGAGACGGGCTTTCCACTCTAATCATGCGGGACCGTTCTCGCGCTTGGTTCAAAGACGGGAAACTGTACATCTCCGAAGAACAAGTCGCCAATAAACTGGTTCTGTTCAGAGGACCTGAGTCTGAGGGGGATTACGAATTCTCTGGCACAGGTGTTCAACCATGACCGCCGACGTACTTGAGGAGCTTTGGCAGGAACTCCGCTTCGGCCGTCCCGACCCGGTGTGCCTCTACATCGAAGGGAAACTCGTGAAGAAGATGGCCGAACGCCTGGGCAAGAGCGTTTCCAAAACTACCGACGGTAAATTCATACTGGATCATCTGCTGTATTGCGTGACTGCTGCCGGTACTTGGGAAGTGGAATAAAATGCAACTCTCAACCGGCCCGATAAAAGTCATCTTCGAGTACCGCTGCTGCGCTCCTGATTGCACCAGCGTTCATGTAGTGACGCGAGAGGAATGGCCCGGCACAGAGGTTTTCAGAATAGACAAGCCCGTCGACTGGCACTCCATTTGGGGGCAAATTTACTGTCCTAAGCATGTACTTCATGTTCGCCTGGATGAAGGGAAAGAGTTTGATCTGTGAAAAACAGCCGCACCATTCACATTCGCGTCCCGCTCTACGAATTCGAATGCCTGCAAGCGCTGGCCAAGAAGCGCCACTGCACTCACAGTTCGATCATTCGTACTGCGCTACTCTTGTTCTTCGAGGGCCAGAAACTCGCTCCGCCTCCGCGGTTGGACAAAACACCCAGTGGAGAAGACTTGCTGAGGAGTTTGCGATGAGTCACTACCACATTTACGAGTGTGACCGCTGCGGGAAAAAGGAAAAATCGGATACTATGCCTGCTTATTGGGCGGAAGTGAAAGTGAACGACACGAACCACACATCAGATGTGAGATACAACACTGAACCTAAATTTCTTTGCACCAACTGCGGTCGCGCCTTGCGAAGTTTCTTGGAGAGAATCCCCGAATCGGTGCCAGCATGAACGACAACGTGCTCCGCATCGGTCCGCTCGAACTTGAAGCCTCTGGAGACTACCTGATTCTCTTGCGCGACGAATTCCGCTCCGGCTACGAATGCACGTTCTGCCTCGGCAAAGGTGAAATCAAGTGCGACAACTGCTCCGGCTCGGGCCTGAGTCTACTCAATAAGGATGCGCGCTGCTCGCGCTGTGCTGGCGCTGGAACTACGCTTTGTCCCGAATGCAAAGGCAAGACGGTAGTCGAAGGCGGAATCGTCATCCCCGAAGACCGCCAGAACGAACCCACTACCGGAACGATCATGTCGTGCGGCCCGGACGTGAAGTGCCACGAGAACGGGCAGGCCATCATGTTTCCGAGTTATGCCGGGCATCAGTTGAAACTTGGCGGCGAAACCCCGGAAGGCGAGGAAAAGGAATATCTCGTGGTCATCATGCACGAGAGCGAAGCGATTTGTTTCGTCCGCGGGCACCTCGAAATGAGAAGACTCAAGAAGAAACTTGCGGCACATACAACGGCATGATCGGTCCTATTCATCCGATGCGACTCGTTGCATTCTGGTCTATAGGAATGCGGAAGGAATCGTTGCGCGCATGGTGGACGCTCAGGCCATGGCTTGCTTGGCCGTGGCTTGATACTTGGACAAGTTGGGGAATAATTCCAGCGTGGTGGCGACCGTGGCGTTTCAAATGGTGGTGGGACTGCCGACCTTGGAGGTAACTGCCATGGCTCTCAGGGACGCCGAAGAGATCGTCACCGTGATGATTCATTACCCCTCCCTTGAGGGATACCTGAAACAGCGCGGCATCTCCGTCGAGCAGTTCGCCGAAGAGCAAGCCAACTACTACAAGAGACGCATCCCCGAGTGGTACAAGAGTTGGATTGCTGGAAGAGACGCCCAACTGGAAAACAAGAAAAAGAGGCTCGGAGCGCTAGAACCGCTATTCAGGAACGGGAAGATATATTGTCCCAAGTATCCAGTAGAATAGCCGAATGAAGTGGGAACTTCTCCCGGTCCCGACCGATGACGAAAAGAAGTTCAAGATTGCCGTCCGTCTGAATTCCCTGGCCAGTCACTTCTTCTTCACGCAGTTCACCCTGAAACGCAAGAGAGTCCGTAAACTCCACTACCAGTGCATCACTAGGTCCCTTGAACGGGACAACGTGCAACTGGGGCTGGAGATTCCCCGGCGACACTTCAAGTCTACTTGCGTCACCGAAGCCTACGCCATGTGGCGCGCGCTGCCCTTCACCGCCCACGACGAACTCCTGATGCGCGCCGCCGGCATGGACGACGCCTACATCGCCTGGATGAAGACATCCGGATACTGATCGCTACCGAAGTCGGCGACAACGCCGCCATCATGGCCAAGAACGTCGACAACCATTTCCTGAACAACACGCGCTTCCGCCTGGCCTTCACCGATATTCTTCCTGCTTCGGACGCCACCTGGAACGAAAAGGCAAAATACCAGAAACGCACCATGGACCGCGCCGAAGCTACCTTCACCTACCGCGGCGTGGGCCAGGCCATTCAATCGCAGCACTTCGACCTCATCATCGAGGACGATATGGTGGGCCGGGACGCTCTCAAAAGCGAAATCGTCATGGAAGACACCATCGACTACCACCGGCTGATTACCGGCGTCTACGACCAGGAACCCATCGAAGACGAAGAAGGCAACGTCATCCAGATGGCCGACAAGATCGACGAGGAACTGATCGTCGGGAATCGCTGGAGCCACGACGACCTCAACAGTTGGATACGGATTCACGAACCGGAATTCAAGTGGGAAACGCACTCCGCCGAAGGCGGCTGTTGCAAACTCCATCCTCCGGGTACGCCCATCTTCCCCGAAGAATGGACCATGAAGAAGCTGGAGCGCTACCGCAACAGACTAGGCCCTTACAATTATGCACACCAGATGCTAAATGTGAGCATGCTGCCCGAGGAACAAATCTTCAAACCCGAATGGCTCCGCTACTTCCGCTACCAAGCATCGCGTCCCGACCTCCCGCTCGAAGATTTGCGGAACTTCCTCGAAATTCACCACGAAGTCAGGGACGGCGAAACCATCGAGAACATCGAAGCAGGCGCTCTCAGCAAGCGTATGATCGTGGACCTCGCGCACGCCAAGAAAAAGAAGAGAGCCAACCACGTCATCCTGATCGTGGGCTACCATGCCGAAAGCCAACGGGTCTACATCTGCGAAGTGTGGGCCAAGCCGACCGGCTACTCGGAACTCGTGGACAAACTCTACTCCCTGGCCGAAAAGTGGGAACTGCGCTCCGCGTACCTGGAAACTGTGGCCGCGCAGAACCTCATGAAGTTCTACCTCGAAGACAAGAACAACCGCGTGAAGTGGCCGGTGCACATCATCGAACTGCCCTACGACAATTCCGCGAACGCCAAGAAGAACAGAATCGAAGCCCTAGAACCTCTGTTCAGAAATGGCAACGTCTACTGCCACCGCAGCCAAATGGAATTCATCTCGGAGTACATGGCGTATCCTGCGTCGCCGACCGTGGACGTCTTGGACACGTTAGGGTACGTCCCGCAAACGCTCGACGCCACTTCGAACAACGACGTCATCAAATACCTCGTGAACCAGAAAAATACATTCGCTGCACGACACGCTAGCGTCACTGGCTGGTAGGTGCTAGGCTTCCCTTCGTGGCTACCGTTCCGCCGATTCCGGAGACCCTCCCCCCGAAAGCCCCCGCGCTCCCCGACAAGGACATCACTCCCACCAAAATCAGTTTCCGCCGTTCGCGCTCCTTCGAACTGCACGACACCAAGTTCAGCAAGGAAGTGGACGAAGCCATCCGCAAGTGGGTGCATGAAAAGATTCGCGTCTACAATAAACAACTCGAACGCCTGAACAAGAACGAAATCCCCCGGCTAAGGCAGATTGCCGACGGCCAGCCCAAGGAAAAAGAGAAGTCCTTCCCATTCCCTAATTGCGCGAACCTGGTAGTGCAACTCGTCGGGCAGACCATCGACGACATCGCCGCGCGCGTCATGGGCCTGATCTACCTGACTTCCCCTATCGCCATCTACCGTTGGCTCGCCAAAGCCGCCGACCAGCAATCCGCGCAGCACAACATCGAAAAAGCCCGCGCGCTCGAACTATTCATGGACTGCGCAGCCTACGAACCTACGGAATTGAACCTTTATTCCGTCGAAAACATCTGGTTTGCCGACGGCGCGCGCCTCGGAACATCCTTCGTCAAAGTCCGTCCCGAAGTCCGCATCGAAGCCGAATACGTCGGTTACGACGAACAAACCAGGAAAACCGAGATGAGCGAGTCGGTCACGTACAAGGGACCGAAAGTCATCAACCTCGAGCACGAAGACGTAGGCTTCGACATCAAGAAGGACACCCTCGACGAATCGGCCGTGGTCTACCACGTACTGTCGCTCGACCGCCGCGATATTGCCGAACGCCTCGCGGACAAGATGTACCCGAAAGAAGCCATCGACAAGATTCTCGGGCATCCCGACCGCTACGGCCCCACGGAAACCAAGCGCCGTGCGCAGCAAAAAGAAGGCATCGACGCTTCGGACGATTCCTCGATGGCCGAATGGGACATCCATGAGTGCTACTTCGCGTGGCTGCACAACGATGTGAAGTACCGCCTCATCCTGTGGTATCACTTCGAAACCAAGACAGTACTCCGCCAAGTCTTCAACTTCATCCCGCACAACCAGTTGCCCATCGTCAAGACGAAACTATCGAACGACCGCAAAGGACAGTTGGGCAAGGGCTACGCCTGGATGCTGGACCACTATCAGGAAGAATTGAGTACCACCAAGAACCAGCGCCACGATGCCACGGCCTTCGGAATCCTGGGCATCAACCGCATCGACCCCGGCAACAAGAACATCGACCGCAACTTCCAGATGTATCCCGGCGCCGGAGCCCCCTTCCGCCAGGGTGAATTCGAACACATCACCGTGGGCGAACCGAATATGTCTTCCGTCTCGATCGAGAACGAGACCATGATTCAGCGTCAGGCCCAGGACCGCGCCGGCGTGGGTCCGGCCGTCGCCGGCATGGGCGCAGGAAGCTCCGACAAGAAAGGCCGCTTCGGCTCCATGGGCACGGTGGCGGTCATGCAGGATGCCAATTCCCGGGTAGGACACCGCACCTCGGACTTCCGCCATTCGCACGTTCGTCTTATTTCCCTGAACACCGATATGTACGGAGCCATGGGCACGGGCGGAAAAGGGAATCTCTTCGGCGTCGACGACCGCTTGCTTGAAGAAGCGCTTTCCGATTACCTGGAGCGCAAGATCAGGATACCGATACGCGCGAGTTCCGCTTCCGCCAACCGCGAAGTCCGGAAACAGAACCTCTTACTATTGAACATGACCCTGCGCCAGCACCACATGGGCATGGCCAATCTTTTGCAGGCTATTTCGAACGCGGCGATCCCCGACCAGCACAAGGCGTACTTCATGGCCGTAGCACGCGGGCAGAACAATTTCTTCTGGCAAGTGTTGAGGGAGTTTGAATTCGACCAGCCGGAAGCGTATGCTCCGGAGCCGAACCTCGGAGGAGAACAACCAGGTGGCAAAACCGAAGGAGCGAACGGAGCAGCCGATCCGCGTCTCGCAGCTTTGGCCGAAGCTCTTAGCGGCGGACAAGGTGGAGGCGGCGCAACTGCTGGTGGACCAGCCGGGGTACAAGCTCCTCCAGGCGGAGTGGGCGGACCAACTCGCTGACCTCAGTTACCGCCTCGAACACAGCGCCAAGACCATGGAAGAAGTGAATTTTCTGCGCGGCCAATTAGCCGCCATTCGCACGAATATCGGCTTCGAAGAAGACCTCGCCGAATGGAAAAAGAATTCTCCTTAGTGCCTTTTAAGAAAAAACACTTGACGAAGTACCAGTACAGTGGCGTATCGTCCCTAGCAGTACTGGAACTGAGGATGCGCTGATGGGGTGGTTCGACAAGAAGGACGACACCAAGGGCAAGACCGAAGTCCCTCCTCCCGACGAAAAGAAAATCGACCAGTCTAAGAGCGAAGCGGATTTGCTCGTCGAGAAGTTGGGTGCCTCGCTGGATGCGCGCCTGAAACCGCTGGCCGATAAAGTCGAAGCCGTCGCCACCTGGCAAAAGAACCTCGAAGACGCAGCCAAGAAAACCACGCCACCGGATAAGAAGACCGACGACAAGGAACTCCCAGTCAGTCTTTCCGATGCCTCGCTGGACCCCGAGGCCGAACGCAAGTGGAAAGAGCAGAACATCCTTCCCGCTTACGTGGAGATGGCCAAAGTAAAAGCGGAAATGGTGGAGACCAGGGTACTGGCTTCCCTCTCCGCCGACTTCGATTTCCTCAAGCCGGACATCCAGAAAGTTTTCGATGAGACGCCCATTCAGCGCAAAGCCGCCGCGGATTACGGAGCCTACTGCGGCAACGTCGTGAAGATGGTTCTGGGCGATGCCGCGCTGAAAGCCGGGCTGCGCTCGCAAACCCAGGGCGACAAGCGCCGCTTCTACCTCGAAGACGGCAGCACCAAGCAAGGAACCGAAGCGGGCATCGAAGCGCAGGACGCCGACTTCCTCAAAAAGAAACTAGGCATCGACCCGGCGGAGTTCGCCAAGGGCACCGAGGTTCACTGATGGGCGGCGTCGACCCCAACGTTCCGAAAAGGATTCTCAAGGACATCGCGGAGAACGCTCCCCACGAATCGAAGTGGAGCGACGACCTGCAGATCCTCCTCAATCCCTCTATCGAAGCCAAGCCCGCGCACATGCCACTCTCCGGCCAGATCAAACTCCGGAAGAACAAGGACTTCGAGTATTTCTGGGCCTTCGACCGCAATGGGAATAATCCCAGCCATGAACGGGTGGACGGCCTTCGGCACATCGGCTTCCAGTTTGCTACCACTGACGACGTGGAAATGATGATGCCCTCAACGGTCCTCGACAAGAACGAAATCCGGAATGGCGACCGCCGCTTGATGAAAGTCAACCGCCAGCGTTGGGCGGAAATCCGCAAGTCTCAGATGATGGATGCTATACGCCTGACCTCGCCAAGAGAGCATGGGTTCGTGGACCCCAACCGCTCGGTCATGCGCACGGAATCTCTGACCCCCGGCATCAAGACCATGCTCACGGATGATGCCGTAGTCTCCGACCTCAAGAACCGCGCGACGACCGAAAACACTTCGACCGTAGCGAAAAGGGAGTAAACCATGGCGAATTTTGCGGATGCGATCGATCCCCAACAGAACGTAGGCGATGCCAACTCTTTCATGGAGCGCTACCAGATTGAGGAAGCGGGCCAAACCTTCGTGTATGGCACTCCCGTCCAGGTGAAAGCCGCTGACGGCGGCCTCCAGGCCTGGGACGGCGCCACGCTGACGAACGCCATTGCCGGTATCATGGCCGAAATCATCGCCAATAACCTTGGTTCGACTGGCTCCGGCGCACCCGTCGGCTTCTCGCCCATCCTCGGCATCGGGTCGGTGGTCGGCAACTACGCCGCCAATCCCAACGTGCCTTCTGCGGTCATCACTCCGCCGATGGTGCCGATGTCCGATGGCCGCCTGCGATTCTTCGTCGCTTCGCTGACCACCGTCT
>WNFL01061346.1_pt3 | contig 10331 bp, 7 predicted proteins | sample 5400361 | NCBI WGS metagenome assembly WNFL01 (sample SAMN13153351, study PRJNA577476) | soil metagenome | isolation source: 40 cm soil on Douglas fir-dominated hillslope | place: USA:California | collected 2013-09-17
CCGGTTGCTGGCTCCCGTGTAGATATCGACGTTCAACCAGTCTTCCAACACGTGGGCCTGGGCGCTGATATGCAATTTCCGCAGAGCATGACGATCGAGGTAAGAATCAATAATGGGCCGTGTTCGGGGTGTATAATATCGCTCGGATACCGTTGCGGGGGTGTCTCCCCACAAACCTCGGATCCCCCAAAGCAGGCCCGAGAGCCTGGCATCCTTCCTGACTTTCTCTTTCAGCTTAATGAATACGGACATCTCTAAAGAAAATTGACTTATTGACAAAAGCTTCGATTTTGTAATCCAGCTTTTCCAAAAACCGGGTAATGGGACTTGCTTTTGTTCCGGTGAATTCAAAATCAAAATCTTCCACCAATAGGTGTACAGGTCTGTATTTACCCCAGTTGTTGGATAATAACACTTTCAAATCGTAGCCTTCTGCGTCCACGCTCATAAAGTCGATCGTGATGCCGGCAGGAAGATGCTGATCCAACACGCGATCCAGTCGCTCTGTTTTAATCCAACTAACTTCTTCCAGCGGATTGGCCGCTTGATTCACCTGATCCGACAACTGGGAAGAAAACGTGTTCTGAAGGGGGTTCTTAAATCGATAGTATTGAGTTTCCACCGGATCATCAGAAAGTCCCACACAAAGAAACAAATCGCGTGGTCTTAGTCTTTCAAATTGCTCTTTGATTCCCGGCAAAGGGTCGATGTTAATTCCACTCCATCCCCGCTTGTAGAAATACCAGGTATTGGAATACCTGACCGGATGATGAGCCCCGATATCGACATAAAACCCGTTGCGTTTCTCCAGAAAGAAATTTCGCAGAATCAAGTCTTCACCGCACTGAGAAAATGAAATTGTCCCATACTCGACCTCATCGGAATAGGAAACAAATTTCTTTACTTGGTCCGGGATACCTTTTCGAATCCAATTTTTAATCCTGCTTTTCATACAATTGTTCAAAACGGAATTCGGGCTGTACCAAACCTTGAATCATCTGGCTGTTTTCAAAGCCGTAAATATTTCCTTCTTCTATTTCGACGCGCGCAACGCCATCGAGCCAGTCTTGAATTTCTTCGTTGGCCCGAACGAACAAGCTCACGGTATATCTCCCCGGTTTAAAATTAATGGAATCCAACGTAAATTGGTAGACTGCCGATTCATCGTGCGTGATATCCACGCAGTTCAGAAAGATGTTACTTAAATGAACCAGGCAGTTGCCCGCGCTATCGTACAGGTTAACCCCAAACAATAAATCTTTATACGTTTGGCCGTCCGACTTGAGAGTAAGGGTAATGACCAGCTTTTCGCCGGGGCGATACAGGCGTTTGTTAAAGCGCAACGTTTGAAGAATCAGCCCATGTTTCCACTTTGTTCGCTTTATAGCCGAAAGGTCATAGGTATTCCTGGTTTCTACATCGTCCTCTTCAAGATACTTCGTGACTACCGCATCCGTTTGCCCTTGGGCAATCACTTTACCCGAGTGAATAACCATTGCCTTTCCGCAAAGGGCCCGTATGGCTTGCATGTTGTGGGAGACAAAAATGATGGTTCGACCCTCGGACGAAACCTCCGACATTTTCGTCATGCACTTTTTTTGGAAAACAGAGTCTCCCACAGCAAGTACCTCGTCAATAATCAGGATTTCGGGTTCCAGGTGTGCCGCCACGGCAAAGGCCAGTCTCAGTTGCATGCCGCTTGAAAAATGTTTCAACTGGGTGTCCAGGAACTTTTCTGTTCCTGAAAATTCGACGATCTCATCGAATTTCAGTTTGATCTCACTCCTCTTCATGCCCAGGATCGAGCCGTTCATAAAAATATTTTCCCGTCCCGTAAGCTCCTGATGAAAGCCAGTACCTACCTCCAGCAAACTGGCAATGCGGCCGCGCGAAATCACTCTCCCTTGTGTCGGCGGAGTGATCCGGGAAAGAATTTTCAGCAAGGTGGATTTACCGGCGCCGTTCCGCCCGATAATGCCAAAGGACTCTCCTCTGTTGATCTGAAAGCTTACGTCTTTCAAAGCCCAGAATTCCTCTCTTGAATTGCGTCTGAAAAGATGGGTAAAATTATCGCGAAAATTAAGATACGGTGTGCCTTGATGATTCAGTGTAAACTTTTTGGAAACCCCCTGTATCTCTAAAATCGGTTTCATGCTAAGTCAGCAAAAAAGAGTTCGGTTTTTCTGAAGTAAAAGATTCCCGAAAGGGCCAACAGAAGGGAAGAACCCACGCTTAATTCAATCAACAGGAAATCGGGGGAACCGGCTATAAAAGGCAACCGGAAAATAGTAATGGGGCCGTACATCGGATTCAACGACAAGAGGGTATTGATCCATGAATTGTGGATGATGGATAGAGGATAAATCACCGGAGTAAGAAAGAGAAGAGCCTGAATGAAAAATGGAATAATGTATCGGAAATCCCTGTACTTAACATTCAACGCTGCCAACCAGCAACTCAACCCCAACGTACCCAGCACCATCAAAAGAATTGCCACCGGCCAATACAGAAGAGCTTGACTGATGTTGACACGAGTGCCATACGCGATCAGCAGAATCAGGAAAACAAAAAAGGACACCAGAAAATCAAACAGGGAAACCAAAATAGCGGCTATGGGAATGATGAGCCGAGGGAAATAAATTTTCTTTATGATCTGGGCGTTGGTGACCATACTGTTCCCTGCGCTGGAGATACCCGAAGAAAAAACCGTCCAAAGCAAAAGTCCCGAAAAAACAAATACAGGATAGTCAATGCCATCGGAAGGTACCTTGAGGGCGCGGCCAAAAAATAGTGAGAAAATAAGAACGGTCATCACCGGTTGCAACACAACCCACACTACACCCAACAAGGTTTGTTTGTATTTTACTTTTATGTCGCGCCAGGTAAAAAAATAAAATAACTCGCGGTACTGCCAAAGTTCCCGGACATTGAGCGATAGCGCCCGGGTAGGTTCGATAATCATTTCGGTCTCCTGTTCCATGCGTCAAGGCGAATGGGTGAGATGAGCCAGTACACGTTCTCGACCCTTGTGTTGTGATTTGTTCATAGCCTCCCTAATCTACGAAGTTTGCAAATGAGGAACCTCCAAAACCTACCCTCGTCATCGACATCCTGAGGAGCTATTGATTTTCTCCATCACAGCATATCTTTCGGTATTAATTAATGCAATTTTGGGCATATTTATTTCAAAATTAAGCAAATACGCCCAATAACCTTTTGACAATTGTTCTATCCGGCCTTTGCTTGTGAACCCTTCATTAAATGAAAGTGCTTTTTCTTTTTCCTTATCCCGTCGGTAAATCTCCCTCCCAACGATTCAGGTTTGAACAATATTTAGAAATCCTGAAGCAGAAAGGCATTGAATTTGACCTGTCCCCCTTTTGGGATAAGAAAGCCTGGTCTGAACTTTACCACCCTGGAAGATATCTTCAAAAAGCACTCGGCCTCATCCGCGGTATTGCCGGGCGGTTCCTGATTTTGATTAATGTGTCGCGCTATCATTTTGTTTTTATTCATCGCGAGGCTCTTCCTCTTGGACCTCCGGTGATCGAATGGTTCCTCTTTCGAGTTTTTAGAAAAAAAATAATTTATGATTTCGATGACGCGATCTGGCTGCCCAATACTTCGGAAGAAAACCGGATCGTTTCCTCTTTCAAATGTCATTCCAAGGTCAAATCCATTTGCAAGTGGAGCTACAAGGTGAGTTGTGGCAATTCGTATTTGGCGGCTTTTGCAAAACAATTCAATGCGTCGGTCATAGTCAATCCCTCCACGATCGATACGCAGAAGCTGCACGAGCCCGCGCTTTACGAAGTTTCTCCGAAGGAGTCCGGAGTCCTTCGGACAAAATCCGGGGAAACCGTTACCCTGGGCTGGACAGGAACCCACTCTACACTAAAATACGTAGACTCTCTGGTACCGGTACTTCAAAAACTTGAATCGACCTATTCTCATTTTCGCCTGGTCGTAATCGCTGATAAAAAACCATCCCTGCCTGTTCAATCCCTCGTCTATTTACCCTGGTTTAAAGACCGTGAAATAGAAGACTTGCTGCAATTTGACATCGGCATAATGCCCTTACGTGACGACGTTTGGTCACGCGGAAAATGCGGCTTCAAGGTACTGCAGTACATGGCGCTGGGCTTACCGGCGGTGGCCTCACCGGTGGGCGTCAACACGGAAATCATCGACCATGGGGTTAACGGTTTCTTGTGCTCCACTGAGGAAGACTGGTTTGCATGCTTGAAAAACCTGATCGACCATTCTGCGTTACGGGAAAAGATGGGCCGGGAGGGCAGAAAAAAAGTAATTAATCATTATTCGGTAGTGTCCAACACGCCCACGTTCTTGTCCCTTTTCGAATGAAGGATTAGTGCCAATCCAATGAAAAAGTACGGGAGCAGAGGTATTTTATATCGTGCCAAGGATCCAAAATTAAACGTAGAGACGCCGACGGCAAATGCAAAAACGATAGAGAACACCATTGTAAAGGCGATGTCGGGATGGGCAAAAGCCCTTAATGCGGATGTTCTCCTTTTCCATAGGACATAGAGCACCAGAAATAAAAACCCCGTGCCTTCGAGGGCCGAAAGCAACATGAGTGGATTTCGAACTTCCCATAAGTAAGGCCGAAAAAGGGTTACGTTGATGGCTTTCGGGGCCAGTCTCAGCATACCCCCAAATGAGCCGTCCAACTCACCCAATGTATAGCCGGAGCCAGCCTCGCGTCCCGTTTGAAAGCGAATGTCCATGGCCGTGATCCTTGCTGTTTGAGAAAGCTTCTCCGCAGCATAACGCGTGTCTCCTTCTCCCACTTTGACTACCGAGTAGTAAGCCAGGAACGCGGACAATCCAAGAATAAAGGGAAACACCAGGATTCTTAATACCATGGAACGAATCCGTTGAATTCGCCCCATGTATGTCCACAAAATAACCGCCGGGAGATAGGCTTGCAGGAGAAACTTCTTGACTGAAAAAATAACATACAGCGAGACAAGCAATAAAACGATGTGAAATACGGATATCCGTTTTCGGATAAAAAGTTTATCCAACTCATAGGTGGCCATGCCCAAAGCAGCCAATACGAGCGTATCTTTGAGCAGACCCGATCCCCAGAAGAACACGGAAGGTATGAAAAGGGCACCCGCGGCGATCCACCGATATAATTCCGGATACTTGTTGTAGAACGTCAAAAAGAGCATCCAGGAGCCAATAAAACTAATGGCAGCAAAAAGGACTGCTGTCGCCGAATAGGTTGAAAAAGTAAGAAGGTCTAACAGGGCTGCAACCCGGATAACAAAAAAGGAAGGAGGGTCTGAGAAAAAATAAATCCGACTGGAGTAGGCATAGAAATTCTCCTGATGCTTTCCGCTTGACAGTACCATCTGAATGCCTTTGGAAGGCGAATCCCAAAAAGCCTCCCATATATGACGGCTGCCATGCGTATGGAAGTTGAAGGTGTCTCCCCCACTGTAATAAAACTGATAGATGAATCCGACGGCCAATGCTCCGATGATACGAAGGGTCAGCGCCGGAAAAAAGAATTGACGGCTAACTTCATCTGTAACCCGGGGCCTGATACGGGAGGCCACGAAGTAAACAAGGATGATAATGACCGGTGTTACGATAAGATCGCGCAGTTCCATGTTCGAGCAATTTATGTAATCTCAGGCCAATGATTTGAATTTACTCCAGTCAACGAATCTCCGGCACTTAGGGCTTAGCGCTTGGGACCTGGTGGTTTTGACCAATCCTATCACACCCAACCGCCGATTACCGATCACCCATCAATGAAACATTCGGTGAACACAATACTTTGCCTACTGTCCCTTGCCCACCGCCTACTAGCCCCTGCCTACTGTTTCCTTACGTTTAATCAACCTTCTCCATGTTCTTCAACCTTCTCTTCGCATCCTGGTAGGCTTCTTCTTTTCGCCCGGCTCTTTTCTTTACCTCCCTGAAATATTTTTTAGCCTCGTCCTTCCTGCCTTGTTTCTGGGCAATCTCCCCGAGTTCAATTAAAGAAAACAAATAGTACCCCGACTCTGTGGCTTCAATTTCTTCCGCAAATTTCACTGCCATCAGATAATATCGTTTGGCTTCCTCCAGTTTTCGCTGGCCTCCGTACAGTTGACCCAGGTAAAAGGCAACGTACCTTCCACTCGTGGCTTCGTAGCCAAGCACTCCGCTATCGATACGCTCCAGAATTCTTTTGCACTCGATCTCCAATTCGGGATAGACGGCTCGGGAATAAAGCATCCTGGCATAGTACCGGTGAAAGTAAGGGTTATCGGGGTACGTCTGATGCAGGTATTCCGCCAATTGAAAGGCCCTCGTTTGATCGTTCTCGTAGCTGTTGCAAATACGCATCAGCCATATCATTGCTTCCGTGCGGGTATAAAAGGCATTGTAAGAAACCTCTTTGAGTTGGGCCAGGCCCAACTTTTTGTCGCCTTTGGGGAAAAACCATAAAATGGGCCGCAGGGCAGGGTAGTTTTCCGGTACCCAAACAGAGAAATAATTGAAGAGCGCATCACCAAAAAGCAGATCCGGGCTAAGGTAAGTTTTCTCTTTGCATTCCTCCAGGTAATTCAGCGCAGTCTTACCCGCGGACGCCGCTTTGCGCCAATTGCGGCGCTCCTCGTCGGCATAGAGCCGCCCTTTGAATCCATAGGCTGCGGCCATAAAAAAGGCGGCTTCTATTTTGTACTCAGGGTATTTATCGTGCAGGTTTTCCGCCACCAGGATGGCGCTGTCCATATACGACAAGAACCGGTCATCGTAGATCGTTATTCTTGAGTTGGGTTCAATCTTCCACCACTCGTTGAGACCCAACAGAAAATAGGGCAGCGGGTGCCAGGCATATTTTTTTTTGAACCACTGCATTTGCTTCTCCGCCTTTTCAAACTTAAAGTTGTACATGTCGTTCAATGCTTGTGAGCACTCGAGTTGCATGTTTACATCCGAAATAAGAATAATGGTAGTATCTTTCTTCGCCTGAGAGAAGGCCTCCCCATGCACCAAGAAAATGGCAAAGAGCACAAACTTGAATTTATGATTTTTGAACAATTGCACGCACGAAGTAACTATAAAAACATCAACACCTCAATACCTCACCCCCGGCCCCTCTCCGGGACGGAGAGGGGGGATAGGTAAACACGTTGATGCAAACCCACGCTGAGTCAAGTTCGTTGTTCGCCACGGAGAAGAAAACCGCTTTTCTCCTTCTTTGCCTGGCCAGCTTCCTGTTGCTTTATATGAAGAAGGCATTCATTGAAAATGAAACGGCGGCCTTCGAATTCCTGCAAGACCGACCCGAAGGCGGCCTTTTGCAATTAATCAGCGCCATCCAGTTTCTTTCTATTCCGCTCGTCTATCTGTGGAAATTCACGGTCATCGCCTTCCTCCTTTGGGTGGGCTCCTTCCTGTTCGGCTATCGAATTACGTACAGCCAATGTTACGGCCTGGCCATCGTTTCAGAATTTATCTTCCTGGTTCCGGAACTATTAAAAATAGTGTGGTTCCTCTTTATCCGGACAGACCCCAACCTTCACGACATCCGCGCCTTTTACCCATTTTCGCTCATGCACTTTTTTGACTACTATGACATTGGCAAACAGTACGTTTACCCGCTCAAAGCGCTCAACCTCTTTGAGGTTGTTTACTGGGTTTCTTTGACGAATGGCATTCATTACTATGCCCGTAAAGAAAAAAAAATCGCCTGGATCATTGTCTTTTCTTCGTATGTGCCGGACTTCCTACTTTGGTTATTATTTTATATTGTTGTTTATAAGTAACTATGAAATGACACGTGCGTCGCTCAGAACCAAACCATCACATTTCCGCTATAGATAATCGACTAAATTCCTTACTTTCGCGCCTTTAATTTTTGATTGAATTCCGTACTATGAATTTTCAGAAAGCGAATAACATTACCGGTTGGATTGCCTTTGGTATCGCCCTGGCTACCTACTGGCTCACGTTTGAAGAAACCGCCAGCTATTGGGACTGCGGAGAGTTTATTGCCGTGTCGTACAAGCTGGAAGTACCCCACCCCCCGGGTGCACCCTTGTTCCTGTTGCTCGGCCGCATATTTTCTTTTCTGTCCTTCGGGGACGTTACCAAAGTAGCCTATTGGATCAACTTTATGAGTGTGCTGGCCAGCGCGTTTACGATTCTCTTCTTGTTTTGGTCCATCACTCTCTTTGGGCGTAAAATGATCGGCATCACCCGGGAAAAAGAATTAACGCCGGACAAGACCTGGCTGCTGATGGGCGCAGGTTTGGTCGGCTCGTTGGCGTATACCTTTTCCGATTCGTTCTGGTTCTCGGCTGTCGAAGCGGAGGTGTATGCCATGTCGTCTTTTTTCACCGCCTTTGTGGTTTGGGGTATCTTAAAGTGGGATGTCATCGAAGACGACAGCAAAGCCAACCGCTGGCTCATCCTCATCGCTTATATGATGGGCCTTTCGATCGGCGTGCACATGCTCAACTTAGTAACCATCCCTGCCCTGGGATTGATCTATTATTTTAAAAAATACAAGATCACTAAATGGGGCATCGTTGCGGCCCTTGCGTTCAGTGGAGGACTCGTGCTGTTTATCAACGACCTGATCGTGCCCGGCCTTCCTTCCATTGCCGGCGATTTTGAAGTTTTCTTTGTCAACACATTGGGTTTGCCTTTTGGATCCGGCGCCACAATCTTTGGACTATTATGTGTTGGAGCTTTACTGTTTGGGATCCGCTACAGCCAGTTAAAAAACAAACCGGTGCTCAATACTTTTTTATTGGCGACGACTTTCATTCTCATCGGCTACTGCTCGTATGCCACCGTTGTGATTCGTTCCAACTTTAATACGCCGATCAATGAAGATGCACCGAAGGACATCATGAGCTTCGTACGCTACCTCAAGAGAGAACAATATGGAAGCCGCCCGCTTTTGACCGGTCCCTACTTTACAGCAAAGCCCATTGGCGTCAAGTACGGCGCCCCGGTATATACGAAAGGCAAAGACAAATACGAGATCACAGAACGAAAGTTCACCTACGAGTATGAACCGGGAGAGGAAACCCTGCTTCCCCGGGCCTGGAATTCCGAGCACGCTGAAACATACCGCAGTATCCTGGGGCTGGCCGAAGGCCAGAAGCCCACTTTTTTCCAGGACAAATTTGTCTACATGCTGAACCAACAGATCGGTGCAATGTACATGCGCTACTTCATGTGGAATTTTGCCGGACGAGAAAGCGATGACCAGGGAGCCGATTGGCTTGGCCCGCGTCAATGGTTTGAAAAAGTCCCGGCTGTTATTGCCCAGAACAAGGCCCGCAATAACTATTTCATGATCCCATTTTTACTCGGGCTGATCGGCATGTTCTGTCAATTTTTGAAGGACACCAAAAACTTTGCAGTCGTGGCCCTCTTGTTCATTATGCTGGGACTTGCTATTGTTGTGTATCTCAATTCTCCACCCGTGGAGCCCCGCGAGCGAGACTATATATATGCCGGCTCTACCTACGCGTTTGCTTTTTGGATTGGCCTGGCAGTGATCGGTCTTGCCGAATTCTTTCAGAGGTTTTTCAAAAAATGGCAAACGGCAACCCTTGCCGCTACGCTCATAGGACTCACGGCTCCTGCCTTAATGGCTTCCCAGGGTTGGGATGATCACAACCGGTCCAACCGGTTTTTCTCGGTCGATTCCGGTAAGAATTATTTGGACTCTTGCGCACCGAATGCCATTCTCTTCACCGGGGGAGACAACGACACCTTCATGTTGTGGTATGTCCGCACCGATGTCCGGGTGGTGGTCCTTAGCTATTACAACACGGACTGGTACATCGAACAAACGATGCACAAGGCTTACCAATCGGAACCTTTTCCGTATACGCTCACGCTCAAAGATTACCAACAAGGAGGACCCAACGACTACCTCCGCTTCACCGATTTGAAAATAAAGAGTATCGATCTGAGGCAATACCTCGATCTGCTCAGCAAAAATTATTCTCAACTTCGCTACGAGGACGCCAACATTGTACCGAGCCGGATCCTGACCCTGGATATCAATAAGCAAGATGTCATCGGAAAAGGAATCATTCCCAGGGGAATGGATAGTTTAGCGGTTGACCGGATGCAATTCAGGCTTACCAAAAGCGCCCTGGAGAAAAAGGATCTGGCATTTTTGGACCTGTTGGCAACCAACAATTGGGAGCGTCCCCTGTACCTCAACCACACATCGCTTGCACAACTCAATATTAACGTGGAGGACTACGCCATTCTGGAGGGCAACGCCTACCGGATCCTACCCATCAAAAAACCAAATCCCGATAAAGATTTTG
>WNFL01127377.1_pt1 | contig 10331 bp, 5 predicted proteins | sample 5400361 | NCBI WGS metagenome assembly WNFL01 (sample SAMN13153351, study PRJNA577476) | soil metagenome | isolation source: 40 cm soil on Douglas fir-dominated hillslope | place: USA:California | collected 2013-09-17
CACGCCCGCTCCGTCGAACCGGCCGGCATCCTCCACCGACAGTCTCCGGTACTGGGCCCCCGTGGCGATGACGATCGTCCTCGCCGGCGCTTCCTCACCGTTGTCGATCTCCACCATGTAGGGACGGCTCTTGCACCGAAGGCGCGTGGCACGCTGCGCGATCGCGACATGGGCTCCGAACTTCTCTGCCTGGGTGAAGGCGCGGGCCGCGAGCTCCTGGCCGGAGATGCCGGTCGGGAAGCCCAGGTAGTTCTCGATGCGCGAGCTGGAGCCTGCCTGGCCGCCGGGAGCGGTCGACTCCAGCACGAGAACCTCGAGCCCCTCCGAGGCGCCGTACACGGCCGCGGCCAGCCCCGCCGGTCCGGCGCCGACGACCACCACGTCATGGACGTGTGACTCGTCGATGGCCGCGTTGAAGCCGAGGCATTCGGCGATTTGACGATTGGTCGGGTTGCGCAGGACCGCGCTACCGCGACAGATCAGGACGGGAACGTCGGCCTGGGTCACGTGGAACCGATCCAGCAGCGCTTGTACCTCGACGTCGCGGTCGAGATCGACGTAGGCGTGGGGATGTCCGTTCCGGGTCAGGAACTCCTTCGCGCGGAGCGTCCCCGCCGAGTGAGCCGAGCCGATCAGAACGACGTCTCCGACCGCCTGCGCGACCAGCTCGAGGCGGCGGAGGATGAAGGCGCGCATGATGATCTCGCTGAGCTCGACGTCGGTCTGGACGAGCGTGAGCAGTTCCTCGCGGCGCACCTCGGCCACTTCGCCCGTCTCCGTAGCGGAGACTCGCCCGAGGGCAGGTCGGCCCGACAGGACGTTCATCTCACCCGTGAACTGGCCGGCCCGGAACACGGCCACGACCTGCTCGGTGTCGCCCGGACGGACCACCTCGACTTCGCCCGAAACCACCACGAACATCCGCGCCACCTCACCGGCTTCGAGCAGCACGTCGCCGGTGACGAACCGTCGGGCCCTTGCCCGGGCGGCAACGCGTGCGACCTGCGCCGGGGTGAGGTGCGGAAAGAGGTGCTCGGGGGGAGAAGAGGAGGGCAACGTCCTGCGATCGGGCATGGGGGTAAGTGCAGTCTGCCCTAAGTCGAGCCTCGGCGCATCAACAAGCACCATCCTCGAGATTGGACACGATTCGAGTCTCGGTCTAGACTGCGGGGGTTCCCACGAGACGGGGTCCGCGGCGTAGCGCTGTCGACACGCCGTGGAGGAGGATGGACGAGTTCATGCCCGTATTGCTACCCTGGTTGCTGTTCGTCGCGGCGAGCGGCTTCGCCCAAGATGCCGGGGATGTCCCGGCGTCCCGAGAAGGCTCGATTTCCGTCGGGCCGCCGACCGAGCTTCGCATGAGCCTGGCCGGGCACACGACCATCGACGTGCGCAACTTGTCCACCGCGCGGCCGCGGAGGCGGAGCCGGCCGCGAGGCGAAGAGCCAGCGGTCCAGCCGGTCGCGCTTCCGGGGGGCATTGCGCAGATCGCCGCTCCGCCTGAGACTGAGGCGAGCACTGCCGCGCCGCCGACCCTCTCCAACTTCCTCGGCCTCGACTTCGCCACCTGGGGCTCCGGACGTCCCCCCAACCCCGTCGGCGACGTCGGGCCAACGTACTACATCCAGGCGGTGAACACATCGATCGGGATCTACCGCAAGTCCGACAGCGCGCGCGTGGCCGCGTTCACCTTCGACACCTTCATGAGCCAGGGCAACTTCGGTAATCTATGCGACACCGACAATGCCGGCAACCCCGTGGTCCTGTATGACTCGTTCGAGGACCGTTGGGTCATCACGGACTTCGCCTTCCAACTGAACATCAGCGCGTCGTCCAACGTGATCAGTCCACCGAGCGCCTACGAGTGCTTCGCGGTCTCCAGGACCGGCGACCCCGTAGCCGGTGGCTGGAATTTCTACTCATTGCAGCTCACGGACGCCCTCAACGGCGACCCGAAGCTCGGCATCTGGCCCGACGGCATCTACATGTCGGCCAACATGATTGCCGCGGGGGGAACGCTCCTGGGGACGCGGGTGTGGGCGCTCAACAAAGCGCAGATGTACGCGGGGGAGCCGACCACCCAGGTCGTTTCCTTGAACCCTCCGACGGGCGAATTCAGTCTGCTCCCCGCCAACGCCCGCCTCCAGGCGGGAACGCCGCCGCCGGGATCGCCGAACTACTTCAGCGTGGTGTGGCAGTTCGCCAACGCCCTTTCGATCTACAAGTTTCACGTGGACTGGACCAGGACGTCGCTGTCCACGTTCACCGGCCCCTTTCTCGCCGTCACGCCCGACAGCTGGCTCAACCCCCCGCTCACCGTGCGGGTCCCAGGGGGAAACAACAACCGGACGGTCGTGGCCCGGCTCATGATGCAGAATCAATACACGAACCTGGCCGGCCTGGAGTCCCTGTGGAACACCCACACCATTGGCCACCCCACGGCGAAGGGCGTCGCGGCAGTGCGCTACTACCAGACGACCGTCACCGGCGGCACCGTGGCCGGTACCGCGGCCCAGGCGGCCACCTATGCGCCCGACACGAGCAGCCGGTACATACCGAGCCTGGCGGTCGATCACGCGGGCAACATGAGCCTCGGCTACACCGCTTCGAGCGAGACGCTCTTTCCCGCGATCCGTTACGTGGGCCGCTTGTCGACCGATCCAGTGAATACCCTGCCGCAGACCGAGGCCTCTCTGGTCGAGGGCACCGGCTCCCAGAACACGAGCACCCTCTGGGGCACCTACAGTGCGATGACCCTCGATCCGGACGGATGCACGTTCTGGTACACCAACGAGTACTACATCACCACAGGCGACGACTGGCAGACCCGGATCGGGTCGTTCGCCTATCCCACGTGCACCCCGTTTGCCAGTGGCACCGTGGAGGGGATGGTGACCGCCACCTCGGACGGCGCTCCGATCAGCGGCGCCACGATAGGGCTCGGCAGCCGGACGACGACCACGAACGGCGCCGGCTTCTATCAGTTTCTGAACATTCCGTCCGGCACCTACCCGACCCTCAGCGCGAGCGCTCCCGGCTTCGACTCGGTCTCGTTCACGAGCCTGGTGGTGACGGACGGCGCGACGACGACGCAGGACTTCTCGCTCGGTAGCGCGCCGACCAGCGCGTGTCTGCTCGAAACGTCCCAGGCGGACTTCCAGACGGGCGTGCCCACGAACGTCGACCTGACCAGGAGCCCCGGGAACGTCCTACTTCAGGACGGCGCGAGCCTCGATCAACAGAACACCCTTCTCGGCTCCAGCGCCTTTGGCATCACCAGCACGGTCTGGGGAGGTCAGACGTTCACCGCTGGCGTCACCGGCCAGCTGACTCGGGTCGACCTCAACCTCTTCTGCTTCAATTGCAACGGCACGTTCCCGAACCTGACCCTCTCGGTGCGGGCCACCAAGAGCAACCTTCCGACCGGGGCGGACATCGCATCGACGACCATCCCGGGGTTCAACAGCGCTTTCGGGCGTTTCTTCACCGCCACCTTCAGCTCTCCTCCGATCCTCACGGCCGGAAGCGTCTACGCGTTGGTGATCCATCCGGTGGCGGATCCCACCCTCGGCATCTACGCGCTCACCCAGAGCCTCGCCAACGTGTACGCGAGAGGTCAGGCGGTCCGGTCGGTCAACAACGGCGCGACCTGGTCGGCGCCCCTCACGCCCCCGATCACGGGTCAGACCACCGACGCCGGCTTCAAGACCTACATCAAGACCGGCTTCGTCGGATCCGGTGACTTCGTTTCGTCCGTGAAGGACAGCAATCCAGCGGTGGGGCTCTCCACGGCGTGGTCCGCGCTCTCCTGGACGGGCGTGACCCCGGCGAACACGAACCTCCAATTCCAGGTGGGAGCGAGCAACTCCGCCGCTGGTCCATTCAGCTTCGTCGGTCCCGACGGCACCGCGGTGACCTTCTACACCGCGAGCGGCGCCTCGTTGAGCCAGTTCAGCGGACAGCGGTACCTCAAGTACAAGGCATACCTCTCGACCACCGACAACACGGTGACGCCGACCCTCCAGGCCGTCACCGTGTGCTACTGAGGACGCGGTGCCCGCAACCGTCGATCGGTCGATCACCAACTAGCGCGAGAAGACGACGGTCGTGCTCCCGACCGTCACGACGTCACCAGGGTCGAAACGGTTGTCGGCCAGGGATGCGGGGCGAACCGCCATCAGCGCCCAGACGTAAGTGCCTGGCGCATCGGCGCTCGTCCACGTGCGCTGGAGGAATGCCTGGCTCGCCTGGAACGGGTTGCTCAGGTCGAGACCGGCCACGAGGGGAACCAGGGTGGAAGGCCTCGACAGCCGGCCCTGCCTCCAGCCCTGCGGGGTGAGGAGGACGACCTGGTCGCCGTCCGGCAGGACTGCGAAGAGCAGGAGATCGACCGTGGTGGCATGCCCAGGGTTCGTGATGGACAACGAGGCCGTCATCCTGTCGCCGATGACGTAGCGGGCCCGGTCGGTGGATACCGCCAGGCCGAGCCCCACGTCGCTCGGCAATTCCACTACGTAGGTGTCCACCGTGCTGCCGTTTCCCCAGTCGCTGGCGAAAATGGCCCGGGTACCGCTGGGGCTCGGCACGACGTGCGGCTCCGCCCAATACGGTGTGGCGAGCCGGGTGTTGTTGTCGCCGAAGCTCCGGTGGTGGCCCGCCCGGCAGACCTTCCCCGTGTTGGTGTCGGCCAGCACGATCTCGTTGTCCAGGACACCCTGGCCCGACGGATCGCCGACAATGGAGAGGAACACCCAACCCGGGGCACGATAGGCGAGCGACGAAACGTGGGTCCCGCTCGGCGGGTAGGGCCACCCCGTGGCGGGCCCCACCGCGACCCGCGAGCTGCCGTCTTGAAGGTCGAAGCTCACGAGTGAGCCCACGCCGCTTCCGAGTGGTCCCGGGTCGAACGCGACGGTGTTGTAGACGTCCCGACCGTTGGCCAACCGCCCGAGAGACGCGTGCTCGTATGGGTTTCCGAGGTCGAGCTGCCGCTCCGCCTGGAGCCCAAGGTCGAGCACCCAGCCAGCGAGGACGGCGGCCGTCCCGCTCGCCGCCGCCTGCGGGGAGTCGAGGTCGGTGGTGCCCCTCCCGGTGATGGTATTGGTCGCGATCTGGTAGACGAACACGGTCGATCCACATTTCAGGCCGATTGTGTTCGAGTCCCAGGAGGTGAACATGGGATCGTTCCCCGCGGTGACCGAGCCCGAGCAGAACTCGAATGTGCGCACGGTCTCGCTCGAGCCGCTGCGGACGTGGAAGCGTACGAGCCGGTTTCCGCTCGGATAGACGAGCACGTCGGGGTCCGTGCTGTGCCACCAGACCTGCTCGATGTCGTTCGGGTTGATGGGCAACGCCCGCAGGAATCGATAGGTGTGGCCGTCGTACAGCTCGTGGCCCTGCCCGACGTGGTAGAGAAGCAGGAGGGATTCGTCGGCGTTCCAGGCGGATACGGTGGAGTACATGGGGACGATCGCTGCGTCCCCGGTGCCCGCCCCGACCGCGGTGATCCGCTTCAGGATCGTCCCGAATTGCGGATCCACCACGGCCTGTCCCACTGCGGGCTTGCCGAGTCCCGTCATGGGATGGGGGGCCTTGTCCTGGACGAGGCCCGTGCAGAGATCGGCCGCGGCACCGCCGCGGGCGAGGAGGAGGACGAGGAGGGTGACCGGGCCGAGGCGGCCCGCGAAGAAGCGGAGGGACCAAATCGAAGACTGCATGCGCACACCTGGATTCATTGATCCGGCGGGAGCCGCCGGCGGCATTTCACTGTGGCGGCGCGAGGAGTTGACGACCTCCGCCCAACGGAGAGGCCGCCACTTCGGAGCAGCAGCTCCGCGAGCGGGACTCGCGGCTGCGCACCGACGGCGAGCCGGGGAAGGCCTTCCCCCGACAGCACCCCAGCATCGCACGCAGGGAAGGGGCGATTCTGTGATGGCTCTCACTGGGCGGGCGTCCGGCAGGACGCCGAAGAACAGCCCTATGGAATCGACGATCCCGTGTGCCGGGCGGGGGCGAGCAAGCCTTGAAGGCGTTCGATCATCGCTGCCACTTCCTCCCGCCGGGCCAGGAGAGCCGCCGGGTCCCGCGAGTACTCCCTCGGTGACCGGACGAGCTCCGGCGGCACGGCGGCGAGGGCTTGCGCTCTATCGAGAAGGGCGCCATCGCCAACGCCCCGCGCGCGAGCCCGGGTCGCGAGCTGCTCGAGGAGGCTCAGGTAGTCGAGGTCCTCGACCCCGTCCCGAAGCACCTCGAGGCGGATCGACGACACCGGCCCTTGCGCACCGGGGTAGTAGAGCGTCCCGCTCAGATTCTGGTCGTCGACGAAGTCGTTCGTGTCTTTCCATGGATCCACACGCCAGAAATTCACCGACCAGAACAGGAGGCCCGAGGCCCCCAGCTTCCGGCACATCCAGGGCAGGATGCGGTGCGCCATCGCCGGGTAGTCGACGACCAGGGCAGGGCGCGGTGGTGAAGGTGTCGCGACGTATAGCCAGAGCTCCTTGCCCTGGGCTCGGTATGCGCGCGCGAGATCGTCGTCCCAGGCGGTGATTCGCAGGCAGAGGATGTCCGCGTCATGCAGCCACCGGGCGTGCCGGGCGGGGTCGGGCGCCTCGTCCACCGCCACCAGGCGACGGAGGTCGGGTGCGGCGGCGTGAAGGGCCCCAAGGATCTGCACCAGGCGGGGGTGCTCCGGCGGGGGCTCGTCCCAGGCGTAGACGTAGGCGTGGTCGAGCAGATCCTGCGCGCGGAGCGCGAGGGCGGCCCTCCGGTACCAGTCCATGAGCGCGGCGAGAGCCGGTCCGCCCTGGGGCCACTCGTTGGAGTAGTTGCCGCCATGAGCGCCCACGCCGAACGACGTCAGTCCTTTGTCGAGGTAGGGGGCCAGCTCCTCTGCGAACCCCGGACTCGTGGGGTCAGCGTTCAGGATCGGGGAAAGGCGATGGTCGAGCATGTCCAGGACGTAGAGCCGTTCCAGCTCTGCCAACCTCCCGTTCCACGCCGCCCCTCCGGGTACGAACTGACGGTACCCTTGGGCCAGGAGCGTCCGGTCCAATTCGAAAGCCGTCTTGAGGCTCGGCACGCGGGGGAGCGAGAACCCGCGGACGCGGACGACGATCTCGATCCTCTCGGTCCGACCATCGGAGCCGGCGAGGGTGAGGGTCCCCGCGTAGGTACCGGCCGGCTGATCTTCGGGCGCGCGCACCGTGATCCAGAATGCCCGGAGCTCGCCCGGCGGCACTTCCACTTCCGAGCCGAGGGGCAGGGGGTCGGGCCAGTCGCCAACGCGAACGACCGGGTAGGAGGGCTTCCGCGTCCTCACCCATGCGACCCGCCGGGTCTCGACGCACTCGGGTGGGATGGCGCCCCGACCGTCGAGGGCCCGGAGCGCTCCGGTGGAGAGAGAGATGCGGACGGCGTGGTCACGCGTCCCCACCAGCACGATTTGCGCAGCCTCCTTCTCTCTTCGCGCGAGGGCGAGGGAGACTGGCCCCTGCTCGAGTGACTCGAGGTTCGTGGGATCGGGAGAGAGCTTCTCGAGCGAACTGGCCCATCCGAGCTGCCAGTGGTCGCTCGGAAGCAGGCGTCGGGTGGTCGGTACGGGACTCGGGGTGGTGGGCCCGCTGGCCGACCTCGGGCCCGGTCGAAGCACGACCCCATCGAGGTAGAACGTCGCTCCTTCGGGGGGCCGCCATCGAAAGAACGAAAGCTCGGTGACTCTTCTCGGGTCGAGGTAGAGGCGCGCTAGAGAGAGCTCGAGGGCGACGTGCTCGGAGGCGCCGCCGCGCAGATGCACTTCCTCCTGGTAGGCCCTTCCGTCCTCGTCGGCGAGGCGGACCAGCAGGCGCTGCGGCCGGCTCTCGGCGCTCGTGAGGTCGAACTCCAGCGATCCGTAGCCGGACCAGTCGGAGGCCCGGAGTTCCAGGAGGAAGGCAGGAGCTCGGGTGCCGGGGAAGCGGAGCCGCACGGCAAGGTGGCCGTGAGTGGCGTGCTCCGCGGTCAGGTCGGCCTCCACGCCGCGAGAGCGCCAGCCGCGGCCGAGGTCGGAGGACGACTCGAAGTCGCCGAGCCAGACCGCTCCCGTGTCCGGCTCGGGGGACGGCATGAGGGCCCGGGCGGCGTGGCGTTGGTAGGCCCACAGGCCGAGCGACGCGACGGCGACCGCGACGATGATGGTCCCGAGCAGGCAACCGTTCGGCAGAGCCGGGCGCCTCGGCATGAGGCCAGGACACTAGGACCGACGGCCTCGTGAATCAAGCGGGCGCGCGCCGAGCGACGAGCCCGGGCCGAGGCCCTCCTGGCGGGCTATACTTCAGCCTTCTTTCTCGATTCTCGATTCAGGAGACGCCATGGTCATCGTTATGGTCATCGTTCTTGCCGTTACGGGGGCCCTCGTATGGATGGCCCTGGCTTTCCGCGTCTTGGCCCGGGCGGCTTGGCGACCGCCAGGGCGCCTGGGCCGGTGGCTGGAAGGGCCCGCGCTGCTGCCCTACACGCTCTGGACTCGATACCGGGGGACCGGTCTCGTCCTGGCGGCCGTCCGAAGGCTGGGCGGCGGTCGCTCGGTTTCCCCCGAAGTGGTCTCGGCCATGCTTCATGCGAAGCTCGGGGACCTCGCGGAGTTCCGTGACGCCCTCACCGCGGTCGACGGGCTCCCCACCGTGCAGAAGGGGAAGGCTGCCCTGGCCCTCGGCTCGGTGTTCGAGATCCCGTCCCGCAAGGTGAACCTGGTCCCTTCTCCCTACACCAGCCCGCTCCAGTACCCGGCCTACTACGTGCCCGGCGTACCGGCCCGGACGTTCTACGATCCCGCGGAGTTCGAGTGGGTCCGGCCCCTCGAAGAAGCCTACCCGGTGATCAAGCAGGAGCTCCTGGCCGTGCTGGAGCAGGACGCGGCGGGTTTCCAGGCCTATCTCTCGGAAGCCAACGCCCGACTCGAGGGCTGGAATACCTTCAATTTCTTCTTCTACGGAAGAAAGTTCGAGGAGAATTGCGCCCGGTGCCCGAAGACCACCGCCATCCTGGAATCGCTGCCGCGCTTCGAGACCGACCACATCATGTTCTCCGCCCTCAACCCGAACTCCCACATCCCGCCCCATGCGGGGCCCATGAATGGAATCATTCGGGGCCACCTGGCCCTGGTGGCTCCCGAGGGCTGCTACATCCGCGTGGGCCGGGATGAGCGCACGTGGCAGGAGGGCAAGGTCCTGGTGTTCGACGACTCGTTCGAGCACGAAGTCTGGAACCACAGCAGCCGCGTGCGAATCGTCCTCTTCATGAATTTCTGGCACCCGTGCTTTTCGGCACCGGAGATCGCCGTCCTCGAGAAGTTCCGGCGCGCTTACGAAACTGGCCCCCTTTCCAAGGTCCACGCCGAGAACCAGGGCCAGCGCAGGGGGCACGACCTGGCCAAGCCGGCCTGATCGAGCTCGCTTGGGCGCTGCCCTCGGCTCGCTGGCTTGCATCTGGTCGAGATCTCAGGAGTAGAGCTCGGCGTGAGCGTCGATCATCCTGGAAAGCGAGAAGCGCTCCTCCACGCACGTCCGCGCCGCCTTGGCGATCGCGGCCGCCGCTGCCGGGTCCTCGAGGAGCCCGACGAGGGTTTGCGCGAGAGCCTCGGGCTGCCCCGGTGGGACGAGCAGGCCCGTCCGGCCGTGGGTGATCAGCTCGGGTGTTCCCCCTACCTCCGTCGCTATCACGGGCACCCCTGCGGCCATCGCCTCCAGCATGGTCATGGAAAGCCCCTCTCGCACCGACGAGAAGAGCACCGCGTCCAACCCCGCGAGCAGCTCCGGCACGTCCCTCCGTACGCCCGTGAACATCACGCGCGCGGCCAAGCCGAGGCGTTGCGCCTCGTCTTCGAGATCGGACCTCAGGGGGCCGTCGCCCACCACCAGGGCCCGCAAGGCCGGGACCTGAACGGCCGTCCTGGCCACCGCCCGCAGGAAGACCCCGGGGGCTTTGGCGGGCACCAGCCGGCCGATCAGGGCGACCACCGGCGCATCGGCGTCGAGAGCAAGGTCGCGGAACGCGGCACCGCGCGCACGGGCCAGGGCGGGACGGGTATCGACTCCGTTGTAGATGACCCGCCAGCGGCCACGGCCGACCCCGCGGGCCTCGTAGAACTCCCGGACTTGTTGGGAGACCGCCACCAGGCGGGTCGTTGCCGGGGCCAGCGTGCGGTCGATCAGGAAGTGATGCCGCTTCTTCCAGGTGTCGAGGTTGTGCTCGCTGGTTACGATGGTGGGGACGCGGGCCCAGACCGCGGCCAGGCGTCCCCACACGTTGCCTCCCCAGAGGTGTGTGTGCACGACCTGCGGGCGCCGGGATCG
>WNFL01242171.1_pt5 | contig 10330 bp, 12 predicted proteins | sample 5400361 | NCBI WGS metagenome assembly WNFL01 (sample SAMN13153351, study PRJNA577476) | soil metagenome | isolation source: 40 cm soil on Douglas fir-dominated hillslope | place: USA:California | collected 2013-09-17
TCCTCGGCGAAGCGCGTCGCGTCCCCTCGCGGGAGCGTCAAGTCGACGACCTGCCCGGCGCGGGAGACGCGCAGCGGGACTTCGTCCGCACCCTTCCCCGCGACCACGCGGTCCACCGCGTCGGCGAGGCGGCGCATGGTCTGCGCGGGACGTCCGTCGATGGTCTCGATCTTGTCCCACTCCCTTAGCCCCACGTGCTGCACGATGGACTGGGGCGCCACGTGGCCCACGGTGGACGGGAAATCGGGGGTGCGAACGCCGATCAGGTAGACCACGACGTTGATGGCGAAGGCCAGGACGAGATTCGCGAAGGGTCCGGCCGCGGTGATGAGCGCGCGCGCCCACCAGGGCTTCTCGAGGAACTCGTAGGAACGGCCCTGGCGATCGGTGGCGTCGGGGCTGTCCCCGGCCATCCGGACGAATCCGCCCAGAGGAAGGATCGAAACCCGGTAGTCGGTGCCGTCATGCTGGAAGCCGAACAGCCGCGGACCCATCCCGATCGAGAAGGAGAGGACGCGGACGCCCAGCCACTTCGCCACCAGGAAATGCCCCAGCTCGTGCACGAAGACCAGCACCCCCAGAACGAGGGCGCCATAGAGCAGGATCATCCCAAAATCGTGCATGAAGTCCGGGTACCTTTCTCGCCGCAGGAGCTTCCGGCGACTCGAGGCAATGACTCTAACAGGTTGATTTTACAGGGTCAACCGGAGGGCCGCCCGGTAAACTAAGTCGGTGCCGTCCGCGGTGCGATCGGCCGAGAAGGATGCCGCCCGCTCCCGGCCCCCCCTTCCCATCTCCTCCCTCAAACCCCTGTCCCCCGCCATCCGCGCCAGGGCATTTGCGAGCCCGGTCGGATCCTCCGGGGCGACCAGGATGCCCGTGCGTCCTTCCGCGACGATCTCGGGGATCCCGCCCACGCGCGTCGCGACGACCGGCAGGCCGGCGGCCATGGCCTCGAGGATGGACGAGCCGAGACCTTCCGATCGGGTGGCCAGGACGAAGCAATCCGCGGCGCGGAGCAACGAGGGAATATCGGCACGGAAGCCCAGGAACTGAACGCGTCCGCCGAGCGGGCGCGCCGCCGCCTCGAGCGCGCTACGGAGCGGTCCGTCGCCCGCGACCCAGAGGGTGAGGTTCTGGGGCATCGCGTCCAGGAGCTCCCGGTGCCCCTTGCCCCCGGCCAGGGCCGCGACCGTGATCGCGACCACGTCCTGGTCCGACGCGTGAAGGGAGCGCCGCAGCTCGGCGCGCGACGCGGGATCCAGACGAGGCGAAAGCTCGATGCCGCTCGGGACCACGTCGATCGTCGCGCCGTCGAGGCCGCTCCGGATCAGCGCGTCCTTCACCGCTTCGGAGATCGCGGCGACGCGATCGATCGGGAGCGCGTAGAGGAGGCGGCTTCCCACCGAGCCCCGCACCGGAAAGACCACGCGCCGCGAGAGCACCCGCGCGGGTCCCGGGGCGAGGAGGGTTGCCATCGCGCCCAGGGCGTGCGCGCGCGCCGCGTGCCAATGCACGACGTCGGGACGGAGCGCGCGCTGGATCCGCGCCAGCTCGAGAACGGACGGGAGATCCCACGCGCCCCGCATCGGGACCAAGTGGACCGGGAACCCTTCCTCGCGGGCGCGGCCGAGGAGCGCCGCGTCGGGCGGAGCGGCCAGGTGCGGCTCGTGGCCGCGCGCCCACTGCCGCGGCATGAGGAGCAGAACCTGGTTCTGCCCGCCGCGCCAGGGACGCTCCGAATCGACGTGCAGGATGCGCATCAGCGTCGGGCGCCGGGGGCCGTGGACTCCCGCGACCGCTGGACCGCCTCGAACAAGAGCTCTCCGATCCGCGCGGGGGATGCCTCCGCCCGCGCCGCGGCGCGCCCCTGGGCGCCGATCCGCTCGCGACGCTCCGGACTCTCGCCCAGGGACTCGATGGCCCGCGCCAGCGCGGGGCCGTCTCCTGCCTGGATCAGCACCAGGTGCTCCTCGTCGCGAAAGAACTCCACGATCGCGGGGGACCGGCGCGTGATGGTGGGCACGCCGAGGGCCATCGACTGGAAGACCTTGTGCGGCACGACGCGCCCCGACTTGGGGCTCACGCCGAAGATCCCGAGCCCGATGTCCGCGCGGTTGAGGCGCGCCATCGCTTCCTCGTACGGCATGCGGGGCCAGAGCTTCACGTTCACCAGACCGCGCGCCATGACGTCGCGCTCCACCCGAGGCTGCATCATGCCGTCCCCGATCAGGGTGAACGTGGCGAACCGTGGCCCGCGCCGGGCCAGGAGCTCCGTCGCGGCGTCCACGATGGCGGGCAATCCATGGAGCGGAAGGTACCCTCCGACGTAGACGATCTCGAGGGGTCCCACGCGCGGCGCGGGCGCGCGCCGGTCGCCCAGATCGAACACGAAGCGATCCGCTCCCACCGGAACCCGGCTCAGCTTCGCTCGCTTGACGCCGAACTCGCTGGAGTAGAAGTCCCCGTGCTCCCAGGTGTCGCAGAGGACGCGGTCGGCGAGCGTGAGCGAGAGGCGGTCGCTCGCGCGCACCCGCTGCGCGCTGAGCGTCCCTCGCTTGAGCCGGCCCATGTCCCCCACCTGGGTGTCCCAGCGCGACACCAGCGGGTCGAAAAGCACGGGCGCGTCCGCGAGGCGGCCCAGGACCCACGCCAGCGGGATGTCGCGATGGCCGAACGATGGAACGAGGATGGCGTCCAGGGACCGCGCGGATCGGATCCAGTCGAGGGGATGCGCGCGGATCGAGAGAACTTCCGCGCCCTTCGCTTCCAGTCCCTCGCGGAGGACGCGCGTGCGGGGATAGGTGGGATCGTACGCGCCGAAGAGCGCGATCCTCACCGTGGCCTTGCCCCCATCTCGGATTCCCACCGCCGCGCGTACTTCGTGAACACCGAGAACGCCGCGAGCCCGCAGAGGACGATCCCCCTCCGTCCTTCCTGGAACCCCCCCTCGAGGAGGTACATGCGGACGAACCGCAGCCAGGGACGAAGCAGGAGGCGCGCGCCCGTCGCGCGGACGTTCTTCCGGCGCAGCTCCTCGGCCGCCCACGCGGAATACCGGCTCCACTTTTCGAAGTATTGATCCAGATCGCGGTAGGGCTCGTGGAGGAGCCTCTCCTGCAACGTATCCGCCACGCCCCGGAGCTCGATCTCCTCGTGCACGAGCACGGGACGGTACGCGCCTTTCCGACGATCGAGCAGGCGCAGCACAAAGTCGCGCTGCCACCCCGCGGAGCGGATGGGTTTCCCGTAGAACCAGTTCTCGCGCCGGATCCAGTAGCCGTCCCGGCGCGCGGGGTCGGCCAGCACGCGTTCGATCTCCGCGCGGAGCTCCGGCGTCACGCGCTCATCCGCGTCCAGGATCAGGACCCAGTCGTGCGCGAGCTGCGGCAGCGCCCAGTTCTTCTGCGCGGCGGGATTCTCGTATTCGTGCTCCAGCACGCGGTCGGCGAGGGACCGTGCGATGGCCTTGGTCTGGTCGGTGCTGCCCGAGTCCACGACCACGATCTCCTCCGCGAATCGCGCGGACTCGAGGCAGGCGCCAAGGCAGCGCTCCTCGTTCTTCGTGGTCACGAGGACGCTCAGAGGCTCCCGGCTCAGGCGATGCTCCCCGCGCGCTGGAGGACCTGCGCGCGACAGACGTCCGCCACCCGATCGGCCGTGAGGTCGCGCATGCAGCGCATGTGGCGATCGCCCGGCAGCGGGCACCGCGTGTGATTGCAGTGGAGGCAGTCGAGACCCACCGATTCCACCACCACGTGGGGCCCTTGGGGGGGCTGCCAGGCGCCCGGGTGCGTGGGGCCGAAGATCGTGACCGTGGGGATGCCCAGCGCCACCGCGAGGTGCTTGGGCCCGGAGTCGTTGCTCACGAGCACCGCGCAGCGCTGGAGGATGGCCGCGAGCTCCTGCCATCCCATGACCGGCGCGACGGTCGATGGCCGCTTCATGCGGGCGCTGCAGTCGCGCGCCAGACCCTCTTCGCCCGGTCCCCAGAGCCAGAGGGCGTCCGCGGAATCGTGGAGGGCGTCCATCGCCGCGGCGAATCGCTCCGGCATCCACGTCTTGGAGGGCCACGTCCCCGAGGGCAGGCAGGCGGCCAGGGGCCGCTCGCCGATGCCGGTCGCGCGGAAAAAGCGTACGGCCCATGCGTTCGCTTCCGGCGACACCACGAGCGTGAGGTGGAGCCCGCGCGGCTCGATCCCCAGCGCCCGGACCTGATCCAGCGGACTCTCGGCCGCGTATCGAGCGATCGGACCGTCCGGTCCCACGGGCTCTCGCGGGACGCGGACCGTGTACGCGCCGCTTCGCCCCGGGATGTCGTATCCGACTCGGATCGGCGCGCGGGTCAGGGCGGTCATGAAGGCGCTTCGCGGATTGGAGACCATGTCGAGGAGAAGGTCGTAGCGTCCCCTCGCGAGGGCCGCGTAGCGGGAGGCCTGGCCCAGGAACGAGCGGCGGTCGAGCGTGAGCACCCGATCGACGTCCGGATTCTCATCAAGGATCGTCTCCGTCCCGCGCGAAACCAGGATCTCGATTCTCGCCTCGGGCAGCCCGGCGCGCAGGGCGCGGAGGGCGGGCGTCGTGAGGATCAGATCTCCCGCGGCACGATGGCGGAGCACCAGCACGCGGCGAACCCCGGAGAGATCAGGCGATGGCACGCGCGCGCCCTCCATGGTGAAGGGCCCGGGCCGTCGCCTGGAGGGCGTCCCCCACGCTGATCCAGTCCAGGCAGTCCATGCGGAAGCACTCGTGCCGGTGACACGGACGGCACCAGATCTCCTTGACCAGGAGTTGATGGCCGTCGTGCGCCCGATACGGAAACCAGATTTCGGGCTCCGTGGGGCCCAGAATCCCGACCGTGGGCGTTCCCACGGCGGGACCGGCGTGGATCGGACTCCCGTCCACCGTCACCAGCGCGTCCAGCGCCTTGAGGACGCTCCACGATTGGCGCAGGGTGAGCCCGGCGATCACCGGCGACCCGACGCGATGCGCCAGGGCCTCCTCACCCGGGCCCGCGAGCACCACGACCCGGGCGCCAAGACGCGGGATCGCGCGGGCTAACGCTACGAATCGTTCCTCGGGCCATCGCTTCGCGGGCCACCGATTCCCCGGATGGAGCCCCACCCGCAGCGCTCCTTCCGGAAGCACGGCGTCGAGTCGGGCGCGACCAAAGGCGCGCTCGCGCTCGTCCAGCGTGATGCGCGGGGCGACGCGTTTCGGCGTGATGGTCAGGATCTCGAGCGCGCGAAGGTGGTGGTCCACGGCGGAGAGCGGCCGGTCGGCGGGAGGCATCGGGTGCGTGTAGAGGCGGCGGCGGCCGCGCCGTGCCGGACCGACGCGCACGCGTGCTCCCGTCCAGGCGGCGATCGCGGCGCTGCGGGGGTTGCCGTAGAGGTCGATCACCCAGTCGTACCGCGCCGCGCGGAGCTTCCAGAGAAGCGCCGGGCTCGCGGGCAGGATCGAAGCCAGCGAGCGATCCAGGATGTGCACGCGGTCCACGGCGGGATGACCGATCGCGGCTTGCGCGGGGCCTTCCTCCGCGAGGTAATCGATCGCCGCGTCCGGGAATGCCGCGCGCAGCGCGTCCAGCACCGGAAGCGAGAGAATCGCGTCCCCGATACGACGTAGACGCGTGACCAGGACGCGGCGCGGATCAGCCATGGCGGATTTTTCGGATCAGATCGCTGGTCGCGTGGCTCTTGGGATCGCCCACGATGACCGTGCGGATTCCCAGCGAAAGCGCGACCGCCCGCTCCGGAACGCTCTCCACGCTGTAGTCGGTGCCCTTGGCGTGCGCCGCCGGCCGAAGCATGCGGAGAAGAGACTCCACCGAATCTTCCTCGAAGGAGGTGACCCAATCCACGCACTGGAGCGCGGCCGTGAGCTCCATCCGTTCCGGCAAAGGAAGGAGCGGCCTTCCCTCCCCCTTCAGCCGCCGCGCCGAAGCGTCCGAGTTGAGCGCGACGACGAGACAGAGCCCCGCCGCCTTCGCGCCCTCGAGATAGCGGACGTGCCCCACGTGGAAGAGATCGAAGATGCCGTTGGCGAGCACCAGGCCGTCCCGCTCCTGGGCCGCGCTCTCCAGATGCGCCGTGAGCCGCGCGGACGTGACGATCTTCTCCGCGGGCGCCCTCACCGGGTGACCCGCGGCGCCTTCTCGAGGCGGATCGCCTGCTGAAGCTCCTCCCGGCTCACCGTGGCGGTGCCGCGCTTCATGACCACGACCGAAGCGGCATAGGTGGCGAGCATCGCGGCCTGAAGCTGCGTGGCGCCCGCGGCCAGCGCGAGCGCGGCCGTCGCGGAGACGGCGTCGCCCGCGCCCGTGACGTCCGCCACGTCGGAGGATCCCACGATGGAGAGCCCGAGCGGGCGGCTTCCCCGCTCGAAGAGGAGCATGCCGTCGCTGCCGCGCGTGATCCAGACCGCGCGCGCGCCTCCGCCGTTCACCAGGGATTTCCCGGCGCGCCGGAGCGCCGCCGCGCGCAAGGAGGGCAGACGCATCGCCTCCAGCACCTCGTGCTCGTTCGGCGTGAGGAGGGTCGCGCCCCGGTAGGAGGCGAGGTCGTAGCGCGAGTCCGCCACGAGCGGAATCTTCGCGCGGCGGGCGTCGGCGATGGCGAGGCGGCGCAGGGAGCGGCTCAGCACCCCGTAGCCGTAGTCGGAAAGGAGCACCGCGCCCGCGCGCCGGATCGCGATGCGCGCCGCCCGCGCCAGCTTCTTCTCCGCCGTCTTCGAGAGGGTCTCCGAATGCCCCCGGTCCAGCCGCACGATCTGCTGGCGCGCGGCGTGGCTGGATCCCGCGAGGATGCGGGTCTTCACGATCGTGCCGCCCTTCTCGTCGCGGTGGAGCCAGGACGTGGGAAGGCCGCTTTCGCGAAGGGCTCTCGCCAGCTTCCGTCCCGCCGGGTCTCCTCCCAGGCGGCCGACCACGAGAGGCGCGCCCCCCAGGGAGCGCACGTTCATCGCGGCGTTGGCGGCGCCGCCTGGAACGTGCCGGTCGCCCTCGTGCTCTAGAATCAGCACGGGGGCTTCCCGCGAGATGCGCGACGACCGTCCGACCCAGTACTCGTCGAGGACCAGGTCCCCGATGACCGCGATCTTCTTCCCCCGGAATCGATCCACCAGGCGGATGAGATCCTCCTGCGTGGGTGCGATCATGGCTTCGTCAGGGATGCCGCGGACTCGAGCAGACGCGCCCGGGCCCAGCGGTCGGCCTCGTGGATGGTGTCGAGCGTCGGCGGCTTCCCCGACGGCCGGTGCGCGGACAGGACCTCCTCGACGAGCGGCATGAGGTCCCCGAATCGAATCCTCCGTCCGAGGAAGAGCCGCACCGCCTCTTCGTCCGCGGCGTTCAGGACCGCGGGCGCTTCCCCGCCCGTCGTGAGCGCGCGGCGCGCCAGCGTGAGCCCGGGGCAGCGCTTGGGATCGGGCGGCTCGAAGGAGAGGGTCTTCAAGTCGGGGAGCGTGAGGCGCGGCAGGTCCGAGGCCCAGCGGTCGGGATGGCTCAGCGCGTGGAGCAGCGGGAGCCTCATGTCGGGCATCGAGAGCTGCGCCACCACCGAGCCGTCCACGAACTCCACGAGCGCGTGGACGATCGACTGAGGATGGATGATGACGTCGAGCTGTTCGGGCGTCAGCCCGAACAGCCAGCGGGCCTCGATCACCTCGAACCCTTTGTTGATCAGAGTGGCGCAATCCACGGTGATCCGCTCGCCCATGGACCACGTCGGGTGACGGAGCACCTCCTCCGGCGTGGCATCCTGGATCGATCGCGGATCGCGGCGTAGAAAGGGACCGCCGGACGCGGTCAGCGTCACGCGCCGCACGTCGGAGACGGGACGGCCCGCGAGGCACTGAAACACCCCGCTGTGCTCCGAGTCCACCGGCAGCATGACGCCGCCCGAGCGCCGGGCGATCGCGGTCAGGATCTCGCCGCCCATCACGACCGACTCCTTGTTCGCGAGCGCGACGCGCTTCCCCTTGGTGAGCGCCGCGACCGTGGGCCTGAGTCCGATGCCGCCGACGACGGCGTTCACCACCACGTCCACGCCGTCCTCTTCGGCGAGCTGGACGAGCGCCCCTTCCCCTTCCAGGACCTCCCCGCGGAAGGACGCGCGCGCACGGCGGGCGGCTTCCGGATCCACCAGCGCGATCCGGGGCACGCCGAACTCATGGGCCGCGCGGATGAGGGCCGCATCGTTGGCTCGAGCCGCGAGGGAACGGAGTCGGATCCGGTCGGGATGGCTGCGCGCCAGATCCAGCGCCGCCTTCCCGATCGAGCCCGTGGCTCCGAGGAGCGCGACCCGCGTCATCGCCCGAATACCTCCCAGAGGAGGAAGTAGTGCACGAGGGGCGCCGCGAACAGGATGCTGTCGAACCGATCCAGCACCCCGCCGTGCCCCGGGATGAGCGTCGAGGACTCCTTGGTCTCGGCGTCCCGCTTGAGAAGCGACTCCACGAGATCGCCCAGCTGCGCGAACACGCCGACCGCGAGGCCCAGGATCAACGCCTGCCCGAGGCCCAGGTACGGCGCGAACCAGACGCGCGCCACGGCCGAAGCCAGGATCGCCGCCACCAGCCCCCCGACGGCGCCCTCCACGGACTTTCCCGGGCTCACGTTCGGCGCCAGGCGGTGCCGTCCCCACGCGCGTCCCACGAGGTAGGCCGCGGTGTCGCAGGTCCACGCGAGGAAGAACGGCAGGAGCGCGAACGACATGCCCTGCGCGTACGGCAGGCGCAGGATCTGGGGCAGCTCCCGCAGCGCCACCACGTGCGAGCCCAGCCACCCGATGTAGAGCGTCCCGAGCAGCGTGGCCGATGTGTTCACCAGCGTCTGCTTGCTCGCGCCCCGCCGGAGCTCGGCCAGGAGCATCGCGATGAGCAGCACCGTGAGAAGACCCGCCAGGTGCCATTCCTCGGTGCGCTGCGTGCGAAGGCGCGCGAAGAACCCGATCGGGAAGAGCAACGCCGCGAGGAATCCGGACTTCCAGTGCGCCTGGAGGCCCTTCCCCTCCATCATCATGTAGAACTCGCGCAGCGCGAGGCCGATGAAGAGGAGCCCGAAGCCCAGGAACCAATACCCGCCCGCCCGCGCCAGAAGCACGAGCAGGGGCAGGAAGACGACGGCGCTCAGAACCCGGAGCTTGAATCCGCTCCGCGGCTCAGCGCGTTCGGCCAAATCGACGGCTGCGGCGTTGGAAGTCATAGACCGCCTGGTAGAGGTGCTTGCGGCGGAAGTCGGGCCACAGCACGTCCGTGACCCAGAACTCCGCGTACGCGAGCTGCCAGAGCAGGAAGTTCGAGACCCGGAGCTCCCCGCTGGTGCGGATCAGGAGATCCGGGTCGGGCAGCCCGTCCGTGTCCAGCATCCGCGCGAAGGACTCCTCGTCGATCGTGGCGGACGAGACGCCGTTTCCGCGCGCCTGATCCAGAATACGACGAACCGCGTCCACGATTTCCGCGCGCCCGCCGTAGGAGAGCGCCAGGACCAGGATCAGCCCGTCGTTCCCGGACAGGAAGGTCCGCGTGTCCTCGAGGATTTTCCGGCTTCGCTCGGGGAGGAGATCCACGCGCCCGATGGTGCGCAGACGGACATTGTTCTTCTTCAGCTCCCCGCGCTCGTCACGTAAGACCTGTTCCAGGATTCGCATGAGGCCGCTCACCTCGCGCGCGCCGCGATCCCAGTTCTCGAGGGAGAAGGTGTAGAGCGTGAGGACCCGGATGCCCAGCTCCACCGCCCCCTCGACCACCTCGCGCACCGACCGGCGGCCGGCGCGATGGCCCATGAGGCGCGGCAGCCCGCGTCGCTCGGCCCAGCGGCCGTTCCCGTCCATGATGATGGCGATGTGCTCGGGCACCGGACGCTTCAGCACCTGCTCGAGCGTGGGTTGGGTGGGCGCGGATTTCATGATGCTCATCGGCACGGAACGCGCGGCAAAGAAAAAGGGCCCGCGGACGCCTTGTCCGTAAGCCCATTCACGATCGCACTGCCGCCCGCGGCGTCCTACACCTCCATGACTTCGGCCTGTTTCTTCCCGAACAGCTCATCCAGCGACGCGATGTGGCGGTCGGTCAGCTTCTGGATCTCAGCCTGGCCCTTCTTGGAGTCATCTTCGGAGATTTGGTGCTCCCTTTCCAGCTTTTTCAGTTCGTTGTTGATCTCGTGCCGCACGGTCCGCACGCGCACACGGCCGTCCTCGACGATCTTCCCCAGGTGCTTGACCAGGTCCTTGCGGCGCTCCTCGGTCAACGGGGGCAGCACGAGGCGCACCACCGCTCCGTCATCGGTGGGGTTCAGCCCCAGATCGGATCGCTGGATCGCCTTCACGAT
>WNFL01167229.1_pt2 | contig 10328 bp, 14 predicted proteins | sample 5400361 | NCBI WGS metagenome assembly WNFL01 (sample SAMN13153351, study PRJNA577476) | soil metagenome | isolation source: 40 cm soil on Douglas fir-dominated hillslope | place: USA:California | collected 2013-09-17
GAGGACGAGGGGCCCGTGATGGTACACTATAATACCTCTGCTCACTTCCTCTGGGTTGGAGACCGCACCAGGCAGCTAGATGGTGGGCATATTGAGTATTTTCGAGGGATCAGGAATCCGATTGGAGTGAAGGTAGGGCCGAGCATGCAGACTGAGGAATTGGTTAAGCTTTTGGAAAGTGAGTGGCTCTGTGGGTTTTTTGCTTGAGTTTAAGTTACTAGTGCTAATACCGTGCAGTCGTGAATCCCAATCGAGAATCTGGGAGGGTTACGTTGATTACGCGATATGGAGCCGCGAAGGTGTGCCAACAAGGATCCCTGACTGTGACTGAGTATTTACTCGATCATTTCCAGGTTGAGCAGTGCCTTCCCTTGCATATTGCTGCCGTTCGTGAATCGGCCCATCCAGTCATTTGGGTGTGCGATCCGATGCACGGAAAGTAAGTATTATCTTCATTCGATATTCGCACCCTCATAGGTGCTCTTTTCTTAGTACCCAAACATCTTCAAATGGCCTAAAGACGCGCAACTTTGGCACTATAATCTCTGAATTGACATCCTGCTTGCGCGTCCACGCTGAGTGTGACTCAAAGCTCAACGGCGTCTCCCTTGAGTTCACCGGAGAGCTGAACGAGGATGGGTTTTCCGTCACGGAGTGCCTCGGGGGAAGTATGGAGCTAAGTGAAGGGGAGCTGCCTCTCCGCTATCAGGTGCGGCTCAGTTTTGAAGGGAGAAGTTGCGCTAATCTGTCCTTGTTCATAGTCGTTCTGCGATCCGAGGTTGAATTTTGAACAGAGCTTGGGTGAGTTGTATATGATCAGATAGTTCAAGCGTACCTTTACACTGGAAATACCCAGATGTCGCTTTCTTGATTTCCAATCATTTCAAAAAGGATCGCAGCGGCAAGCCGGGGAAGCTGATGGAGTCCCTGACCTCATCAAATCTTTCTGCATAATTTTACAGATCTGCCTTGGGTGTTCAGTGTATTGGAACGTCACATTGGATAAAACTACAATTTGCGTGCTTCTCAATTGCCTTGCTAAACCATCCCACATCCTTTACCTACAAACCCAATACCTCCAAGAGTTCTTGCGGCTCATATCCTTCACCAGCGCAAACTAGGCTAACTCTCGCAAATGACGGATCCTTCTCCGCGAGCTGCCAAAGGTAGCGCTGTCCATATTGGATCACATATTTCCTCTCAGCAGCGGAAGATCCCTTCCCAATCCAGGCATATAGCGCAGGGACAGTCTTAGTCGCGGTGGCATCCACCAAAAATGCATCGTCAGTGTGCAAATCGTTCAAGCTCGGTTTGTCCACCTCAACTGGCATGAAGGTAATTGAGCCCGAATCATCTACGATTCTGAAGAGCTTCGGGGATGCAATATCGCTCGCGGGTGTCTTCGCCGCAGCGTCGAGATTGATCGAGATGGGTTCGGAGTGTTCGGCGTCCTCGCCAAGTTCAAGGAGGAACACCCCCGCGCCGGATCCTCCCTCATCAAGCACCCTGAGTGTGGGTTTGTTCTTGCCCTCGCGCGAGTCGATGAGTGCGCGGACAAACTGTGCAGCTTCGAAACGTTCCCTGCCGGCACTCAAGCGGGTGTTATACTGAAACACCTTGGTACCCTTGTCGAGCACGAATACATCCGAGGGGTACTTGACTACTGTGGAGTGGAAATGCCTGGTGACTTGGCGGACTGCGACTGAGCCATGGCGCGGGTGTACGCTGATATGATAGAGGACGAAGAGGTCCAGTGGCGGTGGTTCCGTTACGTGTCTGAAGCCTGACCTAACTCCGCCATGGAGGATTCTAAGATGCTTGAAGTAGGAGAGGAAACGGGGTGATTCGTTGCCTTGAACTTCGCGGTACTGGACCGGAACGCCGCGAAGGTCTATCTCGATCTATCAGGGAGAGTGCCTCAAAGACTGGCAGGCGTACACGCACGATCGTCGAGCTCAACTGTCTTGTAGGCGGCCGTGCCTGCCTCGTCTTGGGTGGTCTCCTCGCCTAACCAAAAATGGAGGTCGTAGGAGAGGACATCAGAGTCCGGACTTTTCTTGTAAGTGTTCAGAATGATATATGAGTCGCCGTCGTAGAGCGCGAGAATCCCATCACTCTTGTTCTCCACGGATTTGATCTGGAACTGCTCGACGCGCCAGATTTGGATCCCGAGTGTCTTCCCAGCATTGTCCCAAGCAGGTTCCGAGTCTCCGGCGTGCTCCCTCACGTGCTTCTCAAGCTAGAGACGGCTGGGTGAAACTGCGTCCAAATAACGGGGTCACTGACCTCACTGCCGAGGAGGGCAATGTTGCTATCTTCGATGTTGTACGTCGTAAGTCTTGTGAGATGAGGATGGGCCATAACTTATCGCCTGCGGGTATGGACAGGTTTTGAGATATCACCCATCAACTACACCGCCCAACTGGCGGTACTCTTGGACTCTGCTTCGACCACCTCGCCCGCTTGCGAAGACTCTCAACGACGGCAACAAGCTCTTTGTGGCTCATCCTTCTTTGTTACTAGCCGCTCAACGTAGCGTCGGTGGTCGGCCTGTATGTCGTAGAGGATGGCTCAATGTCAGGTCAGTCGCTGTGGAGCCAATCGTCGGGCTGGTTCGCTAGTCCCCATTCCAGTCGGGATTGTCCAGGTGTATCCCGTGTGACTGCTTGGCTCGAATTCGTGTTGGGCTGGTCATTCAAGGCCCATGTCCGACATGCGCTGGTAGATAAGAACGCCTAATCTACCATCGGCTATCTCCGAGTCTGCCGAGAGATTCCGCTTGCGATCCGCTTCACTGCATCGCCGTTTTCTCGCCGCTCGACATTGACCCCTGCCTGCGTCACCCAGGGACCCGCGACTGCTACGCAATTCCAAGCTTCGACAGTCACATCTACCATTGAGGAAGTCATCACTACCACACAATTTACGACCGTCTCTGTTCCCGTCCGCCTCCGGAGACAGGAAGAGTCTCCGTAGCAATCCCCGACCCCAACCCCGTCTGATATCCCTCCTTCGTCTCCTTCTGATGCCCCTTCGTCTGGCTCCCTCTCTGCCGCCCAAAATGACGTATCGGTCATCACAAACGTTCTCACGTTCACCACTACTCGGCTTATAGTCCAGACCAAGTCAGTGAACTTTGTACATACCTCCCAAGCGTACCCACTAATAATTCCACACCCAGCTCTGTCCCCATCCTCACCCTCTTCGCCCCGTGTTCAGGCACCTCATCCACAGCCCCCTCACCGAGTACTTCTTCCACGACTTCCCGAACGACACCCTACTCATTCATATCATCAGCTTCTAGTAGCTCTGATGGCCAGTACTCGTCTTCCTGGAGTAGGTGTAAGCAGTGCCGTTTGCATCTGTCCATCCACTGACCTGATCTACGGCGATAGTCGAAAATTTTGCTAGCACTGGATATATGCATACGACTGTACAGGATGGTGTGACTGTCGTCGTTAGCAAAGTTGTGATAGAAGTAGGCGGTACGCAGACCACGGTGAGTCGATCCATTGTGCAAGAGGTGGAACATGCACTGACCTTTCCCCTCGCATAGATCGAGACCCCCATTCGGACACTGCTCAACACAATCAGCCCACTATCCCCCTCTGAGCGTGGAGGGGTCATTGCGGGTGGTGTCATTGGCGGGCTGCTGATAGTCATTGGCTTGCTGACTTTAATATTCTTTCTCCGGCGGAGGCGGCTCAACCAAGAACGACAGATGGCTGCAAGGCAGAAGCGATTAGTTGCACCCCGTCACTTCTTGGAGGATGAACTCGCAGAAAACATGCGCCAATGGGATTATGGAGGCTCCCCCCGTCCCACCATCGAATCCTCTCCAAGACTCCTTCGGCCGAGAGGCAGCAGCACAGGATCCTTGTTCCGGGAAAACGTGTGGCCACCGCCACAAGAGGCGTTCCACGATCCAATAATGACTCCGCACGATCTCGAAAGCACTGTCTCTCTCGTCATGGGTCCTCCACCTGAATCCCCTCTCCCACCCGCATCACTCCGCTCGTCAAACGACGAAGCAGCAATAGCCTTAACCAACGTGACTGCGGTAGGAGCTGGGAGGCTTGCGATCCGTGCGTACGATACAAGTAGTATCAGCTCCAGCTCCGTCCACTCATATGACAACCAACAACCAGAGCCCGGTCACGCAAGAGCAGTGTCCACCGACCCACTCCTTCCTACGCAGGCTTCATCACCTACACCGGCCCTTGCGCCCATGCGCGGGCACCACCCAAATCCCGCGTATATTTCCAAAGTCCAGGAAGCGACGAACCAACGGTCGAGAGGCTATCGAAGGAGTACCCTCTCCGAATCGTTTACACCCGATGAAACTGCTGCTGCTGCTGCTGCTGCTGCTTCCTCTTCCCCTCCCTCGGCTTATCCCAGGCCTCCGCAATCACGAAGGGGGTATTCTGCCGCCGATCCATACTATGGGCAGAGCCCAGACAGCGCGAGTGAAGACAGTGAGCTTTTGCGGGCGGTCCTCACTGCCGGATCGAGCACAGATCTAGCTTTAATGCCAAGGAACGCAGTTGACCTACCCGCAGGTGCATCTGCACCTGCTAATATGAGCGTGGCGCTACCGGACGAGCTACTCCCTCAGTACGATATTGTTCAAAGGGACACTTAGTGCCGCTACATATACTATTCTCGAGTATACCCTTGGCCTCTTTTATGTTGTTTTGCAATTGCACGTCTTTATTCCTACATAGAAACGGACATTTTTGTTGCGTGCCGCTTATCAGATATTCGTTGGACTTCTGGATTGCTAGTCGGATCTTCAGCCATTCATCGTACTTCGTATCTTGTCTTGTTTACGTTGATGTTGATATTGTTCGGCTTTCTCCCGTATTAAGTGTACCTTTAATGTATTATCGGGACCTTTATCGTGGGTTGAGAAGAGTCGATTGTCGACGTAGATACAACGCTCACGCCATCCCTTGCATTTCGCGTACAAAGGAGTTTTTATGCCGCGACTTCGATTGCAGGCGCAGTCCCAGCACCAGAGTTTGGTCCTCCTCCACCGCCGCCGCCTCCCCGTCTTCCCTTTCCGCCTTGCTTCTTCCCACCTTCGTCACCTTCTTGTTCGCCCGACGCTCGCCGGTTCATCGCTGCCCCCAGGGCTTGGGTGCGGAAGGCCAGCCCGCGCGTCTTCTCGATCACGGACTGGTACAATGGCGGATGTGAGCAATGGAAATTGAAAGCTCATAACTCAGGGGAGACGCGGCAGAGACGAACCTTTTCGAGGTCGATCTTTGCGTCTGCGCCCATACGCATGTCCCGAATCAGGTTTACGATCCATTTCTCACCCTCCTCTTGGGAGAGGTTGAGCCGTGCCGAGAGGTCGCTGTCGAAGACGTCAAAATGGATGAGAAGGGAGGCATGGCATGGGACGCACTCGATATCAATCTTCTGGTGAATGCGACAGTACGCTTCGCTAATGAGGTACCGCGCATTGTCCATAAAGTCTTGCCTGAAGTTGCCGAGGAAGAAATCATTCTCCACCACTCGCTCCGCCACGGTCAAGCTCCGCTGCGCAGCCTCGAAATCAAAATCGACATAGAGATCTTTGAGGAACTGTGTAATCGGGTCCTTGTACTGATACTCCTCTGTCTGGATCACGCGCACGATATCCCGGATGGCGTGACGTGCGCGGGAAGACGTCGAATTGGCAGTCTTGCGCGTTACGATAGCAGCCCCAGCCAGGTAGCGCAATACCCACGGGCTGGAGGTTTGGATCGTGTTTAAGTATGCGGGGGAGAGGAATGTTTCGAGGAGGAGCGTGCGGCCCTGTGGGTGGTTGAAGTAGACAAATAGCGACCAGTGCAGGAGCCATGTTCTTGACTGGAGCTGGATGAGCGAGGAAGAGCCCACAGAGGATGGGTCTGGGGCGGGACCCGGCAGGCGGGCGTCAATCGATTCGCGAAGGGAGTCAAGTTCTTCTAACGCGGTGTCCCATTTACCGAGGAGGATATCGCATGCAAGTTTGCCCCAATGTGCAGAGAGGTTCAGGTCGGGATCCGTGGAGAGGACACGGAAGTGATAAAGGTAGTCCGCTGTTCCACTGTAGTTGCCAATCGTGTATAGGAACTGACCGTACTTGTACAAAACGGATATTTGTTCGAGCGTCAGCTGGAAAAAAAGGGGGTAGGTGAGTGGTTGGAACGAATCGTGCGAAGAGACGGCCAGTTACATACACCAAAGTGCTCTTTGAGGTAGTTTAAATTTTGTACTTTGTCCTGTCGGAGAGCCTGGGCAACTTCCTCACGTTCGATTACATCGAGGACAATTTGAGCTTGCGAGGAAAGCGTTTCGTGGGTTCTCATAGCGCTTCCACGCTTATCAGAAAGTTCTAAACAGCAAGTTCAGAGTAAGAACGGGGAGGATAGCATTCCATGCTGAAGCATCCAGCCTGAATCTCAGCTGAAATACCTTGTGGGAGTTCCCGATCCGGGTAGAGCTGATCGTAGAGCTTCTCGATGAGGTCTATCATGCTCGTTCCACTCGTGAGTTCATATTGCGCGAGCAAAATGTCCTCGTGTGGGAATAAACTGGTGTCCAGCAGCCGTTCTAGCAGCGGGAGTGCCAAATGGCGGTCAATGTACGGAATAATTGTCCTTGTGAGATCATATTCTTCCATTTTGGTATTTTCGACTCGTCCGGGTATCGTTCAAGGTTGAGCGAATGCCAGCCTCACAACTTGACCAAAACCAGCTCGGCGAAATTATGACGGCAATCACGCGGAATTTACCATGGATCATACGTGATCCAGGTGTAGCAATCATTGGAACGGTAGCGCTGCTCTTTGTGACTAGCAGTTGGCCCGGCTGACACGTCGCGGCAGAAATGCTATGAGTCGCTGATTGAGGATCTCGACTTCAGCGACTCAGAATGTATTAAGTACTCTATATCAAAAGCCCTTGGTGTCGCAATCGTCCTTGGTGGTTCCATAATGAAGGTGCCACAACTGCTCCTCAGTATGCCGTTTCCACCTTTCCTACGTGTCTAGTAGTGTTGACGCTATATCCATTAAACAGTATTACGCGCAAAGCACGCTAGAGGACTGTCGCTGCCCGCGTTTGGCATGGAAACACTTGCATACCTCATCACCTTCATCTACGCCTACCGCAACCAATTCCCCTTCTCGACTTACGGCGAGAACCTATTTTTGACCATCCAGAATGTCCTGATCACCCTCCTGATCATCTACTACTTTCCTCATCCTCAAAGCCATCTCACAACGAAACGGGCACCTTCCAACACGCCAGTCGTCTTTCTGGCCTCTGTAATCACTTTCGTAGCCACCTATGTGCTTCTTGTCGTCCCTCTATCCACTCTCCAGCTCCTGCAAATGGCCACTGTGCCGATCTCGCTCGTCTCCAAGTTACCTCAGATTTCGCAGAACTATTCAAACAAATCGACTGGCCAGCTATCCGTCTTTGCAGTAGTATCCCAGATTCTCGGCTGTGCGGCTCGTCTCTTCACGACCTTGACCGAAGTCGACGATGTCATCCTCCTTGCCGGGTTCGCGCTCGCGTTTGTGCTCAACCTCATCCTCGGCATCCAAATCTGGCAGTATTGGGGCAACGACGTCCGGGGTGCCGCTAAGGTCAAAGAGAAGGAGTCGTACCCAGCAGAAAAGGCACCACCCACGTCCACACCTACGCACCAACACCCCGCATTTGCGCCTGTTCCACCGGCCAGTGCGCCCCTGCCTCCATCTAGTCGCCGGTGGGCGCGAAAGATAGACTAAAGGCCTACGAAATTATCCTTGATTAGGCGTTGGGCTTACTGACAGCACGAGAACGGCTCAGCCCTGAGCCAAATAAAAAATAAAAAATTCAAGGGTAGAGGGGTATTAGCCGAGCAAAGACTTCGGACGATGTGTTGACGAGTAGGATATCTAGTCGGGTAATGAATGCGGCATGTGCTGTGTTCTGGTGTGTGGTCTAATATACTATAATATACCCTGGGCCGCGTTTGCTCTCGTGAGGGGCGAGTACTGTTGGGGTGCGTCACGTATGGGAGCGTATGGGAGGCGAGTACAGAGTATGTCTGCGCCGATAACGCGGTTCGCATCGCTTCTTTCGTGTGACATGACCTCGGGGAGGAAAGGGTCGGATCTCTTCGCCGTGCACAACACCAAATATACAGGCCACAACCACTCGCCCGCCTGCTGCCGCTTATCCTCTTCTCTCTCTCACACACACTTTTTTTCGCCCCACGACGACGTCTACGACGTTGACGACCTGTTTTCGCGGTGAGGACGCGTCGAGACGCCACGACGATCCGCGCTGGCAGCCACTGAGGACAGTGCGGGCCGCATCGTCATATTACCCTGGTGCTCCGCAAGTAAGAAGAACACGCGTGTACTCAGCTGCAAATCCACCACCACAGCCCCACTAACTCCAACTCCATCAACGTTCGGCAATTGCCTGCAGGTGCCTGTAAGGTAGGTAGGAACAAGGACGAGAACCGAGAACCATATGAGTGGGTATCTGCCCCGCTATCTCGCCATACGTACCGTACATCTGCATCTGCATCTGCCTATGCAATCGATTGGATGCTTCTTAGGCGGCCTCGTGGAATAGGGCTGCATAGGGCTGCTTACGACTGCTCTGTGGCATGGCTCTTCATGGCACTTCCAGAGGTCTCTATATCTTGCTACCGGGCTCCTCGCGTGATCTCATTCTCTGATTCTTCTCTTTCGCTATCGGTCCGCCCGCTTTCGAGCATACGAGGATACCTATCCTCGAGTCGCCATTCCCATTCATCCTCTTTGGTTTTCTCCTAACTTTTCCTCCATCTCCTGTCTCATCACTCCCAAAGGGATTTCTACGGTGTGAGTGCTCTGATTTCTACGCCGAGGAGTTTCCCAGAGCGGGCCGTAACGGGCGCCGCATGCGCGTGATAACGCCGCGACTGCGCCTACCCGTCGTCCTCCGGACTATAGCGCATTGTCCTCTATATCCCTTGTCCAGGCGACTTGCGCTGCGCCACGCTTATAACCGGCTCTCCGCCAGCCCGCTTTTCACCAGAGCTAACTGCATGATTACCCAGAGACCGACCCGCCATATCCCATATAGCCCCAAGTGCCTACCACATACCAGTATCATCGCCGAATTCTCGACCACCCACTCCGCCCTTTCGACATGGCCCAAACAACGGTTTGCTCAACCCCCATGTCCATACCGCCACTCCCACCTCAACCTGAAAGCTACATTCGGAAGCGCACCCACTCATTCTCCGTCCAGCCCTATGGAACAGTCCCGCTTCGACGCGCCTCTGGTTCGAACGGTTCTGGAGCCTCTGGAGGAGTCTCACGACGACAAGCGATCTATGGACCGAACGCCCTCGCGGCTGTGTCTTTCCCCACCATGCAACCCGATTGCCCGTCCACCCCAGCAGCTACCGTTTTCACCATTCCGGTGACCCCAGCGCTGTCAGCTAGAAGGCACGCTTCCCCCCAATCTACCCAATCCGTCGAAATCGAGGAACGACCCGCGAAGAAGCAAAAGCGGAAGGAGAAAGAAGCCCCGGCCAAGACTCCCTCGCATCCCACCAATCCCCTGCCGATCTCAGCTCCGACTTCCAAGCCTAGTAGCCGCTTCAACATCTTCCTTTCCCGAAGCTCGAGCGTGGGTGATGCCATTGCCCCTGCAAGTCCAAAGATCAAATCTCTTGCACCAAAGCGGCTCAGTCTTCCTGGATTTGGAAAGTCCAGAACGGATGGTGTGAGAACTCCCTCGCCTGCGCCACTATCGGCCGTTTTCTCCTTCCCCAATATATCTCCTCCACGTTCTCCCTCCCCCACAAAGATGCAAATATCAACCCCTCGTGCCCCTTCCCCGACCAAGATGAAGCCCACAGCCATCAGTTCCACCCCCACTACTACCAATCTTGCTGCGTTCATGCCGCCTCTTAAGCGTACACCAACCAAGTTTATCGAGCCTCGCCGGAGTCCCATCCGTCGCTCGCCACCGAGGGCGAAATCTGCCTCCAAAGTCAGCGAAGACTTGGACATGATGATCGTTGAGGAGGAAGAGGCAGAAGCCGCGTCGCCGCTTTCACCTCCTGGGCTGTCGACCCCCGCGTCCACAGACGTGATGGAGGTAGATAAGGATACACCCGCGATGCGTCGTGGAGCCTTTTTATCTCAGCCACGCCGTCTGCCCAGGTGTGAACGCGCCTCAACGCCTGAACCTCCCGCCCTCCGCACGGCCGCCTGCTCCAGTCCCAATAACGCCACCCCTCGTTTTAACCGCATTCCGACCCCACCACCTCTCCCACCACGGTTCTCATCGCCGCTCGGGCCG
>WNFL01259155.1_pt1 | contig 10328 bp, 7 predicted proteins | sample 5400361 | NCBI WGS metagenome assembly WNFL01 (sample SAMN13153351, study PRJNA577476) | soil metagenome | isolation source: 40 cm soil on Douglas fir-dominated hillslope | place: USA:California | collected 2013-09-17
CTTGTGGAGCGACGCGCTGCGCGCTTCGATGGAGTCGCAGCATGAACGCCCCCCCGAGCCGGACCGTGCGCGCCCTGTGCCTGGTCCTGCTCGCGCTGGCCGTGCTGGCGGCGTTCGAGCCGGCCCTGGACGCCGGCTGGATCCAGTTCGACGACCCGGCCTACGTGCTCGACAACCCCTGGGTCCGCGGCGGCTTCCACGAGCCGAACGTGCGCTGGGTGCTGGGCTCGATCCACGCCGGGAACTGGCACCCGCTGACGTCCTTCTCGCACATGCTCGACGTGCAGCTCTTCGGCCTGCGACCGCGCGGCCCGCACCTGGAGAACGTGCTGCTGCACGCGGCCAGCACGCTGCTGCTCGCCTGGCTCTGCTTCCGGCTCACGCGCGAGTGGTGGACGAGCCTGCTCCTCGCGGCGCTCTTCGGCCTGCACCCGCTGCGCGTGGAGTCGGTGGCCTGGATCAGCGAGCGCAAGGACGTGCTCTCGCTGCTGCTCGGCCTCTCTACGCTGCTCGCCTGGCTGCGCTGGACCGAGCGGCCGACGCGGGCGCGCTACGCGCTCGCGCTGGGCCTCTTCGTGCTCGGTCTGCTCGCCAAGCCGATGCTCGTGACGCTGCCCTTCGTGCTGCTGCTGCTCGACCACTGGCCGCTCGGCCGCGACCGCGCGCAGGGCTGGGCGCGGCTCGTGCGCGAGAAGTGGCCCTTCTTCGCCGCGAGCGCGGTGCTGTGCGTCGTGACCTTCCTCGTCCAGCACAGCGCCGGCGCCGTATCGAGCACCGAGCGCATCGCGCCGCTCCTGCGCTTCGAGAACGCGCTCGCGAGCCTCGCAGGCTACATCGCGCAGAGCTTCTGGCCGGCCGGGCTCGCGCCCTACTACCCCTACGTCGAGCCGGCCAGCGCGCTGCCCGCGCTGGGCCTCTGTCTCGCGCTGCTCGGCTCGCTGCTCCTTGCCTGGCGTCTGCGCGAGCAGCGGCCGGCGCTGCTCGTCGGCTGGGCGTGGTTCCTCGGCACGCTCGTGCCGGTCATCGGCCTGGTCCAGGTCGGCGGGCAGGCGCACGCCGATCGCTACACCTACCTGCCCGGCATCGGCCTGCTCCTTGCGCTGCTCTTCGGGCTGCGCTCGCTGCCGTTCGGGCGCGGGCTCGGCGCGCTGCTCGCGCTCGGCTGCCTGCCGCTGCTATTCGCGACGCGCGCGCAGTCGGCCCTCTGGAAGGACACGCGCACGCTCTTCGGCCACACGCTGGCGGTGACGCGGCGCAACGGGCTCGCCCAGCAGGTCTACGGCAACGCGCTGCTGATGGACGGCGAGATCGAAGCGGCGATCGAGCACCTGCGCGAGGCGCTGCGCCTCGTGCCCGATTTCCCCGACGCCCACAACAACCTGGGCAGCGCGCTCGGTGTGCAGGGCGACCTCGAGGGCGCGATCGCCGAGTTCCACGCGGCGCTGCGCAGCCAGGAGACGGCCGACACGCGCTACAACCTGGGCTTCGCGCTGGCGCGCATGGGCCGCACGGACGAGGCCATCCGCGAGTTCGAACGCGCGCTGGTGCTCGACCCGCGACACGCGCTCGCGCACGCCAGGCTCGGCAACGCGCTGGGAGCCAAGGGACGCCTGGTCGAGGCCGAGCGGCAGCTCGCCGCAGCGCTCGAGTTCATGCCCGACGACATCGAGACGCTGCGCTCGCAGGCTGTGACGCTGACGCTCGAAGGCAAGGTCGAGGAGGGCATCGCCGCCTACGAGAGACTGCTCGCGCTCTCGCACGAGGACGCCGACGCGCTCAACAACATCGCCTGGATCCGCGCCACGCACGCCGACCCGCGTCAGCGCGACGGCGCGCAGGCGCTGCGCCTGGCCGAGCGTGCCCGCGACAGCGCGGGGCAGGAGAACGCCGTGCTGCTCTCGACGCTCGGCGCAGCCTACGCCGAGGTCGGACGCTTCGAGGACGCCGTGCGCAGCGCCGCGCGCGCGGTCGAGCTCGCCCGCGCCGGGCGCGACGAGGCCGCGGCGCAGCGCTACGAGGCGCAGCTCGCCCGCTATCGCGCCGGCCAGCCCTTCCGGCTGCCCTGACGGCCTCAGTGCTGCTCGCGCAGCAGCGCCGGACCGGCCCCGTCCAGATCCGCGGACCGCGCGATCCAGGGTTCCTCGGGCAGGACAGCGGGCGCCGCGCGCGCGCCGTCCAGCGGCCGCGGGACCAGGGCGCGCAACCGCTGCAGCGGCGCCGCACGGCCCGCGCCCATCCGCGCGACGAGATCGTTCTGTTCGTAGAGATCGTGCTGGAGGTCGAAGAGCATGCCGCGCGGCGGGTGCTGCCCGTGGTCCACGATCCACTTGAGCGCGGTCTGTGCGTCGATCACGCCCCAGGCCTCGGTCTGGCTGCGCAGGTAGATCCAGCGCCGCTCGCTCGGAGCGTCCGTGCGCAGCAGGGGGAGCAGCGAGCGGCTGTGGCCGAGCAGGCCCGCGCCCGGGTCCCTCGGCCTCGAGCCGATCCAGTCGAGCAGCGTGGCGGGCAGGTCGATCAGGCTGACCAGGTCGTCGCAGCGCCGACCCTTTCGCGCGCCGGCTTCCGAGGCGGGCAGCTTGACGATCCAGGGCACGTGCACGCCCTCCTCGAGGAGCGTCGCCCCGTGGCCGAGGCCGCCATGCTCGAGCAGCTCCTCGCCATGGTCGGAGACGAGAACGATCAGCGCCTCCTCGTACCAGCCGCGGCGCGCGAGCTCGTCGAGGAATGCGCCCAGTGCGCGGTCGAGGAAGGCCACCTCGCCCTGGTAGCGGCCGCGCAGGAAGAGCTTGTCGGCCGCGTCCAGCGCCGGGCGGCGCGCGAGCAGGGCTGCCTGCGCTTCGTCGCCCTGCAGCGGGCCCGCGTAGGTCGGTCCGAACTGCAGGTCCGCGTGTGCTGCGTAGGGATACTGCGGCTCCGACAACCAACCGAAGAGGAACAGGCCCTGGCCGGGATCGCGCGCGAGCTCGTCGGCGAGGGAGAGCAGCTTCGAGAGCGCCGCGGGGCTGGTTTCGTGCGACGCGTCCCAGCGCTCGAAGCCCTGCTGGCTGGCGACGTCCGAATCCGTGCTCACGCCGGCCGTGCGCCAGCCCAGCTCGCGGATCCGCGGGACGAGCGTGCGCGCCTCTGCCTGTTCCCAGGGCCACTGACCCGTGAGCTGCGTGCCCAGGCTCGCCGGCGCGGCGGGCGCGCTCGCGTAGGCGTGCTCGAAGCGCATGCCGTCGGCCGCCAGCGCGTCGATCCGCGGCGAGGGCAGCAGACCGCCCGCGCCCGTCGAGTGGTTGCCGTAGCAGCCCAGCGCGTCCGCGCGCAGCGAGTCGACCTCGATCCAGACGATGATCCGCGGCTTGCGCGCGCCGCAGCCTGCCCCGAGCGCGGCGAGGACGAGTCCGACGAGCAGGCCTGCGGAGCGGTTCGACACGAGAGCTCTCAGGGCTTCTTCTTCTTGAGCAGGCCCTCGAGGCCCTTCTCGAGCGCGCCGCCGAGCGCCTTCTTGACGATATCGTCGAGGAAGCCCTGTCCGACCGCGAAGCGCGGCTTGGCGTACGTGCCGCGGATCTCGATCGGCACGAGGGTCTTGCCGTCGATCAGGCCGCGCGCCTTGTCGAGCTCGGAGCTGACCTTCGAGCCCAGCAGCTCGAGCGGGATCTCGGTGCCGAGCTGCAGCGCTCCGTCCACCAGGTTGAAACTGCCGTGGAAGGCGAACTCGCGTCCGCCGATCGGCAGGACGAGCTTGTCGTAGCGCACGACCCCGCGCTGGATCGGCACCGCGAAGGCCGGCAGGTGCACGGCCTTCGGCGCGGCCTGCGAGCCGAAGAGTCCCTTCAGGCCGGGCAGCAGCGCGAAGCTGACCTCGCCCAGGTCGACGTGCAGCAGGCCGTCGAGCTTCGCCAGGTCGCCGTCGAGCGGCATGGCGAGCGCATCGACCTCGAGGGAAGCCGGCGTGGCGCCGGCGGGCTTCGAGAGCTCGCACACGAGCGGCACGAGGCGCCCGACGAAGCGCGCCGAGGTCAGCGGACCGAGGCTGAAGTGCGCCGAGCCGCCCTTGGGCTTGTCGACGCGCAGCATGCCCTCGCGCACCTCGCCCTCGAGGTGCGCGGGCCCCTGCGGGGAGACGAGGTCGAGCACGAAGGCCCCCTGCTCGCGCGAGAGGCCGGCGCTCTCGAGCGAGAGGTCCGCGCGCGCGCCGAGCGCCTCCAGCAGCAGGCCGCCCTGGCCGGCGAGCCCGTCGACCACGCCCACGGGCATGCCGTGCGCTGTCGCGTGCAACGCAGCGCGGAAGCGGCCGGGCCCGCCCTCCTGGCCGAGCAGCGAGAGCGCGTCGAGCGCACGCAGCTCGAAAGCGAGGTCCCCGGGCGGATCGCCGGCGATCCGGCCGGCGAGCTGCACCGAGGAGCCGGGCTTCTGCGTCAGCTCGGCGCGCAGCGCGAGATCGCGCAGCTCGCAGGCCGGTCCGGTCGGATCGCTCCAGACCAGATCCGGCAGCCCGGCCTCCAGGCGCGCAGTCGTGCCGGCCAGCGCGGACAGCCAGGTCTCCGTCCCTTGCGGCAGCGCGATGCGCTCGGAGTGCAGCCGCAGATCGAAGGGCTTGGCCGTGCCCTCCGCGCGGCGCAAGCCCGGCAGCGCCTGCGCGAGCCAGGCAGCGTTCGGATCCAGGCGCAGGTGCAATCCCTCGGGCTCCGCGAGCACGAAAGCGCCCGGCTCGAGCTTCCCGGCGGCTCGCGCCTCGCCCAGGGGCGCGCGCAGCGTGAAGGACAGCTGCCCGGTGCCGCTCTCGGCGCGCACGAGCTCGCCCTCGAGCTCGAGCGTGTCGCCGAGCAGGCCCGAGAGCGCCTCCGGCTGGCCGATCAGCGCGTCCAAGAGCTTGCAGGGCAGCCCGGCGACGCGCAGCGCCGCACGTCCGGCCCTGAGCGAGCTGCCGCGCGCCTCGGCGTGCAGGCGCGCATCTCCCGCAGCGCCCACGCGCGCATCGAACGCCAGCGCGAGCTCGCCCTTGTCCGCGATCTCGGCCTGCAGGCGGGCCCCGGCGAGCCGCGGCTCGATGCCGGCCTGCTTCGTGAGCCCGTTCGAGAGCGCGCAGTCGGGCAGCGCGAGCTCCAGCTTCGCGCGCAGCCCATCGAGCGGCCGCGCGGGGTCCGCCGGCGGCGCGAACGCGAACTCGAGCACGCGCAGCTCGAGCGCGTTGGCCTGCGGGTCGAGCGCGAGCTCCGTTCCGGCCGGCAGGTGCGGCAGCAGTTCGCGTTCGAGGTCCGAGCGCTCGAGCGCGAGCGTGATGCGGTCGGTCGGCGCGCCGGCCGTGCGCCAGGTCTGCTTTTCGCGCGCGAGCCCCAGGCGCGCATCGAGCTTGATCGAATGCGCCAGCAGGTCGAGCGTCCCGGAGAGCGCACCGAGCTGCTCGGCGCGCAGGCGCAGGTCGAGCTTCTCGCCCAGCAGCGCCGGCATGCCCGCGTCGCCGCCCAGCCAGGGAACGAGCCCGAGCGTTTCGATCTGTTCGAGGGCGAGGTCGAACGAGAGCGGCGGAAGCGAACCGCGCAGGAACTCGGCCAGGCCGGGGAAATCGCCCTGCAGCACGACGCGCGGCGAGACCGGCCGCCGGAGCTGCATGTCGAGGCGCAGCGCGCAGCGTCCGCCCTGGCCGAGCGAGGCGCGCGTGAGCGAGGCGCCCAGCTCCAGCATGCGCCCGTCCGCGAGCGCGAGCGTGCAGCCCGGCAGCCCGATCTCGAGGTTCGCCTGGGCGCCCGCGAGCCGCGCCTCGAGATCGCCAGTGCGCAGCGGGAACAAGAGGTTGAGGGCCTTGGCCGTGAACGGCTGCGGGGCGACGTGCAGCTTGACCTCCGGGGGCAGCCCGGGGGCGAGCTGGCGCTCGATCCACTCCGGCGGCGGCGCGAAGTGCAGCTCGAGACCGCGCCCGCTCTCGCCGATGAAGTTCCCGTCCGCGATCGTGCCGTGCAGGCCGAGGTCGATGTTGGCTGAGTGCAGCACGGCCTCCAGCGTTCCGCCCGCGAGGCTGGCCTGCGTGAGCGCCACGCGCACGTCGAGCGCGCGCCCCAGGCCCTCGGCCAGGAAGGCCTCGCGTCCGAGCAGCGCGTCGAGCGTCGCGTTCGAGAGGTCCTGGATCTCGATCCGTCCGTCGACGACCGGCAGCTCGCCCTTCCCCAGCGCACTCCAGGGATCCGCGCTGTGCAGCTCGGCGTGCAGGCTCCCGGCCTGGCCCGCGATCCAGCTCGCATCGAGCGTGGCCGAGAGCGGCTTGCCGGCGCCCGACTCGATCCGGCACGCGAGCGCGCTGAGCGAGGGCTGCAGGTGGATCCCGCGCGTGAGCTCGTTCTGGAAGCCCAGCGGACCGGGCAGCGTGAATCGCGCATCGAGCTCGGCGCGCGCCAGCAGGCCGGGCCAGCCGCCACTCGCGAGCTCCGCTGCGCTCGGGAGCGGCAGCGCGAGCCTGGCACACTCGAGCTTCCAGTGCTCGCTGGCCGGCGCCCAGACGAGGCTCGTACCGGGCGGCAGCAAGGGCTCGAGACAGCTCGCGACGAAGGCCCGCGGCTCTCCGAGCTCGAGCGTGAAGCCGCGCTGCTCGGTGCAGCGCAAGAGGCCGTCCTGCACGCGGCCCTCGAACACGAAGTGCGTGCGCTCCGACTGCAGCGCACAGGAGATCGAACCCGAGCTCGGGCCGAGGTCCGCGAGCTCGAAGGAGAGGTCGAAGCTCGGGCCGAGGACCTGCGCGAGGCGGCCGTGCTGCTGCGTCAGCCCGTCGATCAGCGCGCTCGAGAAGCCCTGCACTCGCCCGCGCGCGCGCGCCTTGCTGAACGCGAAACTGCCCTGCGTGCGCAAGCCCTCGACCTGGGCGTCGAGCTCGAGCGAACTGGCTGCCTCGCCGGCGAGCTGCGCACGGGCCTCGAATCGCGCCGGCTGACCGGGGTGCAGCGCCAGGTGCGCGTGCAGCCCGCGCACCTCGAAGGCCTTCCCCGCCGCGCGCGTACGCGCATCCGACCAGGACAAGAGCGGGCAGCCGAGCTCGAGCTCCAGCTCGGGCTCGGCGGACGAGTCTGGCGCCGACGAGGACGCGGCGCTCGGCCGGGGCGCTGCCGTGGGCGTGCGCGGCGCGAGTGCGCGCTCGAGGTTCGTGACACCCTGCTCGTCGGCCACGAGCGTCGCGCCCAGTTCGGCGCGCAGGCTGCCGAGCGCGCCGCCGCCGCGCGCGAGCTGCCACAGGCTCGGCAGCTCGAGGTCCAGGTGGGCGACCTCCTGGCCCTCCGGATCGAGGAGCCGCGCGCCCTTCAACGCCTGGGTCCCGAACCAGGAGAGCTGCGCGCTGCCGACCTCGAGCCGCCCGCGGAAGCGCTCGGCGAACGCGCGCGCGGCGAAGCCCGGCGCCAGCGGCCCCGCGATCCAGGGCAGGCAGGCCCCGAGCAGCAGCAGGGCGAGCACCAGCAGCGGCGCGATCCTGCGCCAGCCGCGCAGCCAGCCGCGTCGCGGGATCGCCTTCGGTGCAAGCTCGTCCACAGGAGCATCCTCCCCCACTCGGGCGCGGGATCAAGAGCCGGGCGCGTAGACTCCGGGTTCAGGCGCCCCCGCGCGCCGGCTGGGCCGCGTCCAGGCCCTCCTCGAGCAGGCGCACGTAGCGCGCCAGCACGCGGCAGAGCTTTTCGGGCTCGCAGTGCCGTTCGCGCAGCAGGAGCTCGATCACGTGCGGGCTCGATTCCGCCTGCGTCCGGACGGCGCGCTCGATGTCGACCGGCGTGCACAGCCCCAGGCGCAGCGCGAGATCTCCCAGGCGCAGACCAGGAGCGTTGGCCTGTTCCTGGAGCAGGTCCATCAGCTGTCCCATCGTCAGCGAACCCTGTTGGCGCAGGATCTTCCCCAGCGGGACCCAGCTGTCGCGCACCCGCGCGGAGAGCGTCTCGGCCAGTGTGCGGCTGAGCAGGCCCTCGTCCACGAGCAGGCCGAGGAGCACGTCGGCGGATTGCAGGGCCCGTTGCATGGCGCTGTTCGTTGTCGCCTCTGTTCAGCGCCGAAGCAAGTCAGTTCCAGCTGACGTCGGGCGGCAGGTCCTCCAGCCCCTGCGCGTGTCGTCCGAGCGAGTGCAGGACACGCCGCCAGAGGACCTGGCCGTCCGCCTGGAACGGCCAGTCGGGCTGCAGCGGTGCTGGAACCCAGGCGCCGCTCGCGAGCTCCGCCTCGAGCTGCCGCGCGCCCCAGCCGGAGTACCCGAGCAGCATGCGCACGTGCTGCTGCGCCTCTGCGGGGTCGCTCTCGATGTAGCGCGCGAGCGCATCGAGTTCGCCGCCCAGCAGGAGGCCGGGCGCGAGCTCCACGCCGCCGGGAACGCGTTCGGGCACGCGCTGCAGGAACTGCAGCGTGTCGATCCCGACCGGACCGCCGGAATGCACGGGAAAACGCTGCTGCGAGAGGATCGGGTGATCCGCGAGCAGCACGTTGAGCGTGATCGCCGCCGGGCGGTTGATCACCAGGCCGTAGGCGCCCTCGGGCGAATGCTGCACCACCAGCACGACAGCGTGCATGAAGTTCGGGTCCAGCATGTCGGGCGCCGCCACGATCAGGCTGCCCGGCTCGACGATCAGGTCCATCGCGGGCAGATTAGCTCTCGAATCCGCGGCATTCCACGACGGGTTGCGGGGGGTACTTCGGGAATCGCGGTTCCTTTTCGGAGCGCCGGCAGAGGAAGAAGCGCGAGCCCTTGGCGCTCTCGACGATGCGCACGTGGCGGCAGCGTTCGCACAGGCTGCGCGGCCCCTCGCGCCGGACGGGCGGCTCGACCTTCACGGGGCGCGCTCCAACGCGAACACGCTCTCGACGTGCGGCGTGTGCGGGAAGAGGTCGATCGGCCGCACCTGCCGCACGCGGTACCCGAACCCGGCCAGGGCGCGCGCATCGCGGGCCCCCGAGACCGGATTGCACGAGACGTAGACGATGCGCCGCGGGGCCAGCGCGCCCAGGACCGGCAGCAGGCGCGGGTGCAGGCCGGCGCGCGGCGGATCGACCACGCAGACGTCCGGCTCGCCCGGCTCGCGCCCCAGCGCGGCGAGCACGTCACCCTCGACGAAGCGCGCGTTCCCGATCGAGTTGCGCGCCGCGTTGGCGCGCGCATCGGCGACGGCGGAGGGCGCGAGCTCGAATCCGACGACTTCGCGCGCCTGCGCGGCCAGCACGAGGGCGATCGTGCCCGTGCCGCAGTAGAGGTCGAAGACCCGCTCGTCCCCGCGCGTGCCGGCCAGCTCGCGCACCAGGCCGAACAGGCGCTCGGCCTGCGCGCTGTTGGTCTGGAAGAAGGAGTTGGCCGAGACCGCGAACGACAGGCCCAGGAGGCGCTCGACGATGAAGCCCGGGCCGTGCAGCACGCGCTCGCGCTCGCCCTGCGCCGTCTGGCCGTGGCGCGTGTTGACGTTCTGCACGAAGGTCGTGATCTCCGGGTGGAGCGCGAGCACGGCCTGGGCGTAGGGCTCGACCTCTCCGGGCGCGTCGCGCGAAGTGACGAGGTCGACCAGGATCTCGCCGCTCGCGCGCGAACTGCGCAGCAGCGCGTGACGCAGGAGGCCGGTGTGCGTGCGCTGGTCCCAGGGCTCGAGGCCGCGCGCGCGCGCCGCGCTGCGCAGCGTGGCCAGGATCCGGTCCACGGCGGCGGGCTGGATCGGGCAGGCAGCCACGTCGATCACCTTGCTGTGCAGCCCGGGCGCGTGCAGGCCGAGCGCGAAGCCCGCCTCCGCCCCCGGCGGCTCGTCGCGCGCGATCCAGCGCCGGTTGGAGAACGTGAACTCCATCCGGTTGCGGTAGCCGTAGAGCTCGCGCGCGCCTTCGACCGGCGTGATCTCGAGCTCCGCGCCGAAGCCCTGCGCGCGGAAAGCACGCTCCACCAGCCCGTGCAGGCCCTCGAGCTGCGCTGCGTAGGCGAGCGACTGGAAGCTGCAGCCGCCGCAGCTGCCGAAGTGCGCACAGCGCGGCTCGACGGCGTGCGGGCTGGGTTCCAGGCGCTCGGCCACCCGCGCGCCGAGCCGGTTGCGGCGGCGCCAGCGCACCTCCGCCCGCACGCGCTCGCCCGGGATCGCGCGCGCGAGCTCGATGGCGTACTCGCCTGCCCGGCCGAGCGCGTCCCCGCGCTCGTCGAAGCGCTCGAGCGTCAGCTCGAAGAGGTCGCCGCGGCGCGGCTTGCGCTCCGCGTTCATGCGTCGACGCGCCGCACGCGCGAGCTCGGACGGACGTCCTGCGCCGCGAGCGGGTGCGCCTCGTAGTACCCGTCGTTCGCCGGCAGCGGCACGCCGGCCCGCGCGAGCGCGGTGTACAGGCCCAGGCAGGCGACGTTGGCCAGGTTCAGG
>WNFL01318544.1_pt1 | contig 10327 bp, 13 predicted proteins | sample 5400361 | NCBI WGS metagenome assembly WNFL01 (sample SAMN13153351, study PRJNA577476) | soil metagenome | isolation source: 40 cm soil on Douglas fir-dominated hillslope | place: USA:California | collected 2013-09-17
TGTTTTGGGCTGGATTGATCTGATCCCGCGCATTTCGGCCCAGCGTTCCCAAAGATCTGGTCGATAGTTGTGCACGAGCAGAGTTTGCCGATTAAGGTCCAGTTCGCCGCCCAATCCCATGCCCTCAATCAACCGGGGCGCGCAGGCCGGTACGAATACCTGAGGGAAGAGTAACGTCGCCTGTAGGTCGGCCGACGGTGCTGCCGCGACAATGACGGATACGTCGGCGTCCCAGCTGTGATTGCTGAGCGCCGCTGGAGGCGTCGTGATTTGCAGTTCCAGAAAGGCGTGGGCAGTGCTGAATTCGGCGAGCCGTGGCAGCACCAATTCATTGCCAAAAAATGGTGGCACCTGCAGCTTGACAAACGAGCGCTGCACGTGAGTACGCAGCTGGCTGACGACCAATTCCAGGCGATGAAGCGCCGAGTCGACGTGTTCGAGCAGGAGCAGCCCGGCCGCGGTGAGTCGAAGTGTCTGAGCGTGGCGCTCAAACAGGAGCACTCCCAGGTGAGTTTCCAGCAGCCTGACGTGCTGGCCAACAGCAGAGGCGGTGAGGCAAAGTTCTTCGCTGGCGGCGGTGAAGCTCAGCCGTTTAGCTGCAACCTTGAAGGTATTGAGATACTTGACGGACGGTACGGGCATAGAATACCTCCACTACCGCTGGACGCCAAAAAAGAGACGCCGCTCGTTCTGTGGGACGCAGCGGCGTCGCAATGGGACTCGCCGGGAGTCCCGTTCAGAGATGCGGGGGCGCATTCTCCGATCTTCCAATCACCCAGCAATGAGCATGCCAATTCCACGGGCTTCGTAAGCGCCTCGTGTTTTCAATGAATTGGCTTCAGTCCAGCGGTGTAGTGCACAGGACTAGGCAAGGGCCGCGATCCATTGTCGTGCAACGGCATCAGCTCCCGCACTTCACCGATGCAGAGTGGGGCGCGCTTCAACGGCGCACAAACCTTGCGCGAGGACTTCCGCTTTACGACCTGAGGCGCGCCTGGGCCTCATGGCACGTGCAGAGCGGCACCTCGCTGCAGGAGTTGATGGAATTGGGTGGCTGGAAGTCCTACGAGATGGTGCTGCGCTATGCGCATCTGGCGCCGGAGAAACTGAACTCCGTCGCCCGGCGCATCGAGCGGCAACCCTCGCCGGACACTCTCGTACGCCGCGAGAACGTAGCAAAAACTGCTACGTTTTCGCTACCTTCGGTGCATTGAGCCGGTTCGACGTACGCTAAGTTTTTGATTAATTGGCGCGCCCGGACGGATTCGAACCGCCGACCACCTGGTTCGAAGCTCACCGGGGCGCTCTTAGTGAAATTTAGACCTGAAAATATTTTGGTCTAGATCAATGAGTTACTAAACCACCGCCACCAGGATGCCGTTGCAAATGTCATCACTGAGCACCACAAAGCATCACTGATTCACGCAAAACTCCCGCAACCTCATGGTCCTTTTTCAGGGTGTTTACAGTGAATTGACTCTATACGTAACTTGCGTATACTGATTGCCGAATGAAAGCCGTCTTCGTCGAGCTGCCGGCCTTCGAGCGCCACCGCGCCGACTACCTGGACGACGAGCAGTTCCAGGCTCTGCAGTGGGCGCTGATGGGGAACCCGGAGGCAGGCGATGTGATGCCGGCCACCGGCGGGCTGCGCAAGCTCCGCGTTGGCGACCCCAGGCGCCACAAAGGACGACGCGGAGGACTGAGGGTAATCTTCTACTACTGGGCGGGTGGTCCCGAGTTCTGGCTGTTTACCCTCTACAACAAGGATGAAATGGACGATCTCACCGTGCCACAAAAGGCAACGCTTCGGGATCGCATCAAGACCGAGCTACGGGCGAGGAAGGCATCATGAGCAAGAAGCGCGACCTGTTTGCGGAACTGGTAGAAGGGTTTGATGCCCTGGCTGATCAGCGTACAGGCAAGAGAACCCTGCGGACTCACGCCGTCACTTTAAAGCCTGCGCCCAGAATCACGCCGCGCGAACTGTCTAAGGTCCGCGAAACCATGAAGCTCTCGCGCGGCCTGTTTGCGAGCTACCTGCGCACGAACGCGCGGACGCTTGAGAATTGGGAACAGGGTCGAGCCAAACCCAATGCACAGGCCACCCTCCTCATCCGGTTGGTACAGCGTTACCCGGATACGATCGGGCGGCTGAACGAACTTTAACGTCCTCTGCACTGGCCGACAGTCGACAATCAATCGCCTTAACTAGGAGTCTGCGAACCCGGCAGCAGCCCACCCGCTGCAATCCGCAAATGCAACTGAACACGTCATCGGCGTGCGTGGGCAGCTCGTACGGCAGCTTCCAGCACCTGATCGCGCCCCACGCGATAATCCTTGAATGAAGTCGTCACATGTATCTCCGGTCTTAGGGAGACGTGCTTCCTGCCGTACACCACGTTTAGCCAGAAGCACCGGGAAATGTCATCACACCCGTTGCTCCAGTCTTCATAGGCAGTTGCGAAACTCACACTGATATGCGAGTTGGGCAATTCCAGTTGGGCTCCCTCTGCCCAGAACTGGGGGCGATCCCCCATCGTCTCGCCCACGAGCACGACTCGATCCCCACCGTTGGCCTTCAGCAAAGCTGCCGTCACGAGCGCAGCGGAAAAGGTTCCGGGTCCTACAAGTACAAAGATCTTCGCCTTCGGCAATACCCGGGGCAAGGCTTCACAAAATTGGACGGACTTGGTGAAATCACCTCCGGAGTTGAAGCGCAAATCAAGCACCACCGTGCGAGGTTTCCATTGGAGGATGACCTCGAACGGATCGCGGGTGCCCAGCGGCGGTTGCCGCACCTGGTCGGACTTGATGTAGAAGGTCTCATGGCCTTCCCCAATCCACTCGCTCGTCAGATCCATGCGGCGCTGAAAGGCGGTGGGGATGCTTGCGATACCATCCAGCACGTGAGGCCATCGACCCGGCGGATCACCATCGCTCTCCAGCCGAATTAGCTGTTGGTATGGGGGCAGGCCCTCCGGATCCGAGGACGGCTCCTCAGACATGGTCATAACCTTCTTGCGCCCATCGGCAAGGGTAAATCTAAGCTCGACCTGGTCGACAGCGGCCGTAGCACCCAGCTGACGGAGGATCTCGAGCTGGCGCAGGTAACCCGGGCTCAGGGCGCGAATGTGCTCTGGAGTTCCCGAGAGATACGGGATCAGGCGCTTGAGACAGTCCTCCGCCGAGAGTCCGCCGAAGCGGTCAACGCGCGCCCCAAGCAACTCTCGGTACGCGGGGTGCGTACGTACAACGTAGAGTCCCTCCTCGAACCACACAGCCTTGAACGGCAAGGCGTGCAGGTAGGGGCCGAGGTCTGCGTTGGTGTGTCCATTGCCCGACAGAGCGACCGCACGAGCGACTTCCAGGGAAAACTCTGCTGGGGTCAATTCATGCGTGCGCGCCAGCGTGGCGTTGACAACGGTTTTAAATACCGCACGATTCTCCGAGGAGAAGCTCTTATCCTTTTGGGCCCAGGTATCGCGCAGATACTGCAGGTCCTCCTGCATTTGCTCTGCGGCTAATGCCGGGCGGTCACTCGGGCCGGCCCGTGCCGTACTGTGAATGACGGCGAGCACCGCACACACCGCGCCTGGCAACCATCGCGTCTGGGAACGGTCAGTCATTCTCCACTCCGAATCGAAGACCTGCTTGCGTAGGATCGTACGCTCCGAGGCAGCACGCATCCAAGGTACAAGCCCGAGGTGAAGTATTTTTCGGGTGGATCTAGTACATCAACGGACGCACAAACAGACTCTACTCGGGGCCCTCGATGTGGGGTTCTGGTGCCATAGCAGTTCAAGTATGTTCGATTAGCAACTTCAGCCTTGATTAGCGATGGCAACATTGTGGTGCCCACCTTCGTCAAGCAAGCGCCTTATCCCACTGCTTTTTCAGCGACCAGCCGTTCGATGTGGTCGCCCGACCGCGAACACATCGCCTCGTCAACGTCCCGACCTGCTGGTTTAATCCCGCAACCACCTGGCTCCGGCGTAAGGTCCGCTCGCGAGAATCCAGGTAAATGATTGATTAGGGAGAAGGAGGTTCGCGCGCCCGGACGGATTCGAACCGCCGACCACCTGGTTCGAAGACGTCTAGCGGCTAGTACGAGAGTTTATCAATCAACCACTTGCAGCGCTTGCCAGTTGCTTGAACAGTCTATCTACGGCACGTTTACGGCACACGCAGGTTGAGTACGGCATTGGCGCCAAAAATTGCGGAGTCTGCGGGACGTTCGCCCGCCGCCAGTGAGCCAGCGTCCGCGCTATTCGTTGCGGCTACTCCTCCGTAATCGAAATCATTGATAAGACCGAGATTGACAGCACTCCGACGCGTGCCAAGGTTGCTTTTGGATTCGGTTTCAAAAAGTCCAGTGAAAATGTGAGCGGTACACGGTCTTACCCGTCGCGGACCATGTTCTCTGTTCCCACATATCCCTTTTGGGGCTGCCAGCGTATTTTGAGGCGTCTTCGAGGGAGTTGTAGACGGCTTGTGAGATCACCGTCGGATAGCCCTCATCCTTAATCCCACACATTTTGGCGGCATAGTTTGCTGCCGGTCCGACCCAAACGATATCGTTGGCGTTGCGAATTCCTGTCCGCGCCGCGAGAATCTTGCCGCTGTCGATGCCAACGCAATGGCGAAGCACGAATGTCATTGTCGAATATTGCGCCTTGATCGCATTGTTTATTTCCTTGACGAGGTAATTGATCCGGAGGGCCGCCTTCGCCGCATCTGAATTTTTTCTCCCTCCAACGAATATGGCCATTACGCGATCGCCATCAAAGGCAGTTATCTCACCATTTAGGTCCCTTATCGCTCTACAAGCAGCCAACAGAAACGACTTATAGACCTCGGCAGCGAATTCGTCCTTGTATCGGTCGACAAGTGCCGTGGAGTCCGCCATATCCGCGTACAGCACAACGGCGTCGAGTTCGATACCGTGATTACCGGACAGAACCAAGTCATCGACGTCCGGCACAACGGTGCCTTTAGGTCGGTTCCAGGCTGCTTTCAGAACCGCCTTCACCTCAGCAATGATTTCTACACTAGTCATGTGCCCTCCATAACTCGCCTCGGCCCCAGCCTTCTAATGTGTTTTATCAGTTCCCTTATGGGTTCTTGAAGACGTTTCCGCGGATCTCGGGGTCGCGCCTTGTATCGCACCATCGTTACTCCTAGCAGATCGGATGGGATCTTCAGTTCAATCCCAGGTGGCGCCACAACTATTGTTCTTTCTCTGCCAAGGGCACCCATGAATAGGCCAAGCTCAAATATGACGTTGTCGCGAGGCGACGGCTTCGCCTTACTCCGACTTACTGTGACGTCATCGGCCGTGAGGACCAAGATAGCAAAATCGCATTCTCCCGAAATCGCTACCAAGCTTTCAATGGTTGTCTTACTGGCCTCAAATACTCCGTTGGTCCAACATTTTGGCACTGTCCTCAGCCTTCGGAATCGCGAACTAATATGCTGTGCGAGGTCCACGCCTTCTGTTGACGACCCTATGAACACAGCCGGCTGTTCTCTTGGGGGTACGTGGAATCGAGATCGCTGCCTTAGTCGATCGGCCAAGCACAAGGCGAGTCGCCTCCACAGTATCGCGTTTTTGTTTGCAATGACCGTGAACGCGTGTTCTTCTATTCTTGCAACTACAGTGCTTTCTGCTGCCCGAACGGTGGCGCTTCGCTTGGCGAATGGCTCCAGGAGCGCCATCTCACCGACGTGGATGCCGCTGGCCCGTGTGGCGATAGTATGTCCATTAACCTGGATCACTACGCTGCCGCCTAAAATCAACGCAACATCAGAATCCTCCCCGCCCTGTTCCATTAATACTTCGCCCGTCGCGTAGCTGCGTATTGCTGCCCGGGCCAGAAGTGCTTTGGCGATTGTCTCGTTGCCGTTGACTATCGTTTGAGCGGTAATGGCCTCCAGCTGGCGATGTCTAGTGCCCTTGGAGTGCGGTGCTTTTGAAAGCGCTTTGCTCACAGGTCGAGATGTACGTTTCAAGCTTCGCTCCGAGTGGATGAGGGCCATCTAACTCATCGATCGCGGCTAGATTTAGGTGGTAATGAAGTGTTGGTTTAGACGCGGACAGGCGCACTACTTCCTTTGAATTATAGTCTCCGCGCTTGCTGTCTACATCGTAGCCGTCCGTTACGCTAGAACCCCGGACTTGGCCAGTTCCACCTCGATCAGATCAGCAATAACACCAAGTGTCGTGGGGTAACGCCCGGCCCCTAGCCCCGCCACCCGATGTATAGACCTCCCAGGATTTCGTGGACACCATCCTAAGGTAGCCCAGCTGTTCCTTCGAACTCCGCTGGGCTGACTCCATCGAGGCCTGCCTCACCGTCATGCTTCGCTCCAGCACCAACCTAACCGCCTCGTGCTTGAACTCCGCCGTGAAAAACGCCTTCCCATCTGACACCTCCAAGGTCATCATCCCACCTAACCTCGGTGTCCGGAATATCCTGGGAAGTCCACTGCTCTTGCTGTGGCATTTACGCCGACGGCATTTACGTGGCGCACACGGTTGCAGATGCTCTGCCGGTAAGGAGATTATCCTCAAGGACAGAAAAGATCTTATAGTGACGTTGGCCACAGATGCCACTTAGCGACTGATGAGCGGATTTTCAGTTCTTCTCTCGGGTTCCGGATAAGCATTGCTCACACGAGCTGCACACGCGACAACCCAATTGGGTTAGAGAGTTAGTTGCCCCTCGTCGCGCGTTCACGTTGGACGAAGACGGTGTATCTTGGGCTACCCCAGGGTTGCCCAGGTCACTTTAGTTACCCCACCAGCAATTTGATTCCGTTTCGACGTCCGGGCCAATGCTGCGGACTCGAGCGTAGAAGGCGCCCTAACGCCCTCCGGCGTCTACCGAATTGCAACTAGTATAGGAAATGGGCAGGCATCTCAGTGGATCGGTTCAGGCCCCACGCCGCGCAGGTGACGGACTCGACGATTACACTTGGTCGACGCACCAACATCGCCATGGTCCACGAGCCGTTCAGGGACGTTCCGATAGTCGCCAGTGGGCGCGCCCAGCCGTCAGAGATACCCTTTAGGCAACGGTCTGTTTGCAATTCCACGCTCAAGCACACGCACTTTAACTTCCTTAACGCGTATGCACTATAAGGTGCGAGTCCGGAGCACCGCAATCCACTTGTCGGAATTCAAGCAAGTCCAGCCAGAGTGATCATCTTCCTCGGGGTGGATTGTGTTGCGTTTAGCGTTGAACAAAGGTTTCCAGCAAAACCTAAAGTCGGAAGTGTCAAAGATAACTGGGCCTGGTTCCTGACCGACCGTTTGTGCGGTGTTCAACGTAGATGTAATTCGAATGTCTCGCGATCCCCACGTGTGCATCGCGTACTGAAAAGCGCTTGGTGACAAATTCTCTATTTTGATGCGGATCACATCTTCATAGGCGGGATAGCTCATTTGAGGAGCCGCGCATACCGCAATTGGTCGCTCCAGCGATAAGTATAGTATTGCCATTGCAGGTATCGGAGGGTTCTCCTCTGGGACTGCTCCCAGCACGATCCCCATTAACCTGCCGGTCAGGGTCTGCTTGGTGGGCCACGCCGCAAGGCAGCCGGCAGGATTGGGTAACACTGATTCATGAGCTGACGCTTGCTCGAGCGGCTGATCTTGCGCTATCGATGCCGCGAACGGCCAACAACTCAGCCACAGTGTCGACATACACAACACCGCTGGCAAGCACTTTGGCATATCTGTCACTGTGCCGCTCAATTTTGGCAAATTGTGATTCCTACTGTCCACGTTTCAGCTTGTTGCTGCCCGGTCAGTAATCCTGCCATTTGAGACGAGGTCAGTTGATTCGGTGGCGTAGCCGCCGTGGCGCCCGGCACCTGCGACACGGTCGTCTGTACATACCCTGACGTCGCCGTGAATTTCTGCCCGGTATAAGTATTCAATCCTGCCACGATGGATGGTTGGTTATTGAACTTCGGACGGGCCCACTGGTTTGCTGCCGCTTGTCTTCCCGCTTGGTAGTTCGCGAATATCGGGGATGTAACATTTTTTGCCGTGTAAGACCCAATTCGAAGTCCGAACCCCGCCCCGGCGGCATTCGGATTGTTTGTTACCCAAGTACGACTTCCGTTGGAGAGATCCATAGTGTTGCCTGAAGCGTCTGTATATCGCACTTGATCGATACCGGTCTGCTGCGCCGAGCCTGGATTCAAAATTGGACACGGAGGTTTGGACGCGCCCTGCGTGCCCCCCGGAGCACCGAATTGACCCATGGTCCCGAGATCGATTCTGGTACAAATCGTAAAGGCCGGAACGCGTAGTGCTGATATTGCCACTCGCGTCAACCCGATTGAGGCTACGTCTATGAAAGCGAGATCATCTGGCGGGTCTGGCGGGGATTGAGCATAGTAGTTGACGCAGAATTGCAAATAGCCGGTCGGATCAACGTAACTCAGGGGATTGTTGGAGACATACCCATAGCGATTGAAATTCTGCGTATTACCCGGCTCTGTGATGTACGGATCTGCCGAGAGGAACCTTCCCGTAACGGAATCCATCACCCGCCCGTTCATATGGATCAGGCCCGTAGTGCCCACCATTGTCTGCCCTGTATATCCCTGTCGCGAAATCCCGGCAATTGTCCCCAAATCCGATGACACTGGCGGCCCGGACCACGTCGATGGTTTTCGCTGCGAGCCGTAGGCCGCAAAGTTCTCGTTCACGATGAGAGCCCCGCTGGCGCCGTCCGTGACAGCGGTTGGGCTACCCATCAGGTCCTCAAGCGTGTAGCGAAGCGTATTCGTCCCGCTGCTCGTACGACTGTAGATCGCCACCAACTCATTCCCGGCGAAGATGTAATGTCGCCAGTCTGTGCCAGCGTTCGTGACCACAGTTTCCAGTAGCTTGCCGAAGTAAGTGGTGTTTTCGGTTCCGGAGGATCCGGAGTAGGCCTGTGTCCACTTCTCGTGGTTTGGGCCGTATGTGAATGAGGTGCTTTCGCCCGCAGCGCCGATCGAACTGGGCAAGTTGAAGCTGGTCCAGGCGACAGTGTAGCCATTGCGCGTGTTGGCATTTCCGTTAGCATCGTAGGTGTAGGTGTGACTCGCGTCCCCAGCCTGAAGCACCTCATGCTTGTGCGTTGTGTCCAGGCCGCTCCTCCAGCGATGTCGCCCCGCGAAGAGATATTGCCCATCGCGTCATAGGTCATTTGGAGGTTAGTGGTCCCTGTGCAGAGATTGGTAAGTGTGGAATGATCCAGGCGGTAGACATTGTCATAACAAAAGCTCTCCGTCAGACCAAAATTGATGTCTTGGCGCTGGGTGACATTTCCCACCAGATCGTAGACATAGGACTGGTTTTGCAAACCAGTCCCACCCCCAACCGCTGCTTGAGTGGTGGACATCCATCCGGTTACGGCATCAAAGCTTCGATTGGTGACCACTCTGTTTCCCAGTGTTTCCTGTGTCACCTGTCCGATCGGATTTGTTGCATTTGCGAACCAGAACACTGTGGTCGAGTTAAAGTCCTGGACCTTCTGAAGGACCCCGTTCTGGTACACGTATTTGAGCTTGAGACGGTAGGTCGACGTGCTCGTCGGGTAGGTCAGCGTATCGAGTGTTCCTTGAGTGTTATAGGCGAAGTCGAAGGGTTGGCTTTGCTTCGTACCATTGGATAACCGACCCTTGCTGTCATACGCGAAACTTTCCGTGTAAGAGGTACCACCGCTTGTCGTCACACTTGCCAAGCGTCCGATATTGTAGCTCGCGGCACTGTTGCCCCAAGTCCACGTGGTGGTCAGGTCAGGCTCCGTACGGGTGGTGGGCCGGCCTAAGAGGTCGAAGGCGCCGAACGTGATGTTCTGCCCCTTAGCATCGGTATAGTAGGTGATCTCACCCAGTGCGTTGTAGTTGTAGCTCCAACCCCCAGCATCCATATCCGTTGTGGTGCGCTGAAAGGCAGCCAACCCGTAATCGTACGTTGCCGTGAATAGCGGGTTGGCGAGGCTGTCCGTGACCGAGATGAGACTACCAAACGCGTCGTGGCCGAAGTTTTGGTAGTACCCGTTATGATCCTGCGAGCGACCCAAATCCCCTGTGACCTTCACGGTCTGGGTTGTGACTTTGCTTTGCGGGTCTGTGATCACAGTCGTGCGCCCGGCATACGCCATGTTCGTGTACTGAGGCGTGCTGTTTGAAGCGCTGATCGGCCGCTGCTGTCGGGTTAGGCGATTGAGGGCATCGTAACTGTTTATCGCCCAATAGACCGTGCAACTCGCGGCATCACAAGGGGTAGTCTGTTGACTCATCCTGCCCAGTACGTCGTACT
>WNFL01017535.1_pt1 | contig 10326 bp, 8 predicted proteins | sample 5400361 | NCBI WGS metagenome assembly WNFL01 (sample SAMN13153351, study PRJNA577476) | soil metagenome | isolation source: 40 cm soil on Douglas fir-dominated hillslope | place: USA:California | collected 2013-09-17
CCGGTTTGAGTTATGCAGGAATCGCACCAGGCAAAACATTTGTTTACCGGTTTCCGGTGCTGCAGAACGGGACGTATTGGTATCACAGTCACAGCGGCTCGCGCATGGGCCGCAATCGGCGTGCAGGGACTTGCTCCGTACTTCTTCAATTTTGCGCCAACGCTGTATGTCCGCGATGGAGGACGCGTCGCGGGAAGAATCTCAGGCTCGTACGATCTGTACCTCACTCAACGCCTGATCCTGCAACCTCAAGTCGAATTGAATTTCTACAGTCAGGCAGATCGTGGGCGGGGGATTGGAACGGGACTGTCCGATCTCGATAGCGGCGTAAGGCTTGGTTATCAGATCTCTCGTAAATTTGCCCCCTACATCGGTTTCACCTATTCGAGTTCTTTCGGCCAAACAGCAACTTTCGCCCGCGGCGCCGGCGAGCCTGTCCATGTTTCCAGCCTGGTGTTTGGAGTTTGGATCTGGAGGTAAACAACTTTAGACGGTCGAGGCGTGAAGGACAGTGGCCATGACAAAAGAGCCGGAGAACCAGGGAAAAACAGGGAAGCAGCTGGAGCGGCTTCTTTGGGTGCTATCTGCGGCTACTTTCCTTATCTTCTTCCAGGCTTATATGGTCGCGCCTCTCATCCCTCGCCTTTCCCACGTATTCGGGGTTTCCTCCCGCAGCATTGGTCTCGTCGTGCCGGCGTATATGATCCCGTACGGAGTCGCGACGCTGTTCTACGGTCTGCTCTCGGACCGCCTTGGTCGGCGACCCATCATGTTCGCTTCCCTTCTAGCGTTTGTTGTGTTCACCGCATTGACGGCGACAGCGCAGTCCGCCTCGCAGATGATCCTCTGGCGTCTGGTGACCGGCCTGGGCGCGAGCGGCGTCGTGCCGCTTGCGCTGGCCTTGATGGGCGATCTTTTCCCTTATGAGCAGCGCGGGCGGCCCCTGGGCTGGCTTTTTGGCGCGATGGCGGGTGGTGCGGCCTTCGGCGCGACGGCGGGTGTGATTCTCCAGGCATTCGTTGGCTGGAGGATGTTGTTCCTAGGCGTGGCGGTTGCCGCTGCGTGTGTCTTGGCTCTCCTGCTTCTTTATGGTCCGTTATTTCGTGCCCCCTCTGCAGGGCGGGTGCTCTCCTTCCGGGAGGATTTCACGGGCTATCGCAGTCTGCTCGCGGTGGGCCGTGGTCTCCGGACCTACGGATACGTTCTTTGGAACGGGATATTCCACGGAGGCGTCTTCGCTTGGATTGGTGTGTACTTGGCCCAGCGCTACAGCCTTGGCGATGTAGGCATCGGGCTCGCTCTCCTCGGGTACGGTATCCCGGGCTTTTTGCTCGGGCCGACCATCGGAAGGGCGGCCGACCGATGGAGGCGGCGCTGGCTCATCCCCGCTGGGCTTGCAATCGCATCAATCGTCGTAGCTGTTCTGATTCCTAAAATCCCACTGCTGATGGCTCCTGTGGCCGCGGCGACGCTGTCACTCGGTTACGACATGACGCAACCCTTGCTTGCGGGGATCGTCACCGACCGCGACAGAAAGCGGGTAGGCCAGGCCATGGGGCTTAACGTTTTCGCCCTCTTTGTCGGATTTGGTTTGGGCAGCCTTCTGTTTGGTGAGGCGCTTCGGCTCGGTTATGGCATAGCCTTGGCAATCTTTGGTGGTGTCCAACTCCTGGCTGCCCTAATAGCAATTCCGTTCTTCCGTTTCGAGACGGCTAAACAAACAGCACCGGTGGCTGTGGGCTGACAGCTTGACAGTCGCAGCGACCGAAAAAATTTTGAAGGGCCAGCGGATCGTCCAGTTCGGAGCTGGTTCAGACTGGCATTAGATTGCCGACAGACTGCAGAAAGCCATCAAAGAGTGGTGATCTATTTGCCCGTTTCTTTTCGAAGTCTTTTGCGGAAAGGATCTCAAATGAGTGTCGAGAATTATCAGAATGTCGTCATCGGGAGCGGCGAAGGCGGAAAATACCTGGCCTGGCATTTGGCACAATCCGGACAACGAACGGTAGTCGTCGAGCGGCGGTGGATTGGGGGCTCCTGCCCGAATGTCAATTGTCTTCCCAGCAAGAATGAAATCTGGAGCGCTAAGGTTGCCGATCTCGTGCATCACGCAACCAGATTTGGAGTTACACCCAGCAGCGCCTCATCGGACATGGCGGCGGTTCGAAAGCGAAAACGTGAGATGGTCGACGGTCTGATCGCCATGCACTTAGACCGCTACAAGGCAAGCGGCGCTGAACTTGTCATGGGTGAAGCGAAGTTTACAGGTCCCAGGACGCTGGACGTACGGCTGAATGGCGGTGGCGCCCGCACATTGAAGGGCGAACGAATATTCCTAAACCTTGGAACCCACGCGTCAATTCCATCGGTTCCCGGTCTGGCCGAGTCCGAGCCGTTGACGAATATTGAGGTTCTCGAACTAGATCGTCTACCCGAACACCTGATCGTGATCGGAGGTGGTCATGTCGGCCTCGAATTCGCTCAGGCTTATCGTCGTTTTGGAAGTAGGGTGACGATTCTTGCGCAGGCCCCGCAGCTTCTTGCTAACGAGGATCCGGACGTTGCAGCCGCGCTACTCCAGATATTTGCTAGCGACGGAATTGACGTCGTCGCTCCAACCGAAATCGTCAGCATGCAGGGTCGCTCCGGAACTGGTGTCAGCCTCATCGTGCGAACGTCGTCCGGCGAAAAAACAATTACGGGCAGCGACATCCTGGTTGCGGCCGGGCGCACGCCCAATACTGCCGGAATTGGGCTGGAAGTCGCTGGCGTCGAGTTGGATCAAAGCGGTTATGTGAAGGTGAACGATCGGCTCCAGACGACCGCCGCCAATGTTTGGGCCATCGGTGAGTGCGCCGGCAGTCCGCACTTCACTCACATCTCTCTCGACGATTTTCGAGTTATTCGCGACAACCTTGCCGGCAAAAATCGCACGACGCGCGACCGCATGATCCCGTCGTGCCTGTTCACCGATCCCCAGGTCGCACATATTGGCCTCAGCGAAACCGAAGCGGGCCGCCAAGGTATTTCCGTCCGGGTCGTCAAATTGCCCATGGCCGCGGTGCTGAGGACGCGAACGATAGATGAAAGCCGCGGATTCATGAAAGCGTTGATCGAAGCGGATGGCGATCGCATCCTTGGTTTTACGATGATCGGGCCTGAGGCCGGTGAAGTGATGGCCGTTGTTCAGATGGCAATGCTTGCTGGACTTCCTTACCCGGCATTGCGCGATGCGGTTCTAACGCACCCGACCATGGCTGAAGGGCTCAATTCGCTTTTTTCGAACGTTAAGCAGGCGAACGCCATGATGGCGAGTCGGTGACGCTAACTTGCTCAAGTGGCGCGGCCCATCGCTGACCCTCTCGGAGGCTTACCAGCCGCCACGGCGTTTCGGATTCCTTAACCCTGAAGATCAAGAAAAGCCTACCAATTAGTCGGCTTGTGTTTACCGATGGAGTGAGGTCGCATTGCGATTGCTGCTTCAGCCTGAGTCGCGGCGCACTCGGAAACTGTCCCGGGCCAGATATCCCGTTGGGAGAAATCAGGTTCGTCGAACGTCGCTCACGTTCTCGTTTTCTCGAACCACGTTTAGGGCCAGCGAGGGCTGCCTGTCCGAAATTGCGATTTCCTCGGGGGCTGCGCACTACGCGACGGGAATGCATGCGAGGCTCTGCGATCAACAACACTTAAGCGCAAAACGAATGTAAAATGCTAATCGCTTTTGTCGCGGAGTATGCGAAGTAACGTGAATTCTCATGCCCCCAGTAAGCAGATTTGTCATGAGCAGACGCCTGGGCCGTCAAAGTTTGGCGATATTTGCTGCGTTGGTTTCGGCTGTTGCCCTCTACTGTGCGTCGCTGCCTGCCACGGCACAGCATCATCTCCTCGCGGCCATCTTCGATTCTGATCCCAATCATATCTGGAACCGCACCCATCGTTGCCTCTTCGTGCGGCAGAGCGCCGACGGCACGGATTACGGGGCGGATGCCCTCGATCCATTGCTCTGGCAAGAGACGCAGTACCTGTTGACCGGTGATTCGCATCGCCGTGCTCTCACGTGTCTTGACGAATTTCTGCGCAGCCATGCCGAGCGTCGTGTGCAAAATCCGCTTAAACGCGCCGTCTTTCAGCGCGACCTGTGGGCGGTTTTCGACTGGGCGGCTAGGGGGGATGATCTGCCAGAACAGCGACGAGAACTGGAGACGCGGTTAGCGGAAGCTGTGCGTCGCGTGGCAATCACGCTGGAGCAGGTTCGTACGCTCCCCAACACGTACGCCGCTGCTGTTGCGGCACGGCAGTTCGCAACCGCATACGATCCGCAGAATCCGGAGCATCCGTTCCTCCCGCCGGAGTTGTTCCGATCGGATGGTCCGTGGGTGTGTCTCAGCGCGCATTCTAAGGAGCCCACAGCAATTGTGCATTTTTCCGGCCGCTCGCGATTCCTCATATTCATGCGATTGCCCGACGGACGGGATGCGACGCTGGCGTATGTTCGCAAACTGCGCTCTTCCGCCGACCCTCCCGTGCTCCGAAGTGAGTCGGGTGCAGAGTTTTTGAACCTGGCACTTTCGCAATTTCCAGTAGGTACCCAGGTAGCCCTGGTTCGGCAGGTTATCATCATCGACAATCAAGGCAATTTAGCGCCGACGCCGCTGATGGAGAGCGTGCAGTTGCGCGTCTACCACGCTGTGACTCCGGGGGCTCGGTATATGAACTACATCAACGGTCCATCGAGCCACGATCAAGATTTCTTTGAATTCCGGATGAGTCGGTCAGACCTGTTCGGTCACATCAATGGCGGTCTGGTGGCGGTTCAACCGGGCGAAAAAGAGTACGCCACTTTCATGACGCACGGGATGGATTGGGACGGTCAGAGTGTTGTTCTGGAGAGATGCCGCGCGTGTCACAGCGACTCGGGTATTCATTCGGTTCAGAGCCGCATCCGGTGGATGAACGAGTCCGAGGTCAAGCGCCAACTTGGTAATAACGAGAGCTCCGGCGACGCGGTTACTTGGGAAACCGATGTGACGATTGCGCGCAAGCGGCTTCGGCCCGAGTTCAACCTGCTACAAGGGCTATGGCTCTCCGAGCACGATTAAACTCGATACAAACTCAATGACAGCGCCTCAGCGCCGCGAGATTGCTGACGAATGTGAATCCCGCGAAACGAGCGGGAAGTGCTTAGTGTTGTATCGGAAGCGCGAACATGAAGGACTATCTGAGCCTTTGGGCTGAAGGGTTGCCGAATCAACACTCTCGAGTTTTGTCGGCACCAATTACTGTTCTCGGCAAGCGGATTAAACAGCATGGTCCGAAATCTGAATTTGCAAAAGTCCAACTGACAGTCCACCCATCGGACTCATTTGAAGTCATAGATCATATTGCCGAAAGGAGCGAGCTTGAGAAATTAGGAGTGGGATGGCCGGACTGCGTCATTTTTGGATTACTCGATGTGTTGATGTTCACGGAATTCGGTCCGCTGTACAGGGTTTGCGTCGTCCTGGAAAAAGTGTGGTACCACGAAGTTGATTCGTCGCGCCAGGCCTTCCGCCATGCCGGGCGAGCGGCGGGGCGAAAGATCATTGAAGCCATCGGGGATGATACGTATGACTCTCAAATGGACGTAGATGCCTGGTTAACCCCGAAACCGTCCATTTGAATTGAATTCTCCGGTTAGGTGACTCTTGCTTATCCGGTTGTTTCAGCAAACCGCAAGCCTTCGAGGCGTCGATTCTAGCTTGGCGCAACATATGGTGCTTTGCTGAATCAAGCGGAAAAGGAGAAGGTGACTAACCAGGCGCAACCCTGTCCACGTCAATGAGCTATTTCGGCAATTCTAAGGCGTTGTTATTGTCCGCCGGGGTTGCTCTGTTTGTGCCAGTTTGCTCGCGTTCAGTGTCCCTTCCAACGCTGTAGAAGGCTCACCTTAAAAGATACGGTAACGAAATCGGACGACAAGTGGGACGTTGGGGCAGGCGTCGCTCCTTGTCGCTTGCGAAGACTGTCAGCTTTGTTACCTTAGGCGTACTCAGATGCTTCCCTCAGAAGGAGATTGAGAATGATTCCGCTTACCTCCCAGGATGCGATTCCACTACGGGGTTTGCCTTCCGCCTACTCTGCTGCGAAAGCAACCATAAGACGCGCGAAATCTGGCATTAGGTGCAGGAATGTTCTTAGAATCGTGCTTGGCCTGATCGCTTTTCTCGCCTTCCTTGGCCCGGACGCAATGGCTCAGGGCTATGTCTTTAATAATGCGTCCTTCTCGACAGGCCTTCGACCATCCTGGGTGATGACGGGTGATTTCAACAAGGATGGCATCGCTGACATTGCCACGGTCAACCAGTGCGGCAGCGACCCAACCTGCCTGACGGTCGGATCCGTTTCCATCCTGCTTGGGAATCCCGACGGCACATTCCAAACCGCGGTTGACTATGCAACGGGAAGCGGAAGCTTGCCCCGGTTCGGGATGGTGGGTGATTTTAACGGTGACGGGATTACTGATATCGCCGTAGCGAATTTAGGCGCCAACACAATTTCGATTCTCCTTGGCAAGGGCGACGGAACCTTCCAACCGCATGTGGACTATGCAGTCGGCGGCAGCCCGCTTTCCATTGCGGCCGGCGATTTTAATGGGGACGGCAAGATTGATCTCGCGGTTGCCAACTCGGGCTCCAATTCCATTTCCATTTTGTTGGGCAATGGCGATGGGACGTTTCAGACGCATGTTGATTTCGCCACCAACTTTGCACCGCAGTCCGTGGCGACGGCGGACTTCAATGGTGACGGCCACCTGGATTTGGTTGTTGCCGACCTCAACATATCGGTTTTGCTGGGGAAAGGTGACGGAGGGTTTAGTGCTCCCATGGAGTTCCCCGGGAACGGCGCGTCTTTTGTGGCGGTCGGCGACTTCAATGGAGACGGGAAAACGGACATGTCTGCGATTGGAAGCTTCGCTGACACCGTTGCAATCCATCTGGGCAATGGAGACGGAACCTTTCAAACGCCGGTTTCTTATGAAGTGGGGGGTGGGCCGGAGTCTCTTATCGCGATCGATCTGAATGGCGACGGTCACTTGGACCTCGCAGTAGCCGCGGGTGTTGGCGGCGGAGGCCCGAATGTGGCTGGAACGGTGTCGATTCTGCTCAACAAGGGTGACGGAACCTTTCAGCCGCATAGAGACTTCGGCGGGATGCCGGCAGTTTCGGTTGTGGCGGCGGATTTCAATGACGATGGGCACCTGGATGTAGCCATCCCGAATCGAGACTTCAACGTGGTGAATATATTGTTGGGCGACGGCAAGGGCGCGTTTGGCTCAATGCTGGACGTCGGAACACAGGTGGTCCCGCCAACTCAGGTGGTAGCCGGAGACTTCAACGGTGATGGGAAACTGGACTTGGGCTTCGCGATGCAGGCATCGGGAATTGTCGGAGTCGCGCTTGGAAACGGTGACGGCACCTTTCAAGCACCCATGTTTGACAACGCCCCGGGTGGCGGCCTATCGATTGCGACAGGCGATTTTAACGGCGACGGCAAACTGGACGTGGCCGCGTTCGTTGGTTCAGAGCTAAACAACATGCAGATCCTCCTGGGAAATGGAGACGGAACTTTCAAGTCGCGGCTGTCCTTTCCGGTTTCTAACAATCCGGGCCAGGTGCTGGCGGCTGACCTGAACGGGGACGGCAAGCTCGACCTGGTCGTCGTGGGTTTCGGTTGTAACGTTCTGCTGGGAAACGGCGACGGAACTTTCAGCACGGGTGCTTCGTTTGCCTCTCATCAGAGTACAGGGGCTTTGCTTGCTGATCTCAATGGAGACGGGAAGTTGGACCTGGCCGTGGTTAGCGCCAGCCCTAGCGCGATTACGATCTTCCTTGGGAACGGAGACGGGACTTTCCAGGCCGGCGTGGACTACGCAACGGGTGGGGCCTCCGTGGGGATTTTGGCCGCAGATTTCAACGGCGATGGCAAGCTTGATCTTGCGGTGGCCAACACGGCCACAAACACGGTTTCTGTTTTGGTGGGGAACGGAGACGGAACTTTCCAGCCACATATGGATTTTCCCGTGATTCAAAGCCCCAGGTCGCTGACGGCGGCCGACTTCGATGGAGATGGGAAGACTGACCTGGCCGTCGTGGGAAACGGCTTTTCCTACTTGCTCGGCAAAGGCGACGGCACGTTCCAGCCGCACGTGGATTACCTGACTTCGATCAGCGTCACCTCGGCAATAACGGCAGACTTCAACAAGGATGGACGCTCCGACTTGGCGGTTGCAAACACTTTTGCATCCAGCCTCTCGGTGGTCTTAAACCGCCCGGCCCTCGCCCTGCGTCCCGCGCAACTCAGTTTTCCAAGCCAGCTAGTGGGAACGACGGGACAGCCAAAGACGATCACTCTTTACAATCCGGGAATCGAGCCGCTGAGCATTCAGAGCGTGGCGACAAGCAGTGATTTCTCGGAGACGGACAACTGCGTAGGCTCCGTGAGCGCCGGAAAGAATTGTGCCCTGAATGTGACCTTCAAGCCGACAGCGAGCGGAAGCCGGACTGGGACGCTGACGATCAGCGATAACGCCCAGGGCAGCCCGCAGGCTATTCCGCTTAGTGGTATGGGGACAGACTTTTCGCTCGTCGCGGCGACTGGCGCCAACTGCCCCTCCGCCGGAAATTGCACGTCATCCGCGACTGTGACGGACGGGCAGACCGCGACCTACAATTTGCAGGTCTCCTCGTTGAACGGCTTCACCGGAACAGTAGCGCTCGGGTGCGCGGGTGCGCCCGCGTTAGCCGTCTGCACCGTGGCACCGACGTCGGTCGTACTGAACGGATCTTCGTCCGCTGCCTTCACCGTGACGGTAACCACGATTGCTCCCTCGATGATGACGCCGCTCGCCGTGCCCAGAGAGTGGCCTCCGATAAACCCGCAATACATTGAGCTCGCTTTGCTGCTTGCGTTGCTCATGTTTGTTTTGCAGGGGCTCTTACGAACAAAAGCATTTGGCCGCAAGCTCGGCCTTGCCCAGGCCCTGGCCTTTATTTCGATCTTTTTGGTCACCGCGTGGGGCTGTAGCGGTGGCGGCGGCCTGCACAATCCCGGCACGCCAAAGGGAACGTCAACGCTCACAATAACGGGAACTTCCGAAGGCGTCGGCCGGACGCTCGATCTAAAGCTAACGGTGAACTAAGCGGAGGATGTCTTACGGAGGAGGCGCCTCGCCATGCACTTTTTCTTCTCGATGCCGCGGGTCGTGCTGTTGATCTTTGCTGTCGAGAACTCCTGCGGAATTTCAGCGATGGAGATTATAGCTCCATGACTTTTACTCTGTGATGAAAACCCCGTCTCTCGAAGCAACTCTGATTACGCGGTTACCGGAAATCTCGAAAACTGCTCCGGTAGCGCTGGGCGTATTCCTACCATTGGCCGTTCTGAGAGATGAGAAGTGATATTCGGCCGTCATGTGTGAGCCACTGGTAGCCTGCAATTTCAGATTAGCAAAATGGGTCGAGAAGGCCCTCGATATTACTCCATCCATCCGAAGTCAATGTGCATTCAAAATTCAAGAGCGACACTGGGCGAATACCGCGGTCTCGGTTGCCCAGACGCAGATTGAGGCAGCACCCGTCAATTGATTTGGTCCAAGCCTCCTTGTGGAGTGGGACGCTTTGCCGCGTGCCAGCCACAAGTGAGCTTACACGCTCTCTCAACTGCTGCACTTCTGCTTGATTGAATTCGTACAAGCGAATCAGAGGAGGCGATGCGTCTGCTAAGTATTCGAGCTTCATTTTTGCGGGCTACTACTGTCTACCCGAACAGCTCGATCTGGGAAGTCAGCGAACCGGACATAATCCAGTTCAACCGACGGCGCAGGTGGTGATTGCATCTGTCACGAAAATGTCACGCAAATCGCGGAAAACAACGGCAATTCCGCGGTAGATGACAACAAAAGAAGGAGAAAGTCGTTTGCGGGAATTTGCCCCAACTTGCTGATTCCGTTCGACTAGCCACTCCTCTGGCAAGATTTGGCAAAGTAGATCGAACGGCTTCTAAGCAGGGGGTCGCGAGTTCGAGTCTCGCCGGGCGCGCCATCGCTTTCAATGTAATTGAATCTGAATGAATTAGAAAAAGTGGCCTTCACCCCAGATCCACTGCGAAGAAAACAGATGGTCGGACTTCCAGAGAACGGAAAGACATGTCATTTTCTCGCCTTTCTCGGGCTTTTCGTAGAGTTCTATCGCGCATTTGTCGCAGAAAATTGAACTGTCACGAAAACGTAACGTCAAACCAAGTATGAAGGCTGCCGGGTTGTGAGGATCGCCAACAATCTGTCCAGAA
>WNFL01121912.1_pt1 | contig 10325 bp, 10 predicted proteins | sample 5400361 | NCBI WGS metagenome assembly WNFL01 (sample SAMN13153351, study PRJNA577476) | soil metagenome | isolation source: 40 cm soil on Douglas fir-dominated hillslope | place: USA:California | collected 2013-09-17
GTGCTCGATTTCGTGGGCGGGCAGACTGACCTCGAAGCGAAAATCATTCGAGCCATCGGCGAGCCCGACCGCCGTTTTACTGAAGATAAACTCCGCATGATGCGCGCGGTGCGATTCGCCGCACGTTTCGGATTCGAAATCGAACCCGCAACGTTTCGGGCGATACGCCGCCACGTCCGCGAGATCCACCAAGTTTCCCCAGAGCGCCTCCGCGAAGAACTCATCAAAGTTCTGACTGAAGGTGCGGCCCGGCAGGCGTTCGAATTACTGGATGAAACCTGGCTCCTCCAGCAAGTCCTTCCCGAAATCGGGGCGATGAAAGGCGTCGAGCAGCCTCCGCAATATCATCCCGAAGGGGACGTGTGGATTCACACGCTGATGATGCTCGAAGGGCTCCCTGCAAGCGCGTCCCCAACCTTGGCCTGGGGCGTTCTTCTCCACGACGTCGGCAAGCCACCGACGTCCCAATCCGCCGCGGAGACGGGAGACCGCATTCGTTTCAACAATCACGTCGAAGTCGGCGTGCGCATGGCCGAGGCCATTTGCAGGCGATTGCGCTTCTCCAACGAGGACACCGAGCAGATCCTTGCGCTCGTGGACAACCACATGAAGTTCGGTGCTGTCGAGGAGATGCGCGCCTCCACCCTGAAGAAGTTTGTGCGGCTCTCGCACTTTGAGGAACACCTGGCGTTGCATCGGCTCGACTGTCTTTCCAGCCACCACAACCTCGATTCCTACGAATTCGTCCGGCGGTTCCTCGAGGTGACCCCTCCAGAGCAGGTTCGCCCGGAGCGCTTGTTGACGGGGGACGACCTACAGGCAATGGGGTTTCGACCCGGCCCCCTATTTGCACAGATATTGCGAGCCCTTGAGGACATGCAACTGGAGGGACAGGTCAAGACGCGGGGGGAGGCAGAAGAGTACGTTCGGCGCAACTTTGGCTCAAAGGAACAAGGTGTTTCAGGCGATTGAAAGTGCATCTAATAGGAGGATTGCCGGAACCAGGCTACCTGAACCTCGCCTGTGATACCGTAATCTATTGAACACAATAGATTTACCGTACTTGATAGGGTGAAGCAGAAGATCTGCTAGAATGTGAGCGTAGAATGCTAAGATTTTGTGCTAATAACTTTTATACTTTCGTGAACCCTTTCCGGCACGCTTGCATCTAAAATCTTATCGCTTGCCTCCTTTTGGCTGCGGCGATAACTAGAGGAAATTTATGGCTGAGAAAAAAATTGTCGTGCCGGAGATTCTTCCCATCCTCCCGGTTCGTGACACCGTCCTGTTTCCGGGCGCTGTCCTACCGTTGACCGTGGGGCGAGAGAGTTCGCTGGCGTTAGTAAATAGTTTGCAGGGTGACGAGAAGCTCTTGGGAGTGGTCGCCCAGCTCGATCCGCGAGTCGAGGATCCCGCAGCCGCCGATCTCCACAAACTCGGAACGTTGGCCAAGGTGCATAAGACCGTAAAAATGCCGAACGGCAACGTAGTGATTTTTCTGGAAGGCCTCCAGCGCATTCAAGTGCTCGAGTACAGGCGGAACCGGACATCATCGGCGAGGCGGATACGGAACTTGAAGCACTGCAGCGAAATGCGCAGGAACTCTTCCGCGACGTGGTAAGCCACTCGCCGCAGCTCTCCGACGATCTGCAATCCGTGGCTCTGAACATCGATCATCCGGGCCGCCTGACGGATTTCATCGCCGGCACACTGCCGTCGCTTTCGACGCTGCTGCGCCAGGAATTGATCGAGACCTCCAGCGTACGCAAGAGGCTCGAAACCCTGATCCGCGAACTATCGAAGGAGCTTGAGGTTCTGGAGCTTCGTTCGAAAATCCACGAGCAAGTGCAGGAGCAGGTGAGCCAGAACCAGCGCGAGTACCTCCTGCGCGAGCAGATGAAGGCGATCCAAAAAGAACTCGGCGAATCCGACGATTCGATGCAGGAGATCGACGAGCTGCGCAAGAAAGTGGAAGAAGCGGCCATGTCCGCCGAAGCCAAGAAAGAGTGCGACCGCGAGATAAAGCGGCTGTCAAAAATGACGCCGGCCTCCGCGGAGTACATGGTTTCACGGACCTATCTGGAATGGATGACTTCCCTGCCGTGGAGCAAATCCTCGGGCAGCTCGGAAATCGACATTCCGAAGGCGCATGAGATTCTCGACGAAGACCACTACGATCTGCAGAAGGTGAAGGAGCGCATCCTGGATTACCTGGCAGTGAAGAAACTCCAGCCAGGCATGAAGGGGCCGATCCTTTGCTTTATCGGGCCTCCAGGCGTGGGCAAGACTTCACTAGGCAAGTCGATCGCGCGTTCGCTGGGACGCAAATTCGTACGCATCGCTCTTGGCGGAATGCATGACGAAGCGGAAATCCGCGGCCACCGCCGGACATACATCGGTGCGCTACCAGGCCAGATTATCCAGGGACTGAAGCGCGGAGAAACCAACGACCCGGTCATGATGCTCGACGAGGTCGACAAGCTTGGGCGTGATTTCCGCGGCGACCCGTCATCGGCGCTGATGGAAGTTCTCGACCCGGAGCAAAACAACGCGTTCCGCGATCACTATCTGGATGTTCCGTTCGACCTTTCGAAGGTGCTGTTCATCGCCACGGCGAACTGGATGGATCCCATCCCCGAGCCGTTGCGGGACCGCATGGAAATCATCGAATTGCCCGGCTACACGGGCGAGGAGAAACTGCACATCGCGCACAAGTACCTGATCCCGAAGCAGACAGCCGAGAACGGCATAAAAGCGGGGGAGCAGATCGAATTCACCGACGAGGGTCTGCGGGAAATCATCCACAGCTTCACGCGGGAAGCGGGCGTGCGCAACCTGGAGCGCGAGATCGCTACGATCACGCGAAAGCAGGCGCGGCGCATCGCCGAAGGCAAGATGGAAAAGATGGTCGTGACACCGGAAGTGGTTCGCGAATTCCTGGGCGTGCCGAAATTCCGCACGGAGAAGGAAGTCGAGGAGCGCGTCAAGCGGCCCGGCGTTGCCGTCGGACTGGTCTGGACACCGGTGGGAGGCGACATCATCTTCATCGAAGCGACCCGCATGCGCGGCGGCAAGCAGTTCACCATGACCGGGCATCTGGGTGAAGTCATGCAGGAATCGATGACCGCGGCGCTGACCTGGACGCGAGCCAATGGCGAGCGCTACGGCATCGACCCGGACTTCTTCCGCAAACAGGATATCCACATCCATGTGCCGTCGGGCGCGGTGCCGAAGGACGGCCCGTCTGCCGGTGCGGCGATGGTCACGGCGCTGGTCAGCCTGCTCAGCGGGCGTCCGGTGAAAGACCGCCTGGCGATGACCGGCGAAATGACGCTCTCGGGAATCGTTCTGCCCATCGGCGGCGTGAAGGAAAAAGTGCTCGGGGCAAAACGCGCAGGCATCAACGAAGTTCTGCTGCCTGCAGACAACGAGCCGAATGTCGTCGCGGATCTCACTCCGGAGATTCTCGGCGATATTAAGATCACCTACGTGCGCACGCTGGACGAAGTCCTGGAGCACGCGCTCCAAAAGGAACCGGTGACGCCGCCGCTCGCGCCGCAGCCTGAGCCAAAACAAAAGCGCGTTGGCCCGGATAGCCCGAGGGCGATTCACTAAGCCAGGCTATTTCTTGGACGACTGGGGCGCAGCGGTGCTGCGCCACTACATAGAAATAATGAATGCAGGCCTCCGATGTACTCGGGGGCCTTTTTCATTTCAAGCGACGCTGGGCGGCCCGGAAACAAACTCCTGCTAACATGTTTCCTGGGATCATGCCGCACGAAAAACAAAATGCAGCAGATGCGTCGGTGGAACTTGCCAAGCGCATTACGGAGGCGCTGGCGCGGGAGCGGGTCGTGCCGCGATTTGTGGACTCTTACGTCATCGAGAACGGCCGCCATGCGTTGCAGGTTCACGCTTCGCTCTACCGCGATCTTCTGGCTCTGTTGCAGCGAGAGGCGCTGCTGGCTTTGACCGTGCGGACCCTGGCGATCGTTTGCAACGAGCCGCAGCCCGCGGGCAAATCCAAACCGCGTCCCATGCTGCGGCGAGATGCCACGTTGTTCCGCAGAAAATTTCTGGCGTCACTGACGCGGCAGCAAGGCTGGACCGCGGGCGATGCGCTCGATTTTCAGCGGGACCTGCAAATGTATGAGGAGCTGCTGGCGCGTGCCGCCGAGACGCGACGCCGCCGCAAGCCTTTTGAAGCGGCGGACCATCCCTTCGTCGATCGCTGCGCCTTTTTGCTGGATTCGTCGTTCATGGAAAATGCGCGTCTGGCGGCGAGCCGCGCGCTAATGGGGATCGAGGAATTGGCGGCGCAAATTGTCGCGGCCCGAGGACAGTCACCGCCAAATTCACGTCCCCACTGAACAACAGGGGAAAATCAGGGAATACGCTCAACCTGGACGGCGGTGCCATAGGCGAGCACTTCGGTGACACCTTGCATCACCTCGGTGGCGTCATAGCGCATTCCGATGACGGCATTGGCGCCGTGTTCGCCGGCGTGCTGCAACAGAAGTTCAAATGCATCTTCGCGAGTCTTCTCGCAGAGGTTCGTAAGAATGGTGATGTTTCCACCGATGATAGTCTGAAGCGCAGCGCCGAGATTTCCGATCACGCTACGCGAGCGCACGATAATTCCGCGCACGATGCCAAAATTCCTGACAATCCGATAGCCGGGAATTTCGAGCGCTGAAGTCACCATTCCGAAATCCACTCGTGGCATTTTTGTTCTCCTTAGGAGGGGCGTTTACCGCTGCGATTCTACCCGTTCAAACGGCGCTCTGCGAACAATCTTCCTCTGTTATCCTCAGGGAAAGTGGAGACACTATTTTATATCCTGGCGTTTTTGCAGATCCTCCTTGGGTTGTACCTCATCGGGCAGGTTATGCAGTGGCTTGGCTACGTGCGTCGGCGCTTGTACCTGGATCCAGGATTCTACGCGCCGCGGGTGGCCGTACTCTGCCCCTGTAAAGGCATCGAGCCGGGCCTCGAGCGCAATCTTCTGGCGCTTACGGAATTCGAACGGCAGAATTACGACATTTTTTTCATTCTCGCCTCCGGCTCAGACCCGGCGCGCAGCATCGTCGAGCGGATAGCTTCGAATTCGAGAGTGAAAAGCCACGTGATCATCGCGGGGAGTCCGACCAACGCCGGCGAGAAGGTGAACAATTTGCGGGTTGCCGTGGAACAACTGCCGCCGGAATTTGAAGTACTGGTCTTCACCGATTCCGACGGGCGCCCGGGTAAGAGCTGGCTGCATCACCTCGTGGCGCCGCTGAGTGATCCAGGAATCGGAGCGACAACCACCATGCGCTGGCTGATTCCCCATCGCGGCAATCTGCCGACCGCGCTCCTGGCCGCGTGGAATGCGCCGATGGTCACCATGCTCAGCGAGAAAGGGAGAAATTTCTGCTGGGGCGGTGGCACCGCGATTCGCCGGAGCATCTTCGAGCAATCGGGTGTCTTGCACGTGTGGAGAAACTCGGTCAGCGACGATTATTCCTTGACGCGTGTGCTGGAGCGCAACAATCGCTCGATTGTTTTCATCCCGGAGTGCTTGACGCCTTCTCACGTCGAAACCGATTTCCAGGGATTGCTGGAATTCACGAACCGCCAAATCCTGATCACGCGCGTGTACGCGGATAGAGTGTGGGCGCCCGCGGCCTTCACGCATCTTCTGTACTGCATGACGCTCTTGCTTGGCGTGATTCTGATCCTGAGCGACACCTTCGAACAGAGACCCGCTTTTCATATCGCGGCGCTGACGTTTCTTCCCGTGCTGCTTTCGTCGATCCGGAGTTCCATCCGGCTCATCGGCGTGACGGAGGCCCTGCCTGCCGGGCGATCCCAGCTCATGAAACAAGCCTGGATTTACATTCTGCTAGCGGCTTTTATCCCGTTCTTATATACCATCAATTTTGCTAACTCTCTCATCACACGCAAAATTCGTTGGCGGGGTATGGCGTACGAATTGATTGGCCCGGAGCAAACGCGAATAGTTCCCTTGTGAGGTTCGCAATTGCGGGGGGCTAACCCTCGCCGCCTTTCCACAAGGCCTCGTGCTAGTCCAGCTATTACGGACTCCTCTCCGTTTAAGCCCGTTCGTGGGCAAAAAGGGGAAAAATTTCGCGTATCGTGCAATTCCTACCGTCAAATGAATTCGCAAGTGTCCGACACCGGGCGTAAGTCCTCAAGTTATGAGTAAGTTGCGCATCCTTCCATTCGGTAGAATATGTGCAGATACGAATGGTTCGGGGAAACGATCTCAGGTGGACTTTCAGGGAGTTCCTTCACACGCCTGGTCGTTGCAGTACAGTGGGTAAGGGTCGGGGGAGCTGTCAGCCGTTTTTTTGACTTCTTGCTTGCCTGTCTGCCCCGTGGGGTGTACGCCTCGTCGAGGGGCGAAGAACATAAAACTTAATAGGCTTCAGTTCCGTCACGAAGCTGCATTCGGAGGGGGTGCATGTGAAGGCGATTCGCAGAAGTGAACAACCGGAGCAATTGACAAATTCCCGCCCAGCTTTTACCCGCGAAGTCTTCTTTTTCTATGAAAAAAGTACTGGAGTTGCCCACTTTCATGTCGACGCTGAACCAGACGGCAGGTTTCCCGTGGAGCAGGCCGCCGGGCTGCTGGCGATGCACTGCATGGTGCGGGGCCAGTCAACGAGCGATTACATTGTGATGGTCCAGGCCGAAAACGATGTGCTAGAAGGCCTCAAGGACAAAGCCGACAAACTATTGCAGGCAGGGAAATCGGTCTGCAGCCAAGTGAAGATGACGCGCCGCGAGGAAGAAGTTCTCTCCGGCCTGATGAAGAGCCTCGCCAACAAGGAAATCGCCGCCAATCTGAATCTCTCCGAGCGCACCGTAAAATTCCATGTCTCCTCGCTGCTCGCAAAGTTCCGCGTGCGCGGGCGAATGGAGTTGGTTCGCGTAGCTTCGCGGCAAACCACCGGAGCCGCGCCAATGCCAATACCGGTGTCGGTGCCGGTGGTGACACGGGAGGCACGCGCTTTTGGGCCCGGGCCCGCGACAAGAAATTATCCCGCGGCGCGGGGGTCGGCAGCCGTTGTTTCATTGTCCAAACGGCAAATGATGGCCTAATTCGCATTCCTTTCCAGTTTTGCAGACAAATGAAAAGGCCCCCCGATCGGGGGCCTTTTCATTTTTTGAAACTCGCGGGAAAAGACTACTTCTTCGCCGCATCGTAGAGCTCGGCGGCCTTGTCCCAATTGACAACATTCCACCAAGCCTTGATGTAATCAGCGCGCACATTTTGATACTTCAGGTAGTACGCATGTTCCCAGACATCCAGCCCGAGAACAGCCTTGCCGCCACCCGTGAGCAGATAGGGAGTGTCCTGATTCGGCGTGGAGTCGATGGCCAGTTTCCCATCTCGGACGACCAGCCACGCCCAGCCGGAACCAAAGCGGCCCATCCCAGCGGCTGCAAGTTTTTCCTGAAATCCGGCAAATGACCCAAACGTGGAGTTGATAGCAGCCGCAAGATTCCCCTTAGGCTCTCCGCCACCCCCCTTCTTCATCAGTGTCCAGAAGAGCGAGTGGTTCCAGTGGCCGCCACCATTGTTGCGGACGGCGTTGCGGATATTCTCCGGGACCGTATCGAGACCTTTGAGGAGATCATCGAGCGACTTGGATTGCAAAGTGGCTTGGCCTTCCAGGGCCTTGTTCAGGTTGGTAACGTAGGCGCCATGATGTTTGTCATGATGGATCTCCATCGTCCTGGCGTCGATGTAAGGCTCGAGTGCGTCAAACGAATACGGCAACGGGGGCAACGTAAAGGCCACGGGTTTTTCCTCCAGAGTAAGATTTGAATCCGAATTGTTCGCGGTGCCGGCGCGCAAAAGACCAGGTGCAGCATTTCCTGCCCCAAGTAATCCTGCGCCGACGATACCCGTATTCACCAAAAAGTTGCGGCGATTCATAGTAACCTCAGCACGCGGAGGGCGAGTCGACCTGCGGGTGGAATTATACCGCTAGTGGCCGCGAGATGGTAATGCGGCCTGAGGAAAACCGCGATTCCGCAGGACTCACCGGCCTGCTGGCGAGGCTTATTTCCGCCTGTCCCTCCAGCAACATTATCCATCGCGTCCATTGCGCGCTGATTGGATGTGCGAAAGCGCCCAACGGGCAGATTCGGCGAGGACCTGATCCTGCGAAGCCGCGACCCGCCCCAGTATATTGCTGATCCGATCGTGAGCCGCCGTGCCCGGCCGCAAGCCGGAATTCCCGAGCGCGATGCAGGCGTTGCGTATCAGGCCGCGCCATTTGGTACGTTTGACGGGGCTTCCGCGAAAGAGCTCGCGAAAGTCTGCTTGGCTCAGCCCGAGGAGCCATTCCAGTCTTGGGAGGTAGAGTGATTCGTCTTGCGGCGGGAGAGACGTCTCGGTGTGGCTTTCCTTCGGCGGGGGAAAACTTCTTGGCTGGAACTGCGGTATCGTCACAATCGGGGCGCGCCGGTTCCACGGGCAAACGTCCTGGCAGATGTCGCAGCCGAAAACATGATTTCCCATCGACTCGCGGAACTCTTCCGGGATGGAGCCCCGCAGTTCGATGGTCAGATAGGAAATGCACTTTCTGGCGTCCATGACGTAGGGCTCGACGAAGGCTTGCGTCGGGCAGGCATCAAGGCAACGCCGGCAGCTCCCGCACAAATCCGGCGGCGGCAGCTCGTTCGCCGCGAGCGTCGGTTCGAGATCGAGAGTGGTGAGAATGACGCCGAGAAAAAAGAAGGAGCCGAGCATCTGGTTGAGCAGCAGCGTGTTTTTCCCCAGCCAACCCAAACCGGCATATTTTGCGAGCACTCGCTCCTGGACCGGCCCCGTGTCCACGTAGGAGCGTGCCTCGAATGTGCCTTTAAATCGTTCGCGCAGGGATTCAACGAGCGCGTCCAGTCTCTCCCGCAACTCATCGTGATAGTCGTCGCCCCAGGCATAACGAGAAATCCACCCACTCGGGTTGCTTGCATCGATAGGCAGCGCAGAATCGATGGAAAGCGGCTGCGCGGTGTTGTAGTTGAGCAAACCGACGATGGCGCTCCGGATGCCGGGCATGGCGGTTTGCGGATCGGATCGCCGGGGATCCGCGAGGTACTTCATTTCGCCGGCGTAGCCCCGTGCGAGCCACTCGGGCATCCGATTCAGTTCGGGAAATTGCTCCGCGCGGACCACGCCGCAAAGGTCGAAACCCAGAGATTTCGCCTGGTCCACAACCCACAACGTATCGGCGAGCGGCATCATCCAGAAGATTGTGCCGTAGTCCAGCGAATCAGGCGAGCTAAAGGGGAAATTCTGATGTCGCGCTCGAAGAGACCGGCCGGGTGAAATTACCTAAAACTTCGAAGCGCGGTGCTCTCGTCTGTAAACACATCAAATACGGTATACAGCTTGGTGATCTGAAGAAGATCGCGGACTTTCTTCGTCAGGTGCAGCAACTTTAGGTCCCCGCTCTGATTCTTCACCGCCGTGAACCCGCTGACCAGCTCGCCGATTCCGGAACTGTCAATGTAGTCCACGTCCGCCAGATTCAGCAGAATCAATTTTCTTTGATCCTCTAGCAGCCCCCGAATCGTCTTTCGCAGCAAAGCGCTGCCGTCTCCGAGGACGATCCGGCCGCTCAGATCCACGACGGTAACTTGCCCGGCATCGCGATGCGTCGCATGCAGTGACATCTATTTCCTTACGCTTCCTGTTGGGGCTTGGCGCCTTGTCCGCCTTGGCCATTCCGCGAAGCACTCCCCGGGGCGGGCAGTTTCTTTGACATCACGATTTCCGCACCACCCGTTTTGCCGGAAATCACATCGAACTCGTCCATGAAAGCACGCATCAGGAAAATCCCGCGACCGGAGGTGCTAAGCAGATTTTCCTCGGCGAGCGGGTCAGGAACATCGGAGAGCAAGAAACCCGCGCCCTCGTCCAGTACGTGAATAATCATCTTGTCCGCAGTGAGGTCCACGGCAAGGTGGATTTTCTTGTCCGGGCGTTCCTCGTTCCCATAGTGGAAGGCGTTGATCACGCCCTCGCGGACGCTCATACCGATGCGATAGCAGTCGTCCTCTCCGAACCCCGCCGCTTCCGCCACGCGAAGACACAACTCCTCGGCGAGATTGACGCTCTCGACCTGCGTCTCCAGCGTAATTTCTAGGTGCTTGGCGTCTGATGCCATCTTTTGCGTTGCTCTCGCCCCGGGAACCCCTAAAGTGAGCGCTTTATGGGTAACATAGCCAAGGAAAGCGAGTCAATGGAGCAAACCTGCCGTCCCGCATATTTTTAAGATGCTATTTGCGGCCAAAAGGCAACCTCA
>WNFL01174737.1_pt1 | contig 10325 bp, 9 predicted proteins | sample 5400361 | NCBI WGS metagenome assembly WNFL01 (sample SAMN13153351, study PRJNA577476) | soil metagenome | isolation source: 40 cm soil on Douglas fir-dominated hillslope | place: USA:California | collected 2013-09-17
ACACAGTCGCTTACGCCCACCAACCAGGGAACGGCCTTGGTGATTATATTCGACTCGATACTGTGCTGCAGATTAACCCTCAATACACATGAGGCGATATCAGGTGGACAACGCTCAACGATGACTCCCACACTTACTACGGCTCGACCAGCCGTGATCGAAATGAATAGCCGCCCACCACAGCTAGATTCACTCGGATACCCCAAAATTTCAAGTGCGATCCTGTAGTTATACCATATCCCGAACCTTTGACTGAATCGATCATTCCAGTTTTACCACCCGAGGAAGAATCTTTTAGCGACCTAAATTGAGCGGCGGATGACAGAGTGGTCAGAGGGATGTACCATAAAATACGATCGAATTGTTACGCGTTCATGGACTATGGATTTCTTGTGCTCCCTGCTGTTGGAATTTAAATTTGGGATCGGGTGCGATCCTACGGGATCATTGCACCTCTAAAGTGGCCGGGGTCGGGAGCAAGCAAGGTAAGGTTAAGAATACTACACTAGCAATGGTGGGTCAAACATGGAAAGGGACTGGATGTGTCAGGAATCGGGTTTTTTGGTAGAACCATTCATCATCCATACCCGCCATGCCTAGATGTGCCGAACCCACCGACCACGGATCTGATGGATTGGAGGCAAGCTGACATACCCTCCCCGTAGTCATTTAGGATGAATTGTTGTCTACGATGCTCTGTCATGTTCTTACTTTAGCTTTGTTTTCCCGCTTACGATTACTTTCCCGTTCCGTTGTATTTAATGACGTCTTCATAGTTCATGAATCGATGAAGTTGAAGAGCCTACTCGCAAAAGCTTAAAGGACGCGACGAGAGTACACGCGAGGAGGAACACCAAACGGTGACCAAGAGGAGCGGCGAGTATGTGCGAAAAGCGAGCAGAAGAAGTATGGAGTAGTCCAAAAGAGAGTAACAATGGAACTACCTTGGAGAAAGAGAGAATATAAACTACCACACGGACCACAATGGAGCAAGCTCGGCGAACAGGAGGAGAGTGGAGGTCCAAACATTGCTCAAGGTGCCAACCAGTGACTTGGTAGATTGTTATCGGTATTTTTTTAACGCTAACCCCCAAACTGGACGGCCCACGACAGCGCGTCCTGACGCCCTGCACATAATTAGATAGAAATTTATAAATATCAATATACGTCACCAGGGTGGTGATGGTACGTCCGTCCTGTAGCTACCGGCGTGGCTGCCCACAGCCCTTCGTGAGCGCTCTGCACGCAATACTTCTCCTATGCGTGGCAGAATAGTCCCAGAATATATATATGACTTTATATATTGTCATTTACGCTATCTGGAGTGCCTGAGAGAGACCCCGGATGGCGAAGCTGACCATGTCTCGATGCCCCTATTCTGACGTAGTGGGTCTGACGGTATGAAATACGTAGCCAAATTACAGTAGGATGTTTTATCTATATTTGCGGACCGTAATGGAGGCCCTATTGGTCGACACTCCGCTGCGCGCGTCACCTTGAGGCCATGGTGAAGAGGGCGGCCCATCATTACGGCATGTCTTCCGGACGACGGCCCATTAAGACGCGTCAAGACGAAGATGTCGTCCGTCCCGTCGGAGTGTCGCACGGGAGGGGCCTCATTTCGGCCTGAAACAATTGCGCAAATTTCCTCCTGTGCTCTCTGAAGAACGTATATCACGTTGCCGGCTTCATTATAACTCACTAAAATTACATAATAATATTAGCTTTTGAGCCGACGGTCCTGACACCAGGGATGGTGACGCTGGCGGCCGTCAGCTTCACTTCTTTCAGGCTCTCTAGACGGCGTAAATGATACAATACATATATCAGACCATCCTACCGTGCATACAAGACACTCACTACCAACAAAGCCCGAGCAGTGGGACCCACGACCGTGCAGACAGGTGAGGACGGAGAAGGTGACGCGACGGGTGTCAGCATTGATGTTGACGCAGGCGAGGTAGATGCTGACTGCTGACAGGACGGCGGGACCCCTTGAGGGGTAAATCAAAATATACTTCTATGGGCCTGAGAGGCCCCGGATTCGAGTGCCTGAGATGTTAGAATGCGGGAACAGCGAGTAAAGCGGCCGCGAGTGGCCAGTGTAGAGATAGGGTTAGAAATGAGAGCTAGGTGTAAGCGTGTCAGGCGACAGTAGATTAAACATAAGATCGTCGGGTACCTGTTCTTGCCTTGGATTAAGACCGCCCCGGCCAATGCTGCTGAGAAAGCGTGACTGCAGATTTAATTGTCCCGTTAGCGGAATAGAGCTGAGGACGGAAGCCTGGCGGTATTGTGAACGACTGAGGCAACAAGCCGGAATGAGATCTACATCTTGAGTCATGTCATCTAGAAGCTTTTCTCTGTATATCGGCTGTATGGCATCCGTTTCAGGTGGCGCTTGGGTATTCGCTTCGGGGGTAGGTTTTGTGCAAGCGAGGACGAAAAGGCTTCGATGGAGAAGATTTGGGAAACGAGACGCGCATTCAGTTTGGAACACTATATGACAACGGAGGGTCAGAGTGTATCAGGCTGTGCATGTGCCAGGTGAGCGTAGTCGATTGGGGCAGGACAATATATTGCTAAATTGGGGCGACAGGATCTGGAGAGTGAACCAAAGGTGGTACAGTATTGAGTAGGAATGAGGAAATATGATCATGCGCCAAGCTGCGAGATCGCCACTACACCCGAGAAGTGGAGAGTAGAGAACAGTCAGAAAATTCGAATTGCGCTGGCATCTCTGGGTGATAGTCACGTTATACGATCGGATAGTTCGAGGTAACACGTGGCGAGTACGTGCGCACCGAGCGGGCATGGTTAAGCAAACGTTTGACTTGGATACATTTTTTCGGATCGAGATTACATTTCGTGAATTCAAATGGGCCTTGTATCGTGGATACTGTATCATAAACCTTTCGTGAATATACGACAAAAACCCCGCTATATATATGACAACAGTGTCTGGGGTCCTGCGTCAACCACAGGAGCGAAACCTCTCTTATGAATATTTCTGACAGTGCCTCTGTGCAGGTTAGCCCCAACGATGAGACCTACTTGAGGATGGATCCACCAGAACCTTAGACTCATTCTTATTGCCTTTATTTATCGGTATCCATGCAGCACTGGCAGACTATCCTCACGTAGATCTGTGCCTTTGTTGGTCTCTCCGTGCCGTGCAGCATGGCCACGCCTACACGCGTGATGTACTCGCCTATTGGTTATGTCCGAACCACCTCACACATATTGAGAATTCTCCTTTGCCTTTGGCGTGTCCCTTGGCACTTCGTGAAGGGTATGAGAGCGCCCTCCTGAAGCTAGCTACTGAAGACTATCTTGACGCCTGGCCGGGCGAGTGATGATAGTGGACATTGTCTCATAAAGTCGACACCCTTGCTCAAACCTCAATTTGCGACTTTATTCGATGTCTCTTTCCCCTGACGCACCATTGGAAGTCTTAAGAGACCACATCGTTCCGGCAGCAGCGTCCAACTACGTATGCAAAATTGTCATAGTATGTGGAATGTTCTTAGTCTGCTATGAATGGCGTAAGTTTTGTTGCTAAGCCCTTACGCGAAGACTAATGGTTCTCCCTAGTAATATCTCTAGACAGAGAGGTAGGGCAATGTCACTTGTGAAATTGTGGTGTTCTTATAATTATACTCATTTGATAGGTTCCTATTATCTGGGTGCGGTTTCCCAAGTCTGATAAATAGCAGTACCTGAATGACACTATGAAGACAGGGAAAATGTCCTTCCCCAAGATTCTTTACATTTATGTATATTATCTCAAATAGCTCTCTTGAATCATGCGACTAACCGTTTCTCAGGTTCGAATTGGAAGTATTGCACTACTCACCGGGCTCGCGATGTGTATGGCCCCTTCAGGTCCAGATATCACATTTGATGCTAATCCTGAACAGGGCACTTCCCCGACAAGGTGTCATCGAGATTGTACGTCAATTTTGATGACCCTAAGAAAGTGCACTGATTGGTGGAATGAATAGCTGTCAGACAGATTCTCCTTAGACATATACATTATGGCTGACGGTATTAATAAAGGCCGGATAGTGGGTGAAATCAATGCGTTTGCAGGTGTGTGCCATCGTAGTTTATATTCTAGTCCACATAGATTCGAATCACCATGTCAATCAGGCACTATTTCATACATACCAGTACGCAGTAAGGCCCCTCCGAATCCCCGCATCCTGAGGATCATACTAACCTTCTACCAGTCCTGATGGTCCGTCGTGTCATAGCACTCTACAACAACTCCCCGGTAAGACAGTCGTCACAGTGAAGTGTAGTTTGACCAAAGAAATTTATTAGAGTGTTATCCGGTCGCTAGTCGCATCACTGATACTCCAAGTCATTGGACAAATTGTCGTTGTCCTTTACGTGTTTTATCACGTCGGTTGGATATATGGAGGTAAATCGGATATTATCCCCAACCCTTGGTTGTTTACGTTCTGTTGCAGTAATCAACGAACCGATCCAGGGTGTGGCTTACCAAGGATGCTTTCACGCAATAGTCACTCCGAATTACTGGGTGTAATTGTACATCTGCTCCTTCGTTGTGCCCGATACTAATGTATGTGGTACAGTTACTGGTGAGAATTTTGGTTCTCCATGAAGTCCTAACTCTTTTGTATGATTTGCATATAGGTTATTCCCCATTTGTGAGTTGTGTCCTATCGCCCTAAAACATTTTTTCTGATCCTATAATGCCACATAGTTTACGATATCACGCTATGGGGCCTCATTATTGCGAAAGGTATTCGGAGTTACCTACGAGGATTTGAGGTGTCACTACTGCGCGTGCTCGTGAGGCAAGCAACTCTATCTATGCGAGATACCTATCCGTTTTAACGGGATTCCATGCCATAGAGACTCGATCTTATACTATACCGCTGCAGGAGCCGCAGAAATTGCAGCTCTAATGATATGGTCACAGGCGGAGGTTATCGATGTGCGTGTTTCTGTCAAATTCTAACTTCCCTACTTACATTATTACAGGATCGAATGGCCGTAGTACGTCAATCCGTGGGTCCATACACAGTCGCTTACGCCCACCAACCAGGGAACGGCCTTGGTGATTATATTCGACTCGATACTGTGCTGCAGATTAACCCTCAATACACATGAGGCGATAGCAGGTGGACAGCGCTCAACGATGACTCCCGCACTTACTACGGCTCGACCAACCGTGATAGAAATGAATAGCCGCCGACCACAGCTAGATTCACTCGGATACCCCAAAATTTCAAGTGCGATCCTGTAGTTATACCATATCCCGAACCTTTGACTGAATCGACCATTCCAGTTTTACCGCCCGAGGAAGAATCTTACGACCTAGATTGAGCGGCGGACAATAAGTGGTCAGAGTCGTATGCAATAAAATACGATCGAATTGTTACGCGTTCATGGACTATGCACTACTTGTGTTCCCTGCTGTCAGAATTTAAATTTGGGATCGGGTGCGATCCTACGGGATCATAGGCCCAGGGTATTATATCGCAACTTTTCGGGTATCCAAGGTCTCGAGTTTTCGTCGTACACTTGCCTACGCGGAAAATCGGACCGAGTTCTCCTGTAGGAGAAATCCCAACTTGCTCTCGTCAGGATCTTGCTCTCGTCAGAGTCTCCTTGTACAATCCCACCGCCCCTCCTACATTACGCTATCGTACGTGGACCTCTCGTCGGAGTTGTGCTAGGTTCCATTGCTGATGCAACGATACCCCATCAATCTTTTCCACTCATTAGGACGCAGCTCTCTAATACATATCGGTTTCTATATACCATCAATAATTCATATATCATACATAATAATGCGTACCTTCAAATTGCTACTCTTGGCATTGGCAGTGATATCATCCGCCTCTGCGCGGCTCCTGATAAGTCAAGTCACCCGCAATCGACATGCGAACCACACGCTCGCACGCTCTGCGGAGATCGCCAGGTCCGCCCCATCGCCACCTCCAAGCCAGCGGACGAACTCGAACCCCAACATGTCATCTCCGGGTGTGCATACTCGCGACAATATAGGGAACTCATTAGAGGGAGTCCACAACGTGAACGAGCGCTGTCTCTGCAACGCGGTTGAGTTTGACGCGCGAGCGAACACAAAATCGGGGGTTGGTTCTGCTTTGGATCATACCATGGTGTACCGAGACGGAGGGGCAAGTGCTTACGGAGGAAGGCACCGAATGAAGATGGTTGGAAAGAGGGACACACTCGCACCGTTGGCGACGAGTACCGCCACAACGAACTCCACTTCAACTTTGACAACTCCCACTGCGTGGACGACGGGCCCTTGCATAATTGACAAAGCTTCTCCTCGACTGCTCTCTCACCAGATCAGCTCCCTCACGTCGAACAGTCCTGCTTCATGCCAGTCTCAATGTGCTGTCAACGGCTATATAATAGCTGGCTTCCAGGCCGGTCTGGAGTGCTGGTGTGGGAATGACCTTTCTGTTGGGGTTGGGCAGACCCCAGCCAGCCAGGTTGTGAGTGACTCGCAGTGCATCAGTGCATGTCCTGGCGGTGGTTCGAACGCTTGTGGTAACCCTTGGAGGATGAGAGTATACGGGTTAGGGAGCACCTTGAGCCAGTATAACCTAGAGGGATTAATTCCGACTACCAGTGTGGTAACCTCAAGCGCGACGGGTAACACGATCACTTCTCAATCCGAGGCTCCGACGGGCCCATTCGCAAATAGCACTGGGTCAGATTCCGCGACTGTGCCAGCCAAGCGAGTCATCGCCCATCATATGGTCGGCAACACGCATCCGTATACGCTGGACACGTGGAGTACCGATATCAGCCTTGCTTTGAGTGCCGGGATTGACGGTTTCGTGCTCAACGTCGGAAGCGGGGGAGTCGGCAACTGGCAGCGGGAGCAGGTCAAGAACGCTTATAGCGCAGCGGCTGCTCTCAGTGCTTCTGGGAATACATTTGGATTGTTCTTGAGTCTGGACATGACGTAAGTTGGCCGTTCTTGTCCTATATTTGTGCAATTTGTTCACTTGTTTCCTCACCACGACAGGGCTCTCGGATGTGCAGACCAAAACGATGCTGCTATCGTCAGGGATTACATATCGACGTTCGGCGTACACAGCGCCCAGCTCGTCCTTCCTCCTTCCACGAGCGGCGGACTTGGACGCATAGTAGTTAGCACCTTCTCAGGCGAAGATTGTCAGTTTGGTGAGTTCCATTGGACAATTTTGTTGTGTTTCTTTCGGTTGGTATCGATTCGAGTTTGATAGGCATGGGCAACGCAAATGAAGGATGGAAGAGTGTGCTCCAAGACGCGACCGTGACTGCCAGGCTGAGCGCGATGGGCAGGGAGGTAGCATTTGTTCCTGGCTGGTTTACTCGCGTCGAGAGAAGACGGAGTGAATTTTCTGGGACCGTCCAGGGTGATTTCAACGTGAGTCCTCAATCGCCATCCGTTTGAGGGAAAATTTACTGAAAATTTTATAGTGGAACGGAGGCTGGCCTATGGGAAATTATGAAGTAAACTGGGATAGCGATGCTTATCGTCTAAATTACAACCCTGGACCTCTTTTCATGACCGGCGTTTCGCCTTGGTTCTTTACGGTTTGTGGCTATGCTCCCTCGAAGGGGTCTTACTGACATCATTGAATAGCATTATGGTCCGAACTCGTGGAATAAGAATTGGATCTACCGTGGTGACGACTGGCTATACACCACCCGATGGGAAATGCTCATCAGCCACCGCTCGCAAGTGGACATCGCTCAAATTATCACCTGGAACGGTGAGGCTAACCTTTTCCTATTTACATAGAATACACTTCATTCGCTATTTACAGATTATGGTGAATCTTCGTATATTGGGCCCATCGAGGGTGATCAACCTAACTCGCAGGCCTGGACCAACCACTTTCCTCACGACGGTTGGCTCAAAATGACTCGCTTCTACGCAAATGCGTTCAAATCTGGTGCCTACCCCGCCATCACTGAGGACAATGTCTATATCTGGTCGCGCCCTCACTCGAAAGACGCTTGGGCTGCAGATTATGTTGGACGACCGCATAATGCTGATTGGGTATGTCCTTATCGCGCATGTCGTTTACCCTCCACTGATGTTGTCTTCGATTAGACTGACGACTACATCTGGGCCGTAGTCTTCGCTACTAAGCCAGCCAAGCTCACGCTCACATCCGGCCCCAATTCTGGCCAGTTCAGCGTCACCCCAGGAGTGAATAAGTTCAAGATCCCAAGCGGGTATGGTGGAATCCGCGCGACTCTGGCAGATGCGATCACCGGTCTAGTTAGCGTCGACGTTAACCCCGGGACCGCGTTCACATATACTTCTAGTCCTTCTGCGTACAACTTCAACGCGTTCGTTGCCTGGGGCTAGAGTTCGCGCCTTCATCTCGCATTGACCGTATACTGGACTTGGAGCAAGGACGATCACATAGATCGCGTTCCCTTTCATCCCTTGTTCCCAATCCCTCTGTTGTAGTATATATATGTACTCTTGACCAGTAGCCACTTCCTGTAGCTATATAAATACTCGCCACAGCACGATAGCACCGTTCGAAGTCCCGAAGCGAAGCAAATCGAAACAAATAGTCATTGTATCTGTGATTGCAGGGGTCCATTTACCATGCAGGTCCCTTCGCCTTTGTAGACTGACCTATTGCCTTTGGTGAATAAAGCGGAGCTCATGTTCAGACACACCATATATGCCAGAACAAGATGACATTGAATTGGGATTCGGTAGAAACTCCAAAGTGGGATACATAAGTGAGAAATGAGAGCAAAGATACGAATAGGGGCAGTACTCGTGAGGTTCGTGAAGGGGGAAGAAGCGCAGACATTTGGGCTGGCATCACTATTAAAGTGGCCGATGTTGGAAGCAAGCATGGTACGAATGAGAAGACTACACTAACAATGGTGAATCGAACATGGAAAGGGACTGGCTGAGAGCATATGCGAAGTGGAAGACCGAACGGTGACCATGAGGAGCGGCGAATATGTGCAAAAAGCGAGAAGAAGAAGTGTGGAGTAGGTCGAAAGGGAGTAGTCCTGGAACCGCCATGGAGAAAGAGAGAAATATGAAGTACCAAACGGACACCACGGGAGCAAGCTCGGAGAACAGGAGGAGAGCGGAGGTCCAAGCATCATCGAGGGTACCAACTGGTCACTTGGTAGACTGCAACGCTTGTGCTTGTTGCCTAGCCTTGAGGTTGGCGACACTGCGCGAGGACTTCCGAGCGACAGGCAGGATACGTCCCAAGGTAAGCACGACAGCCCAGAATTCGTCGTTGATAAGCTCCCAATTCGTCGCGAGGCCAATGATTCCAGTGATGCGGCCCTCGGCGTCCGTGAGGGCAGATGGTTCATGAGAGTCAGAGGCAACCGACAGAGCGGCTGCCTGGTCACACTCAGTCCAAAATTCATTTGAGACGTACACAGGCTCGTAGATAGAAAACTTGCTGGGGTCCACGGACGCGGCCAACTGTTCGCCTAGGATCGCCTCGACAAGAGAATGTTGGTCTTGGGTGTAGACCCAATGGCGGATAACACAGAAGGCCTCAATAGTCGTCACGCTTATGTCGACCATGGGTATGTCTCCATCGGTGCGCATCTCCGCATACATATTACCTGGATGGGGGTCCCTGATTTCTTCGGTATCGACGGGGTATGGATTGACCAGGAGCTTCGGGAACCTTTTAAGCATTAACTTAAAGCGGTCCTCGTGAATCGGAAAGACCGGGATGTCCGCGCGAGCTGAACGGCCCTGCGAAAAGACTGCCACCGCATGAGATGGAGGGTCGACCAGCACACCGCGGTCGTGGTAGAAGTAACAGTAAGCGACGTGGTCCATGAGGTCAGGGTAGATCGAGGCGTTATCAGCGAAGACGAGAGCACTGGAGGTTGGCATGCGATGTCAGCAAATCCTTGCTACGCTCGCCACAAACCCGTCATACCGCTGGGCTACAACCCTGTCATCCCTCTTAAACTGTTCTAACTCCTCTTTTGTTATTACATTTACTACTCCTGGGCGGTCAATGCGCCTCTGAGTCTCTATGTCGTCCAGATCTAAGATGCGTCGGGTTGCAAGCGTAACCTGGGGGGGCTCTGGCCGAATGATTTCCATCTGCTTCATTCGGAGGTGATAGTATACTGGCAACTGCTGGTTGGACATTTAACAATGTTGTTGCAGGGTTGGGTTGAGTCGTTGGCGCGAGTATGTCCTGTGTGGCTCGGAGCGAACCTTTACAGATGTGGCAGGTGGACGGAAGAGGTTGGGTTCAAGCGAGAGGGGGGGGTGACGTTAGAAACATGCTGCTTATATA
>WNFL01259710.1_pt1 | contig 10323 bp, 9 predicted proteins | sample 5400361 | NCBI WGS metagenome assembly WNFL01 (sample SAMN13153351, study PRJNA577476) | soil metagenome | isolation source: 40 cm soil on Douglas fir-dominated hillslope | place: USA:California | collected 2013-09-17
GGAATAAGCCCATTTTTTTCGTTGGGCAAATCAATTCCAAGTTTATTACCAAATCCAAAACTGTTAATGTGCCTGTCCCACTCTGCTAAACCGATGCGTGTATCTTGAAACGGATCTGTTGATTTATTCTGATTCAGCATTCTTCTAAGCACACTATGAAAATAAGGATTGCATGAGTTGGCAATGGCACCTCGCAAATCTTCATTAGAATGATCACCATGGCAATCAATAATGTTTCTGTCACAGCGAATGCGTGTTTCTGGTTTTATGACGCCCTCTTGCAGAGCAGTTAGTGCCTGAACAATTTTAAAAATCGAACCAGGACGATACTGTGCCATCAATGGTCGGTTAAAGAGCGGCTTCATCGTATCGCTGCTGATTACTTTGAAATTGGAGCTGTATTTTTTTCCTGTCAACAAATTTGGATCATAGGATGGCCCTGAAACGAGTGAAAGAATTTCTCCGGTTGATGGCTCAATGGCAACAATACTCCCTGCCTTTCCCTTCATCAATTTCTCTCCATACTGCTGCAGTTCCAAATCAATACTGGAGATTAAGTCTTGACCGGGTATCGAAAGCGTGTCATATCTGCCATTATCAAAAGGCCCCCGGTCGATTCCTTTTACATCGCGTAGTTTAAAACGGAGTCCGCGTTTGCCTCGCAGCTGCTCCTCATAAAATGATTCGATGCCGCTTTGCCCGATATAGTCGCCCTGCTTGTAAATGCCTGAAGCATCTTTCTTCAAAACCTCCTTACTAATTTCACTGACGTAACCCAATGCATTTGCCAAGCCAGCTGTAGAATAGCCTCTCGTAGTTCTAGCTTGAACAAAAAACCCGGGAAATTCATCAAGGTGGTCTTGTGCTTTGGCCAAGTCTTCATTCGAAAGCTTATCGATGAAAAGCATGGGCTTTACCGGAGAGAATTCTTTTTTGTGTGATTTTAATTCTTTGAATCGCAGCCGCAGTTCTTCGCGGGTCAAACCAAAGATTTTGCAAAAATTGGCTGAGTCAAAATTCTTTACATCGTTAACAATTACCTCCAAATCGAATTCGGGAGTGTTATAAACAATCAACTTACCGTTACGATCATAGATCAATCCGCGAAAAGGATATTCCACTTGACGCAAAATGGAATTGCTGTTCGCCAGTTCTGCATAGCGGCTGTTGACTACCTGAACTAAAAATAATTTTACAAGGAAGACGAGCCCTATCAAAACAAAGACAATCTGAAATATTTCTTTTCTCCCCTCGTTCATGCTCGACTGCGTTGTGGCAGTAAATATTGAAGAATGACAATTACTGTCATGGTGAATATTAAACTGCTTATTGTTTTAAGCATAGAATACCAAAACAAAGTTCCCGTTGACTCCACCAAAAACAAAATTAAGTGATGCAGGAATACCAGCGGCATAGTGTAAACCAAAAACCATTGCACGCCCTGTGACGGTAAATTAGGCATGGCACCCGGGTCATAGCCGCCCTGTGGTGTAATTGTTCCAAGCCAGTAATTGCGAAGGTATGCGATGAAAACCATCGTGAATGCGTGAAGTCCGAGGCTATTGTAAAAAACATCCACAATGAAACCGATGGCAAAACCTGCAATCATCAAAAACAAATTACTGGTTTCAATAGGCATCATCAGGATAAAAACCACATATAAAAAACAAAATCCCGTATTGAACAGAACCAGATTTTTAAAAAAGACCTGGGCCAGTACATAGGCTACAAAAGAGATAATATATACTGTCAGATTGCGCGTCATTTTGCTTCTCCAATGGTTGTTCGTTCCAACGAGTCTCGTTCCTTCCTTTGCCGATATTTAATCACCTCCACAAATGAAAGCTTCCCGAAGTCCTGGCCCAGCTCTACTTTGATTTCATAAAACGGTGCTTCTTCCTTCAACTTGAATTCTTTGATTTTTCCAATAAAAATTCCCGGAGGAAAAATGGCATTATACCCCGATGTAACAATGGAGTCACCTACGGTTGGCTTTACGTGGCGTGGAATGTATTTCAATGCGGTGATTGAAGAATTTGTGCCTTCCCACTGAATCGTTCCAAAGTTTCCTGTGCGGCTTATTACACACGAGACCTGATCATCGATGTTGAGCAACGAAATAAGAACTGCGTAATGCTCAGAGACTGATTTCACTTTGCCAACCGCTCCCGCTGAACTAATCACTGCCATGCCGGGTTGGAGACCAAAATCCGTACCCCGATCAATGGTGATAAAATTTTTATAATATTTCGTGGTGTTGTTCACCACTTTCGCATTCACATACTCAAATCGCTTGAGCATTGTGGAGTCAGTCTGATTAAGCTTGTAAAGGTGTAATAGTTGATTTCGTTCTTCCAACTTGTTTCTAAGAAATGTATTTTCTTTGGAAAGAACCGCATTGATATCGCGCAGCGAAAAATATTCGCGAATGCCATCTTCGGTTGAGTTGATGGACGCAACTACGCTGTTTGAAGTGTTGAAATATTTAGTGCTTTGGTATTGATTATTCTGTATGATCAGCCAGACGCAAAAAAATTCCAGCAATATAAAAGTGAAGAAAGCCCTATAGTTATAAAGAAAATTAAAGAGCCGTTCCATCCATTAGGTCATGAGCACTTTACGGTACATGTCAAGATTTTTCAATGCTGCGCCTGTTCCGCGCACAACCGCACGAAGCGGATCCTCGGCCACGTGAATAGGTAATTTGGTTTTCAAAGCAAGGCGTCTGTCAAGTCCTCTGAGAAGAGCTCCCCCACCCGTCAAATAAATTCCACGTTCATAAATATCGGCCGAAAGTTCGGGCGGAGACATCTCCAGTGCTTTCAGAACGGCTTCTTCTAATTTGGAAACCGATTTATCCAAAGCGAAAGCAACTTCTGAATAGGAAATTTTAATTGTCTTTGGAATACCCGTCATCAAATCGCGGCCACGGATTTCGTAATCATCGGGTCCATCATCTAATTCAGTCATCGCAGACCCTACTTCGATCTTCACACGTTCAGCGGAACGTTCACCGATCAATAGATTATGTTGCCTGCGCATGTAATCCAAAATATCACGATTGAATGTATCCCCCGCAATTCGGATGGATTGATCGCACACAATTCCTGATAAAGCGATGACAGCAATATCTGTTGTACCTCCTCCGATATCAACAACCATATTTCCAATGGGCTGCTCAATATCAATTCCCGTTCCAATCGCAGCGGCAATTGGTTCGTAGATCATATACACTTCTTTGGCATTCGCATGCTCGGCAGAGTCACGAACAGCTCTCTTCTCCACCTCAGTAATGGCTGAAGGAATACAAATCACCATTCGCAAAGACGGTGGAAAAAATCTGCGACCGGTGTCGATCATTTTGATCATGCCGCGAATCATCATCTCGGCTGCATGAAAGTCGGCAATCACGCCTTCTTTCAGTGGACGAATAGTCCTGATATTATCATGAGTCTTTTCGTGCATCTGCATGGCCTCGCGCCCGATGGCCAGCACCCGATTTGTGTTTTTGTCTATAGCGATGATGCTCGGTTCATCTACTACTACTTTGTCTTTGTGAATGATGAGCGTGTTAGCGGTGCCTAAGTCAATGGCAATATCGCTGGTGAAGAAATCAAAAAGTCCCATGTAGTCTTCCTCTCAAATATGATTAAGGGGTGAAATTAAAGAATATTTTAAAGTTAATTGGCTGATTGGTCTGCAAAAAAGTTATTTAGCAGGCGTATAAGTTACCAAGTCAAGATTGCTTATACCTCCTAGTCGTTTGTCTGCAGATAGCAACGGCAGATTTAATGCAATTGCTGTAGCAACTATGATAGCATCTGGCGCTTTCAGCTTCTTCTCGATCCTTATTTTTATCGCTTCTGCCGTTATACGGGCGTTACTATGAACTATCTCGGTGAACGATAGAAAGTGTTGAATGATACTTCTCTGTTCATTGGACAGATCCGAATGGCTTTTTAGCTCAATTTCAGTAATAAATGAGACTATGATCTTCTTTCCCCCCAGAAGTGACTCCACTGTGAGATCGCCCTTCAGATGATAAATGATAATGTTGGTATCAACTACAAGCTTATCCCCACTCATCTCTCATTTTTCTTTGAATCTCAACAGGATCACCTTCAAATTTTACTTTTCCTGTGAATAGGTGAGCTGGGAATCCTGTTGGTTTTTTTTTGTTAGAGAGTTTTCTGTTTGTAAGGCGTTTGGGTTTTTTTCGGGGCAGGCGGCTCAATTTTTTTTTAATGGCTTCCATGGAGTCCCCTTTTTTTATAGTGATTACCATTTTTTTTTCTGGTTTAACCAAAGTTACAAAATCCTTTAATGTTTAAAATGCCTGAAGCCTGTGAACACCATGGCCATGTAATGTTCATCACAAAAGTCAATGGAGTCTTGGTCTTTGATCGATCCACCAGGTTGAATCACCGCTGAAATTCCGTGTTGGTAGGCGATCTCCACGCAATCAGGGAAAGGAAAGAACGCATCTGAAGCCATAACGGCATTCTTTAAATCAAATCCAAAGCTCTTCGCTTTCTCAATGGCCTGCTTTAATGCATCCACGCGACTGGTTTGACCAACGCCACTTGAAAGCATCTGTCCATCTACTGCTAAAATGATGGTGTTGGACTTGGTGTGCTTGCAAACTTTACTTGCAAACAGAAGAGCATTGACCTCTTGCGCTGATGGAGCGCGTTTCGTTACGGTCTTTAAATCTGCCTCTGAATCGGTGTGGAGGTCCAAATCCTGTTCGATCACTCCGTTGAGCAAACTCTTGAATTGCTTGGTGGCAGTGAGTGATTGTTTTTGCTTAAGGATGATTCGGTTCTTTTTCGATTTCAAAAGCTGAAGAGCTGCAGGTTCGTAGTCGGGAGCAATCAAAATCTCAAAAAAGAGTTTGTTCATTTCTTCAGCTGCTTCCAGATCAATTTTTTTGCTGCACGCCAACACGCCTCCGAATGCCGAAATAGTATCCGCTTGAAATGCTTTGAGATAAGTTTCTTTTACAGATGATCCCGTGGCCACTCCGCAGGCGTTGGTATGTTTGATAATGACGAATGCAGTCTCGCCTTCAAACTCCTTTACTAAGTTCACAGCTGCATCGACATCGACTAAATTATTATAAGAAAGTTCTTTGCCATTGAGTTGATCAAAAAGCCCATCGAGGTCACCAAAATAAATTCCTTTTTGATGTGGGTTCTCTCCGTAGCGCAACGTCTTTCCGTTTTGATAACTGGATTTGAGACTTGCAATATTCTGTTCTCGATTGAAATAATTGAAGATGGCCGAATCGTAATGTGAGGTCACATCAAAAGCCAGCGCAGCAAATCTTTTTCTATCTGAAATCTCTGTCGATGAATTCTTTTCCTTCAACAATTCCAGGACTTCGGCATACTGATTGCGTGAAGAAACGATCAGCACATCATTGAAATTTTTTGCCGCCCCGCGGATCAATGAAATTCCACCAATGTCAATCTTCTCAATTATATCAGCCTCACCCAAACCCTCTCCAGAGGAGAGGGCCTTTTTTACTGTTTCTTCAAATGGATACAAATCGACAATCACCAAATCAATGGGGGCTATTTTGAATTCATTTGCCTGCTTCACATCACCGGCATCCTCTCTTCTATAAAGAATTCCACCAAACACAGTGGGGTGCAGTGTCTTGACTCGTCCACCAAAAATGGAAGGATAACCTGTGAGCTGCTCCACAGGCGTAACTTTGTAGCCGAGTTTTTCAATAAACTCCTGTGTGCCACCAGTTGACACAAACTCGACATTGTTTTTAGCTAACTGATGAACGATTGGCTCAAGGCCATCTTTATAAAAAACTGAAATCAGTGCCCGGGTGATTTTTTTGGTGCTCATTATAATTAATAGGTGGGTTAAACTTCGCGCAAATGTAATTGATTCTCGATACTTGATTCTGGCGACTGGTTTCTGTCACAGGGAAATCGCTTTTAAGAACTTAGAATCAATCTATAGAGCCGTTAATTTAGAACCACATAGAAAATAGTACACATAAGAATTCACACAGGTTTCGATTTGTTGCTTCTTTACTTGTTTTTCTATGTGAGCATTTCTATGTTTCTTATCTTCCTATGTGGTTCAATCCTAAATTGGGTGAAATATTTGTACTGTTTCTTAAAAGCGATTTCCCTGGTTTCTGTCAACTAGCCTTTAGTTACCGCTGATCACAGGAAACCAGCGACCAGAAACTAGCAACTAGAATCCAGAATCCAGTATCGAACACTCGTTAGCAGGAAAAACTTGTGAACTCCAACCGATTTTGTTTGTGTGAGAAAATTTTTTCCCTTTTATTTGAACCCATGAACAGCAACAAGCGATTTTATTTTTGGTTTTACTTTTATCAATCCCTAAGGGACTTGAGGTAAAATCGCTTTGCAAAAACAAGAAAAGACAAAACGAAAATATCAAGAGTCCCGGCAAAACCGGGACTTTTTATTTTATGACAACCGAAAAACTAAAAATAGCAATCCAGGGAATCTCTACTTGCTTCCACGAGGTAGCCGCACGAACTTATTTTCATGACTCGATCGAGCCTGTGGAGTGCCTCACCTTTCATAAGCTCTGTGAGTCGCTCAAGAAAAAGGATTGTGACTTCGCAATGATGGCCATTGAGAACACGATTGCAGGAAGCATACTTCCGAACTATTTCTTGCTTCAGGAATACCGGTTTTCAATTGTGGGTGAAATTTATTTGCCGATTCATTTGCACCTGCTTGCTTACCCTGGCGTGAAGTTGGAAGATATAAAGACAGTGGAGAGCCATCCCATGGCCATCCGTCAGTGTTTTGAGTATTTGCACAAATTGAATGGTGTTGAACTCCGCGAAAGCGATGACACGGCCATCTCTGCCAGAAAAGTTTCGGAAAAGAAATTGAAAGCAACAGCCGCCATCGCCAATGAATTAGCAGCTAAAAAGTTTGGACTGGAGATTTTGGGGAGAAGAATCGAAACCCATAAAAAGAACTTCACTCGTTTTCTTATTTTGTCGAGAGGAAGCGAACCAAAAGAAGAAAGCAACAAAGCATCGTTGTGTTTTGAGGTATTGAATGAAGTGGGAAGTTTGGCTGATGTGCTTACCGTTTTTAAGACAAACCGGATCAACCTGAGCAAAATCCAGTCGATACCGGTGATCGGCAAACCGCAGGAATATTCTATTCATATAGATGTAGAATGGAGCGAAAGAAGAAACTATGATGATGCATTAAAACAGGTACAAAAACAGACACACAACTTGAGTGTGCTTGGTGAGTATAAGAAAGGAAAAATTGAATATAAATAAATGACTGCTTCAGGCTGCTAGCCACTAGCTTGAAGGGTGTAGCCTGTAGCTTGAAGCCAAACCTTAATTGCGAATAAAATGATTGAATCAGCAAATAGAATAAAAGGCGTTGAAGAGTATTACTTCAGCAAAAAATTGGCGGAAGTACGCTCGCTTGATTCTCCAGAACTAAGGGTGATCAATCTCGGCATTGGCAGTCCTGACCTGGCTCCTTCTGAAAATGCAATTGACGCTTTAATTGCCTCTGCGAAAAATCCGGCAAACCACGGCTACCAGAATTACAAAGGCATTCCGCAATTGCGCCAGGCCATCGTTGATTTTTATAAAAAGATTTATTCAGTTTCGCTCAATGCCGAAACTGAGATCCTGCCACTCATGGGCTCGAAGGAAGGCATTATGCACATCTGCATGGCTTTTGTGAATGAAGGCGATGAGGTACTGATTCCAGATCCTGGTTACCCAACTTATGCTTCTGTCGCAAAACTGACGGGAGCAAAAATTGTCACTTACCAGATGAGTGAAAAACTAAACTGGGGAATTGATGTCGAAGCTCTAAGAAAAAAAGATTTATCGAAAGTGAAGATCATGTGGGTAAATTTTCCGCACATGCCCACCGGGAGAATAGCTTCAAAAGAAGAATTGAAAAAACTCGTTGACTTAGCGCGCGAAAACAATTTTCTGATCGTCAATGATAATCCCTACAGTTTGATCTTGAATGAAAGTCCTCTCAGCATCTTATCGGTTGAAGGGGCGGAAGATGTTGCACTTGAATTAAATTCATTGAGTAAAAGTCACAACATGGCTGGGTGGCGCATCGGCTGGGTGGCAGGGAAAAAAGAATACATCGATGCGGTGCTTCGCGTAAAGAGCAATATGGATTCAGGAATGTTTCTCGGCCTGCAGCACGCTGCCACAGAAGCATTGAAAAACGGTAATGACTGGTTTCAAAAACAGAATTCCATTTACCAAAAAAGACAGCAAGCGGCCTGTAAAATTTTAGATGAGCTTGGTTGCACTTACTCCTCAAAACAATCGGGATTGTTTGTGTGGGCAAAAGCGCCTGATCCTATTGCAGATGTAGAAAAATGGATTGATGAAATTCTATACGCCACAAAAGTTTTCATAACTCCCGGCTTCATTTTCGGTGAGGCAGGAAGAAGATTTATTCGAATTTCACTCTGTGCCACAGAGGAGAAATTGAATGAAGCTTTGGCGCGAATCAAAGAGTTTAAAGCAAATCATAGCCGTCAGACCGCTCAAAACGGTCAGACGGCTCAAATGAAATCGGTGAAAGCATGAATGTAACGATCATAGGTTTGGGTTTGATTGGCGGTTCAATGGCGCTTGATTTGCGAAAAGCCGGTATTGCCACAAAGTTGATGGGCATCGACCAAAATTCTTCAAATGCAAAAAAAGCACTTGACCTTAAATTAGTTGATGAAGTCTTACCCGAGAATGAAGCTCTTTCAAAGGCCGACCTGGTAATTCTTGCGATTCCTGTAAATGCCATTTGCGCTTTTCTTCCATCTGTATTAGACGCGGTAAATAAGCATACAATCGTGATAGATGCCGGCTCGACTAAAAAAATGATTTGCAATTCTGTTACAAATCATCCCAGGCGAAATCAGTTTGTTGCTTCTCACCCAATTGCGGGAACAGAATTCTCCGGTCCTGAGGCGGCATTCAACGGATTGTTTGAAAATAAAACCAACATCATCTGCGAACGAGAAAAATCGTCAGCACAAGCCTTGTCATTGGCAGAAAAAGTTTTTAAGACACTTGGCCTGAACACGATTTTCATGGAACCCGAAGAGCACGATAAACATGTGGCTTATGTATCACATCTCTCGCACGTAAGTTCATTTTTGTTGGGGCAAACAGTGCTCGACATTGAAAAGAATGAAAAAAATATTTTCGACCTCGCGGGCAGCGGGTTTGCATCTACTGTTCGCCTTGCTAAAAGTTCGCCTGAAATGTGGACTCCTATTTTCGAACAGAATGCAGAATATCTAAGCCAGGCGTTATTGGAATACATCATGCACTTGCAGAAATTTCAATACCATTTGCAAAAGCGTGACGCGAAGGAGCTTCATAAAATAATGACGAAAGCAAATGACATTAAACGAATATTAAAAAGTTAGTCGTTATGCGTTAATAGTTATTCGTTAAGACCGAATACTATTAACCGTCACGATTACCTATTAACGAATAACTTATAACTATTAACGATTAAAGATTAATGACATGAAAAATGGATTAGAGTTGCAGTCGATCACCAAATGGTTGAACACTACGAAACCGGTGATCATCAGTGGGCCATGCAGTGCAGAAACGGAAGAACAAACCATTGCAACAGCAAAACAAATTGCGGCTACAGGCAAGGTGCATGCCCTTCGCGCAGGTATATGGAAGCCTCGCACAAGACCAGGACAATACGAGGGTGCAGGCGACATAGGCTTGAAGTGGCTCATCAATGCGAAAAAAGAAACCGGTCTTCCTGTTACAACTGAAGTTGCAAACGCTGCACATGTAGAAGCTTGTTTGAAAGCCGGAGTCGATATTCTTTGGGTGGGTGCACGTACTACAGTGAATCCATTTTCTGTTCAAGAAATAGCCGACTCTTTGAAAGGTGTTGATATTCCAGTGATGGTGAAAAATCCTGTCAACCCTGATCTCGAACTTTGGATCGGTGCACTCGAACGACTGAACAAGGCTGGTATTACAAAGATGGCCGCCATCCACCGCGGGTTCTCTTCATTCGAAAAAGGACCGTTCAGAAATCAGCCCATGTGGGATATTGCCATCGAATTGAAGACAAGGATCCCTGACCTTGATATTCTTTGCGACCCAAGTCACATCAGCGGCAATCGCGATTTGATTGCATTCATCTCACAAAAAGCGCTTGACCTCGACATGGCGGGACTAATGATTGAAAGTCATATTAACCCGGATGCTGCATGGAGTGATGCCAAACAGCAAGTGACTCCGGCTGTTCTTGGAAAAATTATCAGTGAACT
>WNFL01431556.1_pt2 | contig 10323 bp, 14 predicted proteins | sample 5400361 | NCBI WGS metagenome assembly WNFL01 (sample SAMN13153351, study PRJNA577476) | soil metagenome | isolation source: 40 cm soil on Douglas fir-dominated hillslope | place: USA:California | collected 2013-09-17
AGCCACGGGCTGGCGACGAGCCTGGTCGTCCTGGCCCGAACGATGGGAATGATGGTCGGGCTCTCCGCGCTGACCGCGTTCGGGCTCTACCGCTTTCACCAGATCCTGGGCACCCCGGTTCTCACCGACCCCACGCTGCGGGCGCGCGTCGACCACCTGGCGCGGCTGGTCGCCGCCGCGTTTCTACAGGAGTACCGCGAGATCTTCATCGTGGCCGCCGCGCTGTGCGTGCTCGCGGCGCTGGTGATGGTCGCGACGATCGGTCAGCGCTTGAGAGCGACCGCGATCAGGTAGGAGTGGTGGTACCGGAAGGCGTCGTCGGGATCGCCCAGGCTCTCCATCGCCGATTCGACCTCCGCCTCGAGCTCGTCTCGAAAGCGAGGGCCCAGCGCACGGATCAGGGTGTTCGGCAGCGGGCCGGCGCCCGCCATCAGGTCCGTCCATTCCTTGGCGTCGCGAGTCTTCCCACCGGTGACCATCTCCGTGACGCGGGTCACCTCGAAGCCCGAGGCCAGGAGCAGCTCGGGCAGCACCTTTGGCTCGCCGAACCGCGCGCGGTCTGAGCTGTAGCGCGGAAGGCTCAGGTAGTGGCGGCGCGCGAGCGGGGCCAGGCCCTGGAAGAAAAGGTCCTGCGCGCGAGTGCTCAGGCTGCGCCGCTGGTTGGAAACCGCAAGGCGGCCGCCGGGTTTCAGCACCCGGTGCGCCTCCGCCAGCGCGTCGGTGGGGTCGCTCAGGTAGGCGAGCGCCTCGCCCATGGTCACGAGATCGAACGTCTCCGGCTTGAAGACCAGCCGCTCCGCGGCCATCCCCAAGAACTGCACGTTCTTGCTTTTCTTCGAGCGGGCCAGGGCCAGCATGTTGTCCGACAGGTCGATGCCGATCACGCTGCCGGGGCTGACCCGGGGCGCCACCAGGTGAGCGACCAGGCCGGTTCCGGTGCCCACGTCGAGGACCTGCTCGCCCTTCTGAGGAGCCGCGACGTCGACCAGCCTGGCCGCGACCCGCTCGTGCTGGCCCCCGGCCCAGCTGTCGTACGAAGGGGCGATGCGATCGAAGAAATCGACCAGGTGGTCGATCATCTCGTCCGAAGTATCCGGGTCCATCAAGGTGGTCGAGAGCTCCAAAAACCTGGATCCTGGGGCTTGCAGCCCCGATCCTTAACCTTCTTCTACGTCCGGTGGCACCCTGTTACCATGCAAGCCTCGCTCGAACCGGGGCTCGCTTGACAGCGAAGCGCAAGTCCGCGCAGCGCTCAGAGTTGACCACAAAGTATGGAAGGCACGATCAACGCAGTGGAGGATTCCGAGATGGCCCAAGCTGAAAAGTCCGCGACCCACTCACCCGGCAGCAGCCAGAACGGTGAGAAAAACGTCGTCAACCTAGGTCCGCGCGACAGCCTGCACGGACGCCTCGAGGTCCAGGGCGACCTCAAGATCGCCGGCAACGTCGAAGGCGAGCTCAAAGCCAGCGGAGACGTCACCGTCGACTCGGGGGCCTCGATCCAGGCCTCGATCGAGGGATCGAACGTCAGCGTCCGCGGGCAGGTCACCGGCAACGTGACCGCGAAAAAGCGCCTGACCCTCGGCGGTTCGGGCCACCTGAACGGGGACGTCAAGGTCGCCCGCCTCACCGTGGAAGACGGCGCCACCCTGAACGGCAACGTCACGATGCAATCGGAAAAGGGCTAGGAAAGATTCCCCTCTCCCCTTCGGGGAGCGATCAGTAAGTCCCATCCTTATCGCCGCTTGCGCGCAGGGTCAGGGTGAGGGGCTTAAACCCCGCTAGGCTCGTTCAGCCCGCGTGACCGACGGCAGGACCACCGTTTCCAGGTAACTCTGAGCCGCGTCCATGGCGCTCCGGACGACGCGCCATTCGAGCTGTTCGAAGAACACCTGGTCCCGGTTCAGCTGACTGAGCCGGAGCCGCCAGAAGCGCGCGTCGAGGTTCAGCCCCGGCAGCTGAGCAGTCTTTGCGTGCCCTTCCGCCGCCGCCAGGTCGGGCAGCGGCGAGGGTGAAGCGACGGCTGGGGCGTCGATCGCCTGAGCCGGAGCAGAGTGCTGCGTCGCGGCAGAAGCGACGACATTCCATACCACCACGATCAGCAGGGCCACGACGATGCATTCCGCGATCACCATCCAGGTCAGCGGTTGTCGGAGCAGGTTGCGCATGAGGCCAACCTAGGCCCCGGCCGGCCACCCTGTGAACCCAGGTTGTTAAGAAATCTTTTCTAGTATTGCCATCGTGAGCAGCATCCGACGTTCTCATGACGACGAGCGCACCGCGATCCTGGCGACCATCAACGCGGCGGCCGAGGCCTATCGCGGCGCGATCCCGGCCGATCGCTGGCACGAGCCGTACATGCCGGCATCCGAGCTCGATCACGAGATCGCGACAGGGGTCGCGTTCTGGGTCTATGAGATGGACGGCGCGCTGGTCGGCACGATGGGTATCCAGCCGGTGCGCGACGTCGACCTCATCCGCCATGCCTACGTGCTCCCCAGCAGCCAGAGGCGCGGCGTCGGCGGCGCATTGCTCGGCCACCTGCGATCTCTGAGTACGCGGCGCATGCTGGTCGGGACCTGGGCCGCCGCCGGCTGGGCCATCGACTTCTATCGCCGCCACGGATTCGAGCTCGTGTCACCAGAACGCACCCCGGCTCTTCTCAAGACCTACTGGTCCATACCCGACCGCCAGATCGAGACCTCGGTCGTGCTGGCCAACCCGCCACTCGAGACAGCATGAAGCTCGGCCTGCACATCCCGTCTACGACGTGGGAAGGCGGGGCACAGCAACTCGGTTCAAGGCTGGCCGAGGTCGTAGTAGCCGCGGAATCTGCGGGCTTCGACACGATCGACGTGGCCGATCACCTGTGGCAGCACCCGCTCCTGGGAGGGCCACAGGTAAGCCAGGTCGAGGCCTACACGACCCTCGGTTTCATCGCCGCCCACACACGCCGCGTTCGCCTGTTTGCGCTTGCCACGGCGGTTTCGTACCGGCACGCCGGCTTGCTGGCCAAGATGGTGACGACCCTCGACGTGCTCTCCGGAGGCCGCGCGATGCTCGGCATCGGAGCAGGCGACTATCCCGAAGAGGCGGCCGGCCTCGGTCTGCCGTTTCCGTCGCTGGGCGAACGATTCGATCTGCTGGAGGAGACGATCCAGGTCTGCCTGCGCATGTGGGAGGGCGACCATGGATCGGAGCAGCCCTTCGCCGGCGCGCACGTACGCGTCGAGCGGCCGCTCAATTTGCCCCAAAGCCTCAGCCGTCCGCATCCGCCGATTCTCATTGCGGGAAGCGGTGAGCGCCGCACGCTTCCGCTGGTCGCGCGTTACGCGGACGCATGCAATCTCCGGCCCTCACCCGAGATCCCACGTCAGCTCGACTTGCTGCGCAGCCTCTGCGAGCAAGAAGGCCGCGATTACGACGCGATCGAAAAGACGGTCCCGTTCGGATTCGACGTCGGAGCCGACGGGTCGAAGGTCGGCGAGCTGATCGACCGGCTTCGGTGGCTATCAGGCATGGGCATTCAGTCGGTTTTTGGTTGGGTCGTTGGGGTGGACCAGATCGTGCCGATCGAGGTCATGGGACGCGAGGTGATCCCTGCCGCGGCGGAGATGTAATCGGAATGGACGAATCCGGGCTGCCGGCCGGTTGGTAATTTCGTGACCGCCGCAACGGTCCTGTACCAGGATCGGGAGACTCACGCCGCCGGCGCTCGGATGGACGCGGGTGCGCTGTGGATTCCGCTGTCCGAGCTCAAGTCCGTCAGCGGCTGGGAGCTCAAGCCCGAAGGCGTCTGTAAGGACGAGGTTTGCGTGCCCGTGCCTGACGCACGCCGTCAGGCGCTCATCCATGAAGAGGAGTTCAACCTCACCGAGTTCGCCAGACTGATCGAGCAGCCCGTCGCTCATGACGAAAACCACGGCGTCTGGTATTTCGGTCCCGCGGCTTGGGAATGGAAGAGCCGGCTGACGTCTCGCGTGGCGCCAGACTTCTCTCTGCCCGACCTCTCGGGCCAGATGCACTCGCTGAGTGAGCTCCACGGCAAGAAGGTCTTTCTGCTCTTCTGGGCCACCTGGTGAAGCTGCCGGTTTGACCTGCCGGTCTGGCAGGGACTGCGGGAGGAGCTCAAAGACAGGAATTTCGAGGTGCTTACGATCGCCTGCGATGCCAAAGGCAGCGCGGCAGCCGAGCCGTTCATAACGGCCGCCCACCAACAGCATCCGAGCCTGGTGGACGAGAAGCTGCAGGTGGCGGAGCTCTACGACGTTCGCAACGTTCCCGCCATCTTCTGGATTGACGAGCACGGCCGGATGGTCCGCGCCAACGACCCGGTGTACGCGCAGCGACGGAATCGCGAGACGGGCGAGGTGACTCTCAACGAGGAATACCTTGATGCCGTGCGCGACTGGGTTGCCAACGGCGCGAAGAGCGCCTTCGTGATGGACGAAAAGCGACTCGACTCTCGCTTGCCGGACCTCGAGTTCGACGACGTCTCCGCGGCCGCGTCATTTCACCTGGGCACCTACCTCGCCCTGCACGGCCACGCGGAAGACGCCCTCGTCCACTTCAAGCGAGCCCACTCCCTTCGCCCCGAGAACTGGACCTACAAGCGCCAGGCCTGGAATCTGGGTGACATCGAGCGCGATTACGGCACGACCTTCCAGGAAGCGCTGAAAGACCCGGCAAGCGGTTCGTTCTACCCACCGGTCGATCTCCGTTAGGAGCGCTGCAGCCCGCGCAGCGCAACAAGCCCGCGCTCGATGGTTTCGATCTTCTTCGGAAAGCTGAAACGCACCTGGTGACGGCCCGCCGATGGGTCGTGGTAGAAGCTCGACGCGGGCACCGTCGCGACCGCGGCGCTCTCGATCAGGTGTCTCGCAAACTTGACGTCGTCATCGAAGCCGAACGATTCGATTCCCGCCATCACGTAGTACGCCCCATCGGGGGGAGAGACCTCGAAGCCGCACTCCTCGAGCCCGGTGACGATCGCGTCGCGCCGCTCTCGATAGTCTCCGACCAGCTCCGCATAGAAGGAAGGGGGCAGCTCGAGCGCCATCGCGATGGCAACCTGCAGCGGGTGCGCCGCGCCCACCGTAAGAAAGTCATGAACCTTGCGAATACCTGCAGTGAGCGCAGGCGGAGCGATCAGCCAGCCGATGCGCCAACCCGTGACCGAATAAGTCTTGCTGGCTCCGCTGATGGTGATCGTCCGCTCTCGCATTCCAGGCAGGGTCGCAAGGCTGGCGTGATGACCCCGATAGACGAGATGCTCATAGATCTCGTCGGTGATCGCGATCGCATCGTGCTCGATGCACAGCTCCGCGATCAGCTCCAACTCGGCCCGCGTGTAAACCTTGCCCGTCGGATTGTGCGGAGTGTTGACCACGATCGCTCGGGTCTTGGTACTGAAAGCTGCGCGCAGGGCTTCCGGGTCGAACGACCAATCGCTGCCGCCGAGCGTCACGTAGCGCGGCACGGCGCCGCTGATGATGCAGTCGGGTCCGTAGTTCTCGTAGAACGGCTCGAATATGATCACCTCGTCGCCGGGATCGATGGCGGCCAGCATCGCCGCGATCATCGCCTCGGTGGCGCCGCACGAAACCGTCACCTCTGTCTCGGGATCCACCATGCGGCCCCATGTGGCGGACTGCTTGCGGGCCACCGCCTCGCGCAGCTGCGGCGCGCCCCACGTCGTGGCGTACTGGTTGTAGCCATCGCGCAGGGCGCGTGCGGCCGCGTCGAGGATTCGCGCGTCGGTGTTGAAATCCGGGAATCCCTGGGCGAAGTTCACCGCGCGTTCCGGGCCGTTCAGCTGAAGGTTCAAACGAGTCATCTCGCGGATGACCGACTCGGTGAAGCTCTGGGCCTTTAGCGAAAGTCGATTAATGCCCAGGGTCGGCGCGCTCCAGGTGCAGAGTCGTGCTCGAGCACGAGTGGCATCTCTCGGGCTTCTCGAGGCTGCGCTCCCACCAACCGCACACGTCGCACGTCCAGCGTGTCTTCGCGAAAAACTCGAGCACGTCGGAGCGGCTGAGCAGACCGACCATTTTGCCGCCCCTGATGACGGGCACGCGCCGGATACGCTCGCCGATCAGCAAACGTGCGGCTTCATCGATGCCGGTGTCCTCGGTGACGGAGATCACGCGCGGGCTCATGATGTCGCGCGCCACCTTGCCCTTTTTCGAGAACACGTCGGTCTCGGAGATGATGCCGACCACGTGACCCTCCGCGGTCACGACGGGCGCGCCGGTGATTCGCTTCGAGGCAAGCGTGAGGGCGATCTCATCGAGCGGCGTGTCCTCGCGAAACGTGATCACGTTCCGCGTCATGACCTCTTTGACCGGGATCATCAGTGTCGGAGCAGTGTAGCCACCGTTTCCAGGTTCGCGTTGCCGCCCGTCAGGATCAACCCGGTGAGCCCGTTCGGCAGCTTTCCGGAGAGGTGGGCAGCGAGCGGCAGGGCGCCCGTCGGCTCGAGTGCGAGGTGCAGCCGAGACCACGCAACCCGGACGGCCGAAGCGATCTCGTCTTCGGTCACGGTCACGATCTCGTCCACCAGGCGGTTGGCGAACATGGTTTCAAACGTGCGCGCCCCGATCGAGGTCGTGCGGACGCCGTCCGCCAGGGTCGCCGGCGCTGCGGCGAGCGACTCGATTCGCCCCGCCTTCCAGCTTCGATAGGCATCGTCGGCCACCACCGGTTCGACGCCGATGACGCGGATCGCGGGGTTGTGGCTCTTGGCCGAGATCGCGGTGCCCGAAAGCAAGCCGCCACCGCCAACGGGTGTCACGATCACCTCGAGGTCCGGCGCATCTTCGAGCAGCTCGAGCGCCGCGGTGCCCTGCCCATGAATCACGTTCCAGTCGTCGAATGGATGCACGAGAGTCAGGCCTCGGGCTGCCATCTCCTCATGCAGGCCAGCGCGCGAGTCGCGGCCACCTTCGCCGGGTTGGCGTCCTCCGGGATGATCACGAGTGCCGGGATGCCGACGGCCGCAGCCGCCAGCGCCACAGCCTGCGCGTGGTTGCCGGAGCTCACCGCGATCACACCCGCCGGACGCGGCTGCAGCGAGGCCAGGGTCAGGATGGCGTTGAAGGCTCCGCGAACCTTGAACGAGCCCGTGGCCTGGAAGCACTCCGGCTTCAGGCGCAGGTCGGGCGTGAGATCGGTCGTGAGGCAGGGAGTGCGGCGGACGTGACCCGCGATCCGGCCGGCTGCCTGGCGAACCTGGGCCGCATGCTCCTCGAGAAAGGTGGTCAAGCTGCCGCGGTGTCGCGGGTGGCCGCGGGCTCACGGCTTACCCGCCGCCCCAGGTTGGTGAGCACGGTGCCGGCGAGGATGACGGCCATCCCGATGATGATGGGCCAGCTCAAGCTCTCGTGCAGCAGAACGACTCCCCAGAAAACAGCCGTGATCGGGACCAGCAGCGTGACTCCGGCGGCGCGCACCGCACCGAGGGTGTTCATCACGTAGTAATAGAGCAGGTACGCGATGCCGGTGGCGCCGGCTCCCAGCGCTATCACCGCTGCCATTGAGCTCACAGCCACATGAACGTGGGGCAGTGATGGAACAGCGAGCGGTACGGCGAAGATGACCGTCGCCGCGAGCTGTCCGATGCTGATGTCGAACACGCTGACACTGCGCATTTTGCGGCGCTGGTAGATCGCGTTTGTCGCGTACGAGAGTGCGGCCACGAGCACCGCCATCGCCGCGAGGAAATTGCCGAACACGCCGTGCGCCAGGATGTCGGGCAGCACGAGGATGACAACCCCGGCCAACCCGATCACGACGCCCAGGTAGCCAACCCTGGTCGGCCGTTCCGCCGGCATGGCCCAGAAGATGATCACCGCCGTCCAGAGCGTGGTCGTCGAGTTCAGGATGCTGGCGAGCCCGCTGGTGATCCTCTCCTCGCCCCAGGCGATCGCGACCCAGGGCACGATCGCGTTGGTGATCGCCATGATCGCGAACGAGCCCAACCGAGTCCTCCAGCCGTCGCCGAGGAGCGGGCGGCCCATGATCCTGACGATCACGGCGAGAGCGACCAGTCCCGACACCGAGCGGATGAGCAGCAGGACCGTCGGGCTCATGTCATGGACCGCGATCTTGATCAGGAGAAACGACGCGCCCCAGATCAGCGCGAGTCCGGCCAGCGCCAAATAGGGCCTCAGGCTAGACACGCGTCAGCCATTCATCTGTCGACATGACAAGCGTGACGGGCCCATCGTTTTCGATGCTCACCCGCATGTCAGCTCCAAAGCTGCCGGTCTGCGTCTCTATTCCGCGCTCGCGGAACTGCTGGACGAAGACCTCGTAGAGCTGCTGGGCCCGCTGCGGATCGCCGGCCTTGAGCAGGCTGGGCCGCCGGCCGCGGCTCATGTCCGCGAACAGGGTGAACTGAGAAACGATCAACGCCGATCCGTGCACGTCGACGAGGCTCAGGTTCATGCGGCCCGCCACGTCCGCGAAGACGCGCAGGTCCACGACCTTGTCCGCCAGCCGCCGCACGTTGGATTCATCGTCATCGGAAGCCGCACCTACCAACAACACGTATCCGTGCCCGATGGTTGCACGGCGTTCAGAACCGTCCTGGTCCCAGCTCACCGAACCGGCGGCGACGCGCTGGGCGACGACCCTCAGATTTTTGGTCCGAAATGTGGCTCTGCGTGCACGAGAGAATCGATATAGCGGAATCGCTCGTAGCGGTGCTGTAACAAGTCCTCGGTGGGCTGGGTCAACAGCGCCTGCATGTGCCGGTGCAGCGCCTCGTCCAGCCCTGCCGCCGCCGCGTCGTAATCGGCCCCGGCGCTGCCTGCCGGCTCCGTCACCACCTCTTCGACCACGCCCATCGCCAGCAGGTCGCGCGACGTCAGCTGGAGCTGCTCCGCGGCTTCAACCTTGCGCGTGTTGTCCCGCCAGACGATCGAGGCCGCCGCCTCCGGCGAGGCCACCGAATAGATCGAGTTCTCGAGCATGATCACGCGGTCCGCCACGCCCATCCCAAGGGCCCCGCCGCTCCCACCCTCGCCGATCACCGCCGCAACTATGGGCACCGGAATCCGGAACCATTCCATGATCGCCTCGGCGATGGCGGCTGCGATGCCCCGCTCCTCGGCGCCCGCGCCCGGGTAGGCGCCGGGCGTGTCGATCAGAGACACGATCGGGAAGCGGAACTTCGCCGCGTGGTGCGCGAGGCGGATCGCCTTCCGGTAACCCTCGGGGTGCATCATGCCCCAGTTCCGCGCGACCCTCTCCTTGAGGCTCCGGCCCTTCTGATGTCCAAGGAACATCGTGGTCCGGCCGTGCCAAGTCCCGATGCCTCCGACCAGCGCGGGATCGTCGGCCGACAGCCGATCGCCGTGCAGCTCGATGAAGTCAGGCGCCAGACGCCTGATGTAATCGAGGGAGTACGGGCGCTCCGGGTGGCGGGCGAGCTCGATGACCTGCCACACGCTCAGGGTCGTCTCCTCGGGCTTGCGGCCGTGACGCGTCACGGATACATCTCCAATAGGTGGGCCAGAAGGCGGCGCAGCTCGGTGCGCGGAAGCACAAGGTCGACCTGCCCGTGCGCGAGCTGGAACTCAGCGCTCTGGAAGCCGGGCGGCAGGTCGGCATACGTCGCCTGCTTGATCACGCGCGGGCCGGTGAACCCGATCGCTGCGCCAGGCTCCGCGATGTTGACGTCACCGAGCAAGGCGAGCGATGCCGCGGTGCCGCCAAAGGTCGGATCGGTGAGCACCGAGAAGTAGGGCACGCCGGCGGCATGAAGCCGCCCGAGCGCCGCATTCACCTTGGCCAGCTGCATCAGGGCCAGCACGCCTTCCTGCATGCGCGCACCGCCGGATGCCGAGATCAGGACGTAGGGGATGCCCGAGCTCGCCGCCTGCTCCATCCCTCGCGCCAGCCGTTCGCCCGCGACGATGGACAGGGTGCCACCGACGAAGCGGAAGTCGAACGCGGCCAGCCAGATCGGCCGCCCCGCCAGCGTGCACGTGCCGGTGCGGACCGCTTCGTTGAGCCCGTCCTCGAGCAGCTGCTCGACCACCTCCTGGTAAGGCTTGGGCACCTTCCAGTTCAGGAGGTCGTGCGAGCGGACGTCGCCCCACCGTTCTTGCCATGAACCTCGATCCGCGATCAGCGCGATCCAGGCGTCCGCGCCAATGCGGAAGTGGTGCCCGCAGTCGGCGCACACGTAGTTGTGCTTCCTCAGAGTTTCGAGGTCGAGAGCGACGCCGCAGCCGGGGCAGTTGGTGGGCAGTGGAATCGCCGGCAGCTTGGTGCCCGCGATTCGAAGCTCGGTTGCCGGCTTGGCCAGCGCGCTCA
>WNFL01259820.1_pt1 | contig 10321 bp, 7 predicted proteins | sample 5400361 | NCBI WGS metagenome assembly WNFL01 (sample SAMN13153351, study PRJNA577476) | soil metagenome | isolation source: 40 cm soil on Douglas fir-dominated hillslope | place: USA:California | collected 2013-09-17
CGTCAGCGGGTCGCTCGACAAGAAGACCATCGTCGATCGCACGTTCAAGACCCACGTGCTCGAGAATCGTTATCTGAAGGTAACGCTCCTGCCCGAATTCGGCGGGCGCATTCTTTCCATCATTTACAAGCCGACCGGCCACGAACAACTTTATCGCACGGAAGTAGGCGTGCCTTACGGGATCAAGGGCGGCATTTTTTATTACGACTGGCTGATGGTGTATGGCGGCATCTTCCCCACGTTCCCGGATGCCGAGCACGGCAAGGCGTGGCTGAAGCCGTGGGATTTCAAGGTGGTGAAGGAGAGTGCCGGCGAAGTGACGGTGTCGATGTCGCTTAAAGACGATTTCGAGTATTCCGCGGCACCGAGGAAGTTCAGGGGCTCGACGGGTATCGAAGCGACTTATTATGTCACGCTGAAAGCCGATCGCGCCGCGCTCGATGCGCGTATGGTGCTAAAAAATCCGCACGACAAGACGATCAACTACGAGTACTGGACGTGCACGACACTCGCGCCGGGATCGGACCCGAAGCATCCCAAAACGACCGGCGGCGCCGAAATCATCGCGCCGATCCAGGCCTACAGCACGCCCGACTGGTCGGCCAACCTGTCAGAGGGCGATGAGAGCGCGAGCATAGGCAAGAGCCGTTTCGAAAAACTGCGCTACTTCAAGAACTGGCCGACGATGGGCATCGCCTACGCGGCGCCCGATATGCAGGGCGGAAACTTTTGGGGCGTGATCAACCACGACAACGAAGAGGGGATCATTCGCATTGCCGACAATACGGTCACGCCGGGCCTGAAAATGTGGACGTGGGGATTTCCGTCGTTCACGAACGAGACTGACGCGCGCAAAGACCCGACCCCACAGCGGCCTTACGTCGAATTGTGGGCGGGCGTGTCGGACCAGTTTTTCCACAGCGCTGACTTTCCCGCACTGGGCGAAGTGTCGATTCCGGAAACCTACAGCCCGACCGTCGGCATGAGCAATGTGACGCATGCGAACGAGAACATCCTGATCGATTTCTCGGCCGAGGCGTCCGGCGTCAATCTCCAGTTCTTCAGTATCGAACCGGCTACGCCGTTGCGCATGACGTTGAAACGCGGCGACGCGATATTGTTCGATGACAGCGTGAAAGCCGACCCGAAAAACGGAAATCGCATTTCCGCGACGATTCCTGCCGGCGGCAGCGGCGAACAGGTACAGCTGACGATCAGGACCGCGGAAGGTAAAGAGCTGATCGCGGCCGAGACAAAAATAAAATAAACTCTGCCGACCGCAAACAATTGGCTGGATTGCCCTTCGCGCTGCTCGGGATAATCGGCCGTGAACGGGCACGCTGCAAACGTCACCATGGCCCCGGCATCGCGCGGCGCGCCTGAGTCTGCTTCTGGCACACCGTGTCATTTCGCTGCGATGCAAGGATTCGTCGGCTATCGGGGACAAAGCGGACTCGGGCAGTCAGTCCGATCGGCGCATAAACGCCCTACTCAAACCGAACTCCGAACGTCTCTCGATAAACCCTTAAGCCCTTCGGCGTGATCCGCAGCGCGCGCGTGCCGTCGATCCTGCAGACAAACCCTTGCGCAAAACTATGTGCGCAAAGCGCTGCGCCGACGACACCCGCCAGATGGGTGCGCCGCTCGCTCCAGTCGAGACATGGACGGCACAGCAGGCGGCCCGACTTCATCCCACCCCGCTCCCGCATGGCCGAAACGTCGATCCCGACCTGCTCGAGAAATGCCAGACCGCGCTCGGTGATAATGCCTGACTCGGCCGAGAGCTCGGCATACCCCGCCGAGGTCAGTGCGTCGGACAGGCAAACGCCGAGACGACCGGCAAGGTGATCGTAGCAGGTCCGCGCCTGCCGTAGCGCCGTATCGCGCGGGCCAACCGAAAGGTTCTTGCGCGGCGGCTGCAGTTCGGACGCCACCCGCATGATCCCCTCGATCATGCGGGCCACACCTGATGTCGCCAACCGGTGATAGCGATGCCGCCCCTGCCTGGCGACGGCAAGAAGCCCGGTCTCCGTCATGCGCGCCAGATGCCCGCTTGCGGTCTGAGGCGCGATCCCTGCTACGCGCGCGAGTTCGGAAGCCGTCAGGGCACGGCCGTCCATCAAAGCGTGAAGCATCGCGGCGCGCGCCGGATCGCCCGCCATCGCCGCCACTTCGGCAAAAGCCGCCGTACTCGCCATCGTGCCGATTCCTCCCATGGAGCTGGACCGTATCGCATCGCACGCCGGCGATGCTTCGGTCCTCGCCGTAGCATCCTTGCACGCCTCTCCGCTATGCGGCTGGTGCGCAGTCGCCAAGCGATGCCGGCGGCAAAGAGGTGAACAGGCAATGGCGGCCTTGACGTACTCGGAAAAGTTCTATGGGTGGCGAATCGTCGGGGCGGCTTTTGTGCTGGCCGTATTCGGCTGGGGCCTCGGGTTCTACGGCCCGCCGATCTATCTTCAGGCGGTTCGTGACATCAGAGGCTGGTCGCTGCCGCTGGTGTCGGCAGCCGTCACCGTCCACTTTCTGTTCGGAGCGCTCATCGTCGCGAGCTTGCCGAAGCTTTATCTCCGCTACGGGCTTCCGGCGGTCACGAAGGCCGGCGCGCTCTCGCTTGCGGCCGGCATTTCGGGTTGGGCCCTTGCGGCCGAACCCTGGCAGCTGTTTGCCGCGGCGCTTTTCAGCGGCGCCGGCTGGGTTGCGATGGGCGCCGCTGCGGTCAACGCTATCCTGGCGCCGTGGTTCGTGCGAACGCGGCCCGCGGCGCTTGCGATGGCTTACAACGGCGCAAGTATCGGCGGCGTGGTATTCTCGCCGCTCTGGGTCGCTGCAATCGGGATGTGGGGCTTCCCGGCCGCAGCAGCGGTCGTCGGCGCGATCGTGACGATCTGTGTATGGATCCTCGCGGACGTCTATTTCTCCAGAACGCCACAGCAGATGGGATTGGCGCCCGACGGCGATGAGCCTGAGGCCGCGACAGCTTTCGGCACATCTGCGGCGGCGAGACCGCTTTCCGGCACGAGCCTCTGGAAGGACCGCGGGTTTGTCACCTTGGCGGCCGGTACGGCGCTTGGCCTGTTCGCGCAGATCGGCCTGCTCGCCCATCTGTTTTCACTGCTCGTCCCCGCCATCGGCGCTCAATTGGCCAGCATCGCGATCAGCGCTGCGACGATTGCCGCGATCGCAGGGCGCACGCTCGTCGGCTGGTTGATGCCTGTCGGCGCCGACCGGCGTCTGGTGGCCTGCGGCAGCTTTGCCGTCCAGATCACGGGCTCGATCGCGTTCCTGATCGCGGGTGGCACCCATATTCCTTTGCTTGTTGTTGGTGTCATTTTGTTCGGCGTCGGCATCGGCAACGCCACCTCGCTGCCGCCGCTGATCGCTCAGGTCGAATTCGCAAAGCAGGATGTTTCCAGGGTGGTCTCCCTGAACGTTGCAATTTCGCAGGGAACCTACGCGTTCGCGCCGGCGAGCTTCGGATTGATCAGGGAGTTTGCCCCGCAGGCAGGCGTCGTGGCGACCGCTGCCGCTCCTTACCTGTTTGTTGCCGCCGCACTGCTCCAGGCGTTGGCGCTTGCAACCTTTCTCGCCGGTCGTCGACGATCGATCGCACGCTCGTCCTGAAATGTGGCGGACGACGTCGGCTCACGCACCGGCTTGACGCCGAGCCAGGCATTTCAGGAGTCGCGGAATCTGGTTGTGCGCGATGGCCGCGATCCGCCATCCGGCGCGTGTTTCCGCGAGCGTGTATACGGCCTCGAAATCGTAAAGCATCCCACCCGCGCGATCGTGCACTTCCATCGTTAAGTAAGCCTGCGTCAGGCGCGGCGAGAGTTCGACGATCGACAGATTACGAATAGAGCCGGACGGCGCTTGGAGTTGACGATGCATCGCGACAACCCTTTCGACCGCCGCCATGCACTCCTGCCTGTTCGAAAGCTGCATCAGAGCGATTTCGTCGGCATCGCCTGTGATATGGCTGGGGTAAGCAAAATGATCGGCAATGGCCGCGGCGTCCAGTCGCTCGAACGCGTCGCGATAAGACTCCAGCAATGCCCGAACCGCCGGCACGGTTTCATTCGATGTCATAAAACTCACTCCACGCATCGGACCAGCACATCATATGTCCGGGGATGTGACCGTTAGATTACGTCACGGCAATTCCGATATCGGCAGCGAAAGCGGGCAGACGGCTTTTCGAATACCCCCGTAACCGAGTTGCGACCAAAGAAAAAGGGAGGACCCTGAGAAGGCCCTCCCTCGTCTGCGCTGATCTTTCGCGCAAGGCCCGGGGTGACATCCACCCTCCCCGCGCGACGATCAGACTGTTTGACGCCTCGTGTAACGACTTCGCCGCGCCGGGCCGGCCGGCGAGCAATGGAGTGCGCGGACACTAGCAGGCCTGCGCCGATCTCCAACCCCGTAGTTAATTTAACCTTAACCGCGCAAAAGCCACCGCCAATCGCCCGATAACGCGTTCGCGGCATGGACGCTGCAAAGCCCGTCTTGCAAAACAATCAGGGGAATGCGCGTGAGCGAAAGCGGGACAGAGGTGTCCCACCGAGCCGGGCGCCGGACGAGGTAGCGTCATGAAACATCCGTCAAGCCGCGAGTTTTTCGCATATTGGGACGAGAAGCGCGGCAGCGCGCGCGCTCCGGAGCGCAGCGAGATCGAGCCCGGCGCGGTGCGAGAGTTGCTCGGCGATATCTTCGTGCTGTCTTGCGATGCAGCCGCCGGTTATCCGTTTCGCGTCGCCGGAACGCGCGTTTGTGCCCTGCTCGGCTGCGATCTGAAGGACCGGAGCTTTTCCGCGCTGTTCGCGCCGGAAGGCCGCCGCGAGATCGAGGACATCATCGCCGTGGTATCGGAAGAAATGCTGGCCGCCGTCGCCGGCATCACCGCGACGTCGGAAGATGGCTCGCTGGCGCATCTGGAATTGCTGCTGTTGCCGTTCAATACCCGCGCGCACGAGCCGTTAAGACTGACCGGATTGCTCGCGCCGTTCGAAAGCCAACCCGGCGTGCTCAGCGATTTCAAACTGACATCGTGGCGCTATCTCGGCCACCAGCCGCAAAAATTCCTTCCCCGCGCGTTGCGGAAGCTGGCGGTCGCCCGCGGCTTGATGGTGTATGAAGGGCTGCGCTAGCAAGCGCTTTTGATAAATCGGATTCCAGCAGCAACGCCGGACATGGGTGAAGGGGGTGGCGCGTCAGTTTCGTGCCAAGCGCCGTCATTTCGGCATGTGTCCGTCAACATGTGTTCATAGCAGGTTTTGACGCTTTGAAGATGTATCGGTTGGTACTGAAGAAGTACCTTCCTGTTTCGCTCAAGCGCACGAACTCGCTGTGCCACTCCTCCAGATCATCAGCCGAAACGTCTTTATTGCGCGCAACGAAATCTCGAATAGTCTGCGCTAGCCCCTTGCTATAGCTATCATCATCACATTGCAGATTGAGGATCGGAAAGACGGCTGCATCGTCAAGTCGAAATCCTGCATTGACCAACTTGAATGCCATGGATCTTGGGAGATGCGGATGAGCACAGTGCTCTTCCCATGATTTCATGACCAGGGCCATACGTTCTGGGTTTTCAGAATACCACACAACAGCGTCCCAATCCGTTGCCACAAAAACCGTTCGGCCCCCCGGTTTCAGGACGCGAAATGCTTCTGAAAGAACGCGATCAACATCGGGAACGTACTCAGCGACTTGCGTGCACACCACGACATCAAACGACGCATCTGCCTGATTTACTTTGGTTGCGTCACCGATCGCATATGAAAGCCACGTTGAAGCTTTTCGCCGGTTGCAGCGAGCTATTAAATCCGTCGAGATATCGATGCCGACGACAGTGCCATGACCACCAACGATTTCCCCCATGCTTTCGCACAGATAGCCCGGACCACATCCGATATCCAGGACGCTCTCACCGCTAGACAAATTGAGGTGCCGAATTGTCTCCAATCGTTGCGCAATCAAATCCCTCGTGAGATAGACTTTTTCAAGTTGTTTTGCGGCTTCATTGGTGAATTCAAGCCCGGTCATCTTCGCCTCCACCGTCAAGATACATGGAGAATTAGAACTCGAAAGTCAGGATAAAGTCGATAGTGGGCACGTCACCCGCTGTGTAACTTAAACCAGAGGTGGCCGATGCCCGCTTTGGGCCCCAATTGCAGAAGTTACGGCTGGGCATGAGTAAGATGCGCCGCATCGTCTCGTGCCTGATTACCTGTAGCAGCAATGAGGTGTGATCCACTTCATACTTGGAAGCCTTTCATCGAACTAGTTAGGACATACAAGGTCGCACGCGGCAATTGGTGTAGACTTTTTTAGAGCTGCTGCAGGTCGTGCCGAAAGCCTTTTTACCGGCAGCGCGGAATGCCCATCGGCGGGCGAGTACTCCGAACATCGACAGATAGATGATTTTCGACCGCACCTTCGGCGGATGCGCCTGAGGCTGCGCCGTGTCGCGACCATCTGAAAAGCAACGGAGGAAGCAATGAATATGAATAAGAGGAGTGTTTTCGGCATTCTCGGTGCAGCAGCGTTGGGACTTGCGCTTTTTGTCGGGCCGCTGCGCGCCGATCCGATTTCCGACTGGAACGCAAAGGCCCAGGCCATCCAGATTGAAAAACAACTTCCGCCAGCGGTTAGTGCGCGCGAGATGGCTATTCTCCACGTTGCCATGTTCGAGGCCGTGAACGCCATCGATCGACGCTACGCTGCGTATCGGCTCAATCTGCCCGCTGAACCAAATTTTTCCAAGGAAGCGACGGCCGCCGCCGCGGCATATGCGGTATTAATCGCTTTATATCCCGACCGGCAATCAAAGCTCGACGCCGCCTTGGCGTCTTCCCTGGCCGGCATCGCCGAAGGCGAGCCGAAAGCAAAGGGAATCGATCTCGGCAAGAAAGCTGCAGCCGGGATACTCGCGCTGCGCGCCAATGATGGAGCAACTACCCCGGAAACCTATCGTCCCCACACAATCGCGGGTGTCTATGTGCCGACAGTCGTCCCTGCATTCTCGACTGTGGGCGCGATAACACCTTGGGTGATGACGACCGGCTCACAATTCCGCCCGCCGCCGCCGCCGGCACTTACTTCGCCGACCTGGACAAAGGACGTGAATGAGATACGGGAACTGGGCAGCCGCACCAGCACCGTGCGCACTGCAGAGCAGACGAATATTGGCCGCTTCTGGTTCTTCGTTGGCCCGCAGACATGGAGTCCCATTCTTCGACAGGTTGCGGCCAGCAAGGACATGGAGCTGGTTGACTGTGCGCGTCTGTTCGCGCTTGCCGCCATGGTCGGGCATGACGCCCTGATCGCCGTATTTGATGCGAAATACACCTACAATCTCTGGCGTCCTATCACCGCGATCCGCAATGCCGATCTGAGCAAGAACGACGCCACGCCGCAGGAAGCATCCTGGCTGCCGCTGGGTGATACCCCCATGCACCCGGAATATCCGTGCGCCCACTGCATTACCTCGGGCGCGGTCGGCACGATTGTCCAGAAGGTGGTGGGCAACGATGTGGCCGAGATCACGCTGACGAGCCCGACCGCTCCTGGCGTCACGCGCAAATGGACGCGTATCCAGGACTATATGGACGAGGTTTCGCAGGCCAGGATTTATGCGGGCTTCCATTATCGCTTCTCGACCGTGACCGGCGCGGACATGGGACGGAAGATCGCGGAATTAGCGGTGACCACCAGGTTGCTTGGCGCGAAGGCCCCCCGCGCTGAAGCCTCGCGAGACTGAACCTGAACAAGACGGCCCCATGCGGCTTCGGCCGGATGGGGCTTCTTGCTGTCTGTGTCGGTGTCTTGCCTTCTGCCTTACACTCCAAATCAAACCCACCCGCGCTGCGTATGTACGCTTCCAACAGCGGAAGTCGCGAGGCACACGCTCAAGGTCCGCCTTACATGCAACGACAGGCATCGCGCCGGCAACGATAGGAAGTTGCAGCAGCATCGCATATCGCCTTGCGCAGGGAGTTAGCCTGATCTGATATGTTCTCTCCGCAAAACCCCTGTGATCTGCCTTTTTACTCCCCGGAGATCAAGCTTCATTGGGTTAAAAAGATCGGTCACGGAGCTAACACAAGCCGAAAATTTCAGGCAACTTATGGTCCAATTGATGTTACAGGGCGCTTATTGGATCTTATGTCTTATCAACCGAGCATGACGATGCGTCTCTGCTGGCAAGTCTTTGCCGTTGCCCCAATTTTCTTCGCAGCTCCGTCAGTTGCCGAGCCATCCCATGGCAGCCGACTTTTGGAGCAACCACCATTTTCCGATAGTATGGCGAATAACTCGGAGACATTTGCACCGCCCGTCATTCTTGTCTCGGATGAAACCGAACGACGAGAACCGGACACGACCGTATTCGCGTCAATGTCAGGCAAGTGCAGAACACTTAAAATCGCGGGACGCGATTTCGTGTGCAGGGCCGTTGCGTTCTATCAAACCGAACAAGGCCGGGCAAATTTTACGATTGTTCTCGACGATCCAGCTGACAATAGTCACATCATCACGTTCTCGGGTGAAAACGGCCGGAAGGAACGAGATGATCTATACGAACTATCTGTCGACCGGATGCTGTTAAGATCCAAGGACAGACCGAAGCTCTATGGCCTGCCAGTGCCGTTCGTCGAATTATCAACTGGACTATGCAAGCAGCTTGGAAACTTCGCGACGGGTCAGGTTTCCAGTATCTCCTGTGTCGCGACAGGTACCTTTGGCAAAAAGTATGAACTGCAGTTCGAGACCGATGGCTCGCCCATCAGAGTGATGAGGGTCAGGGAATCCCCGGTGCCCACGGAAAGGCGCCGCGCCAGGCAGATCGAACAATTCGAATGCCGTCTGAAGGCCGATAGCGCGAAGGTCTTGCCCAGAGATCGGACTGCTTACATTATTGGATGCCTTGGAGAAGATAGCCAGGACCCCGCGACGGCCGGGCATCAATAAAATCAGCGACGCCTGGACCGTGAGATCGCTCCGCCAGTTCCGGCCGCGGCGCGATGGTCGATTTCACCGTCTTCATCGCCGTCGCGTCCGCCACCGCGCGGCCGATGCCCTCCTCTATCGCATGCCAGCGGTCTAGGCATACCGCTATTCCGCCACTAGCGGCGGATTGCTCTCATGCTCTGCGACGTCTTGATCTCGTTGCGTGAGGGGCAGCGAGCGAACCTGCGGCCGAGGCAAGATGAGCAAGACCTGTTCGCACCGGCATATTTTCGCATTTTGCTCTAGCTTTTCAAAGTAGTTGCACCCGACGTGAGTGATCGCCGAGCCCTGTTCCGTTGAGCGCCATCGTCATCCTGTAACAGAACTGACATGCCCTCGAAGCACACATGACACGTGCGGCACCTACCTTCCATTGCCATTCGCTGCTCGCCGAACGCCATCGACGCATTTCAGATTTTAACTTTGAACAGGGAGGCTGCGTTATGCTCAAGCAACTGACGAAACGTCTAAGGGATCGCACGGTCGTCACCGCAGCGATCCTGTCACTGATGGGATGCGATGCTTACGCGGTCGAAAACACGGCGATGGGGGGACCCCATGCCGGCGACCGCCGGACTGCCAGCCCCATCAAACACGTCATCGTCATCATCGGCGAAAACCGGACCTTCGACCATGTGTTCGCGACTTACGAGCCGCGCGACGGCGAGCATGTCGACAATCTCCTGTCCAAGGGAATTATCAAAGAGGACGGGTCGCCGGGCCCGAATTACGCCAAGGCGGCGCAGTTCTCGACAACGGTCAACAATTTCTTCTCGATCAACCCGACGCCGAAGACCGCCTACAACACCACGACCAACAAGCTGCAGGCGCCGGGAACCTCGTACGCGCCCCAGACATGCTATTCCACGGTCGAACAGGCTGCCCTCAATGGTCCGGGGTGCCTCGCGACGCTGGCGGAGGCCGCCCGGGGCGATTACGGCCTGCGCAAGCAGGATCTGCCGTTGCTGACGACGGGGGCGACCGGCATACCGGGGAATTCGCCGGATACGCGCATCCTGGACAGCAATAACCTGCCGAACGGCCCCTATCCGCTGGTAAAGCTGCAGCAGGGCGAGGACAACCCCAGCCTTTATGCCACTTACGGCGGTAGCCCGGTGCACCGCTTCTATCAGATGTGGCAGGAGCTCGACTGCGACGTCGCCAAGGCCACCAACCGTAATCCGAGTGGATGTCAGGCCGATCTGTTCCCGTTTGTCGAGATGACGGTCTCCTCCGGCAGCAACGGCAATCCGACGCCGAAGCCGCTGAAGGAAGGCGATATCGCGCTCGGCTTTTACAACGTCGCCAAGGG
>WNFL01407733.1_pt1 | contig 10321 bp, 6 predicted proteins | sample 5400361 | NCBI WGS metagenome assembly WNFL01 (sample SAMN13153351, study PRJNA577476) | soil metagenome | isolation source: 40 cm soil on Douglas fir-dominated hillslope | place: USA:California | collected 2013-09-17
GGACAGGGAGGTTTTCGCACCGACTGGAATCTGCACGGGGGAACCTGTTCGGAGTATTCAAGCGCCTCCACCGCAACGAGGAATTCGAAGGGACGGGCATCGGGCTGGCCAACGTGCGGCGCATTATCACCCGGCACGGCGGACGCACCTGGGTGGAAGGCGCGGTGAATCGGGGCGCGACTTTTTACTTTTCACTGCCGAAAATGCAAAGGGGAGCTTGACGATGGATAGACTCAAACGGATTTTGCTGGTCGAGGACGATGATAACGACTTGGAGCTGACGTTGCTGGCGCTCAAGGAGAATAATCTCGCGAATCCGGTGGATACCGTCCGCGACGGCGAAGAGGCCCTGGACTATCTTTACCGGAGAGGGAAATATCAAGCACGCGAAGGCGACGATCCGATCGTGATGCTGCTCGATCTCAAGCTGCCCAAGGTCTCCGGGCAGGAGGTGCTGCGCGAAATCAAGAGCGATCAAAGATTGAAAACGACGCCCGTGGTGATCCTGACATCGTCGCGAGAAGACCGGGATATGCTCGAGACTTACAACCTGGGAGTCAACGCCTACGTGGTCAAGCCGGTGGATTCGCGGCTTTCATCGGAGCGGTCAAATTTCTCGGCAATTTTTGGGCGGTCATCAATGAGCCTCCGCCAAGAATCCCCGCGGAGAAGAAATAAAGGACCTCGATAGCCCGCCGTGTCCCTAGACCGAGACCGAGCTGCCGTTCGACGGCTGCTTCACGCCGACCATTTGCGGGATCGTCACGGTGAACGTCGAGCCGCCGCCGACCGCGCTCTCGACCTCGATCCTGCCCCCCAGTCCCGCGGTAAACTGCTTGACGATGTAGAGGCCGAGGCCGACGCCGCCGTAGGAGCGGGTCTCCGAGCTGTCCACCTGGCGAAATTTTTCGAAGATGATCGGCATCATTTCCCGGGGGATTCCGATCCCGGTGTCGGCGACCTGAAATTCCACGTGCCGGAGATCGGCGAGGCTGCGCGCCGACACGGTGACCCGCCCGCGCTGGGTGAACTTGATGGCGTTGTTGATGAGGTTTTGCAGGATGTGCTTGAGCTTTTCCGGGTCGCTCTCCAGGACCGGCAGATCGGCGGGATATTCCCAATGGAGCGTGACGTCCTTGTCCGAGGGAAACTCGTAGCCCGAGCGGAGATCGTCGAGAAACTCGTTGAGATTGAACGGATACCCTTGGGCCTTGAGCCGCAGCGCCTCCATCGACGTGACTTGTAAAATGCCGTTGATCATGGTGAGCAGCTCGCGCGTGCGCAGCACCACTTTCTCGAGCGACTTCTCCTGCTCGGAGTTGACCGGCCCCTGCAGCCCGTCCTTGACCATCTCGGTATAGCCGAGGATCGCGTTGAGCGGCGTGCGCAGCTCGTGCGACATGACGCTTAAAAATTCCTCCTTGATCTTGTTCGCCTGCTCCATCGCGTCGCGCGACGCCCGGACCTGCTCGTAGAATTGCGAGTTCTGGATCGCGACCGCCGCCTGGTCCGCCAGGGTGGAGAGAAATTCCACCTCTTCGTCGCTGAAGGAGTGCTCCTGCTTGGTGTAGAAGGAAAGCACCCCCAGGATCTCGTTTTTGGCGATGAGCGGGAGCCCGAGGTAGGAGACCAGCCCGTGCCGCTTGAAAAAATCCGGGTCGCGGACGCGCGGGTCGGTCTGGACGTTTTTTGCGATCCAGACGGTCTTGCTCTCGAAGACCACGTTGGGCACGCCGCGGCCGCCCTTCCAGGGCTCGGCCTTCCATTCGTCTTCCTCCACGTTGCGGCAGGCGATCGGCTCCAGCAGTCCGGTCGTCTTGTTGTACAGCCTGACCGTGGTGGCGGAGTAGGGCAGCAGGAGGTCGATCTTTTGCAGCAGGACGTCCAGGACCGTCCGGAGGTCGAGGGTGGATATGGTCGCCCGCTCGATCTCGCGCAGCGCCCTGAGGCGCCGGAGATTTTTCTGGATCTGATCTTCCGCCCGCTTGCGCTCGATGGCGTAACGGATCGAGCGGATCAGAAGGTTGCCGTCCACTTTTCCCTTGACGAGATAATCCTGCGCGCCGCGGCGCAGCGCCTCGGCCGCCAGCTCTTCGTTTTCCAGGCCGGTCAGGACGACGATGGGAAGGTGGGAGACCTGCCCCTGAACCCACACGACCGTGTCGAGCCCCTTGGCGTCGGGGAGCGAAAGGTCCAGCAGGATGATGTCGAACCGCTCCTCGTCGAGGCGCCGGAGCGCTTCGCTCAGCCGCTCCACGTGGGTCAATTCAAACCGGGCGTCGGCCATCTCGGCCAGGGCCTCGCGGAGCAGGCGGGCGTCGCCGGGATTATCCTCGACCAGGAGAACTTTGATGAGCGGGTTCATGGAGGTTTCTTGCCTACGGCAGCTTGACGATGGTGAGCCAGAAATCCTCGATCACCTGTACGACCCGGATGAACTGCTCGAGATCGACCGGCTTGGTGATGTAGCAGTTCGCGTGCAGGTTGTAGGCGCGCAAAATGTCGCGCTCGGCCGCCGAGGTCGTGAGCACGACCACCGGGATCTTTTTGAGATCGTCGTCTCCCTTGATCTCCTGCAGTACTTCGCGGCCGTCCTTTTTCGGCAGGTTCAGGTCGAGCAGGATCAGGTCCGGCTTGAGAGCGTCGGCGTATTTGCCTTCGCGCCGGAGAAAGGCCAGCGCTTCGACCCCGTCCTCCACGACGCTCACGTCGTTCAGTATCTTGCCCTCCTTCAGCGCCTCCATGGTCAGCCGGACGTCGCCGGGGTTGTCCTCGACCAGCAATATTTTGGCCGATCCGTTCGAGCTTCTTACCATCGTACCGATTCTCCTTTCGCGTCCTTCATTGCGGCAGGGTGAAATAAAACGTCGCGCCCCGTCCGGGCTCGGACTCCACCCATATCCTGCCGCCGTGGCGTTCGACGATTTTCTTGCATACGGCGAGGCCGATGCCCGTGCCCGGGTACTCCCCTTTGGCGTGCAAACGCTGAAACATGACGAAGACGCGCTCGGCGTATTGGGCGTCGAGGCCGATGCCGTTGTCGCGGACCGAGAAGCGCCACTCTTGGCCGTGTGGCTCGGCCGCGACGTGGACCTCGGGGGCGTTGTGATTGTGGAACTTGATGGCGTTGCCGATGAGGTTTTGAAAAAGCTGCCCCAGCTGGGCGGCGTCGCCCATGACGGCGGGAAGGGCCGCGCGCGTCACCGTCGCGCCGCTCTCCTGGATGGCCGCCTTCAGCCCGGCGAGCGCGCCGTCGAGGACGGCCTCGCACTCGGTCGGCGCGAATGCGCTCCCCTGCGTCCCGACGCGGGAATACGACAGGAGCGCGTTGATCAACGCCTGCATGCGGGTGGCCCCGTCCACGGCGAAGCCGATAAACTCGTCCGCGTCCGCGCCGAGCCTGCCCCGGTAGCGCCGCGCCAGGAGCTGCACGTAGCTGGCGACCATGCGGAGCGGCTCCTGCAGGTCGTGCGAGGCGATATAGGCGAAATGCTGCAGCTCGGTGTTGGAGCGGGCGAGCTCGTCGGCGTTTTTCGAGAGCTGCTTGAAAAGCCCGGCGTTCTCCAGCGCCACTCCGATGATGTTGCCGATCGCCTTCAAAAGCTCGACCTCCCGGCTCCGGAAGGGGGCCGGGCGAATCGTGGAGATGTTCATAATCCCCACCGTTTCCCCCCGCGCGTTGAGCGGCACCCAGACGAAGGCGGAGCTTCTTTCGCGGCGCGTCCGGTCTTTGATGTTCGACGCGTCCGGCTCGTTGATAACCAGCGGCTCGCCCGATTGGAAAACCCGGGCGCTCTTCTCTCCCGGAGTCCGCTGGCGGGAGAGCGCCGCGGCATACTTTTCTGTAAGCCCACGGTGCGCCGCGAGCGTGAGGTGGCCGGTGACGGGGTCCTTCACCCGGATATAGCCCTGCTCCCGTCCCGTGACCTCCAGCACCTTGTCCAGGGCGATTTGCAGCGCCTCGTCCAGGCCGAGCGATTGGCTGGTCGCCATGGCGATCGCGTTGAGCGCCTCCTGCTCCCTGGCCCTTTGCTCGGCCGACTCGAAAAGCCGCGCCTTTTGCACGAAGATGCCGATTTGATTCCCGATCGCTTCCAGCAGCCGGACCTCGTCGGGCCGGAAGCGGCGCGGCGCGCGGCTCCCGACCTCGATCATGCCCAGGGTCTCGGCGGCCGTGGTGATCGGCACGATGACGGCGGAGTGAACCGCTTCGCTTTTGAACGTCCTTAAGCCCTCGGCGGCCGCTGTGTCCTCCACCACCAGGCTTTTTCTCGAGGCCGCGACGCGGCGGACGAAACTGCTTTTATCGGATGCGTTCCTATCGACGTGGTGCCTGCCGACATTTGCCGGGTCCCGGTAGCCGCTGTAGGCGCCCACCTCGATGCGCCCGTCGGGCTCGAACAGGCGGAGATTGCCGATGTCGAGCGAAAGGACGGCGAGCGCGCGCTGTAAAATATTCTCCAGGACGGTTTTCAAATCGGTGGAGGCGAAAATCATCTGCCCCACCTCGTGGAGCGCCGCCAGCTCCCGATAGCGCTCCTTCAGCTCTTCCTGCGATCGCTTGCGGTGGGTCACGTCGGTGAAGGCCACGACCGCTCCGATGAGGCTGCCGCGCTCGCGGATCGGGTTGCTCACGTAATCGACCACCAGGCTCGTTCCGTCGCTCCGGCCGAAGACTTCATCCGACGAAACGCAGGAGGTCCCGTCCTGGAGCGCCCGGAGAATCGGCGCGACCCCGGCGCCGCCGTCGGCGCCGGCATGGAGCAGGACCGCCTGCATCGGCCGGCCGACGATCTCTTCGGGGCGCGCGCCGAGCATTCGCGCGGCCGCGTGGTTGACGAAGGTTATCGTGCCGCCGAGATCGAGCCCGTAAATCCCGTCGCCCGCCACGTCGAGAATGAGCTTGGCGCGGGCGAAGGCCGTTTCGTTGAAGCGCCAGGCGATGATGCTGCCGAGCGACGCCCACAGGACGAAGAACGCGTGGATGCCGGCCCACGTCCATGGGGCGGCGATCGCGGCGGCGTGGTTGTAGACCTCCCGCGGCCACAGGACCCCCAGGAGGCCGTGATGGACGGCGACGTAGGCGATCGCGAGCAGATAGGGGATCCAATCCTGGTAGAGCGCCAAGAAAACCAGCATGACGAAAAAATGGAAATGCATCTCGATGTATCCGCCCGAGAGATGCACCAGGATGGCGGACGAAGTCATCAAGCCCAGGCCCACGACGGTGGCTTGAAAGGTCCGGCCGCCGCCCTTCCAGCGCGCGATCAGGGCGAAGGCGGCGACGATCAGTCCCTCGCCGGCGGTATGGAGAATCGTATCGTCGTGCATCAGCGCCGGGAGGCTCCATTCGGGGCGATAGCCGAGCACCGGCCCGATGAGCGCGACGGCGAGCGCGTGCAGCCAGACGAGGCCGAGTAAAAAACGGTGCCGCCTCTCCCACACGTCGGCCGGAAGGGCCCCTCCGGACGGGAGCAGCGCCCGGAGTTGATTCAACCCCGGCCAAAGAATTTTTGATTTCCGGTCCATGAGCATGGAAGCGCCGCCCGACCCGGCTAGCCGATGCCGCCTTGCGGCAGCGGGCCGCGGCAAGACCGCGCGTCTCCCTCGGAAGGCAGTCGGACGACGGTGAGCCAGAACTCCTCGATCGACCGCACCACGTTCATGAACTGACCCAGGTCGACGGGCTTGCTGATGTAACAGTTGGCATAGCGCTGATAGCTTTCGCTGATGTCCCGCTCGGCCTGGGAAGTCGTCAGGATCACGACCGGCGTCGTTTTGAGCTCCGCGTCGCCTTTGATGTCCGCCAGCACTTCGAGACCGCTTCTTTTGGGCAGGTTCAGGTCGAGTAAAATCATATCGGGGCGCGCCGAATCGGCGAACTTGCCCTCCTGCTTGAGAAAAGCCAGCGCCTCCAGGCCGTCCCCGACCACGTTCAGGTTGCTCGCGAGCCGGCCTTCCTTGAGCGCCTCCCGGGTGAGCCTGACGTCGCCCGGGTTGTCTTCCACCAGCAGAATCTCTATCGGTCTCTGGTTCGCCGCGGTGGTCATTTTTCGTTCCTCCTTGAGCCCCTTCAGGCGGGAAGGGTGAAATAAAACGTCGCGCCCTTGCCCGGCAGCGCCTTGGCCCAGATGCGCCCGCCGTGCCGCTCGACGATTTTTTTGCAGATCGCGAGCCCGATGCCGGTGCCGGGATATTCGTCCTTGGCGTGCAGCCGCTGGAAGATGACGAAAATACGCTCGGCAAACTGCGGCTCGAAGCCGATGCCGTTGTCGGCGACGGAGAAGATCCACTCCCTGCCCTGGCGCGCGGCCGAAACCCGGACGGCCGGGGCTTCATGGTTGCGAAACTTGAGGGCGTTGGAGATCAGGTTCTGGAATAATTGCCCCAGCTGAACGGCGTCGCCGAAGACCGTCGGCAGCGCGTCGCTCGCCACCGCCGCGCCGCTCTCTTCGATGGCCGGCTGAAGGTTTCCGAGCGCCTGGCTGAGCACGGCCGCGCAGTCGGTGGGGGCGAAATCTTTTTCTTTCTTCCCCACTCTGGAATAGGCGAGCAGGTCCTGGATGAGCCTCTGCATGCGGTTGACGCCGTCCACGGCGTAGCCGATGAACTCGTCGGCGTCGGCATCGAGCCGGCCCTGATAGCGCCGGCCCAGAAGCTGGGTATAGCTGGCGACCATGCGCAGCGGCTCCTGCAGATCGTGCGACGCCACGTACGCGAACTGCTCCAGCTCCGCGTTCGAGCGCGCCAGCTCCAGCGCCTGTTTTTTCAGCGTGCTGTTGGCCATCTCCAGCTCGCCCTTGGCGGTGGCGGTCTCCTCATAGAGCTGGGCGTTGTAAATCGCTATCGCTGCCTGGCCCGCGAGCGCCGTAAGAAACTCCGTCTCCTCTTCGGTAAAGGCATGCTCCACCTTGGTGAAGAAGGTGATGACGCCCAGAATCTCGTTCTTGGCCTCCAGGGGCACCCGGAGAAACGAGACCAATCCATTGTTCCGGAGAAACTCGGAGGCGAGCGACCGCGGATCGGTCTGGGCGTTGAGGACCATGAGCGCGGAGTGGTTTTCGGGCAGAAATCGGTTGAGGTTGGCGCCGGGGCGAGTGGTCTGGGTTTTCCATTGATTTTCGTCGAGATTGCGGCAGGCCATGGGCTCCAATTCTCCGGTTTGGCGGTTGAAAAGACGGACCGTCGTGGCCGCGATAAACGGCAGCAGGCAGTCGCTTTTTTCCAGCAGGAGATTGAGCACCGCCATCAAATCGAGGGTCGACGTGCTGGCCAGGTTGATCTCGTGCAGCGCGGCCAGTCTGGCCTCGGCGGCGGTGCGCTCGGCGACGCGCTGCTCCAGCTCGGTCGAGGTCCGCTGCATCCTGCCGATCACCAGCGCCAACCCACCCAGCCCCAACAGCCCCATCGTGCTCAACAATATAAACGTGTCCTTCAGCCCCGCCCGCGTCTCGGCCGCCACCCCGTCGAGCGTCTGGATGATCTCCTGCACCCCCCGAACCTCCCCCTCCTTCCAGTCCGTCTTCGGGCTCTCCGGGTGGCTGTTATGGCACGCCACGCATCCCACTTTCATCTGCACCGCCGTCGCGTACCGGAGCGACGGCCGCCCGCGAAACTCCTCGAATCGGTAAAACGGCTTCTCCGGATGTTTCCCCAGCTCCACCAGCGCTTCCCGCTCGAAGCCGTCCCGCGCCCCCCCGTCCTTCCGAAACGCGAACGGGTAGTCGCTGTAGAGCCGGATCTGCATCCCCGAGTTCTTCTCTCCGATGTGCTTGCCGTACTCGATCGTGAACGTCGCCGGGATCGGGATCGCCCCCTCTTTGCTCGCGTAGTCGTGCGTCACTTCCACCCCGCGCGGCCGCACCCGCTCCACCACTTCCGAGTTGTAGAACGTCCGGAGATCGGTGATCGATTGCGAGTAGATCGACGTCCCCTGCAGCGCCCCCGTCTCCACCAGCGTCGACGACAGCCGCGACAGGTGCCAGAGGGTCGCGGCCACCGCGACGCAAAAGAGGGCTCCGAGAAGCAGGATCGTCCGGTCATAAAGCCAGCGGCGCGCGCGCGCGCGCCACTTGGGGACCACGGGGCCGCGGGTGCCGCCGGAGCCCAGGAAAGTCTTTTTACCCATGACAAAAATCTCCCGTGACGATGCGGCGGCCGGGGCGCCGCACACAACCTGCCGGGATGGAGAGCAAAGCCCGTACCAGGAGTTCTCGGAAGGCGCTAATCCGCTGTTTTCAAAAGTGTATCTTTAATCCGGCGGAGCGAGGGCGGGCCGCTAAAGGCGCGTTTATCGGGCGCGCCGATCGAAAAAGTTGCCTTCGGGGCGGCAAAAATTGCAGCGGGTCTTGGAGGGTGGAGTTGAGACTTGCTTGCCGCGACCGCCCGCGGCCGCGAAGCCGAGCTATCCGCGAGCGCTCACAGCACGGCCGGACCGGAAGGCGAATATTTTCCGTGCGCCGCTTTCGGGGTCGCGGCCGCCGCACCGGGTATTTTCAGCGTAAAGGTCGACCCCGCGCCCTGCCGGCTCGTTACGCCGATCGTCCCGCCGAGCAGCTCGGTAAACTTTTTTACGATGTGAAGGCCGAGTCCGACTCCGCCGCCGGACTTCGGCCGCGCGGCGCTCACCTGAGAGAACATTTCGAAGATGTGCGGCAGCTCCTTTTCCGAAATGCCGATCCCGGTATCGGCGACCCGGAACTCGATCTCGCCGCCGTCGCCGAGCTGGCGCGCCGACAGAGTCACGGCTCCTTTCTCGGTGTATTTGAGCGCGTTGCCGACGAGATTTTGCAGGATATGCCTCAACTTTTCTCCGTCGGTGATCACGGTGGGCAGGCCGGCGGGAAAATCCCAAACGAGATCGATCTCCCCGGCCATGGGAGCCGAGTAAACGGTCCTGATCTCCTCGAGAAAATCGGACAGGCTGATTTCCTGCAGGTCCGCCTTGACGGCGCCGGCCTCGATCTTGGTCGCTTCCAGAAGCTGGTCGATCATGCTCAAGAGCTGCCGGGAATTGACGCTGACTTTTTCCAGCATCTGGTCCTGCTCTTCGCTCATTTCGCCGCACATTCCGCCTTGCAGCAACGCGGAATATCCCATGATGATGTTGACCGGCGTTCTGAGCTCGTGCGATACGAAGCCCAGGAACTCGTTCTTGACCTTGTCGGCCTGCTGGAGCGCGTCGGCCTGCTGCTTGGTTTGCTCGAGCAGCTGGGCGTTTTCCAGCGCGATGGCCGCTCCGTTGGTCATCTGCTGCAGGAGGTCCATCTCCTCCGGGAGAAATGCCCTCGGATGGTAGCTGAGCGCCCGCAGGATGCCGACCACCTCGCCGCGGCGGGAAAAAAACGGCACCGCGAGATAGCCGCGGATTCCGGTGCGCCGCGCCGTTTGGCCGATCGGAGGATCGTCGACCAGGTCGACGTCGGATATCGCGAGCGGCCGGCGGGTTTGTACCACCCATTTCGCCCCCCCCCTTCCGGGTCCGGCGCTGTTCGATCGCATGCGCTCCTTCTCGATGCCGGACACGCCCAGGAGCCGGGGCACGCCCTGCTCGTCGATGATCCGCACGTCGGCGATGTCGACTTTAAAAAACTCGCGCACTTTGTCCGTCAGCTTTTTGAGCAGCCCGTCGACGTCCTGGGAGGCGATGTCCTGGCTCAGCTCTTTGAGCAGCGCCTGAATCGCTTCCTTCCTTTTGAGGTCGCGGTTCGCCTGCTCCAGCTCCACCGCCTGCCCTTTGACTTGCTCGTGGAGCCGCGAATTGTAGATCGCCACGGCCGCCTGCCCCGCCAGCGTGGATAAGAAATCGATTTCGCTGACGCTGAACCGATGCCGCTCTTTGGTCAAAAAGGCGAGCACTCCGAAGACCTCGCCCTTGACGAGCAGGGGCAGCCCCAGATAGGAGACCAGCCCCTGCGCGCGGTAGAATTCCGGGTCGCGCGTGCGGGCGTCCGTCGTCACATCGATCACCGAAAGAGGCTTTTTATTTTCGATGACAGTTTTGACGATGGGCGGCGTATCCCGGAGCTCTCTCTGCTTCCACTGCGCTTCGTCGAGGTTCCAGCAGGCGGTGCGCTCCCACGCCCCGGTTTCCCGGTCCCTCAACCAGACCAGGACGACGGTGTAGGGCAGAAGAATATCGATCTTTTCCATCAAGACCTTGAGCGCGCTCTGAAGATCCAGGGTCGAGGTGGCGGCCAAATTGATCTCGTGGAGGATGGAAAGTCTGGCCTCGGCGGCGGTGCGCTCGGCGACGCGCTGCTCCAGCTCGGTCGAGGTCCGCTGCATCCTGCCGATCACCAGCGCCAACCCACCCAGCCCC
>WNFL01011762.1_pt1 | contig 10319 bp, 13 predicted proteins | sample 5400361 | NCBI WGS metagenome assembly WNFL01 (sample SAMN13153351, study PRJNA577476) | soil metagenome | isolation source: 40 cm soil on Douglas fir-dominated hillslope | place: USA:California | collected 2013-09-17
CACCAACGGTTCTTAGTAATTTACAACATCCCGTTTGTTATAAACTGTCCCATTTTCACCACGTGACGCGGACCGTCATGAAAAAAAAGCTTCGCGCTTCTTCCCATGGAATGGACCCAGCCTCGATACGCGATGGGGCGATTTGGCCACCACATGGGGACCGCCACTCCATGGAGTGGACTAGGTGTGTCCTACACACGACTTCCAGCGTTCAACTTCGCGAATGGAATCTGGCGAGGGAGATATAAAATGGCTACCAACGCAGCGGATGATCCATAGCATCAACTCTCAGTCCAAGTCTCGAGGATATGAGTATGTTTGAAATTCCGTTAGATGGTAAGTGCGCCAATTCGAGCTTTGGACTCTTTCTAACGTTACGCAGAGCTCGTGCCGTGGATGGAAGGTGATGCCCCTATCCCACTGCCGGAATTATGGACCTCTCCGCTACCAACTGCGCCTCTCGATAACCCCCTTGCTCCATACGCATGGGTAAGATATACCGACCAGACCGAAATGCCCTTACTTCCGAACGGACAACTCCTTACGCGGTGGGCTCATGATATTCGGTGCTGTTGCCCCAATCAAATCGCTCCAACCATTGGGCCAACCAGCGTCCATGACCCGACACAGCAAGCTTGTCGCTGTCGCCGAGCCGAACATCCCAGTCCAGCTGCTACTATCCACTCGGAGGACAGTTCTTTCGGGATCGACGCCTTGTGCATATCGCCCGCTTCCGATGCCAGCGCTCAGCATATACCTACGGGTTCAGAGGAGGTTCGGGCACGAGCCAGGATAGCCGAGCGGGAGGTTCAGATTAAAGCCCTTGAAGTGAAAATCGGGGACTTGAAAGCCAGCTTCGAAGCGGAGAGCCAGGAGAAATATGCTGCGATCAAGGATCACTTTAATAGCAGGATACTCGTCATTCAGAACGAAATCGCAGATCGCTTGAATGATGTCCTCGGCCGAGCACCAGGGAGTGGAAGCGGCTGTCATGGGCGAGAAGGGGAGGAGTGTGCACTTCCGTGCCCTGAAGTCAGGACCTTGAGTATCCGATACAGCAGCTAGTTTCGCGATGGAGAATACGACAACATCGCGATGCTCTTGTTTAGGTTAATGCATCGAGACGCAAAACCAGCACTCCGATGCAGAGTATCAAATTATGGACTACTAAAGGACATCGTTAGAACATGTGGTTGAGTATTGTCGACCTACGGAGGATGTGGGGGGGAGAGTGGAAATGCGAGACCTTGTAGCCTGTGGTTTAGTGGATATATCTTTTGCTTCGAAGCGCCATTGAAATATGACCATGTATTGAAGACCTCGTTTGTGCGTTTGATGCTCGTTGCGGATTGCGAATATCACAGATGACGACTTTCCTTTTGACAGTGCTCGAGGTAAACCTTGGACAGTCGAGTCGGTTATAGTAACGAACCCGCGAGGTCTTCTCGCCGACGAAAATTGGCTCTGGTGGGATCTTGATCGTGGCCAGATATATGCTTTTCATCTCACCATTGCTTGCTAAGACGCAACGTGTATACAACCAACTATAACACATTACAGTCACAAGTCTTGTCTGGACCGCAGACGGCGTCATCCGCGGAGAAGCTCGCTTGGATGTCAAGGGGGAGAGTCAAGCGCAATTTTGACGAGTTCTCTGCTGTGCTGAGTGTGTTGATCGCTGGTCGGTGAAGTGTGACCATGCACTTCTACGTAAAATATGTCTCAGAGACGTTCTGCGCATATATGATGCACATTGGGGCAGCGAGTCGACGGTTGGATTACATTCGGCGAAGCGATTTAGCCAATCGCGCAAACACGCACGCTTCGCATTCCATTGATTAAGGCTTGTCGATCCGGTATCAGCTGACCCAGGGTTGAATTCTAGATGTACAGAAAATGAACCGCTAGGTCCTGCTAACGATGTAAAGAGAGAGTTCGGGGCGCGTAACTTGGAGAATTTGTTGTTAGCGCCCCCGAGGTATACCTAGAAACCGTTTGGACACTATCTTTGGTGGTTATCTGCGCGTTGGCTGCAAGAGTGACGGGTCAGTACAAGTCGAGTGACCCAATTTGAATCTACATTCAGAGCATAAATACCACACGTGCCTGTAAGTAAATAACTAACCAGCTTAGATAAGTAAGAGCGTGCTCCGTTCCTTGGAGCTCCGTTGCTTTTCCTTGGAGCAGCATCATCTCCCCATGGAGGAGACAAAGAGATCCATGGATACGGCATGTTCCCCGCACCACTTGGGGAGTGGGTAGGACGTATAAACACGTCCTCCAGTGCGAGGGGGGTCACTACGGTCTGTGGTTCTTGGCCAATATGCTGGACGATCATCTTAGAATCTTTGAAATTCCCTTAGAGGGTAAGTGCACCTATTCAAGCTTCGGACTGTCTCGAACATTAGGCAGAGTTCATGGAGTCGAGCTATGGTTATGGACGTATCCCGTTGCCACAATTGGCCCCTTGGCGCTCTCTGCCACCAACCGCCACTCCATCTCTCGATAACGTCGCTGCTCTACCCGTATGGGGTACTTCTACTGACCAGACCGACTCGCCTTCGCTTCCGAATGGACAACTCTTTCTTCCCACCGCGACCGGTGCTCCTGATGTTGGCCAAACCGCCCCAACCACCAAGCCAACCCCCCCTCATTTCTCGCACACCACTTCTTTCCACCCCAGCGATTCGAGCACCGCCTTCACTATCAGCCTTCTCAAACCTCGACCTACCCAGAGTAGCGCCGTTATCCTTCCACGAATTGAAACCCATGTCTATCTCGATATCGGCCTTCCATCGGGACCTTGGAACGCAATTCAGCTACCATGTACTAAGTCGGTGACAAGTAACAATTCATCCTTTTTCGGCGAGGGTATTAAACCCTTGTTGCTTGTCATCACCGTCCGCGGCGCCACAACGCGGCAGGAGTACAGCTGTGTATGCGAGCAATGCGAGAAGAGGATGGGAAATAAGATGGGCCCTCCGAGCTTGATAGACTTCCACGGCCCTAGCAACATCCTCACCGCAAGGCGTGGAATGGTTCAAGTTCATTTCACGTTCTCCTGCTACTCGCGGCATCATCGAAAAGAGGATAAGCAATATGTGTACGTCGCCGTAGCATAGCAATGATATGTTGATTGGCTGTTTACATATCGTTTTGCAGTCTCGAAGTGATCCTCAAGGACCCAAGCAACCCTGAAGAACCGATAGAGGTGGCCAGGAAAAAGCTTCCTTACTCCTTTGACGTAAGGTCGTCAAGACCTCGGATCAAGGAGCCAACAAGTGATCAGACACAGAGAACCAACATCAGCCCTCCACCCAACATTCGTCGCGGAGCCAAACAAGTCGGCCCAATTGCCACTCCCCCACGTCCTCCCCCAGCTCAACTAGCGGCGGGACCACATTCGGAGAGTATCGAGGGGCAAATACAACAGGAACAACTGGCAGGAGAAGTCGCGGACCGTGAGCCTGCAGGACAACGAACGAACGGTCACGTCCCGTCCATAGGCGAACCAAATCAGCAGAGTCCCAGTGATCTACAGCGCTTGCCATCCGCGATCCCTGTCTTCCACCCCTTCGGCGTGCCAAAGCCCACTCTCCTCGTCCAGCCTCGACGTGGCTCATCTGGCGGGGAAGACAGAGATAGTCTGGAAGGTGATCAAGGCTCAGTGATCACCATGCGCTCGCAGGACACTTTGGGAATCAACACCGCACGTCCCGCTTCCGATGCCGGTGCTCAATACACATCGGATGGAATCATCCACAAAGGGCAGTCCTATAGCGCGCCAGACATCTTCAGACAACAGAAACCCTCCCCCTTTGCCCTTGTCCACCCCCTTTCCTTCCAGTTGCCCCACATACCAACGAACACAGAAATGGTTCAGACACGAGCCAAGATAGCCGAGAGAGAAGTTCAGATTCAAGCCCTCGAATGGTACTTGGGAGGCGCCGAGAGCCAGGAGAAGTTTGCCAGGCTCCAACCTATCATGGACCGCCTAAATACCCGAATCATCGACATTCGGAAGGAAATCGCAGATCGCTTGGATGCGTTCTCAGCCGAGCGCCAGGAAGCGGAAGCGGCCGTCAAGGGCAAGGTTGCTGATCTCGAAGCACAGATCCGTACCCTGAAGCAAGAAAATTCCTACACCGCCAGCGTCCTCACTACGATGGCGAACACAACGAAATCCCACCGCTCTGCATAGGATGATAGAATCGAGGCAGAGGGCTAGCGGAGTGGTAGAATCTGGGCCGCGAAGGACGTCTCGGGCGGAGGTGTGGTTGAACTTTGTCGACCTACTAAGGATATGGGCGGGAAGAACTGAATGCAGGATCTGTTGAGAGTACCACAGGCTATGGGTAGTCAGTGGTGTAGCCTTTATGGGACAATGATTTATGTCACTTCGAACCATTCTTGAAACATGTTCACGTATTGAAATACCTTGTTTGCGCCTTTGGTGCTTTGCGTAATCGGTGTTCAGTTGTTAGGACACGAGCCTTGTGTGCGCGAGAAAAGAACTGAGTAGGGCGAGGAAAGGCAAGGGACAAGAGAGGTGAGACTGAGGAAAGGGCAGGGGGCTGGCCCAATTCAATTATCAGACTGAGCAAACCATACCAGCAACTACAAGGTCTTATAAACGACTACAGCGAAGACGGGAAGTCACACCCTTAGTAGGTCGACACAGTTCAACCCCTTGTTCGTTCGGATTGCCCTTCGTGGCCTAGAATTTAGCTGAGTGTTGCGGACCATATGGAGGCTGGAATTCCCTCAGGCAGCCAGTCGATTTTGAAGAAGAGATGGACAAATGAACGGGAAAGGGGGAAGGTTCCACTTCGAGAATGTTAAAAGTATCATTTGTGTTCTCGCCCTCATTGTTATATACGGCTTGATTGTTACTACACGTTTTAGTTGCTAGATGTCTGGACTCTCGCTTGTGGCCTGGCAACCGAGGATTTCATATGTGGTTCGCGTATCGTTTACTATATAAGTAGGCTCTCTATGGAACGTAATATACATCCGGGTTTCGTTTTAAGAGAGAATCAGACTGATCCCAAACTACCAGTGTGTACACGCTTGATAGGAACTATATGATAGTGTTGCACATAGTGTTCGTGAGCTGACTCACGTCGATTGTATAAAATAGAACGCGAGGCGACACTTGGGATAGGGCAAGCAACGAGTCTTCCATATCGTAACCAGGTAGCCGCTTACTTGTGATAACGCTTTCACATGCTTCAGCTTGCCAACTCGGCAGCTAGCCGAAGTCCAAGTGAACAACGGTTACAGCTGGATATTTGCCTCGCTTCAGTCACCCTATCCAGGAGTGGGTGTTCGCCATCGCAGTGAGGACGCTAGCGTCATGGTAGTTTTCTTGCTTCAGGGTATGGATTTGCGCTTCGAGATTAGCAATCTCGGCACTGACAGCCGCTCCTGCTTTCTGGCGCTCGGCTGAGAACGCGTACAAGCGATCTGCAATTTCCTTCTGAATGGCAAGGATTTGGCTATAGAGGTACTCTATAAGGGGCCGGAGCGCGGCATCTTTCTCCCGGCCGTCCGCTTCAAAAGTGTCTCTCAGGTGCTTGACAATTTTTTCGAGGGCATTAATCTGAACTTCTCGATCAGCTACCTTGCCTCGTATCTGGACCTCTGCATTCGTAGGTGTGTCGGACGACTCAAAGGAAGGGTTAGGAGTATGAGCAAAGAGGGGAGGTTCCTGTTGTCCGAGGGTGTTTGACGTGTCGTAGGACTGCCCTCTGCTCCCACCTAACATGTGCTGAGGGTTGGGATCGGAAGTGGACGGCGTGCGGGGGGCGTTGGTGTACAAAGAACTATCCTCCAAGCGCATTGTGATTACAGAGCCTTGACCATCATCTGTACCATCTCTCTCTTCCCCACCAGACAGGCTATGTTGGGGCTGAACGAAGAGAGGCTTCGGCGTGGCGGGGGGGTGGGAAGCAGAGACCACAGATGGCAAGCGCTGTAAATCACTGGGAATATGCTGCTTAGATCCTCTTATGGACAAGACACGGCCGCTCGTTCGTGGTCCTGCAAGCTCATGGTTCGGGACTTCTCCTGCCATTAGTTCTTGTCGTAATTGACTTTCAATTCCTCCCGGATGTAGTCCCACAGCTGGTTGAGCTGAAGGAGGTGAGGTAGTGGCAACTGGACCGGGATGCTTGGCTCTGCGACGAATGTTGGACGAAGAGCTGATGTTGGCTTGCTGCGTATGGGGAGATCTTCCCTAGCTACTTCTATCGGCTCAAAGGGGTTGCTTGCATCGTTGAGGATTACTTCGAGACTACGAAACGAGAGGTAAACAGGCAATCATCAGATCACCAATACGCTACGTCGACATACACATATTCCTTATCCTGCTTTCGGTGGTGTCGCGAATAACAGGAGAACGTGAAATGAACTTGAATCGTTCCGCCCCTTGGAATGATGCCGCCCCTTGGAGTGAGGATGTTGCTAGAGCTGTGGAAGTCTATCAAGCTCGGAGGGCCAATCTTATTTCCCGTTCTCTTCTCGCATTGCTCGCATACACAGTCGCACTCCTGCCGCGTTGTGGCGCCGCGGACGATAATGACAAGCAGCAAGGGTTTAATATACCCGCCTATGCTGGATGAATCGTCACTTGTCACCGATTTAGTTAATGGTAGCAGAATTGCGTTCCAAGATCCTGATGGAAGGTCGATTTCGAGGAAGACGTGGGTTTCAATTCGTGGAAGGATAACAGCGCCACCCTGGGTTGGGTGGGGTTTAAGAAGCCTGATAGCGAAGTCGGTGCTCGACTCGCGATCGCTGGTGCCGAAAGAAGACGTGGGCGAGGAATGAGAGGGGTTTGGCTCAGTGGTTGGGGCAGTTTGGCCAGCGTCAGGGGTACCACTCGTGGTGGGAAGGGCGAGTTGTCCATTCGGAAGCGAAAACGGGTCAGTCTGGACGGTAGAACCGCCCCATATGGGTGGAGCAGCGACGTTATCGAGAGGTGGAGGGGTGGTTGGTAACAGAGAGGGCCAAGAGGCTATTAATGTGTCCATGAGCGTGGAGCAACCCCATGACCTCTGGTCCGGAGCTTGAAAAACAAAAACTTACCCTCAAACGGATATCCAAAGATTCTAAGGTCACTATCGTCCATAATGGAAAAAATCGAGTAGCGCAGATCAGAGGAGCTCAAGTGGCCCCCTTTGCGTCGGGTACGTTGGGACCCGTTTATCTAGTTTGAGATGGTGGGTCGTGTGGAGAACACGCTGCCTCCATGGGAGTGACAGTGGAGTAATAGAAGTGTCGATGGGCTGGAGGAGGCGGGGTGTCATGAATACATCGCGCGGGCCAAGGGTCGAGGGCAAGCGCTGTGACAGCCAGCTGGCTGACGAGGAAGTACACGCCATTCTACTGAGATGCGGACGAGGGGCCGTTATTGCACCACCTTTCATTTGCTACAGTGACGGCTACAGTAATGGCTACAGTGATGGCTATAGTAATGACCACACCAATGGCTATTAGTAAGTTACAACATTTACATTTGGTCTCGTTTGTTGTAAACTGTCCCATTTTCACCACGTGACGCGGACCGTCTCGCGCTTCTTCCCATGGAATGGACCCAGCCTCGATAGGCGATTGGGCGATTTGGCCACCACATGGGGACCGCCACTCCATGGAGTGGACTGGGTGCGTCATCCGCACGCCTTCCAGCGTTCAACTTCGCGAATGGAGGGAGATATAAAATGGCTACCAACGCGGCGGATGATCCATAGCATCAACTCTCAGTCCAAGTCTCGAGGATATGAGTATGTTTGAAATCCCGTTAGATGGTAAGTGCGCCTATTTGAGCTTTGGACTCTTTCTAACGTTACGCAGAGCTCGTGCCGTGGATGGAAGGTGATGCCCCTATCCCACTGCCGGAATTATGGACCTCCCCGCTACCAACTGCGCCTCTCGATAACCCCCTTGCTCCACCCGCATGGGTAAGATATACCGACCAGACCGAAATGCCCTTACTTCCGAACGGACAACTCCTTACGCGGTGGGCCCATGATATTCGTTGCTGTTGCCCCAATCAAATCGCTCCAACCATTGGGCCAACCAGCGTCCATGACCCGACACAGCAAGCTTGTCGCTGTCGCCGAGCCGAACATCCCAGTATCCCAGTCCAGCTGCTACTATCCACTCAGAGGACAGTTCTTTCGGCATCGACGCCTTGTGCATATCGCCCGCTTCCGATGCCAGCGCTCGGCTCATATCAGATGGAAGTACCTGCAGTGGGTATCCTTGCGACACGCCAAACATAGTCGGACAACAGACACCCCCCACTCGTTATACGCTCCTTATGGGGCCTCTTGACCTCCACCACCTGCCCTGTGGGGCGCCCCATATACCTACAGATGCAGAAAAGGATCGAGCACGAGCCAGGATAGCCGAGCGGGAGGTTCAGATTAACGCCCTTGAAGTAAAAATCAGAAACTTGAAAGCCACCTTCGAAGCGGAGAGCCAGGAGAAGTATGCTGCAATCAAGGATCACTTCAATTGCCGAATACTCGTCATTCAGAACGAAATCACAGATCGCTTGAATGACGCCCTCGGCCGAACGCCAGGAAGTGGAGGCGGCTGTCATGGGCGCGAAGGGGAGGAGGTTGCACTTCCGTGCCCTGAAGTCAGGACCTCGGGTACCCGATCCAGCAGCTAGTTTCGTGACGGCGAATGCGACAGCATCACGCGGCTTCTGTTTAGGTTTTTGCATCGAGGAGCAAAACCAGCGCTCTGATGCAGACTATCAAATTACGGGCTACGGGAGGATATCATCAGGACATGTGGTTGAGTATTGTCGACCTACGGAAGATGTGGGGAGGAGAGTGGAAATGCGACACCTTGTACCTGTGGAGCAGACCAATAGTCGGTACTTTTGTATATATCACCTCGAACGTTTCTTGAAATGTTCTCACATAATGGAGTACCTCGTTTGTGCCTTTAGTACTCATTGCGGACTGTGTAAACAGTATTCGACGAGGCAGTCATAGTCACGCGACTTTCCTTTGACAGTGACCAAGTTAAACTTTGGATCGTCTTGCAGTTTACGATGGCTTTGCATGGCTCGACTCCTCATGAAGCATGAAACTGAGCCATACCCCTGCACGTCCCAACATACCCCGATTTGATAGCAGCGGCCATTTTTGGACATCACTGGCCCACTGCCTATCTGTATGCTATCTTCTCGCCCGATACTAATTGGCTCTTGTGGGATCTTGACCGTAACCAGATATGATTTTCATCTCGCCATTGCTTGCTAGGACGCAACGTGAATACAACCAAGTAATCGGTTTCACAAAGTTGTTTGGCGAGACTACAGCACAGTACAGTCATAAATCTTGTCTGGACTGCAGAAGGCGTCATCCACTCCAGGCAAAGGAAAAGGAAAGGAGAGGCTCTACTGACTTGAGTGACAAGCGGGGAGAAGTCAAGCGCGGGCTTGACGAGTTCTCCGAAGCCATCGAGAATGCGACAGTGCGAAGGGCCCCTAGGGTAAAGATGCTGCAGTGTATCTCTATCGCTCAATTTTGATCGACTTTGGTCGGCTTCCTATTCCGCCTTGATCAATGTAGTCTCGAATGGACGACAACGCATTGATCGCTGGTCGGTGAAGTGTGTCGATGCACTCCTACCTAAAACATGTCTCATAGACGTTCTGCGCATATCTGATGCACATTCAGGCAGCTAGTCGAGTCGAGTCAATCGATGGGTAGGTTACATTCGACCTTGACGGATGAGACGAGGTTATTGGAATCCTCTCCAGCCACAATAACCAAGTTTTAAAACTTGTCTCGAATATAGATAGGCAGTAATATAGGCAGTAATATGAACCTTGATGTCGCCCTGGAGTAGGTGTAGTCCAAGGAACAGGCAATATCAATATTTGCGTCGCACCCGGCTCAGCTTGACGGCACGCCTACTAACGAGTGAATATCCAACTCTTCTCCCACCCAAACACGCTGGCCTGCTGGCTTGAGCGACTCGCCTCTCTCCACGCATTGACGCTACTGTCATCGAATCGTCAACCAGCTGAGATTAACCGACGGTCTTGCAGCTTGCGACTGTAAGAGCTCAACGTTGGGCCGCACGCGAAGTAAAACTGTGGTGCTAGGGATTGCAGATATTCTACGTACTACGGATTTTGAGGCACAATGCAATGGAGTGAGGGAAGCAGCCAGACGAAATTAAGATCCAAAAAAAATAAGATCAAACAAAGGATCAAAAGATATGACCAAAAGATAAGAAACTGTTGGCCTCGAAATCTGCACGGTAACCCCATTTAAACCTCGCTTGCGTTA
>WNFL01260264.1_pt1 | contig 10318 bp, 13 predicted proteins | sample 5400361 | NCBI WGS metagenome assembly WNFL01 (sample SAMN13153351, study PRJNA577476) | soil metagenome | isolation source: 40 cm soil on Douglas fir-dominated hillslope | place: USA:California | collected 2013-09-17
TTCCGTCTAATCTGGTCTACAACGGTGCCGTCGCACTTTCAAGAAGCGAGTAATTGGTTGGGGTTAGGTAGGTAGTGGCCTTTCAGTTGGCGCCTCGTCGTGTTTAAGGGGTCTTGGCTTTATTCTACTCCTGCCGCCATTGCCAGCGAAAAGAATGAACCTCGATTCTCCTCGCACGCCTCGCCCAATCTCTGGAAATTTTCCAATTCAAACATCTAAGCACCAGATAATCCTTACATCCAAGTTTTTCCAGCTTGGACCGAGATGTGAAACATTGGAGAACCCGTGGATGCGTGATGCGACTATAGTGGTCCTGAAGTCCAATGGTAGGATTCTGGATGTACGTCCTACCAATGATGAAGATCTCGCTGCTCTCGCAAGATCCAACTCGAGCGTCGGGTGTGATGAATCCAAAGCCGACGTTCTTGACTTACGAGGGCTTACCATTCTCCCTGGATTCATTGACACTCACGTGCACTGTAAGTAAGCGATTTTTCACCTCGTACTTACCCACTCCTGGCCTTCTTCCTCTGTGATGAGCCAGTCAGGAGAAACAATTGAACCAATGATGCATTTGACATGTTATGCTTTTAGTTTTTCTTCACCCATACTCTGAAGCATCCTGGGATGACCAAGTGATGCGGGAGTCTTCAGCCGAAAGAACCATTCGTGCCGTGACGCACGCAAAGAGGACTTTGATGGCTGGGTTCACTACAGTAAGGTAAGATACATTATTGGGCACATTTGTAGTGGTCACAGGCCATCTGTGGGCTCGTCTGTTGGCTACTTGCAACCAGTATTGCCCCTTACCGGTTGTACGAACAGAGACCTTGGCACGGAAGGTGCCGAAGAAGCAGATCTTGCGGTGCGTAAGTGCATCGCGCAGAGGATAATCCCTGGTCCACGATACCTGTGCGCAACCCGAGCGATTGGCACGACCGGAAGCTATGGTATGGGGCATTCGTCCGCCAGATTATCGAATATTGATGATTTATGTAGGGCCGAAGAATCCCATATGGCCCTCGGCAACCGGAGTGGATGGAAAGTATGGCGTGGATGTCGCGGACGGAGTGTCCGAATGTGTGAAGGTGGTCAGAAGACACATTGGTGCTGGTGCCGACTGGATTAAAGTACTTATGTTTTGCTCAGCCTCTTGACCTCCAATTGACCAAATTCTAGATTTATGCAGGCAAGCACTGTACGCTATCGAAGTCTCGTTCAAGGTGCTCACAATCACCTAGATTATCATCACCGCGAAGCAGCTAAAGTCGCTTTACCGAAGGCTTCCGCCACTTCACTACCTCTGTTTTCGCCACCAGAACTCAGGGCGATGGTTGATGCCGCTCACGCACTGGGGGTCAAAGTAGCGGCTCACGCAAGCAACCCTATAACTATTTCCCACCTCATCAGGGCCAGGGTGGACACCATTGAGCACGGCACTGATCTGGACAGTTCGACCCTGGACCTGTTCAAGGACAATCCGAATATCATATGGAATCCCACACTCTCCGTTTTCCATACAATGAACATTCCCACTGATTCCCTCCAAATGGCGATTAAAGATGCATTCACCAGTGGGATTCCGAAAATTGCATGTGGCGGCGACACTGGGGTATTCCCACACGGTGATAATGCTTTGGAGATGAAGCTCATAAGCAGGTGCGGAGTGAACTGGAAGCAAGTTGTCAACGCTGCAACTTGGACGGGCTGGCTGTGTGTCCGAAGCGCTTGGTGGGATTCGGTGGCAGGTAGAAACGAACTAGAAAGATACGAGGACGGGTCATGGGCAGCTGAACAGGAGTGCCGGACATCGGACGACAAAGAGGGAGATGAGGATTTAGGTGAGAACGAGGTAGCTGTCGGTGCCATTAAGGTCGGTTTCGGAGCGGATTTGGTTGCTACGAGTGGTGATCTTGAAAGTGATTTTGAGAATGCAGTCGACAAAGACAGCATCGTGTTTGTGATGAAGGCTGGGGTCGTTTACAAATGGCACCGTAAGGAACTTCTTTGAACAATGGTGGATAGATCAGACGCATCTTCAAACAAGTTCAAAGGAGATTTCTGGACAGGATGATTTTGGAGTTACTGTATATCCCATTTTTAAACTCATGCCAAAGCGTTCCAGTCCCACATTGCTTGAAGAAACATGACGGTATCGGCCCTCCCCAATTCAGAAAGGCATCCACAGAGTTGTGGTATCCCGCACATATCCAGTCTGCACGTAATCAACTCTACAACTGTTCTGGTAAATGTTGTGCCGTTTAGGCAGGGTTTAGTGCATCCGAACGGGCTTGCTTGACATTCCGAGTCGCCGAGTGTCGCGACCAGAAAACATTTGGCCAAGGAGAATTGGTTACGGGTGTCCCAGTGAAAGATAGGAACACGCACGCAAGACACCCGCCATAGACGGCGCTCTTCCAGCCCAGCCCCTCTCCATCAAGCCCAACATCCTGCATAGCCACAAACCTCTGCGGGAATGTGCGACTGGCGAGAAAATGGATACCGGAGCAAAACCCCTCAGCTTATAAGGCGCATGTTATAATATCGCCTTTTATTCCCCGAACACATACGTCGATGATAACTTGTTAGGGTATTCGGCGGTTGTCAAATGAACAATATAGACTGGACTACCTCGATTACTCTCCGCCTAGATGCTCCACACACAACAGGTATCAAAGCGGGGGTTGCTTTGAGGGGTGCGACGTGTCTCCTAGTCAGCACCAGAGAGAGAGACGTTGAGATCGAAGACATGAATGTTGTCCCTCCCAGTAATGGGACCAACGTTCCGCATTAATGGCTGACGTGTTACGTGGTACGGGGTATATTGTTCACCTCTGCGGCCCGCCCGCGGACGTCTTCCATTTCACCATATGCCATTCGCTTTCTTTCGGAACAGGTCCGCACTCCAAGGCACCCCAATGTCCCATGCCCAAATGTGGAATCTGCTTGTGTCAATCATCCCAAGTGCCTAAATAGCGCGGGCACGAAAGCTAAGCTGAGCATATCAAAAATAACTTCGCGCTAATAATATGCTTATTATTATATTGGCCGCGGATTCCGGCTTACAAACCTTCACCTATTAATAAGACCATTCCCGCCATTGGTTACACGAGCAAGAGCGAATAAACTTAAGAATGGGGCATCAAGGATTCATAATACCCTCTCCACGACTTCTAACATGACTTCCTGAGACGGTGAAGGAACTCACTCGCCTGCATTTCCCGAACTCCCCCGAATGCTGGTGAAATTTGAGTGATGAAGTTCATGTCATGGGCTGCCCTCCTAGGGCCAATATAAATACTGCCTGGTTGTGGGCACTCAATCAAGATAACTGGTTGTTAAGCAGGGAGAGACTATATAAGCCATTCAAAACACTGTGGGGGGCATGGAAACGTATTGAAGAGCGAGCTTGTGAAGCACACAGAAGTGAGCAGAGAGCCGACTGCCGCATGTGTGATACGCCAAGATATCGCTACACCTGATATATGCACCGTTGTTCCAATCCTGAGGGTAGCCAAGCAAGGGGTCTGAGCTAGAGGCTTTCACGTAATCTGTTGGCCACGAACAATCGGGCACATATGGTCTGATGCCCCTATTCGAGACGGTGTCACGCCCTCAGAAGTGAAGACGAGTACAGTTCGGCCGCCTTACTTCAGAACCTGTTAACAACCTCCACCAGAACCTGCCGATGGTCAACTAATGGGCATCGAATTGGGGGGAATTCCGGTTCTTGATGGCTTTCATCTTTGAAGGGAAACGCGTCAGGTCTCAAAAAATATCCAGAATCAAACCTCTTCAGGATATTGTAGTAGCTGAGAGCGCTTGTAGGGGCGTTGCGCGCTTGCTGAACTTGGGCTTTGGGAACAATCGCCATCCTCCGAGCATGGATATGGCGATCGGAAGCCGTTTCGAGTAAACGTGCACGGTTATATGTGATGAAGCGATAGTAGAGCTCCCAACCAGTGAGGGAGAGGAGGAACGAACGAGAAAACGCCATTGATTCATCCAATGTGGTACACAATGTTCCGCGATACATTACACAATGGAGAGAAATGCATAAGGATAGCATAGTGAAGCAAAGATTGAAGGGTTACCATGAAAATGATCGAAACTCGCTCGGTGGCTACTCTTCCATCTCATCGTCTTCGTCTTCCTCCTCGGGGTTCTGCGTACCCTTCAACACCTCCAACAGATTATTGAAAAATACTTGCATCTGACTTCGGGGGAACGTGAACGGGTCCTTGAGGTAGTCGATCGCCTCCAAGAAGTCTCCGTTGGGGGCTTTGTCTAGGTCCTTTGGAGTGTATATTACGTGCTCATCTGGTACCCCTGAGGTTTGCCCTCCATACATCGATAGAGCGAAAGCGAGCTCTGCATTGACGAGATAGGTGCTCATGTTAGTACGTGGGGATGTAAAATAGTCAAAGGGTGAAAAGGGAGGTGGACACACCTCGATGTGGTTCGGCGGTCGCAGGAGTAGTGAGGAGGCAGCTATAAGTCTCCGTCCTCTCGTTCTTGGAACCCATCACCTCTTTGACATCCTGCACGAGCAAGCCAGTCATGTCCTGATAGAACGCTTTGATAAGGTTCCACTTCTCCAGTTGCCCATCTGCAACACGATTGGAGGTTTTGAGTGGGCCAGAACCTCCGGGACGCTTGTTCAGCTGGTCCAGGAGTCGCTTAGAGTTCCGTATTTCTTCGGAGAGGTCGCGCTCCAGTTCTTTGTCTATCCCAATGTTTCATGTCAGTGCAGATGGAAACCAGAAGCGGAAGGCGCACTTTTCCTCTCCAATTCCTCCGCGAGTTTCCTGTCTTGCGTCACACTGTTCTCCAACTGCTTCTGCAGCTCAAGGATCCGTGCGTCTTTTGCCTTCGACCGTGCGAGAAGGTCTTGCCGCTGCTCCTCCGCTTGGTCGAGGGTTATGAGTTCAGCGATGGCACCACGCTTCACTGGGAGGAGAAGTGATTTAGTATAGTCGGATTTGAGTAGAGTCAGGAGTTCATTTTGGACTGTGGTGTCAAACGCGGATCAGAATGCTGGGCACAAGTAGAAGAGCCGTGGAAGGACGCACTCCTTGAGGCTTCCTCACGCTCCACTCGCATTGCTTCTAATGGAGCTTCAACTTCGGTTTGTCGTAGCTGCGCCAGCTCCTTGAATTTCTGCATGGCAGCGTCACGCTCGGCGCTTACCTAGGGTTTCGATGATCAACGCAGCCAAAGGCAAAAGAGGAAGGTCGCATACCGCTGTAAGTTGTTTCTTCAGTCGTTCATTCTCCTTCACCAACGAATTATTCGAAATCGTGGGTTTGTGGGCTGTGATGGGCGGGAGAGGCGCGACGCGTGGAATAGGTCGAATATCCTCATATCCATCGGTGTCTTCATCCTCTGTCGTGCGGCCCTTGCCGCTTGCGCCATTCGCCTTCGGGACAGATGTCGCTCCCTTGGGCCCCGTCTTTGCCTTGCCCTTTGCCTTGGTCGTAACCTTGTCTGTATTGGTCTTTTTTGCCTGAGGTTTCTGTACAGTCGACCGTGCGTCATCATCATCATCGTTGTCGAGTAGTTCAACCTCGTCGTCTTCATCATCCATTTCCACCGTCTGTGCACGGGCTCGTGGCGGAGGTCCAGACTTCTTCTGTCCCGATTTGGTTTTTGTTGCGGGCTTTGTAGACGAGGGGCCAGGTTTCGAAGCAGTCTGCTTGGGACGCGGCTTTGGTTGTCTCGATGCGACCGCGACCTCTGTGAGGATTATCGCTTATCAGCTTGCGGTGCACGTTATAGATCCTGTACAAGCTTCCGCCACCCACCGAATTCGTCTTCGTCGGAAGACATGGTCGTGGAGCGTGTCAAGTTCGGTGGTAAGGTTTGAACGCCGCTACAACCGCGTTTGTCGTCGTTCGAAGCCCATCGACGCGTCTAGCCTCGCCAGGATAGTCATTTTTGACTGCATAGGACCTATCGGTTCTTCTCTATCATGGTTAGCGCGCAATCCTGCGATCACTCGTCGGTTATATCCACCTGTGGAATGAGGTCGTCCCTTCCACTGAAAATTTCTTCCAAACAACTCGGATGTCGTATGTGTCCTGTGCGTCGGTTGTAGTCGAGGCCGATACTACTGAGGCTGCCTGACCTGGCACTCAGCAATCCCGAACACTCGAAAACACTAGAACAAGACTTTGGTCAATATGAGTGCCTCAGAGACCCACCTGCTAGACTCGCCTCTCTCATTTTTAATTCCTTCAAGGGCAATTTGTCAAGGTCGAGGTCCGAGGCGGTTGAGATTGCCTACAACCAGTAGAAACATCGCTAGCAACGACCCAGGGGGCATCGTGCTAGACACCAAGGGACTGCTGCAGTTCGAGGCATCAGGTGGTAGAGTGTACGTTGGTCGCGTGTACGTTGGTCGCATGTACCTGTGCAGGTGTCAACTATTTTCTAAGGCAGAGGTCCAAATGCTAGGTCATCGGCTTTGTCGAACTTGCCACTCTACATTAGTGAGCCTTCTGCCTCCTCGCTTCGTCGTTGTCATCCATTTAACTCATGTTGTACAGTGTATCTCGATGGCTTCTCTTCCAGAAAGCCGATCAAAATCCCGGGGATATGGGAGCTATCACCCGCCATTTTATGCGAACCAGAGCCCTGGGAAGTACGACAGTAAATAGGTTGTGGCCTCCCATCGGATTCCCACCCGTTCCTCACTCTGAGCATGGTCGCCTAAATGCAATATTAATTGGAGTTTGTAGGATGCGTCCACCAGCAGACTGTATGCCTTGTACCGCCGACGACGTCGCCCTTCATTACATGGGTGGTTCTGGCCTCTGGATGCCACATGCCCGACTGGTACGTCAAAAGTCTTATAAACAGCTTGCAGCTGATGTCAGGGTTTGAAATTCCTTGTGTTTAGTACGATATGCAGAGTTACGATCTCCGACAGGAGGGGGAAGTTCATATATAATAAATGTGCACAAGCAAACGAAGAGATGAAGGACCAAGGGCATGGGTTGGGTTAGGTTCGCTGTGGTTTGTATGTCCATCCCTTCACGTCACGTTGTCGCGCGTAGTGTAAGCCTCTCTACCATCCAGACCTCTGGCGAGTGATCACCGGCAAGTGAACACGGGATGGTTTGAGGTGCCGCTGCTGTGCGAGGACGGGTTTGGACAACTATGATGGCAGGCGAGCGACTCGTCCGCGTTAGTGTGATATTCCACTGTGAGATCCTGCGCATGGGTTAGTAACAGTCGATCTGTCAGAGATGATGACTGCGTACGTGGTTAACGCGTTCTTGAGCCATGATCCAACCCACTGCCGATCCAGGGCCCATAGCCCGTGACAACATTAAGCTGGATGGAGCACGCACGCCATTGATTCTCCTCCATTCAGGATATCCGCCTCGTAACCAGACCAGGAAGTCTCGTGCAGAACTGTATATCCCGTTTGGGTTGTCGTGCAGTTCGGTAGTCATGCCTCATGTCTTGGAAACCTTTGCGCATGCAGGTGTGTCCCAATAAAACGGCAAGGCTCCAGTGGGTTATCCTAATAATGAAGTAGATCTTATTCACCGTCTTTGAACCGTAAAATGCATCAGGGTACGCTAGTCCACCCTTGACACGCTCCGAAAGACGCATCCGAGCGTTCTGAGCGCCTCTGCAACCATAAAAGTGTATACCACTGGTTATCCTTTTGATTCTTGGCACACAGCTATGGTCGTCCGGAGAAAGGCTTTCAATGGCCACCAAGGACCAAGCCAGAGAACCATGAGAACCAACTCTCTAATGCGGGTATTATTCGCCGAGCGGTATGTCACTTGGTCTTGCTCGTATGTACGCGATCTGATAGGCCTGTAGTATATCGCTATCAGGATAAAAATTGCCAGTGATCGCCGGCTGATGAGCGTTATTCGCCATAGACCTGTCAAGAGATAGTTGGAGGTGAGTGTGGAATAATTACCTTGATCGACTGTTCAAATTCGGAGGCCCTCCATATCAGTACTCCCTGGGGCTTGAACTACGATGCTGAAATCACCGACGATAGTAACTGGCTCTCCGAGAATTAGCATAGTACGATGAAAGTCACCCACCCGACCTTGAAGCTTACTCTGATACTATTTTGGCGGAGGTTGGACGATACGGACGTTCAGCGGACGTTCAGCGGTGGGAGAAGCGAGTTTAGAGTTCGCATGTCGAGGTACGAGAGTACCCTAAACCGGTCTACGACGTTGACTCGATGAGGAGGTTGAGGGCGTGATATTGATTGATGAATAAGATTACTTATTTGTACCTGCCTCATGGCATTGAGGGAACGTCGAGCAGGAGAAAATTTCTCTTGGGGACATCGTGAGCAAAGAAAGCGGGAGTGAGCATAAAGCAGTGCCTGATTGTTATGATACAGCTTGCAGGGATGATGGGAAACGCAGCTCGCGGGTGTTCGATGAAATCGGAGCACTCGTATGGCGCGGGCTATCTAAAAAGCTTGCACATATGCTGTAAGCAAGTCGACGTATACCTCCTCTTTCCAAACCGTGGCATCCGGGTTTACTTCCCAAGACGCATCCTCTCTGCCCTTTGGGCCTTTCTCCGCTTCTTGAACCTGAGTGCTTTAGTCAGCATGTTTTCACACAGGGTATGTATTGCCGATACACACTTATGTCTGCTCATCTTCCTCTTTCGCTTCCGCTTCGTACTATCCATCTTCACCATCCGTTTAACAGCATGCACAACTCCATTCGCCTGGGCGTCTCCCCATGCCTTGAGCTGTTCCGCCCATACCATTTCCCCCCCTACGCGATGTACGAAGAGAGACCGAGTGAGCCAGCGAGCCGCCTCAGCTTCACGTTCGGATTCCTCCATGGCCGCTTGCTGTCGTTGACTCTCTTCTTGCTCTCTTTTTAATTGAGCAGGAATTCTGGGGGACATGGGCTCCCCGGTAGCCATCCAAACTTGAGGTTCCTTCGAGTTCAACCCCAACATTGGTGCTGGGTCGTCCTCTACAGGCTCTGGGGAGGAAGAAGAGAGAGCGCTAAATAAGGATGCAGGAGCGGGATGTACGGGGAGGAGCACCATCGGCCGATGGAGGGAGAAGAAGGAGTGGAGGGCAATCGTGTCCCTGCTGGGCGATAAGAGCTGTTCGAGATCCTCAGCCGCTTGCGGGAAGGACATTGGAGGTAAAGCTGGGGACAGTACTGATGATGAAGGCGATGAATGAGATCGTTCGGGCGAGGACGCAGCTGGGAGTGGTTCTGGCGCTGGCGGCGTCTTGGTATCTGCGGGCTCGGCAGAGTCTGTACTGGCGAGCAACTCAGGTCGCTTGGGTTCATTCGTTGCCGCTGCTGCGCTCGTAGTCGAGCTTCCGGTATGATTGTTGGTCGCACCTTGGACTTGCTGTTGAGTCGCGGGGGCGACTTTGGGTGGTTTGTTGCTTGTAAAACTGCGTGGATTCCCAGATTTGGACCAAAAGAAAGAATAGGTTCGTTGTGGTGGTGTAATCACTGGTCGTTTCCGCGCTAACAAACGCGCGAAAACGAGCGACATGGACTCAGTCAAGGTCAAAAATGGATCGAAATGAGGCTGGGGCAAGGCCTGCCTCACTCCTTCACATGCTGGGTCATGGTCAAAGGAGATGGAGGACCTAACCTACAGACTAAAAGACGGCCTTCGTAAAGAACAATAATCATACAGATTGGTCACATGAGCTGTATATGATGCAAGAAGCTTTGAAAAACTCTGGTTGGGCAAGCCCGCACAGTCCAAAACATGCCTAGGCTCCGACCACTGGGAAAATGATATAATTTCCGAAAGGCTCTGGCTCTATACGTACGGCGTTGAACGACACCGCTCTCCCCTAATGGCTTCATACGCCCCAGTCGGGCTGAAAGTATTCGTGAGGTCATCTATTGAGCAATTGGCTCCACCACGCTGAATCCTGCTGGCGTTTAGTCTCGCTGCCGGATGCACCCACCCATATCCCTCAAGTAAAATTTCAGTGACTATTCCGGCCATTTTGATCGCCACTCGCCAGAGCAAGGATATAGTCTACATCATTTACGGCATTTTGAAGGTCGAGGAACGGATGAAACCTCGCCATGCGTCTTACCAGAGTTCTGTGTTCCAATCAATCTCTTTTGATGAGGAATGACACGGGGCGGAGACAATAGCGTCGACGAATATAGTGCCGGGATTGGAATACGCAATCGCAATATGTTGTACCCGGCTCTTAGCCTCAGCACGCCGTAACGGAGTCGCTCCGATTGCGATCTCAATATATTATTACGGCGTTAGTGACTCTGCGGAAGTATCGCAGATGAGCACCATCAAGTAGTGGATC
>WNFL01422264.1_pt3 | contig 10317 bp, 9 predicted proteins | sample 5400361 | NCBI WGS metagenome assembly WNFL01 (sample SAMN13153351, study PRJNA577476) | soil metagenome | isolation source: 40 cm soil on Douglas fir-dominated hillslope | place: USA:California | collected 2013-09-17
CGATGCTGACGTACGACAGCACGCGGCCACGGGCCCTCAGCATCAAGACGAAAGTGGAGTCGCGGCAGATGCCGGCGCGGTTTGCCGATCCGCACGTTCAGGAATTCTCCAACAACCCGTCGCTCAGCGACGCGCAGCTCTCGACGATCGTCCGGTGAGTGGATGGCGGCGCGACGGCAGGCGATGCGAAAGACGCGCCTGCGCCAGTCCAGTGGGCCGAGAACGGGTGAACCATCAAGGCAGACTGCATCATCAAGGGGATGGACTACCCGGTGCCGGCGCACGCACCCAAAGAGGTCCTCGAATGGGCGACGTACTACGTGCCCAGCGATCCGAAGCGCATCTTCAAGACAGCCCCCACGCCGGACGGCGCCTGACGACGGTCTGTTAACCGGCTCCGGTATAGGGGCACACGACAACGTCACGATTCTTCAGCGAACCTGATTCGGGCGTGCTGCTGCAGCCGATCCAGGAGCCTGCCCTGTAGCGCCGCAGCGGGCGTCCAGATGCCGCCGGGAACATCGGGCGCGTGAACGAGGCAGATGGCGGTCTCTGCAATCATCTTGGACGTGGAGCCGTAGCCGGGATCCATGTCGCTCTTCACGGAGACCCGCACCTTCCGGCCGTCCGCGGCGATGCCGATGAAGAGTACGTCGAAGCAACCCGCCTCTCGCTGCTCCTTCGTCGGCCCCTCGCCCGGCTTGGGAGCGCCCGGCTGCGAACCAAGGTCGGCGAGACCGGCGGGAGCGCCGGGGCCGACGATCATCTCGTCATATAGGAAGTCGCGCCCGTACGGATGCCCCATCAGCAGGTTCGAGCGGTGCACGTTCTTGGTGTCGATCATCGCCATCATGAAGGGCGCGACCTCCCCCACGTCCGGGTCGGTCTCAGGCGCCGCGCCCGACGGCTGCGCCGCGCCCTCGAAGCCGGGCGTGAGGCCGAAGGGGCTCGTCATCACCGCCATCAGAGACGGGTCCTTCTGCATCGCCTCCATCATGGCCTTGCCGCTCGCCAGCGATCCACCGGAAGGCGCTCCCTGGAACGCGCGCACGCGGCCCTTCACGCGCGGCACGGGCGCGCCCAGCCCCTTTCGCGCGATCTCCTGGCAGAACCAGACGCCGAGCTCGGAGGGAATCGAATCGAACCCGCAGGAAAAAAGGATCCGTGCGCCGCTCGCCTTGGCCCGGGTCTCGTGCGCGTCGATCATGCGGCGCATCCAATTCGGCTCGCCGGAGAGATCGAGATAATCGGTTCCGGCCTCGACACACGCGGCGACGAGCTCGGAGCCGTAGAGCTGGTAGGGCCCGACGGTGGTCACGACGGCCTTGGCCCGGCGCACCATGTCCCGCAGCGATGCCTGGTCATCGGCGTCGGCGGTCACCAGCGGCGTGTTCGTGGGCGCGCCGATCGCGTCCCGCACCTCCGCGAGCTTCGACGCCGACCGGCCGGCCATGGCCCACTTCAGTTCGCCGCCCACGCCGTATCGCTTCGCGAGATGCTCCGCGACCAGACGGCCCGTGTAGCCGCTTGCCCCATACACGACGATGTCGAATTCCGCGTTCGGATTCACGTGCTCCTCCGGTCAATTCGCAAATGCGGCGATGCCCGTCTGCGCGCGGCCGAGGATCAGCGCGTGAATATCGTGCGTTCCCTCGTATGTGTTCACGACCTCGAGGTTGACGAGATGCCGGATGACGCCGAACTCATCGACGATGCCGTTGCCGCCGAGCATGTCGCGGGCGGCGCGCGCGATGTCGAGGGCCTTGCCCGCTGAATTGCGCTTCAGCATCGACGTAATCTCCGGCGCCGCGACCCCGTCGTCCTTCATCCGTCCGAGACGGAGGCATGCCTGCAGGCCGAGTGCGATCTCAGTCTGCATATCGGCGAGCTTCTTCTGTATCAGCTGATTCGCGGCCAGCGGCCGTCCGAACTGCGTACGCTCCATCACGTAGGCGTGCGCCCGATGCCAGCAGTCTTCCGCTGCCCCGAGTGCGCCCCACGCGATGCTGTAGCGCGCGCTGTTCAAACAGGTGAATGGACCTTTCAGCCCGCGCACATCTGGAAACACGTTCTCCGCTGGACAGAAGACATCGTCCATCACGATCTCGCCCGTGATGCTCGTGCGCAGGCCCACCTTGCCGTGAATCGGCGGTGCGCTCAGCCCCTTCCAGCCCTTCTCGAGCACGAAGCCGCGAATGTCGCCCACCTCGTCTTTTGCCCAGACGATGAACACGTCGGCAATGGGACTGTTCGAGATCCACGACTTCGTGCCGGTCAGCGCGTAGCCGCCGGCGACCTTCTTCGCACGACTGATGAGGCCGCCAGGGTCCGAGCCGCAATTCGGCTCCGTCAGGCCGAAGCAGCCGATCCACTCGCCGGCCGCAAGTTTGGGAAGGAACTGCTGTTTCTGCGCGGGGGTACCGAACTCGTTGATCGGCGTCATGACCAGCGAGCCCTGGACACTCATCATCGAACGAAAGCCGGAATCGACGCGTTCAATCTCCCGCGCGACGAGGCCGTAGCTGACGTAGCCGAGACCGGCCCCGCCATACTGCTCGGGCATGGTGACGGCGAGCATGTCCAGCAAGCCAAGTTCGCGGTAGATAGCCGCCGTGTCGCCGCGCTCGCTGCGGAACGCCTCCAGCACCCGCGGCGCGAGCTTCTCCTGGCAGTACGCGCGCGCCGTGTCGCGCACCATGCGTTCGTCGTGGGTCAGCTGCTGTTCGAGCAGCAGGGGGTCGCGCCAGTTAAAGCGAGCGTCGGCAGGTGGGGACATGACTAGACTGGTTATAATAGCTCACTTAGTTCACTCTTTGCCCGGGAGGCCGCATGCGAGCTTCGCTCATCTCACTGGGAGTCTTGGCGCTCCCTCTTCTTCTCTCGAGCGTCTCCGCTCAAGCGCCAACCCCTCCGGTGCTGCCAGACTGCAACGCGTCCGGATCCCCGCGATATATCTGCGGCCTCAATGGCCCTGAGGATCTGGCGCCCGTGCCGCAAACCAAATGGCTGATCGTCTCTGCCATGTCGGGAGAAGGTGGCCTGTATGCGATCGACACGACGCAGGCGAGCGTGTCGCGGATCTTCCCCGCCGCGGGTGCCGAGCGTTTCGATCGCAAGGAGTACGGCTCGTGCCCGGGACCGCTGTCCGCCACGCAGGCGGTGACGCACGGGCTCTACCTCAAACCGGGCCGACGCTCGGTTCACACACTCTACGCGGTCCATCACGGCGACCGTGAGTCGATCGAGGTCTTCGAGCTGAACGTGAAATCGGCGACGCCGGTCGTCACGTGGATCGGCTGCGTGGTCGCGCCCGACCCGGTCGGGATCAATTCTGTCGCGGCTCTACCCGATGGTGGCTTCGTGCTGACGAATTTCGATCCCCGTACGCCTCCGCCTCCAGGCGGCGGCAGGGGCGGCGGCCTTTCGCAGAAGCTGATGGCGGGAGAACAGAACGGCGAGGTCTGGGAGTGGCACGCAAAGAGCGGCTGGGCGAAGGTACCGGGCAGCGAAGCGGCGGGCGCGAACGGCATCGAAGTCTCTCGCGACGGCAAATGGATCTACGTCGCACAATGGGGTAAGCAGTCGTTCGTTCGTCTCTCGCGCGGCAAGACGCCGGTGGATCGACAGGAGATCCCGCTGGGCTACCGCGTGGACAACCTTCGCTGGGCGCCGGACGGCAAGACACTGCTGGCGGCGGGAGCAGGGACCATGCCCCCCCAACCTGGCGCGCAGGCCGGCCGCGGTCAGGGCGCGCAAGCGACTGTCGTCTTCCGCGTCAATCCTGAGACGATGACGGCCGAGGAAGTACTCCGCCAGCCCCCTGCGCGGGGCCTGTCGGCTGCCTCGGTCGCTGTCCAGGTCGGCGACGAGTTCTGGATCGGTTCATTCCGCGGCGATCGGCTCACCCGCTACCCGGCCAGCGGACTCAAGTAGGCGGTGATGTCGAACCCGACACGACTGGTTGGCCGACGGAATTTTCTGAGAGGCGCCGCTGCCGGCGCCGCCGGGCTGGCGGCTGCGCCTGTTGGTGCGACACAACAACCGGAGCCGCGCGCGATCGGTGACGCCGGCGCCGCGGTGGAGATTACCGGCAACGAGAAACCGGGATCGGACTTCATGGTCGACGTACTCAAGACGCTCGACATCGAGTATTGCGCGGCGAACCCCGGATCGAGTTTCAGAGGTCTCCAGGAATCGTTCATCAACTACGGAGGGAACAAGAATCCCGAGTGGTTGACCTGTTGCCACGAAGAATCTGCGGCGGCCATGGCGCACGGCTACGCCAAAATCGAAGGCAGGCCCATGATGATCATGGCGCATTCGAACGTCGGCCTTCAGCACGCGTCCATGGCCATCTTTAACTGCTACGCCGACCGCGTGCCCTTGTACATCGTCCTCGGCAACATCCTCGATGTGAACTTCCGCCGCAATAATGCGGAGTGGGTGCATAGCGTCCAGGATGCCGCGTCAATGGTGCGCGATTTCGTCAAGTGGGACGACACGCCCGTCTCGCTGGGACATTTTGCGGAATCCGCAGTGCGCGCCTACAAGATCGCGATGACACCTCCATACGAACCGGTTCTCATCGTCGCCGATGCCACATTACAGGAAGAGCCGATCGCTGACAAACACCTCCGGATACCCAAGCTCGTGATGAGCGCGCCTCCACAGGGCGACTCCGCCGCCGTTCAGGAGGCGGCCAGGATGCTCGTCGCCGCTGAGAACCCTGCGATCGTCGCCGGACGCGTGGCTCGCACGCCACAGGGCATCGACTTACTCGTCCAATTGGCGGAAGCGCTCCAGGCGACTGTCAAAGATCAGCGCCTGCGGATGAATTTCCCGAGCGCGCATCCCCTGTACGCCGATCCCGGCGTGTTGCCGCTGACGCCGAACGTGCGCGATGCAGACGTCATTCTTGGCCTCGAGGTCCAGGATTTCTACAGCATCACCCACCAGATGACGCCGATCAACCGGTTTGGAATGGAATCGCGTCCGACAACGAAGCCAGGAGCGAAGATCATCACCATCTCGGCCGTCGAGTTGAGTCACAAATCGAACAATCAGGATTTCGGCCGCTATATCGAAGCAGACATCTCGATCACGGGCGACGCCGAGGTGACGTTGCCGGAACTCATCGAGGCCGTGAAGAGGCAGACAACTTCCGATCGCCGCCGGGCAATGCAGGCGCGTGGTGCGCAGATCGCTGACGCCGGCCGCCGTTGGCGGCAACAGCATCGCGAACTGGCCACGGTGGGATGGGACGCCAGCCCCATCAGCACGGCGCGTCTTTCAATGGAGTTGTGGGCGCAGATCAAGAACGAAGACTGGTCTCTCGTGTCCTGGGATCGGATGGTCAGTTCATGGCCAACGCGCCTGTGGAATTTCGACAAACACTATCAATTCATCGGCACGCATGGCGGTTCCGGCATCGGCTACGGAGCGCCCGCTGCAGTAGGCGCGGCCCTTGCCAACAGGAAGCATGGCCGGCTCTCGATCAATATCCAGAACGACGGCGATCTCAATTACGCTCCCGGCGTCTTATGGACGGCCGCGCACCACAGGATTCCATTGCTGAACATCATGCACAACAACCGCTCATACCATGAGGAGCGCATGTACATTCAGATGTTCGGCGCGAAGTTCGATCGAGGCATCCAGAACGGCGACATCGGGACCGCCTTGGGCAACCCCGATATCGATTACGCGTCCATTGCCAAGGGCTATGGTCTGTACGCGGAGGGCCCCATTACGGACCCGAAGAATCTTGCTCCCGCAATCCGGCGCGCCATCGAACGAGTGAAAGCCGGTGAACCCGCACTTCTCGACGTGGTGACGCAACCGCGCTAGCCATGAAGATTTTCTTGATACTTCTGCCACTGCTGGCGGCAACAGCGTTTGCCCAGACGAACACCGGAGATGCCGTCAACGGCAAGCGCCTCCTCATGCGCAACGGTTGCTATCAATGTCATGGCACCGTCGGGCAAGGCGGACTGGCGGGACCGCGTCTCGCGCAGACCAGGCTCGCGCAATCCGGGTTTATCTCTTATGTGCGCAATCCTCGTCCGGGCAACATGCCCCCATACCGAGGCAAAGTGATGACGGACCGGGAGCTCGCGGACGTGTACGCATACGTTCGATCCGTGCCTCCCCCCGTGCCTCTCGCAAGCATTCCGATACTGAATCAGTAACAGGAGGAACTGTAATGATCCGATTCCGCGTCGCCGTCGGCTGGATCTCCGCTGTAGCGCTATTCCCGCCAATGGCATCTGCCCAGACCTCGAAGCCGTCGTTCGGGAAGGACATCGCGCCGATCCTGTACGGAAAATGCGCAATGTGTCATAGGGCTGGCGAAGTGGCGCCGATGTCGCTCATGTCGTACGAGGAAGCACGGCCCTGGGCCCGCGCGATCAAGAGCAAGGTCGTCTCTCGCACGATGCCCCCGTGGTATGCCGAGAACGACCGTCAGTGGGCGAACGATCGCCGTCTGAGCCAGGCCGAGATCGATAAGATCGTCGCGTGGGTGGATGCTGGCGCCCAGCGCGGCAGCGAAGCCGCACCCGCGCCCCCGCAATTTGCGCAGGGATGGAATCATCCCAGTGGGAGACCACCGGATATCATCGTCGCGGCGCCCGCCATGGAAATAAAAGCTGAGGGCGAGAATCCCTGGCAGTACACGTATGTGAAGTTGCCATTCGTCGCTGATGACGTGTACATCGGCGCGATGCAGATCGTGCCAGGCAATCGCAAGATGGTCCATCACGTGCTCGTGACATCCGCGACGTTGCCGCCGGACACCGTCCTTGATTCCCTCGGGCGCGTGGTGCCATCGGGCGCCTCAGCCGCTTCAGGCGGCGCTTCCGGGGGTCGTGGTGCGGTGCCGCGCGTGCCCCAGGCGGGAGCAGCAGGCGCAGCGACAACGCCGCGCGCTGGCGGGGGCTTGGGAGGATTGACCGTGACGTGGGAGCCAGGCGTTGACACAGCCGTCGTCCTCCCACCAGGCGTCGCTGAGCGTCTCTCCGGCACGCATCTGTCATTCAACTTGCACTACCAGTCGAATGGGCAGGCGGCCACGGACGTCACTCGCGTTGGCCTCTGGCTGCAAAAGGGTNNNTTTATGGTCAATGGCCAGGAGCTCTTAGGACGATACTCGGCCCAAATCACGCAGGACGTTCTGCCGGCGGGCACAAAGACCGTCCCGAACATCCGTGCGGGTGAAGAGAACTACCGCCTGACCAACATCCTGCCGATGCGGCAAGAGGTGACGGTCTACACCATCCAGCCGCACATGCACCTCCGCGGCAAGGCGATGAAGTACACGGCCGTCTATCCGGATGGCCGGGAAGAAGTGCTGCTCGACGTGCCCCACTACGACTTCAACTGGCAAATCATCTACGCGTTGGCAAAGCCGGTGACGCTGCCTGCCGGAACCACGGTGCGCGTCGAGGCAGTGTGGGATAACTCGCTCAAGAACAAGTACAACCCGCACCCGGACCAGGAGGTCTTCTGGGGTGAGCAGAGCTGGGACGAGATGCTGAGCCCAATCCTGCGCACCGCGGTGAAGCTCCCGACTCCGATCATGCCGACTCCGCTCCCGCAGCAAATATCGCAGCGGTAGTTTTTACTGGTCCCTGGGGACACGTCATGCGTGTCCCCAGGTTCTCCTCGCTCCCACTCCTTCTTCTTTTCCTCTACACTCCCCCACATGCGAAGGCTCGCTCCGATCTCGCGTCGCACTTTCGTCGGCGCAACAGCAGGCGCGGGCCTGGCTATCGCGAGGGGACGTTCGTCACCGCTCGATGTCGTCGGGCTGGCCGCGCAGGCTCCGCAGGTAGCGCCGCCCGCTGGTGGACCCGCGCCTGACCTGATCCTTGTCAACGGGCGCATCCACACCATGGATGCTCGAAACACCATCGCCCGTACTGTGACCATCCGCAACGGGCGCGTCGCGGCCGTCGGGAATACGGCACCGCCTGGCGCGGCACCACCAGCGACACAGGTGATTGACCTGCGCGGGCGCACGGTCGTGCCTGGCCTGATCGACACCCATCTTCATGGCCTCGATACCGCCGACCGCCCCGGCTACCACGCGCTCGACGTGGAGAGCGCGGCCTCGATACGTGAAGTACAAGACGTGCTGGCCGCGCACAGAAAGACTGTCCCCGAGGGCCGATGGATTACCGCGATCGGCGCGGCGCACTCGAATTTGTGGAATGAGCATCGCTTCCCGACGCTGAACGAGCTGGACGATGCGGTGCCCGACAGGCCGGTGCTGCTGTACCAGGGCTTCAACGGCGCGGCCGCAACCAATACAGCGGGCAAGAAGTTTTTCGACGCCGCCGATGCGGCGCCGCCACCCCATCCGGATTACACGGGCGTGCACGTCTCCGACACCGGCGCCATCGGCGAGTCGAACGTCGCAACCGGGGGGCCGTCTACGAACGCGCTGTACCTGCTGCGCCGGCTGCAGACGTTCGAAGATAGAAAACGAAATGCGCTCCGCACGATGGCCTATTCCACGAGCGTCGGCGTGACCGCCTGGCTCGACAAATCGACCATCTATACGCTGGGCGCGCTGCACCCGCGTCAGGGCTCGGCGGCGGTCGATCCGTACCGGTCCCGCGACCCCTGGAATGAGGTCCATCGCGAAGGCCGGATGTCGATACGAGTGCAGATGGACTTCACGTGCTTCGCCGAGCGCGATGACAACGGGATGCTGAAGGAATATCTCAGGAACGCGCTGCCGTACTTTGGCGACGACATGTTGCGGACCGCCGGCATCGGCGAATGGCCGGCGCCTGCGGCCGCCGTCGAGCAGACGCGCGAGGCGCAGCGGCTCGTCGCGCAGGCACGCTGGCGCTGTGACAACGACGCATCGAACTCGAGAACGTTGACGCAGCTGGTCGAGCAGCTCGAGGCCGTCGACCGGGCTTTGGACATCACCGGCCTGCGTTGGAACGTGAATCTCCTGGGAAGCGGCGTCGGCTGGGTGACCACTGACCTGCTGGATCGGCTCCAGGCGCTCGACTGCAGCATTCAAATCTCCGCGAACAACTGGGTCAACTCGAACAACCGCGATGTCGTCGCGGGTCATGCCTACCGAACGATCAATCGACACCCGATTCACAAAAGCCTTTTCAGCAACGCCACCCACATTTCACCTTTGAATCCATGGCTGCATCTCTATTACGTTGTGACCGGCGTGAACTCGTACGGGCAGCAGGTCAACCCTGGTGAACATCTCACACGTGAGGAGGCGCTCCGGCTTCGCACGCGCGAGAGCAGCTGGCATTTGCGAATGGAGGACAGGCTCGGCGCGATCGAGCCGGGCAAGCTTGCCGATCTGGTCGTGCTCGATAGGGACTACTTCTCGGTGCCCGACGTCGAGCTCAGAAAGATTCGCGCGCTGCTCACCGTGGTCGACGGCAAGGTCGTCCATAACGCGAACGTCTAGAGGCCGCTGGGATCTTCTTGCGGACGGGAATGGCGTCAATCCGGCAGGAGAGAGCGCAGGTGGACGTACGCGGCGAGCGTCGTCCACCTAGGTTGGAAAACGGACTAGAACGTGAATCGGGCTCCGAGCTTCACGTACGCGGACTGCAGGATCCCCGTCGGCTGCAGCCAGGTGGCTGCCGCATACGTCGTGGTGTAGGTCTGGACCGGCGACACGTTGAACGCATTGAAGTAGTCGACGAGGGCGTCCAGACGGTACCGGCCGATGCGGACGCCCTTGGTCAGGCGCAGGTCCACCTGGTTGACGCGATCGGCAAAGTCCTTGTTCAGGGCCGGGTCGATCAAGGGCACGGCGATCGTGCTGCCCGCCGTCGCGATCGGCCGGCCCAGCGTGCTGCCCGGGGTAGCGTTGGTCACATTTAACGAGGCGACGGTACCCGTACTCGGCGCAATGCTCTGGAACACCCCGCTCACCTGCAACTGCCAGGGGAACGTGTAGCCGCCCGAGACGCGGTAATTCGGCAGGAACGGCTCCCGGACCTCGCAGAAGAACGCGGGCGTCTGGGGATTATCGACGAGCTGGCAGGTCTTGGTGACCGTCCGGCCGACGCCCACGCCGGCCTGGAGAAACAGGCGCCCCGTCGGCCGGGCGTTCACGCCCACGTCGACGCCGTCGAAGGTTTGGCTCCGTTCGCCAGGATACATCGCCGTCCCATCCAAGTTCTTCGCGTTCGCGAAGTTAATGATCTGGTTGTTCGGGACGCTCGCGACGCCGGACTTCGCGGCCGAGATGTCAGCGAGGCCGCACACCTGGCTCCCACTGACACTCCCCAGGCGCGTGTCGGTCGGAGTGGTGATGCAGAACCG